>Ga0256841_1003822_pt1 | contig 11107 bp, 13 predicted proteins | sample 356308metaG_FD_185971 | JGI IMG/M metagenome (GOLD analysis project Ga0256841, IMG submission 185971) | Hydrothermal vent microbial communities from Mid Atlantic Ridge, Atlantic Ocean - 356-308 | ecosystem: Environmental > Aquatic > Marine > Hydrothermal vents | place: Atlantic Ocean: Mid...
CTCCCCGTAAGCGTTGGTATAGCTATATTCATAGCGGAACTTTCACCCAGAAGGCTCAAGCCTTTCTTCTCAACAGCGGTGGAGCTCCTCGGTGCCATACCGAGCATAATCTACGGGATGTGGGGGCTCTTCGTGATAGCTCCGCTTATGGCTGACTACGTGGAGCCATTCCTTCAAGAGACTCTGGGAAGGGTTCCCCTTTTAGGAAAGCTCTTTGAGGGAGTGCCAACGGGCGTTGACTCCCTGACCGCGAGCCTTGTCCTTTCTATAATGATAATCCCCTTCATGAGCTCAATAGTTAAAGATGCCTTTGAGATGACCCCTGAGCTTCTGAAGGAGGCAGGCTACGGACTCGGTGCTACAAAGTGGGAGGTCGTGAAGAACATAGTCATACCCTACACCCTGCCAGGGATAGTCGGGGGAATGGTCCTCTCGGTTGGAAGAGCCCTCGGAGAGACAATGGCTGTTGCCTTCCTCACCGGAAACGTCCATCAGATCCCCAAAAGCCTCCTTGAGCCCCTCACAACGATAACGGTTGCCATAGCCAACGAGTTCACCGAGGCGGACTCAGACATCTACCTGTCTTCCCTATACTACCTTGCCCTGATACTCTTCCTCCTTTCCTTCGGTCTTCTGATGCTGGCTAAGTTCTTTATACTTGAGAGGTTAGGGAAAAGATGGGGAGCGAAGAACATCTGAAGAGAGTGGTTCGCAGGCGCAGGCTCGTAAACTTTCTCATGCTGTCCATCGCCACCCTGACAGCCTTGTACGGAATAATCTGGCTCTTCTGGATACTTGCGGACGTATTCATAAATGGCTTCAGGTTTATAAGTGTTGAGCTTTTCCTATCCGATCCTGCTCCCCCAGGTGTAGAAGGTGGAGGACTCAGGCACGCCTTCGTGGGACATTTGATAATAACGAGCCTCGGCACCCTAATGGGTGTTCCCCTCGGCATAGGTGCTGGTATTTTCTTCGCTGAATACGGGAGATACTCAAAGTTCGTGGGTTATTTGAGGAGCATAACCGACGTTATAGTGAGCTTTCCCTCAATAATAATCGGCACCCTTGTGTACGCGATCATGGTAAAGCCCGTGGGTCACTTCATGGGTATATCGGGCTCGGTAGCCCTTGCCCTTCTGATGGTTCCTGTCATAGCTATAACTACCGATGAGATGCTCAAGCTCGTTCCCAACTCCCTGAGGGAGGCAGCGTACGCTCTCGGAGCCTACCGCTGGCAGGTTATAAAGGATGTCTCTTTGAAGGCGGCCAAGAGGGGGATACTGACAGGCGTTATACTGGGAATAGCCCGGATATCGGGAGAGACAGCACCACTTCTTTTCACATCATTCAACAACAGCTTTCTAACCTTTGATCCCACCCAACCGATGGCTTCTCTGACCGTAACCCTCTTCCAGTATGCGATGGGTCCCTACGACTACTGGCATGGGCAGGCTTGGGCTGCTTCCCTGATCCTGACCTTCGGAACGCTGGTATTCTTCATACTCTCAAAGGCTGTGGTTCACAGGGGGAGACTGTGATGAAGGATGAGAGGGAGGCGCTCAAGGGAACGTGGTCAGTTCTGAACACAATATGGTTTGTATCCTTTTTCTCCGTTGTGGTTTACGCCTTCCTCGGCTTGCTTTTGAAGGGATACGTTGGTTTTTCTTTTGGAGAGGATACCCTCAACCGCCTGAGAACCTTCTTCTATCTTCTTACCCTCCTGACGATAACCTTTGCGGTTTACAGAAGGAACAGGGTTGTAGGGAGGGCGAGAAATGCAAAGAGAAGGGAGGATAGACTCCTGCTCTATAGAAGGGCTGTGATAGAATCGGCGGGAATTATGGACGTTGTTGGTGTTTACGGCTTCCTTCTTCTTCTCTTCGGAGATAGGTTCTACGGCTTCCCCCTCATGATAACTGCGGGACTTGGAATGCTCTACCTCAGACCGAAGAGGTCGGAACTCCAAGAGCTCCTCTGAGGGTTAAGATTAATTCTATGGACTGGGCTTCTCTGATAGATAGAGCTCCCCAGAGGTGCGGTGTTTATATATTCAAGGGAAAGAGAAAGCCCCTCTATATAGGAAAGGCTAAGAATCTCAGGAAGAGGCTCTGGCAACACTTCAAGCTTTCGGAGAGCGATCCAAAGGAGTTTGCCATATTCAGGGACTCGGTGGACCTTGAATGGATAGTTACGAGGAACGAGTTTGAAGCCCTCGTCCTTGAGATAGACCTCATCCAGTCTCACAAGCCGAGGTACAACATACTCCACAAGTACGGTGGGGGTTATCCTATGCTCCTCATAACCGACGACCCCTATCCGACCGTTAAGGTTGTCCGAGGAACGGACCACAGAGGAACCCTCTTCGGACCCTTCCTTCAGGCGGGAAAAGCTTACAAGGTCAAGAAGCTCATCCACAACCTCTTCAAACTAAGAACCTGTGATCCCCTCCCGAAGAGGGACCAGCCCTGCATGGACTACCACCTCGGTCTGTGCAGTGCACCCTGCACCGGCTACGTGAGCAGGGAAGAGTACAACCTTAGCGTTGAGGGGGCTAAGGCACTCCTGTCCGGAGAGGTCTCGGAGGTTCTCCCAAAGCTCTACATGAAGATTGAGGAGCTTACAAAGGACCTCCTATTTGAAAAGTGTGCTCAGGTGAGGGATCAGATAAGGTCCCTTGAGAACATAGCGAAGGGTCAGAGTGTATCCGGACTCCCCTACAGGTCCGCTGACTTCTTCTACAGGCTCGGAAGGAGGCTGGGGCTCTTTCTCATAAGAGGGGGAAAGCTGGTTGGGAAGGAGATATACGACCTTGACAGGGAGGAAGAGCTTGAGGAGTTCTTGCTGTGCTACTACTACTCCAACGTGGTTCCCGAAGTTGTTCTGACAAACTTTTCCCTCCCTATCACCTTAAGAAGGTGGATAGAGAAAAGGTCAAAGGCAAAGATATCATTCCTGAAGGAGATCCCAAAAGAGCTCCTTAAGCTTGCAGAGGAGAACGTAAGGGAGAACCTGAGCCTTGAGCTTCTGTCCGAGGAGTTTGAGAAAAAGCTCCACATGGCTCTGCCCAGCGTAGTGGAGGGTTTTGATATCTCCCACTTCTACGGTGAGGATGTAGTAGGGAGCTGTGTCGTCTGGGAGAAGGGGCGGATGAACAGAAAGCGTTACAGAAGGTACAGGGTAAAAACCCTGAGCGGTGTTGATGATTACGGAGCCCTGAGGGAGGTCCTCACGAGGAGAGCGAAGAGGCTTAAGGAGAAGAAGGAACCTATGCCCGACCTGTGGTTGATAGACGGAGGTAAGGGACAGCTAAACGTGGGCATCTCTGTCAGAAACAGCTTCCGCCTGCCGATCAGAGTTTTTTCCCTTGCCAAGGAGGAGGAGATCCTGATGACGGACGATGGGAGAGAGATAAGACTCAGGGACGAACCTCTACTATACAGGGTCTTCGGTCTTATAAGAGACGAAGCTCACAGGTTTGCTCTCTCTTACAACAGGAATCTCAGAACCAAAAGAGCCCTTGAGGATGTTCTCTCAAAGGTGAAGGGCGTGGGTGAGGTCAGGCGAAAGATAATATACAGAAACTTTGAAAACCTGTACGAGTTCATAAGGGCGGATGAGGAAAGATTGAGGAAGCTCGGCATTCCCACAAGCCTGCAACAGGAGGTGAGGAAGTACCTTGAATGACATCCTGAAAGGGGTGAACTTCCCCAGTTATCTCTTCGCCTCCCTTGTCGCAGGATACGTCATGCTCGGAGCGGACCTCATGCTGGAGGGCTTCCTCGGACTATTCGGCACCTACAGGGATTATATAGAGATGATAAGGCTATGGGGTATATTCAGGGGTTATGAGGATGTTGCGATGGTGGTCGGACATACCCTCAACTCGGTGGTAATAGCTCTACCCTTCGTCCACCCGAGGGTTTACAGGCTCCTTCCCACCAGAAGCGGTTTACTGAAGGGCATCGCCTTCGGTGTTTTCTGGCACATCCTTGTCCTTATAGTCCTTTTAATTACCGCCTCCTGCGGTGCTAAGTTTATGAAAGAGTTCCTGAGCATGTCCCTTCCAGACCACGCCTCCCTCTTCCTACTTCACCTGATGTGGGCTTCCACCCTTGGACTGCTCTACACTCCACCTAAAGAGGGATAAGCTCCTCCCTAACCTCAATCCTCTTCTCTTTCTTGTTCACCCTCAGTACTATATCGCCCACGAAGGGTATCATGAGCCTTCCTCCCTCAAGGACGAGCATGTCATAGACACCGAAGTCCTCAACCCTCTCCACCCTCCCGAGCCTTTTTCCCCTGTCAGTGAACACTTCCATTCCCACGAGCTCGTAAGCGTAGAACTCATCCTCTCCCCTTTTGGGGAGCTCCTTCTCAGGTAGAAAGAGTGTTGCCCCCTTAAACTGCTCCACTGAGTCAAGGGAGTCATAACCCTTGAGCTTCAAGATGAAGAACTTTTCTGAGCTTCTGATCTTTTCCACCCTGAAGGGCATGTACTCCCCACCCCTCCTCTTGAAGAATACCCTCCTGAGCTTGCTCAGCACCTCCTGTGGGGCATAGGGAAGGACCTTCAGCTCGCCCCTGATACCGAAGGTATCCGCTACCTTTCCTATAGCCACGTACTCCATCGCCTTTATAATTATCCATCCATGGAAAGTCTCATGAGCCTCAACTCCGAGATAGTGGAGTGTATGAGGTGCGAACGCCTCTCAGCTTACATAAGGGAGGTTGCCCGGAAGAAGGTCAGGAGGTTTTCCGGTGAGAAATACTGGGGAAGGCCTCTTCCCGGGTTTGGAGACCCTTCTGCGAGACTGCTGATAGTTGGGCTCGCACCGGCAGCCCACGGCGGAAATAGAACGGGGAGGATGTTTACCGGAGACTCCTCGGGCAACTGGCTCGCAAGAGCCCTTTACGAAACAGGCTTTGCCAACAAGCCCAGTTCACTCCATAGAGAAGACGGGTTTGAGCTCAAAGGTGCTTATATAACAGCGGTTGTCAGGTGCGCCCCACCTCAGAACAAGCCAACGAGGAAGGAGATTGAGAACTGCAACGAATATCTCGTGAGGGAGTTTAAGCTCTTAAAGAGTGTTCGGGTTGTTCTCTGCCTCGGAAGTATAGCCCTGAAGGGAACCCTTAAGGCTCTGAAGAAGATATACCCTGAGTCTAATCTGAAGGGTATAAAGTTCGGACATGGTTTAGTATATAAGCCCGAAGGGCTTCCTTACACATTGATAACTTCTTATCATCCCAGTAAACAGAACACCCAGACGGGGAGGCTCAGGTGGGAGGAGTGGGTGGAGGTCTTCAGGGAGATTAGATCTGAGCTGGAGGGCAGTTGATGAAGACGGCTGTTATCCTCTGTGCAGGGCTGGCGAGGAGGATGGGAAGCTCATCAACGCCGAAGCCACTTTTGAAAATTGGGGGGAGGGAGTTACTCTCACGCACTGTTGAGCTCCTTAGAGGGGAAGGTATTGAAGAGTTTGTGTTTGTGGTAAATCCTAAAAACAGAGCTCCCATAGAAGGGTTTCTGAGTGGATTGTCCATAAATTACAGAGTTATCGTGAACGAGCATCCTGAGAAGGAGAATGGCTACTCCCTATTCCTTTGCAAGGACGTCGTCAATGATGAGAAGTTCATCCTGACAATGGGAGACCACCTCTACTCAGAGGAGTTTGTAAAGGAGGCAGTGGGTGGTGACGGTCTCATAGTTGATGAGCTTGCCCTTTACACGGACAAGGAGGAGGCAACCAAGGTTCTCTGCAGGAATGGAAGGGTGGTGGATATAGGAAAGAAGCTTAAAAACTTTAATGGATACGATACAGGCTTTTTTGTCCTTGACAGGGAGATCTTTTCTGTTGCGCAGAGGCTTAAGGGAAGGAAGGATAAGCTCACCATGAGCGATATTGTTAAGGAGGCAGGTGTCGGTTGTACCTACGTCTCTGGTAAGTTCTGGACTGATATAGACACTCCAGAGGACGTAGAACGTGCGAGGAAAGAGCTCATTAGAAACTCCGTGAAGGGTTTAGGTGATGGCTTCATTTCAAGACACCTGAATAGGAAGTTTTCCCTCTGGCTCTCGGAAAAGCTTGTAGAAAAAGTTTCACCTAATCAGGTCACGTGGGCTGTCTTCTTTCTGGGTTTAGTGTCGGCTCTATTCACCCTTTTAAACCCTGCTATCGGGGGGCTCTTGTATCAGCTCAGCTCTATGGCAGACGGTATTGATGGAGAGATAGCGCGAGCAAGTCTGAAAACGACAAAGTTTGGAGGGTGGCTTGATTCAGTCTTAGACAGGTACGTAGACTTCTTATTCTTATCAGCCCTTACGCTTTGGCTTAAACCAGAGATATCCTTCCTCCCATGGGTTCTCTCAGCCCTCTTCGGTTCGCTGATGGTGAGCTACACAACTGAGCGCTTCAAGGGTGCCTACTGTGAGGATGCCTACGGGTCCATTCCATCACTAAGATATCTGCCTGGGAAAAGGGACGAAAGGGTGTTTCTGATAATGCTATTCTGTCTATTCGGCTGGATAAAACCCCTCTTCATTCTAATATCTCTAATTACAAACCTCCGGGTTCTTGCAACAACCTACCTCATTTGGAGGGAGAGGCGGGGAACTTAGATCTTATCATCCTTTTCAATAGGAGTGGCTCGTTAGTAGTTATGCCCCAGAATCCTTTTGTGATCAACTCTTTGAGCTCTTCTTCTCTCTCCTCGTGCCAGCAGACGACCTTGTAACCCTCAGATCTCATGTGCTCTATATCTTCCCTGCTTATCAGCGTGTGGGGACGGGGATGCTTGTCTTCCCAGCAGGGGTGGATTATGTCTCCCCAGTATTTCTTCGCGAGACCCACCATCTCCTCAGGAGGCAGGAGATTTCTGAAAAGGAGGGCTGTGAGTACATGGTTGTTTTTCTCTTTGAACTTCTTCATGAAAGGAAAGTCATCGGAGGAAGATACCACTACTTCAGTATTTCTCCCAAAATCCTTAAGAATATCTGTTAGGATGTCTATCATATCCCTGTCCTTTATGTCAAGGTAAAGCCCCATACCCTTTTGATCAGCCCATCCGAGGACCTCTTCAAGCTCCATTGAGCCTGGTATCAGGGACATAGCCTCTTCAAGTAACATATCCCTAACTGGGACAGTTCCTATGCTGAGGTTATGATTGACAAATATCTTCTCATCCTTTGTCAGTACGAGGTCAAGTTCAACCATGTCTGCACCTGCGTAGAGAGCTCTCTCAAAAGCAGACCAGGTATTCTCCCTAAAGAGTGCACTGTATCCTCTGTGGGCTATTACCTTCGGCTCTTCCATACAAACCTGAATGATAACATATTGCCTATGAACAGGCTCTTCGTCCGCAGTCAACTTCAGAGATTCCTTGAGGAAGACCTCGGCATTGGTGATATAACGACTGAGCTTCTGTGTTCTGAAGAGACCGTTAGTGCTGTTATAAAGGCAAAAGGTAGAGGGGTTCTTGCCGGACTTCCCTTTGTTCAAGAGCTCTTTCTTATGCTTGGAGGTGTTTACATAAGACCCATGAAGGATGAGGGTGAGGCCTTTGAGGAAGGTGATGTTCTCCTTGAGCTTGAAGGAAGGGCTGAGATGATACTCGTTGGTGAGAGACTTGCCTTGAACATCCTCCAGAGCCTATCTGGAATAGCTACAAGGGCACGGGAGTTTGCGAAAGCCCTTGAAGGAACCAGCATAAAGATTCTGGACACGAGGAAGACAACTCCGGGCTACAGGTTTTTTGAGAAGTATGCGGTCAGAGTGGGGGGTGGAAGGAATCACAGGTTCGCCCTCTACGACATGGTGTTGATAAAGGACAATCACAAAAAGGTTGCAGGGGGAATAAGTGAGGCTATAAGGAAGGTGAAGGAGAAGATAAGCCCCGCTTACAGGATAGAGGTTGAGGTAGAGAGCATTGAGGAGCTTGAAGAAGCCCTGCAGGAGGGGGTTGATATAGTTATGCTGGATAACTTCGCCCCGGAGCAGGTAAGGGAAGGGGTCAATATGGTGGGGGGCAGGGTGGAGATAGAGGTCTCGGGGAATATAACCCTTGAGAATATCAAGGATTACGCCGTTGAGGGAGTTGACTACATTTCATCGGGTTCTATTATCTACGGCGCTTCTTGGTGCGACCTTTCCCTGAAGGTTCTTTAAATAGAATTATCGCAAACTCTTCCCAGTTGAAGGGCTTGAAGCCATGGCGCAGGGCGTACCTCTCAAGTTCTTTGATGTTAAGCATTTTCTCAATTTCCGCTTTCAGCTTCAGGTTTTCTTCCTTGAGACTCTTGTACCTGCTTAGCTTCTCGGAGTGCTCCTTTAAAACCTTTATTGAGTAGGCGGAGTAGAGCATATTTCCAAGAAATATCAGTAGTGCCAAGCCTACAGCGTAAAAAGGATTCATCTCCTCTCCCCAGCTCTTAATTTAGCACTTCTCGCAGCTGGGTTCATCCTTATCTCTTCCTCCGAGGGCGTTACGGGTTTCTTTGTCAATAATAGAAACTTCTCCGCATGCCTTCTGAAGAAGTTCTTAACGATCCTATCTTCCAAGGAGTGAAAGCTTATAACGACAAGTCTTCCCTTTGGGTTCAGGTGCTTGACTGTCTTCTCAAGGGCGGATTCAAGGTTTTCAAGCTCCTTATTTACCTCAATCCTTATAGCCTGAAAGGTTCTGGTGGCAGGGTGTATCCTTCCATGCCTCAGCCTTGGAGGAAAGACCGAGGCAACCAGCTGGGCAAGCTCCTTCGTTGTCTCTATTGGCTTTTCCTTCCTCCTCTGGACTATAGCCCTCGCTATCTTCCTGCTCAGCTTCTCCTCACCGTACTCCCAGAGTATTCTGGCAAGCTCCCTCTCGGGATACTCGTTCACAACCTTGTAGGCTGTCAGCTTCTGCTCCCTATCCATCCTCATATCAAGGGGAGCGTCTATCTGAAAAGAGAACCCCCTCTCGCTCTTGAGCTGGTACATTGAAACCCCAAGGTCAAAGAGGAAGCCATCAACCTTCTCAACACCTTCCTCCCTCAGAACTATGTCAAGGTCCTTGAAGTTCGCTTTGTAGATGGAAAACCTTCCCTCAAACTCTTTCAGGTTTTCCTTTGCAAGCTCTATGGCGGACTCATCCCTGTCTATACCTATCACGTAGGCTCGGGAGTTTTTCTCTAATATTCTTTTTGTATGTCCGCCGAGCCCGAGAGTGCAGTCAACGTAAAGCCTCCCTCCATTTCCGAGCAAAAACTCCGTTGATTCCACGAGGAGAACGGGTATGTGCATCACTTCAATTTAAAGCTCTTTCTGTGTATATCCGTTATACCATGTCTTTTTATAAGCTCTCTGTGTTTCCTTGTGGGATAGCCCTTGTGGCTGATGAAGTCGTACTGAGGATATAGCTCGTGGTAATGTTCCATGATCCTGTCCCTGAGAACCTTGGCTATCACGCTGGCACAGGCACAGCTCAGGCTCTTCTCATCCCCTTTGACAAGGGGCAGGCAGTTGTAATCCTCAAGCCTGACATAGTCGCTTATAACCACATCAAAGGGGTGCTTAAGGTCTTCAAGAGCCCTCCTCATAGCCAGCTTGGTAGCTTTGAGGATATTCAGCCTGTCTATCATGGAGCTGTCAACAACTGCGGTTCCCACCGCGATAGCGGTCTCTTTAACTATACTATATATCTCCTCTCTCTCCTTTCTACTCAGCTTCTTTGAGTCGCCCCTTAAAAAGGGTTTTGTATTTGGGGGCAGGATAACCGCTGCGGCTACCACGGGACCGGCAAGAGGTCCCCTCCCCGCTTCATCAACGCCCGCTACAAGGAGACCCTCTTTCCAGAACTTCTCCTCATACTCAGTCATTGGACTCCTGAGGAGTCTCCTCCTGTTCCTGTGCTTCTTTCTCTTCAGCTTCCCTCTGTCTGCGGGCTTCCTCCTTTCTCCTCTGCATAGCCTCGTACTCCCACTTCTTTATCTCCTTTATCTTCCTCTGGGCTACCTTACCTTTGAGCTCCCTAAGGAAGTAGAGCTTAGCCCTTCTTACCTTACCTATCTTCACTATCTCAATCTTCTCTATGTTGGGGCTGTAATAGGGGAATATCCTCTCTATACCTACTCCGTAGGACTCCTTCCTGACGGTGAAGGTCTTGTCCGCACCGCCACCTCTTATCCTTATGACCACACCTTCAAAGGGCTGAATTCTCTCCCTATCGCCTTCCTTTATCCTGTAGTGAACCCTTATAGTGTCGCCCACCTTGAAGTTCGGATACTCCTTCTGGGGCAGGTATCTCCTCTGAACCTTTTCAAGAACACCGCTCATCTTTCTCCTCCTGGGGGTATGGAATGGAAAATTATCCTACAAATCGCTGACTTTTGCAAGGTTGGAGAAAGCTCCTTGGCTTATAATGTAAAATACTAATCTTCCACGGAGGTAAGTAGGTGGCAAAGGTTAAGGGGCTCAGGTGTAGAGAGTGTGGAAGGGACTATCCCGTTGAGCCTATCCACGTCTGTGAGTTTTGCTTCGGTCCTCTTGAGGTTGTTTACGATTACGATGAGATAAGGAAGAACATCTCAAGGGAGAGGATAGAAAGCGGTCCGAAGAGCCTCTGGCGTTATGTTGACCTTCTTCCTGTGGAAAACCCGACAGTTGGACTTACTGCGGGCTTTACGCCCCTGAGAAAGGCTGAAAAGCTGGGGGAAGCTCTGGGTCTCAGGAATCTTTACATAAAGGATGACTCTGTAAACCATCCTACCTTGTCCTTTAAGGACAGGGTTGTGTCCGTTGCCCTGTCCAAGGCTAAGGAGTTCGGCTTTGATACAGCTGCCTGTGCTTCAACGGGGAACCTCGCCAACTCCGTTGCTGCCCACTGCGCCCAGGCTGGTCTGAACTGCTTCGTTTTCATACCAGCGAATCTTGAAACCCAGAAGATATACGGTAGTCTTGTCTTCAATCCTACGGTTGTTGCTGTTGAGGGAACCTACGACGACGTTAACAGGCTCTGCTCGGAGATAGCCAACGATCAGGGTTGGGCATTTGTGAATATAAACATAAGACCGTACTATGCGGAGGGTTCCAAGACCTTGGCCTTTGAGGTTGTTGAACAGCTTGGCTGGAGA
>Ga0256841_1003823_pt1 | contig 11105 bp, 10 predicted proteins | sample 356308metaG_FD_185971 | JGI IMG/M metagenome (GOLD analysis project Ga0256841, IMG submission 185971) | Hydrothermal vent microbial communities from Mid Atlantic Ridge, Atlantic Ocean - 356-308 | ecosystem: Environmental > Aquatic > Marine > Hydrothermal vents | place: Atlantic Ocean: Mid...
TTGGAATTTTTGGTCTAGTAAACACCTCTCACAACCAAAAAAGTCTTTTTTTCCTTCACCTCCTCCCAAAAAATTTTAATTTTAAATTTCAAACGAGTTTTCTAACCTTGGATAAAACCGCAAAGCAGAAACCTACCACAAACTAGTTTCCAAAATCGATTCAAGGATGAGCACTAACTATTTGTGAATATTGGAACTAGTTTATTTTTCAAATGCTTAAGATTGCCTTTATAGTCAAATCAACTCATTTTTGTCAATAAAAAAAACGGCGAAATTTATGTTGACAATGCACATGGCAAGCACTATCTGCTCAAGAGAGCCTTTATTGAAAACACGCTCAGGATAACTCATGAAACTCACCTCACCACGCATCACAGTCTCTGCCCTCAGAGGAGGGTCGGGAAAGACTATTATCTCCCTGGGCCTTTTGTCCCTATGGCGTGAAATGGGTCTGTCCCCGTCACCTTTTAAGAAGGGCCCGGATTTTATTGATGCAGGGTGGCTCTCATTTGCCTCAGGGTCCCAGTGTCATAATCTTGACCCTTTTTTGATGACAGAGGAGCAGATAATTTACTCTTTCTTAATACATGCCAGCGAAAATGAAATTAGCTTGATAGAAGGAAATAGAGGCCTGTTTGACGGGGTTGACCTCCATGGGTCCTGCAGTACTGCAGAACTCGCCAAGATCCTTAGTTGCCCTGTTCTTTTGATCGTGGACGCAACTATGGTCACCCGCACAACCGCTGCCCTTGTGAAAGGATGCCAGAGCTTCGACCCCGATCTCAAGCTCGCGGGTATAGTAATAAACCAAGTAGCCACAAGGCGGCAGGAGAGACTGATAACCCAGAGCATTGAACATTACTGCGATATCACTGTGCTAGGATCGATACCCAGGAGCAGAGAAAATCTCTTTCCCGAAAGACACATGGGGCTGGTTCCACACCAGGAACGCAACGTGGCACAGCGGGCAATCGATTGGGCAAAAAGGCTTGTTTCCGAAAATATGGACGTGCACAGGCTCCTTCAAATTATGAACAATGCCGGCCCGATCCACCTTAATCCCTCCTTAATTCGGACCAACGGAGACGAGGAACTTATCTCAAGTCCCCGGCCCAGAATAGGGGTAATCAGGGACAGTGTTTTCTGGTTCTATTATCCTGAAAACTTACAGTCTCTTGAGGCTCTCGGGGCGGATATTATTATTATCGACTCTATCCAGGACCCATCACTCCCCGAAATAGACGCATTGTATATTGGTGGCGGATTTCCTGAAACTCAGGCTCAGGCGCTGGCCGAGAACGTCGGTTTCAGAGAAGAGCTCAAGAAGCGCATCAATGAAGGGCTCCCTGTATACGCGGAATGCGGGGGGTTTATGTTTATGGGCGAGAACTTACATGTTGGGGACAAATCCTACCCCATGGCCGGAGTTTTACCGGTAACATTTGTCCTCGAAAAAAAACCCCAGGGACACGGATATACCTTACTTGAAACCATTGAACCCAATCCATATTATACCGCAGGAGAGAGGCTAAAAGGCCATGAATTTCATTACTCAAGACCTATTGTCCACAGACAGAGTCGCCTAAGGCCCGTATTCAAGGTCCTCAGGGGCCATGGCCTGGACGGGACACACGACGGTCTGCATAAGAAAAACCTACTTGGCACTTATACCCATGTCCACGCTGGAGGCGACACGAGATGGGCCAGGAAAATTTACGATATGGCAGCCGCTTATAGGATGCAGAAAAATTTTCAAGCAGCACAAAAGAAAAATTGACACAGATTTTTTTTTTGTTTATAAGTACAACTTCAAACTGGCTTGTGAAAGAAATTGCATATAAACCAAAAAAAGGAGGATATTTGTTATGCCAACGGTAGAATTCGAAGGCCACACTTTCAACGTCGACGAAGACGGATTCATTGACGATTTCAAAAACTGGAATGAGGCATGGGTGCGCCACGTAAAACAGACCGAGGGTATTGAGGAGCTAACGGACGAGCATTGGAAGGTTATCAAAGTCCTCCAGGACTATTATAAGAAAAACGGCATCGCTCCCATGGTAAGAATCTTATCAAAGGTTACGGGATACAAGCTGAAAAAAATCTACGAGCTGTTTCCCTCCGGTCCTGGTAAAGGAGCTTGCAAGATGGCAGGCCTCCCCAAGCCCACTGGTTGCGTATAGTCCGCCTCCAAGGAGCAAAAATCAGATCAAGACATCAGGGGGCACAAGAAGAGTCGGCTTTTTGTGCCCCAGTTTTGTTTCCGCCCATATTGGCGAAAACTGACTCAATACCTTGTCACCTCTGAGCCAGCAGGCTCCAGCATGCTACTCCGCTATTCAACTAGCCTGCGGTATAATTCCGGTCGCCGGCCTGGCAGAAAATACCTCAATCGATGCTCCTTTATGTGATTGAGCTCATCCGCCCTCAGAGCGGCCACAATCATCCCCTCATCTTTCTCTGCCATTTGGGCTATAAGTTGACCAGATGGGTTGATTACAAGCGCCACGCCCGGAAAGACATAGCCCTCGCTTGTTGGTCCCACCTGGTTGCAGGCGGCTATGTAAAGGGCGTTATCAAAGGCTCTGCTCCGCATGTGTCGGAGCCAGCTATCCAGCTTTTCCTGGGGCCCGGTTCGGGGTGAGGCATGTGGCATAAAAACAATTTCGGCCCCTTTAAGAGCCATGATTCTGCTTATCTCAGGGAAATGGGCCTCCCAGCACAGTTGCACGCCAAAGGTAATGCCATCATACTCAAAAACTCCGATCTCCATACCCGCATTATATGATGCCCGCTCCATGGGAGAGAGGTGAGATTTTCGGTAAATCCCCACGAGACCCTTTGGTCCCGCTACCACATGGCTAATAAAAGGCCCCTCGACCCGCCCAATTTCCACCAGACCTGCCATCAATAACACCTTATTGGCACGAGCAATATCGGTTACTGCTCCAATTAATTCCTGGCAATAACGCCAGTCATACATGGAAGAGGGGTCTTTCAACAAATAGCCTGATATGGATAATTCAGGGAAACAAATCAGTTCAGCTCCGCGCTCCCGGGCCCTTTGCACAAGTTCTTCCGTGTGGCTCAGGTTCTCTTTAATTCTCCCGACCTCGCTGTGCATGCATACACAAGCTATGGTGACATCACGCATAAAGGCTCACTCCACCGCAGCCCTGATTAAGAACTTCCCTTTCTTGCAATCAGTATGTACTTATCATATTGGAGTCGTTCGCCATTATTAAATTGATCAAACACTCTCCCGGCAAATGAATTTTTTCCGCTGAATAATATCTCCAGACCAGCCTTTTTCACTGAAACCTGGGCCGGGATATGGTCATTCAGCCAGAAGCTGGTAAGCACCATACATCCTTTAGGGTCCAGCAATAGTGCAACCTCCTCAAAGATATTTCTCCATATCCTGGGAGCCTTTCTTGAAATTGTCAAAGGAGGGTGCTGGCACAGAATCAGATGGAAGGGACCATCCAGGTGTCTCGTAAGTTCCCTGGCGTCACACACAATGAACTGCGCCAATCCTCTCAAGGCCTCCTTCGCCTTTGAGAAGGCATCCTCAGCCACATCCACGCCAACATACCTAGGGACCCCAAGGCCTTTCACACCCAGATATCCCACAAGAGCGAGATAGTTCCATGTGGCATTGTTACCGCATCCAACGTCAAGAACTAATGGAAACTCAGGCAACTCAATCCCTAGTTCTCCAAGATATTTGTTAAGGATCATCATCCAGCGCTGATCTGGGCTACTGAAGCGAAATGACGTCAATTTAGACACCTTGGCTCACTCTCAACTTCCCATTTTTGGTGGCTTTTTCCTTACCCCTTTATCCTGTTTCCAACTTTTCTATAACCAGATCCCCAACCTCAGAAGTACTATACCCCATCTTTCCCGCTTCCATGGACCTGAGATCATCCTTTACAACACTGGCAACTGCCTGGAACAAGGTTGCCGCAGCATCTTTTTCCCCCAGGTAGTCCAGCATCATCTGTGCCGCGCAGATTGCTGCTATGGGGTTGATCTTGCCCTGCCCGGTGTATTTTGGCGCTGAGCCTCCGATAGGCTCAAACATTGCCGGGCCACCCGGATGAATATTACCACCGGCCGCTACGCCCAGCCCACCCTGAATAATTGCGCCTATGTCAGTGATTATGTCACCAAACATGTTATTGGTAACAATCACATCATAGCGCTCGGGATTCTTTATCATCCACATGCACAGGGCATCAACGTGTTGATAGTCAGTGCCAACTTGGGGATAACCCTCTGCCACCTCTTCAAACGTCCTGAACCATAAGTCTGATTCGTAAGTGAGCACATTCGTTTTCGCACACAGGGTCAGACGGAGTTTTTTATTGCGACGCAAACAGTAGTCAAATGCATACCTAATGCAGCGCTCCACTCCCTTGCGGGTGTTGATGGACTCCTGTACTGCTACCTCCTCTGCCGTACCTTTCTTAAAGAAACCTCCAGCACCTACATAGGCACCTTCGCTGTTCTCTCTCACAACAACGAAGTCAATATCCTCGGGGCCTTTATCTTTTAAAGGAGTATCAACACCGGCCAACAACACAACCGGGCGTAGATTAATATATAGATCCAGTGCGAAACGAAGCCTTAGCAATATTCCCTGCTCCAATATTCCCGGTCTTACCTCCGGATGGCCAATTGCACCAAGCAGGATACAATGCATTTCTGCAAGCTCTTTGATTACATGCTCAGGCACCAGTTCGCCAGTCTTGAGGTACCTTTCTCCCCCCAAGTCATAGTAAATAAACTCAAAACTGAGGCTATAGCTCTTACCCACTGCCTCAAGCACCTTTACTGCCTCTGTTATCACCTCAGGCCCTGTTCCATCTCCCGGGATAACTGCAATTTTGTATTTCATATTTAGTTTTGTCCTTTCCTTCTGTCTTCTGTCTGCTGGGTTCTAACCCCCATTTTCTTTTTTCCTATTCTCTGGTCTCAACGACCGGACTGCTGCCCCTGCACGCCACATCTCAGAGTTTCGAATTTCAGCTAGTTCCTCCTCCAGACGCCTTCTGTAGTCAGGAGCACTATTTGCCTCAAGGACAATACGGGTCTCATTGCCAGAAACCACACTTTCGTATAGTTCTTCAAAGACCGGCTTGACCGCCTCACGGAACCTGTGCCGCCAATCAAGGGCACCCCTTTGCGCCGTTGTGCTGCAATTGGCGTACATCCAGTCCATTCCGTTTTCCGCCACTAGCTTTATGAGGCTCTGGGTCAACTCCTCCACTGTCTCATTAAAGGCCTCACTGGGGGTGTGACCTTTGCTCCTCAAAAGCTCATACTGGGCCTCCATGATACCTGCCAATGCCCCCATGAGCACACCCCTTTCCCCTACAAGGTCACTGTATACTTCTTTTTCAAATGTGGTTGGAAATAGATAACCCGATCCAATCGCTATTCCCATAGCCAAAACCCGCTCTTTTGCCTTGCCTGTATAGTCCTGATAGATGGCATAGCTGGAATTGATTCCGCTCCCATCTAGGAAATTCCTCCTTACGCTGCGACCAGAGCCTTTAGGCGCCACCATAATTACATCTACATGGTCTGGGGGCACAACACCTGTCTGCTCCTTATACACTATGGAAAAGCCATGGGAAAAACAAAGGGCATTTCCAGGTTCAAGGCATTCCTTAACGCTGGGCCATGTAGCCACCTGGCCTGCGTCAGAGACAAGGTACTGAATGACTGTTCCCCTCTTGGCCGCTTCTACCAAGGGAAAAAGGGTCTTACCAGGCTCGAAGCCATCTTTTACAGCCCTGTCCCACGAGTTACTGCCTTCCCTCTGGCCCACAATTACATTAATACCATTGTCTCGCATATTGAGGGCCTGCCCTGGCCCTTGTACTCCGTAGCCCAGCACAGCTACCACTTCGTCTTTGAGTACTTCCTTAGCATGCTCAAGCGTAAATTCATCCGCTGTGACCACTTCCTCCATCACTCCACCAAAATCAATTTTTGCCATTTCTTACCTCCCTTTGCATGTCTCGGGCCATGGCTATTGCCCCGGTTCTTGCCACTTCTTGAATGCCCATTGGTCTGAGCAGATTCAAAAAGGCACTTACTTTATTTTCATCGCCTGTAACTTCTATAATATAAGAGGAACTACCCACATCCACTACCCTCGCCCTAAAGATGTCCACCATGCGAAGGATCTCCGCCCTATTCGGCGGCTCTGCTTTGACCCTGATCAACAAAAGCTCCCTTTGAACATAGGAGGAGCCCGTAAAGTCACGAACCTTCACTACATTTATGAGCTTGTTGAGCTGTTTCTTTATTTGCTCTATTATTGCCATGTTTCCTGTAGTTACCAGAGTTATCCTGGACACCGATGGATCCATGGTCTCAGCCACACAAAGACTCTCAATATTAAAGCCCCGACCACTGAATAGTCCTGCGATCCTTGCGAGAACACCTGGTTCATTATCCACCAGTAAAGAAAGAATATGTCTACGTTCATTTTCCTGTGACATGAATATTTGTACTCCTCAGTCTATAATAAATGATCCTTCCGCCCGTCTTTCCTTTTGTCTTTCTCCTCTAGCCTTTAACCTTCTTTATACCAACAACATCTCCGTAATGGAGGCCCCGGCCGGCACCATGGGATATACGTTTTCCTCCGGTTCCACTGCGAAGTCCATGATTACCGGCCCCTCAGTACGTAGCCCGTCTGATAGGACCTTCCTCACCTCCTCTGGCTTCGTAGCCCTTAAACCAACAGCCCCATATGCATCGGCCAGCTTGACAAAATCGGGGGCGTGCTCCATGCAGGTAGCCGAATAGCACCTATCATAGAATAGTTCCTGCCATTGCCGGACCATGCCTAAATAGCCGTTGTTAAGAATGACCACCTTCACGGGCAGTTTGTATTGAACGGCTGTCGCCAATTCCTGAATATTCATTTGAATGCTTCCGTCCCCTGCGATATCAACCACCAGCCTGTCCGGTCTTGCCAATTGAGCGCCGATTGCAGCGGGAAATCCAAATCCCATGCATCCCAGCCCCCCAGATGTGATAAAGCTGTTGGGCTCCTCGAAATCATAATATTGGGCCGCCCACATCTGATTCTGGCCCACTTCTGTTGTGACGATAGCCTTACCTTCAGTGAGTTCATAAAGCATTTCTATTACGTATTGGGGTTTAATCCTCTCCTCCTGCCTATAAGCAAGGGGATTTGTGGCTTTCCACTGCTCGATCTGCTTTAGCCAGTCTTCCCTGTCCGACAGATCCCACGAAAGGCCTTGTTTTTGGAAGAGTTCGTTAAGCAGCCTCAAGCTTGTCTTACAATCACCCACTACGGGGACCGCCACAGGCACGTTCTTACGGATGGAAGTGGGATCAATATCAATGTGGATTATGTTTGCCTGTTTGGCAAAGGAATCGGTCCGCCCTGTTACCCTATCATCGAACCTAGCCCCAATAGCAATGAGGAGATCACAGGCCCCTGTAGCCATATTTGCCCTGTAAGTACCGTGCATCCCCAACATCCCAAGCCAGAGGCGCTCATAGCTCGCTGGAAATGCTCCCAAACCCATGAGCGTAGTTGTGACAGGTGCGCTGATACGTAAGGCAAACTCTCTCAGCTCCTGTGAGGCAGCCGAGAGGATTACTCCTCCACCTGCCAGGATCATTGGCCGTTGAGACCTTTTTATAAGTTCAACCACCCTTGAGAGCTGCTTCATGTTCGGCTTATAGGTTGGCTGATACGATCTTGGTTTCGCTTCCCCCGGCCCATCATAGGTGGTGATTTGGGACATAATATCCTTGGGAAGGTCAACCAGCACTGGCCCAGGTCTTCCTGATTTAGCCAGATAAAACGCCTCTCTTATTACACGAGCCAATTCAGTCACAGAAGTTACAAGATAATTGTGTTTAGTACATGGCCTGGTTATACCCACAATATCCACTTCCTGGAACGCATCATTGCCAATGAGCGCTGTTGGTACCTGTCCTGTGAAAACTACTACTGGAACAGAATCCATATAGGCAGAAGCAATACCGGTCACAGTGTTTGTTGCCCCTGGGCCGGAAGTTACTAGACACACGCCCACCCTGCCTGAGGCGCGAGCAAAGCCATCAGCAGCGTGAACCGCCCCTTGCTCGTGGCGGACCAGTATATGTCTGATGTCAGACTTGGCTAACTGATGATAAATATCAATCACAGCTCCTCCCGGATATCCGAAAATTGTATCCACGCCTTGCTCTTTCAGACACCGGACAAAAATCTCGGCACCGGTCATCTCCTGAGGTTGTGGACACCTACCATTTAAAGACAAGTTTTTTTCAGCCAAGTTTGAACCTCTCATGATCTCCTCCCTTTCTTTATATACTCCACTAGACCACCGGCCATGATTAGCTCCATCATGAAATCAGGTATGGTTTGGATTTGTACTCTGAGCCCATTGCTTGTTTCAATAATGCCACCATCCAGATCTATCGTTATTCGAGCACCGTCACTCAGGTTTTCGTAAGCTTCAGCACATTGAATAAGGGGAAGCCCTATATTAAATGCGTTCCTGTAAAATATCCGTGCAAAGCTTGCTGCTATCACCGCCCGAACACCCAATGTTTTGATGGCAAGAGGGGCATGTTCCCTGGATGAGCCGCATCCGAAATTAACCCCGGCTACAACCACGTCCCCCTCTTTAACCTCTCTTGCAAATTCCGGCCTTGCGTCTTCAAAACAGTGTTTTGAAAACACGCTCGGATCTGCATTGTTCAAGAATCTGGCAGGAATGATCAGATCCGTATCAATATGATCGCCAAATTTCCAAACTCTGCCTTTAATAATCATACGCCCTCCATTGAGCACTATGCCTTCTGACTTCTAACTCCTGGCTCCTTGTTATAACTCCTCGGGCGATCCGATCCTGCCCAGGACCGCAGAAGCCGCCGCGATTGCAGGATTAGCCAGATATACTTGGCTGTCCGGATGGCCCATTCTTCCTCTGAAATTCCTGTTCGACGTTGATACAGCCACTTCCCCTTGGGCAAGTATCCCCATATGTCCCCCAAGGCATGGCCCGCAGCACGGAGGCCCTATCACTGCTCCTGCATTCAAAAAATCAGCAATCAGGCCTTCCTCCAAAGCCTCAGAATACACTCGCGGGGAGCCGGGGATCACGATCAGTCTGGTACCGACCGACACCTTGCGTCCTTTAATGACCCGGGCCGCTGATCTGAGGTCCTCAAGTCTTCCATTAGTACACGAACCTATGAAGACTTGATCTATCATTATTCGATTGAGGCTCGATACGCCTTCAACATTATCAGGAGAATGGGGCAAGGCCACGAGGGGTTCCATATTAGTTACATCGATTGTCACTACATTTTCATATTCTGCGTCATTATCGCTCGCATAGAATTGACCCTCCCGGTGAGATCTCTCAGCAACATATTGTCGAGTCACTTCATCCGGGGCAAAGATACCGCTCTTTGCGCCACATTCAACCGCCATGTTCGCCATTGTAAATCTTTGACTCATCGATAACCCTTCCACTACTTCACCTGAGAATTCAATGGCCTTGTAAAGCGCACCTGCGACACCAATACGGCCAAGCGTGGCAAGTATTAGATCTTTGCCTTGTACCCACCTGGGAACATTTCCGAGGTATTGAACCTTTATTGAGCCGGGAACACGTAACCATATTCTGCCCGTGGCCATCACCACGCCAAGATCAGTGCTCCCCACCCCTGTAGAAAATGCTCCAAGAGCACCATATGTGCAAGTGTGACTGTCAGCGCCAATCACCAGATCCCCGGGAATGACGAGTCCCTTTTCTGGCACAATCACATGCTCAATCCCCGTCTCTCCAAGCTCAAAAAAATGTTTTATGCCCATTTTTTTTGCAAACTCATATATGGCCTTTACCTGCTGGGCTGAGGATATGTCTTTATTGGGGACAAAGTGGTCCTGAACCAGTACTACCTTTGCTCGGTCAAAGACTTGCCTTGCCCCTAACTCCTCAAACACCTCTATAGCAAGAGGGGCAGTAATATCATTTGCGAGGGCAAGATCAACGTCTACTTTCACAAATTCCCCTGGTTTGACCCCATCCAGTTTCGCATGAGTTGCGATAATCTTTTCAGTAATTGTCATTCCCATGGATCGCTTTCCTTTCCGCTCCTGCTGAATTCACCCTGCGCATCTGTCCAAACCAAGCGGGAGCCGTTTTTTGACAGGAAACGTTACACTACCACGTCCTTGGCAGACAGAGCTGGATTTCGCTTCAGATACTCAAGCCTATTGAGCCCATTCACATAGGCCTTGGCACTGGCCGTGATGATATCGGGGTCCGCTCCTTTACCAAGGGCTACCAAACCGTTTTCCTGCAGGCGCACCGTAACTTCACCCTGAGCATCCATGCCACCGGTGATGGCATTCACTGTGAAACGAATTAACTTGGAGCGGCTCCCCGTCATCTTAGCAATAGTGTTGAAAGTTGCATCAATAGGCCCAACTCCAAACCCAGCATTTTGAGCCTCTTCGCCCTTTATTTTCATTTTTACTGTAGCGGTGGGTACTGCCACGGTTCCGCTGACCACGTTCAGGTATTCAAGCTCATAAACATCAGGGACGCGAAGGATTTCCTCAGCAACCAGGACCTCTATATCCTCGTCCAGGATTTCCTTCCTTTTATCAGCCAACTCCTTGAACCTCTTAAAAAGCCTGTCAACTTCCTCTTCGCTAAACTCATAGCCCATTTCCGCAAGCTTTTTCTTAAATGCGTGTCTGCCTGAGTGTTTGCCCAACACCAAGGTATTGCTGGAAACACCCACAGTATCGGGACTCATTATTTCGTATGTCTGAACATTCTTTAGTACCCCGTCCTGATGAATGCCCGCTTCATGGGCAAAGGCATTGGCTCCGACAATGGCCTTATTTGGCTGGACCAATATTCCGGTCACCATACTCACCAGACGGCTTGTGGGGTAAATTTCGCGAGTGTTTATTTCGCTGCGAAGCGCCAAGGCGTCATTGCGGGTGTGCAGCACCATGACAACCTCTTCAAGAGATGCATTTCCCGCCCTCTCTCCAATGCCATTTATTGTTACTTCCA
>Ga0256841_1003824_pt1 | contig 11104 bp, 6 predicted proteins | sample 356308metaG_FD_185971 | JGI IMG/M metagenome (GOLD analysis project Ga0256841, IMG submission 185971) | Hydrothermal vent microbial communities from Mid Atlantic Ridge, Atlantic Ocean - 356-308 | ecosystem: Environmental > Aquatic > Marine > Hydrothermal vents | place: Atlantic Ocean: Mid...
CGCATGCCACGAGATATCTTCAGATTTACGGTCTTTAACTAGCAGTTGGCGTGGATACTGTTCTTCTAAATTGAAGGAATCGTCAGAGTAAGTGGGATTAAGCAAATATAGCGCCTCAAGAAAAGCAGATTTACCTGCTTCATTCTTACCCACAAGGCATGTGACGGATTCGTCCACTTCAACATCCCCTGAATCTATAATGTTTCGAAATTTGACAATTCTAAAAGATCGAAGTTTCATCTTCTTTACCCCTTCTCGCCTCCAACTCCGCTAGTAACATCTATAATATTATACATGAACGATAGCTGTAGTAATTGTAGCGATTCGCTTCATCCTCCGCAATCTACTCACCAACACGGCAGGGCTTATCAATTCTAATCGACGACACATTCTACACGCGAACAGTTGGCGAGTACGCACCCCAAATATTCTCAGATGCTTGCCTAATCTCTGTCTAGCGGTCTTTGCATTGATAAGCCCTGCCAACACAATAAGGGCGGCCACCGGCGCAGGTGACCGCCCCACACACTTACTGCGCCGCGCGGAAGGCTACTCGCCTACGCGCGTGATGCGCCCTTCCACTTCCGGCGCCACAGGGCTGTGCGCCGCGATGTAGTCCGCCACCACTTGATCCAGCGGGTTGCCGTAGTCATACGGGTTGATGGCGTTTTCCTTCAGCATCGAATAGCCGTCGCCACCGCGCCGCATGTAGTCGTTGGCCGCCACCGTGTAAACCGCGTCAGGGTCGAGCGGCTCGTATTCGCCGGTTTCGGGGTTCAACACTTCCACGCTGACGATACGCTCGCCAGGGGCCGCGCTCGGGTCCCAAGTGTAGCGCAAGCCGGAAACCTGCGGGAAGCGACCGGCCACATCCTCAACTTGCGAAACGCCGTTTTCCAGCGCCGCGATCACGTCCGAGCCTTTCAGCTCAAAGGTGCTGATCAGGTTGCCGAACGGCAACACGGTGAGCACCTGGCCCAACGTCACCTCACCGGCGGGAATGCTGGCGCGGATGCCGCCGCCATTTTGCAGCGCGATCTGCGCGCCCGTGTTCTCACGGATCGCATCGGTGATCAAGTTGCCCATGTTGCACTCTTCGGTGCGGCAGACACCGCGCTCGCCGACCAGGTCAACCGCCGCTTCACCGACGGGCGTGTGTTTCAATTCTTCGATAGGCGCAGCCAGCGCATCAATCAGCGCCTGCATGGCCGGGTCCGGCGTGATGTATTGGCTGAGCAAGATCACGTCGCCGTCCCAGTCGGTCAGCACACCGTCGGCGTCGAACTCCAAGTCCAGACGGCCCAGGTATTCGTTATGCTCGCCGGCCTGCACCACCAAAATCGGCTCGCCGGAGGCGCTTTCCAGCACCTGCGGGTAGCTCGCAACGCCTTTGGTGTACATATTGCTTAGCAGGGTATGGGAGTGGCCGCCGACGATCACGTCCACGCCGGAAAGCTGCGGGGCGATCGCCAAGTCCATGTTGTAGCCGATGTGCGACAACACGATGATCTTATTGATGCCCTCTTCGGTCATCTGGTCAACCGCCGCTTGCGCTGCGCCGACCAAATCATCATCGAAGATCACGTTTTCGCTGGGGGAGGAGAGGATCGCGGTTTCCGGCACGGTCAGACCGGTGATGCCAATCTTCTCGCCGCCCACTTCCAACACCACGTAGGAAGCGATCTTGTCGGCCAGCGGTTCGGAGGCGCTGGCGTCTACGTTGGCAGAAACGACGGGGAAGTCCAGCTTGTCAATGAACATGCCCAGCACCAAGTCGCCCTTGTCAAACTCGTGGTTGCCGAGTGTCATGGCGTCGTAGCCCAGCAAGTTCATAATCTGGGCGTTCTCTTGGCCCAAATATTGCTGGTGGAAAAGCGTGCCGGTGAAGCGGTCGCCCGCATCCAACAACAAGGAGTTGTCCACCTGGGCGCGAATCTGCTTGACGACCGTCGCCTGGCGGGCCACGCCGCCGTTGCCGTGCCGATTGGGGGCGTGGTGAGCATGGGTGTCGTTGGTGTGCATGATCGTCAGGGCAAACGTTTCTTCGTCACTGCCTGCGCTGACCATCGGCACCAGGCCGACCACCAACACAAGCACCAAACTGAGTACCAATAGCTTCTTACGCATAAGCCTAACCTCTCTTTAGAACTACACAACGGAAATGACAAACCGATCTAACGTCGATCGGAGGGGAACTTTAATTATATTTTACCATCACTCCCCCGCAAGTGATACGGCAGCTTTGGTTTGCCATTCCCCCGAGCAAAACGGGCGGGCGCGCCCCCGCGCCCGCCCCACAACGTTTTACACCGGCACACTCAGCCGTTAGTCTCCGGCGGCAAAGGCGGCCTCGTCCACCTCCGGCATCCGGTGTTGGGCTTCGACCACCGCCTCGACCGGATACTCGTAGTCTTCCAACTGGCCGGCGAAGTATTGCGCGTAAGCGGACATATCAAAGTGCCCGTGCCCGCTGAGGTTGAAGAGGATCACGCGCTCTTCGCCCGCCTCTTTGGCCTCCAACGCCTCATCAATCGCCGCGCGGATCGCGTGGGCGCTTTCCGGCGCGGGGATGATACCCTCGGCGCGCGCAAATTGCACCGCCGCGTCAAAAACGCCGACCTGCGGATAGGCTTTGGCGTCCACGATGCCCTCTTCGTGCAACAGCGACATAATCGGGGCCATGCCGTGATAGCGCAAACCGCCCGCGTGGATGCCCGGCGGCATGAAGTCATGGCCGAGCGTGTACATTTTGACGATGGGCGTCATGCCGACCGTGTCGCCGTAATCGTAAGCGTAAACGCCTTTGGTCATGCTGGGGCAAGCGGTCGGTTCGGCGGCCAAGAAGCGAATTTGTTTGCCGTTTTTCAGCCGTTCGCGGACAAAAGGCAAGATCAACCCGGCCATATTGCTCCCACCACCGGCGCAACCGATCACCACGTCCGGATAGTCGTCGGCCTTGGCGAGCTGCAAAAGCGCCTCTTCGCCGATGATGGTTTGGTGCAACAGCACATGGTTAAGCACGCTGCCGAGCGAGTATTTGGTGTCGTCGTGCGTGGCGGCCACTTCTACCGCTTCGCTGATGGCGATGCCCAGGCTGCCCATGTTGTCCGGGTCTTTTGCCAGGATTGCGCGTCCGGCGTTGGTGAGATCGGTAGGGCTGGCGTGCACGGTTGCGCCGAAGGCCTCCATCATATTGCGGCGATAGGGCTTTTGTTGATAGCTGACCTTGACCATGAAGACTTCGATCTCCATGCCGAAGAACGCCCCGGCCATTGCCAGCGACGAACCCCACTGCCCCGCGCCGGTTTCGGTGGCGATCTTGCGCACGCCTTCCTCGCGGTTGTAGAAAAGTTGCGCCACAGCGGTGTTGGGCTTGTGGCTGCCCACCGGGCTGACGCCCTCGTACTTGTAGTAGATGCGCGCGGGCGTGTCCAGCATCTTTTCCAAACGGCGGGCGCGGAAAAGTGGGCTTGGCCGCCATTGCGCGTAAACCTGGCGCACCGGCTCGGGGATTTCGATGTAGTTTTCCTGGCTCATCTCCTGCGCAATCAGCGCCATAGGGAAGATCGGCGCCAGGTCATCCGGCCCGACCGGTTGTTTGGTGGCCGGGTGCAAAACCGGCGAAAGCGGGCGCGGCAGGTCCGGCACGACGTTGTACCAAGCCTTAGGCATTTCCGACTCGTCGAGAATGTATTTGATGTGGGTTTTGTCAGGCATGATAAGCTCTCCTTACGTTCTGACACGGTTAGCACATTGTGTAAGGTTCGGAGCGGGCCGCCTGCGCCCGTAAACGCAAAAGCGCCCGTCCCCGAACGTCCAGGGACGAGCGCACAAAGTGCCCGTGGTGCCACCCTGATTAGGCTGCCTTGCACAGCGCCTCACGCGCCCTAAAAACAAAAAATCCGCCTGTGACGGCGGAAGGGTGCGCAAAAAACGCAAGTGAAGCCAGCCTCACTCATTGCGCCCGAATAACGGAGGCGAACCCGGCGCGGCATTTCCTCCACGCAACTCCCCGGCCCATTCCACCCCGGCTAACCCGTGCCGCGCTTTCAGTCGGTGACGCGGTTTCCTGTCCGTCGCGTTGGGGCGTACTCTTCCGGTTCAACGTCTTTACAGCCCCTATCATAGCACGGCGCGCGTGCTTGTCAAGCGCCGCAGCACGGGGGCTTTTGGGCGATCTGAACAAAAGCCGCCGCGTCCGTTGGTGTGTTTAGCGCTCTTCTTCCACGCCGACCATTTGCTGGCCGGCACGCAACAGCTCATCAACCATCTGCGGCGCGCTCGCCTCGGCGTAAACGCGCAAAACCGGCTCTGTGCCACTCGGACGCACGAGCAACCAACTGTCGTCCGCCAAGACGAACTTCACGCCGTCAAACGTGTGCACCTCGCGCACCGTCTCCCCGGCCAAGCGCGCGGGCGCTTCAGCAGAAAGACGCGCCACCACCTCGCTCTTGGGGAGCGGCTTGCGCAGATGGAAATCCTCGCGGCGATAGTGCGTAGGGCCGAACTGCCGTTGCAAGTCCGCGACGATCTCATGCAGCGGCGCGCCCGCGTCCGCCACGATCTCCAGCAACAGCAAACCCATCAAAATCCCGTCCCCTTCGGGGATGTGTCCCTTGATGCTGATGCCGCCGGACTCCTCCCCGCCGATCAGCACGTCGCCGTTGAGCATGTGGTCGGCGATGTGGTTAAAGCCGACCGGCGTCTCGTGCACGGTCAGGCCGTGCCGTGCGGCAATGCGGTTGATCATCATGGTGGTGGAAAGCGTCTTGACCACGTCGCCCGTCCAGGCCCGTTTTTCCGCCAGATAGCGCAGCGCAAGCGCCATGATCGTGTGCGGGTCAACAAAATGGCCGCGACTGTCCATCGCGCCGATGCGGTCGGCGTCGCCGTCGGTGGCGATGCCGATATCGGCGTGGGAGGTGTGGATGGTGGCCGCGAGCCTATCCAAGTATTTGCGGATCGGCTCCGGATGGATGCCGCCAAAGCCCGGGTTCATCTCACCGCGAATTTCGTGCACGGTGCAGCGCGTGCGTGAAAGGATCGCGCGAATGGCCGTGCGCCCCGAGCCGTACATCGGGTCGGCCACGATGGTCAGCTCGCCCCGAGAGATTTTGTCCACGTCCACCAGCGTTTCCAGGTGCTCGTAGTAGGTGTTGGTGGGGTTAAAGCGGCGGATGAGGCCCTCTTGGATGGCGCGCTCATAGTCCATCAGGTTCGGGCCGCGCCCCTGGAGCTGGGCCTCATCCAGGAAGCGTTCCACCTCGGCGCACTGTTGCGGCGAGGCCGAACCGCCGTAAGCGGCTTTGAGCTTGAAGCCGTTGTAGCGCGGGGGATTGTGCGAGGCGGTGATCACCACGCCCGCGATCGCCTTTTTGTGCACGATGTTATAGCTGATGGCGGGCGTGGGCGCGTCGGTGCGCGCCAGCCAGGTGACAATCCCGTTGGCGGCCAGGACGCGCGCGGTTTCTGCGGCGAAGCGGTCGGAAAGGAAGCGCGTGTCAAAGCCGACAACCACCTCCGGCGGGCCGTCGTCTTCGCGCAGCTCCTGGTTGACGTGGTCGGCCACCGCTTGGGCCACCAAGCGCAAATTGGCGAAGGTGAAGGTATCCGCGATGACCGCGCGCCAGCCGTCTGTGCCGAAACGAATGCTCATAACAAGCCTCACTGTGTGCGGATAACAGGCTATCGGTTCAAGTGCTCCCGAGTGTACCCACCCCCCCGCGCTCTAGCAACGCGACTACGTGCGGGGCTAGAGCGTTTTGAGTTTGCAGGGCGCCCTCTCTCCTCACCATTTTTTTAGCACACTGATACAACCTTTTTGCCAGCCTGTAACACAACGTATGTTATGGTAAAAGTAGCTTACGGGGGGCATACACTCGACTATTGAGGCATCCACAGGAGAGAATACCATGTCCTGGAAACGCTGTTGTGTCGGACTAGCGGGGTTGGTTGTGAGCGTTTTGGCGCTTTTGACGCTCTCGCCCACGCCAAATGGCTACGCCCAAGGCACAAGCACTTTGACGCTCAATACCGTAACCGTTGGGGTAGCGGAAACGGCAACATTGGAAGGACGCATCGCCTGTAGCGCGAGCGCGTGCAACGGTTTTACGCTGACCTTGCGCTTTGACCGCGACTTGCTGCGCGTGAGCAGCGCGAGCGTCGGCCCCTACCTGGGCGCGAACGTGTTCACGATGCAAAACGCGATTGATAACGCCAGCGGCACGGTCCAACTGGCCGCCGCCGCTTTGCAACCACCGCCTGCAGGGGTGGAGAATGTGCTTTTCCAGCTCGAAGTCGAAGGGCTGATCCCCGGAGAAGCTGAAGTGACGGTTGAGTCGCTGGAGATCGTGGACGCCAGCGGCCAAACCGTGCCCTCCAGCGGGATCGGGACGGCGGTCACCGTGTACGAGACGGGCAAGATTCCGTTCTTTTCGCCGCCGGTGAACGCTTGGCAACTGGTTTTTATCACCGAACGCGACGGCAACCCGGAAGTGTATACGATTATGGCGAACGGGTCGGGTTTGCGGCGCTTGACCGAGACCGAAGCGCTGGAAGGCGGCCCGCGCTGGTCACCGGATGGGGCACGGATCGCGTTCCATTCCAACCGCGACGGCAACTTGGAAATTTACACCATGGACGACCAGGGCGGCGATGTGCGTCGCTTGACCGACCATGCGGCGGCGGACTTTTCGCCCACGTGGTCGCCGGATGGGACGCAGATCGCGTTTGTTTCTGAGCGCGACGGCAACCCGGAAATTTACGTGATGAACGCGGACGGGACAAACGTGCGGCGGCTGACCGACGACCCCGCGACGGACACGACCCCCGCCTGGTCGCCGGACGGCAAGCAGATCGCGTTTGTTTCCGACCGAGGGGGCAGCCAAGAGCTTTACTTGATGGACGCGGACGGGAACAATGCGGCCCCGTTCAGTGAGCTTTTCGGCAGCGCGGGCTGGCACCCGGCTTGGAAACCGGACGGAACACAGCTCAGCTTCGCGGCGGGCAACGCCGGTGCGGTCAATTACTACCGAACACCTTTGCCTGCTGCCCCCTATCAGCTCAGCCATGACGGGATCGTGCCCACACGCAGCCAAAGCGCCTGGTCGCCGGACGGCAACTACCTGGCGCTGATGTCTACGCAAACCGGCGTAAGCGATCTTTACGTGTTGGACTTGGGGCGCGAGCGTTGGTTTAAGCTGACCGAAGATCAATACGCGGACTACGACCCGGACTGGCGACCGATCGGCACGCCCTGCGCAATCAGCACGGAGCAAGACGACGTGCGCGTGCACGTCGGCCCCGGGCGCAATCGGGGCGTGTTCGGCTATCTGCCAAAGGGACGCCAGTTTACGGTGATTGGGCAAGCGCAAGACGACAAAGGCGCGGTCTGGTGGGAGCTGGACAAAAGCGAATTTGACGGGGGCGAGATGGTCAACAGCCTGTGGGTCAAGGCCGACGATGTGCGGTCGGTCGGCTCGTGCGCAATGGTGAGCATCAGCACGCCGCCGCCGCTGATCCCCTATCCCACACCTCCCGGGAGCTGGTTGCCGTGCGGATCGTGCGACAGTTGTGGGCATCCGGCCAGCGAGTGCGTCACATCGCCGGACGGCGAATGCCTGTGGGACCCGGACACATGCGGGAACGTGAGAGTCACACCGCCACCGCAGGTCACCAGTGCGCCGCAATGCTACACGGTGACGGTCACCTCATCGCTGGGCGGCAGTGCGTGGAAAACAACGCCCGGCAACTGCACAGAAGACACCTACACGATGGGATCGAGCGTGGGGGTGCACGCCGAACCGCAAGGCGCAGGTTGGTATGTACTGAGCTGGTCGGGGACGTGCGGAAACATCCCCAGCCCGGGGTACATGGTGGAAGACGCGACCGTGACCGTGAACGGGAATTGCACAGTGCATATCCGATTTAGCTATCTGGGATAGCCAACGCTCAGCGTTAGGAGCGCTTTTTGCGGGCGACCTAGCCAGGGCGAACGCCACTTCACGCGGCGTTCGCCCTGACGTCGCCCGCCCGCAGGCGGCGCGCACGTCGCCCAGCGCTACCGCGCTGACCTCGCGCGCGCCGCCGCCGAGTGGGGACGCTCGCTCAATACGTATACTCGCCGACGGTGAGCTGGACGGAGCGCTCGCCGTCTTTGTTGACGACGGTCAGCGTGACGGTGTCGCCCGGGCGGGTATGTTCTTCCAGGTAGAGCGAAAGCTCGTCGCGGGTGCGGAGCGGCTGGCCGTTGATGGCCGTGATGATGTCCCCCCCCACAAAGACCACGCGCCGCCCTTGCCGTTGCATCTGGGCGGCCTGCAAACCCGCTTTGGCGGCGGGGCCGTTGGGGTCGAGATCAACGATCAGCAAGCCATGTTGGAGTTCATCGGAGGGCGGTTGCACCTCATAACCCAGCTCGCGAACGGCGATGCGCAGCGAGGGGTGGCGGTAGTGGCCGTAGGCGATCAAGTCCGGCACGACACGGCGCACCGTGCTGATCGGCACGGCGAACCCGATCCCGACCGAGCCGCCGGAAGGGGATCGAATAGCCGTGTTGACGCCGATCACTTGGCCGCGCGTGTTGAGCAAGGGGCCGCCGGAATTGCCCGGGTTGATCGCGGCGTCGGTTTGGATCGCGTTGCCGATCAGCGAGCCGCTTTCGGACTCGATGGTGCGGTCTAGCGCGCTGATGATGCCGGTGGTGAGCGTGCGGTCCAGCCCGAAGGGGTTGCCGATGGCGAGCACACGCTGCCCCACGCGCAAGCTATCCGCGTCGCCGAGCGACAGGGCCGCCGCGTGCAGTTGAGCGGCGTCCACCTGGATCACGGCCAGGTCGTAGAACTTGTCCGCGCCGACCACCTGCGCAGGCAAGGTCGTTCCGTCCGCAAGCACAACCTCGATCTCGGTGGCGTCGGCGATGACGTGGTTGTTGGTGACGATATGCCCCTCGGCGTCGTAAACAAAGCCCGACCCCGTGCCTTCACGCGGGACGACGCCGCGCCAAAAATCGTAAACGGCGCTGCGGCTGGTGATGTGTACCACCGAGGGGCCGACCTGCTCATAGACGTAGGAGATGGCCGCCTCTTCCGCGTCCAAAACGCTTAGGTAGTCCGCAGGCGGAGGGACGAGCGTAGGGAGCGGCGTGGGCGCGTCTTGAGAAGCCGTCACGCCCACATCCAGCACCAAGGCCAGCCCGACCGCAAAGCCCAACACCAAGCCCAGCGATGCTGCCAGCATTCCAAGCGCAAAAAACCGTGAATGACGCATCCTACACACTCCTTTCTGAGCGCGTATGCTCGCTCAGAATGTAGCGCGCCGAGGCCACATGCGCAAAGGCGTAAGCGGCAAAGTCCGCGCCTCGCAGCAGCGGGGGACAAGGCGAAAAAAAAGGACGGCGCGAGCGGCACGTAACGGGCCGCTTGCGCCGTCTGCTCGTCAGGCTGTCCTAGGGGCCGCCGGTGTACACAAAATACACCTCGACCGAGCAATTACCCAGGATCGTCACGGTGGCGAACTCGGGGTTGCCGCTGGGGATGTTGCCGCACGTGCCCGCCCAGGAGTCCACACTATAGAGGGTGGGGGGCACAGCTTGGAGCAACACAGAATCCCCCGAATTGTACCCACTGCTGCCGCAGGTGGGCGAGGTGAGCACGTTAATTGAACCTCCCGGGTAGGAGCTGGTGGTCAAGGTGTAGCAGGTCGGGCCGCCACCACCAGCACCGCCGCCACCGGCAGGCACACTCACCGCCGCGCCGCCAGCGCCGAGGCAACGGGTTGGGTCCCAAACGCATTGGCCGTCCGGCGCGGTGACGCACTGCGAGGCGGGGTAACCACAGCTATCGCACGAGCCGCACGCGCCCCACGTGCCACTCGCTTGTGCCTGCGCGCCCGACGCAGACGCCGCAGAGGGGTTCGGGTTCAAGATCACGGGTGGCGCTTCGGTTTGCGCCACGTCTTGGCACGGCCCGCTCTGCGTCACTTCGTCCGCCTGCACCCACAAACTCAGCGCCGAATCTCCGCGCGGGAAGGTGCTCTTTTCCAATTGCCACCACGTCTTGCCGTCGCGGTCTTGCGCCTGGCCGATCACCTGAAACGGGCGATTGACGGGCATATAGGCGAAAACGCCGCGATGCGTCCCCGGGCCTACGCGCACCCGCACATTTTCGCTTTCCGCCCAGACCGTGCAAGGGACAGCGGATGTGGCTTGCGGAGTGGGGGTAGGCGTCGGCGTTGGCTGGGAAGCGGGGTCAACCACCGTGACAATAGTTCCTTCGCCTCGGGCTACCACGCTGCGTCCGTTGGCGTCTATGAGAGTGAGCGCGGTGAAGACCAGCGGCGTTTTGCCCAACGCCACGCCCTCCAGCTCCAACAAGAAAAGCACCTCTTCTGCATCGGCGGGCGGCGGTTGGAGCGAAACCGCACCGAAACGCACAATCCCCGCCTGGTGGTTGATCTCCTCTTCGGAGATAAAAACGCTTGTGCCTAGGTACGGTCCGACATCGACGCCGCGCACGTCAATCGCGGTGGGGTCAAAGCGCAACTCGAACGCAAAGCCGTTACAACTGCTCAGCCCGCAAAAAATGCGCGCCGAAACCGTCCCCGTCTGCCCCAGGCCAACGGTTGCCGGCTCCAGCGTGACGCTGCTCTCCCCTTGGGCCAGGGACGGGGCGGGCGTGAGCGTCAAGAAGAACATAACGAGCACCATCACACCCGCTATATGCAAAACTCCACGCCTCCACATGATCAGATACCCTCCTTAAACCTTTTCGATGTGCGGTGGATTAGCGAATGCAGCAGAAATTATATCAACATGCGTCGAGTTTATTTCGCCAACTATTGTGAAAAGCGACCGTGACCGCAACGTGACTATAGCAGCGGTGGCTCGACGCGCGGTGTGGCGTGCGGGAGGTAGACGGAGGCTTCGCCCCCGCGCCCCCAGCAGGGGTCTTGCGACCCCTGCCCCCCCGCGAGCCGCGCTCCGCGCGCCTCGCGGAGCACACGCCCGCCGGCCCGAGTGGACGTGTGCGAGCAGTGGGCCGCAGGGCGCGCCGCCCGTGCGCCTTACGGCGCACTACGCGCGGCTTTTGCCGCGCGTCAGCCGCGC
>Ga0256841_1003825_pt1 | contig 11099 bp, 11 predicted proteins | sample 356308metaG_FD_185971 | JGI IMG/M metagenome (GOLD analysis project Ga0256841, IMG submission 185971) | Hydrothermal vent microbial communities from Mid Atlantic Ridge, Atlantic Ocean - 356-308 | ecosystem: Environmental > Aquatic > Marine > Hydrothermal vents | place: Atlantic Ocean: Mid...
TACGAAATAAAGGATATGATGAGCTATATGAAAGCCCTGTCAAAATTTGAAAAGGGAAAAACAACTACTGTTACAGTAGATAGAAAAGGAAAACTTATTGAAATGCCTGTTACTTTTTAGATAGTTTTATCCTTTAGATTTAATAGCATAAATAGATTCTTCACGTTTCTCTGCTTCGTTCTGAATGTCATTTTTTATCACATCATCATACTGCCACAAACCCCTAAACTAATCAAGACATACAAAGCGGAAAGGATAAAGAGAACTTTTGCTGCTTTTTTCTTTTCTTTAACTCGTAAGCCAATCCCAACTATTAGCATAATTAATGGAGGGGCAAACATGATTAACAAAACCATAAGTATTGCTCCTCCTAAATCCATATTGGGTGATACTAAAATATTTAACAATTTCATATTTTTTAAAACATATTGCCACATACACCAATGCCTACCAACAAATAAGCGCCTACCAGTATAAAATAAACTAATGCTGTGTTTTTTTCTTCTTTTTGTAAATTTTCTCTTCCTAAAGCAATAAGAACAATAAGTGGTATCAATAAAATTAGAAATACAACTATCAACATTTTAAAACGCTTTTAAGTTTTTTAAGATACTCTTTTTTTGTCGTCTCTATAAAACAGAATTCTTAAATCAAAAGTAAAAAAATTCTTAAATCTAATCGGCCTCAAAATAAACAATTAATAAAAAAGAAGGGCTAAGTTCTATTTACCACAGCAAAAAATAGCAACTACTCTCCTGCAAGGCCTCGAAGGCCTTGTAGGTATTAAAATTAAGACCTACAAGGTTTGATAAACCTTGCAGGAGAATTTTATGGTAAAAACAGGATGCTATCATAGTTCCCATTTTTTATTTTAGAATGATATTTAATAATTTAGTTATTATGCTGTTCTAATTAGAACTTAGCTAAAAGAAGTTAAACATCATGCATATAAAAATTTCTTGAAACCAACTATCTCCGAGGCAAGCCATAGGGGTATTTCGCCGGTTTCATACCCGGTCAAGCCGGGCACGAGCTTTGGCATCAAGGCCAAAAATCTAAATTTTGTATTTTACCTTACCCGAAACTGCAAAAAAGCAGTTTCGGCCGCTCCCAAGGAGAGGTAAATCGGAAACCCCACAGCAAGCTGCGAGGAATTCTTTAGATTAAAAATTTATTTTAAAAGTAATTGACACCTCACCGGTTTCTTTGTCAACTTTCACTTTAGGTTTTCCTGTTTCGCTAAGGTCATTTCCGGTACTCATTTTAAAAATACCAGTTAAAAACTCCATTCCTTTTACCATCACCTGTTCCATTTGTTCAAAATCAGTTTCTGTTTTATTAATGTTCTGATTTTCAGGCAATATATTCGTAGGTTTATTATTTTTTACAGGGTTTCCGTTTTTAACTTCGGTTTCAATTTCAGTAAATATATTCTGAAGATCGTCTTCTTTATTTTCAATTTCAAAATCGTCTTCTAGGCTTTCTGTAAATCGGTTATCGTTAACAATTTCTTCCAATTGTCTTATGAATTGCGATTTTCCTTTTTCAGAAAAATCAACTTCATCAATTGAATTATCACTATTTAAAACTCCTTCAAATAGATTTTGTTTCAATAATAACCCTGCTGCAATTTTCATTTCTATAGAATTATACGAAAGTAAATTAAACACGTGCAGTTTCTGCTTTTGTTGACCAATTCTATCAATTCTACCTATTCGTTGATTTTTTTTAGCAGGATTCCATGGCAATTCAAAATTTATTACGGTATCTGCAATTTGTAAATTGAGTCCTGTACCACCAGATTCACTCGACAAAAATACTTTACAATTTGAATTATCTTCAAACTCTTTTATCAACGCTCCTCGTTTTTTTACAGGAACTTTTCCTGTAAGCATTGTATAGGTTATTCCTTCTTTTTTGAGCATATCTCCAATAAGATTGAGCATAATTACCCATTCTGAAAAAATAATTATTTTTCTTTGCGAATTTTTGATATTGAGATTTTCTACTAAAATATCTTTTAATTCTACTAATTTTGGTGAGAAATGGGTTTCCTTATCTATCAAATAACTGGAATTACATACCATACGCATATTGGTTAGTAAGTGCATTAACCGTTGCCAATCAAAAGTAGTTTTAAATTTTTTGGCTAAAATAGATGCTATTCCTCTTGCAAAACTAGCGTGTAATCCGGCTTGTTCATCTGAAAGAGATACAAAAATGTCTTTTTGAACAACATTTGGCAATTGTTCAAATACCTCTTGTTTTTCTCTTCTAATTAATATTGAATTTAAACGTTTTTTTAAGTTTTGGAGGTTATAATATCCATTAATTTTATTTTTGTATTTAGAATCGAAAATACAATGTTGGTAGGAAAACTCCCATTGAGGTGTTAGAAATTTTTGGTCTAAAAATTGAACGATAGAGTATAAATCTAATAATTTATTTTCTAAAGGTGTTCCTGTAATTACCAATGCATGTTTTTTGCGGATAGCTTTTACGGCATTAGCGGTTTTAGTTTCGTAATTTTTTATTTTTTGGGCTTCGTCTAAAATAACAAAATCATAGTTTGATTTATTAATAGAAATTAAATCTCTTATTACGGTTTCGTAATTTATAATATGAAAGAAATTATGGTTGTTGAGATATGATTTGTTTCTTTCATCGGGAAAACCTTCAATAACCGTTACTTTTTCTTGTGTAAATTTTAAAATTTCATTTTTCCATTGATGTTTTACCGAAGCAGGGCATATAATTAGAGCTCTCCTAAAATTAAATATCTCTTTTTTAAAGATGGCTGTCGCTATTGCTTGAAGTGTTTTTCCAAGCCCCATTTCATCAGCAATGATTACCCCTTTTTTAAAGACTGCAAATTCAACACCTTCTTTTTGGTAAGGGTAAAGGCTTGCTTTTAGAAGTGAAAAGTCTAATGTAGTTTGTTTCTTTATCTGCTCTAATTCATTGAATTCAAAATAAGACTCAATTCTCTCAAAAACTTCATCGCGTATTTTAATACGTTCAAAGTCTCTAGACTTATTTAAAAACAATAAAAAGTTTGCAATTTGAGAATCATCTATAAAGGTACTACTTCTAAAAAAAGTTTTCAAAAGAGTTGCTTCTTCAGGTGTCAATTCATCTGGAAAAAACCAAGATATTTTGTAATCATTTAAAGGATCTGTAAATATTTCTATAAAAGGAAATTTTTTATTTAACCTCTTTGTTATTGCCGAATTTTCTTTCATATAAGCATATAAATACATGATATGTTTGGTTGTTCGCAGTTTGTTGGTTTTCCAATCTATGTTATTTATATAACCTGTTTTGTTCTTAAAATCGTGCAGTGTTATTTTATATTTTTTACCTTTTTCGTTAATTAAAATATGCTCGCCATATAAATTACTGCCGAGAATTACTTTATAATCGGCTTTTTTGGCTCTTTCCATTCGTTCTTCAAGTACTCTCTTTCGCATTCCTTCTCGGGTATATTTTATTCCCTTTGTTAACATTTCTTCATTAACAGTATCTTCAACAACATACAAAGCTATTAGGCTATCTATATCCCAATCAGAAATTTTACCATTTCTTTTGGCATAAAAACCTTCATCATCAATAACTAGAGTCACATTAGTATTTGTATCACCCCTTTCAATTTGAAGTGTAATCTTATTTTTTCCTTGTGAAAGAATAATATGCTCATACTTGCTGTAATACTGTTTTGCCTTTTCAACCTCGTTTAAAGGCAGTAAGCCATTTTGTATGGCATTAATAGTTTTTTTAACTTCTTCTATCATTTTTTAATAATTTCAAAAGCTAAATTTAGGTATATTTACGTTCTCTTCAAAAAATTACAACGAATAAAAACTACTTCTAATACATGCTTCAAATCAATATATTATACTGTAGGAATTTTGTAGAATTCTGTTAATTCGGAAACTATTTTAACTCAAAATACACAATGGGTGTGCTTTTATACTTCTCTTTGCATCCATTCTACAATATATCTTTGCATAGTTGCTTGGAAAGGACAATGAAATAATAAGTATATTGATTTATTATGTTAATTCTTAAGTTTTGATAGATACTCTTTTTTATCATCCCTATAAAATAGGTTCATCGTTTCAAAAGGAATAATCTTATAGTCTTTGTCTACAATATGCACACATGATTTTTTAATAGCACGTACATCAAAATTATAGGCATCTATAAATTGCATGATAATAATTCTGAATAAATTATCGTAGCACAAATTAGGGGCATCAATTTGTGGCAAACAACACATAATAGATTGTAGATTTTCTTCGGCACACTCCACAGAATTAGCTGTGCTAAAGAGTTCTATCATCTTGCCGTGTAGTTGTTCGTCTTGTTCGTAAATAATGGTATTTTTACTATTGTCTAATAAATCTTTCGGGTTGACAAAACGCGTTAACGGAAAAATCTCATCGCCTAATTTTAAGGCATAAGCCATGACCAAGGCATCGGGATTGCAAGGTACCGGAATCAAATCATCGGCTTCAAAAACGGTACTTTGCTCTAAAATTTTTCGTCGTACTTCGGTTAAGGTCATCCTGTCTTTTTCGGGATTAAAATTTTCTAATCGCCCCGCAATTTGTGTAGGCTGAAAGGTAACTCCTCGTACACACTTTTGCTGCAATGCAAAATCAATAACCTTTCCTATTTCATCATCATTCAATCCTTTTTGCAGGGTAATTACTAAGGTAGTCGATAAGTTTACCTCGTTTAAATTTGCTAAGGCTTGGGTTCGTATCTTCGTTAAATCGGCACCTCGCATTTCTTGTAATACTTCCTTTTTAAAAGAATCGAATTGGAGGTATATTTCAAAATCGGGACTATATGTTTTCAATCGTTTTGCAAAATCTTTTTCTTTAGCGATACGGATGCCGTTGGTATTCAACATCAAATGCCTGATAGGTAAAGTTTTCGCATAATCTAAAATTTCAAAAAACTGTGGATGAATGGTAGGTTCACCACCGCTTATCTGCACCACATCGGGTTCTTTTTCGTTTTCAACAATGGTATTAAACATTTTTTTGATTTCATCTAAGGTTCGATGCCTGCCATAGGTAGGTGATGAGCCTGCATAACACGTTGGGCAGGTTAAATTACACCTGTCGGTTACCTCAACAATAGTCAAACACGAATGTTGCTCGTGGTCAGGGCACAAACCACAATCATACGGGCAGCCATAGTCTGTTTTGGTATTAAATCTATACGGCATTTCTGATGGCTTATTATAATTTCTGATATTTTTATAGTACGCAATATCATCAGCAATCAACACCTTTAACCTTCCATGCTCTTTACAGTTTTTTAGCATATATACCTTTTCATCTTCAAAGACAATTTTGGCATCAACTCGTTGTAAACATTCAGGGCAAAGGCTGAGTGTAAAATCATAATAGGTATATTTTCTAACGGGCATATTGAAAACTATTGATAATGGTTTTTTGATAATAAATAATACAGACAATACAAAGTAACTGAATACTACTCAATCCGAATACAAAAAACTGATTGGGTTTTATAAATTCTATTAAAAACCGGAAACTAAAATAACTAATCATAAAATATTGAAAGAGCAGTCCGCTTTGTAATTCTTTTCGCTTTTGTATTTTTTTTAGAAAGAAAAATAACAATCCTAAAAATACTAATTCATATAGTGCTATCGGATGCCGTACGATACCATCGCCTAAATTCATCCCGGTAAAAAAAGTGGTTTTGCTTCCGTAGGTAAACTCGTTGGTTCCTGACAAAAAGCAACCTATTCTTCCGATAAAAATTCCTACAATAATGGGTAACGTAAACAAGTCTCCAGACGATTGTTTTTCACCTATTATTTTCTTGGCCAATTCAACGCCTAACAAACCTCCAAATAATCCACCCATGATGGTTTTTGTATTTAACAACTGAATGATGGTTTCTTCGGATATTTCAATGTACGGGTATTCTAAAAATCCTATAATGCGAGAACCTAATAATGCACCGACTATCGCCCCTAAAATAATGGATAAGCGGTTTGTAGAAGAGATGTTGTCTTTACTGTTTTTTCGCAAATACACATAATACCGAAAGGCGATAAAAAAAGCTAAATATTCTAAGATAAGGTGAACGTTTACCTGAAAACCAAAAAGTGAGGGTTCGAAAGGGAGTTGCAATTTTTTTATTTTTTATTATTCGAATATACATAATATCTATTTATCCACTTTATCTGTCAGACATCGTCAGGGCAAACGCATACTTTTTAATTAAATTCTCTAGGTAATTAACAGATTATTCTTTATTCATATATTATTCTGATAATCATTAATTTAATCCGATAAACAAGCAATATAATTTTAGCCAAGTTGAAAATCCAAGAAGCCACTCTGGGCTTCACTTAAAGTGAAATCCTGAGTAAATAACTATAAAATATAAGCGGTACTCAGAAAATTAGACTTTCTGGAAACCAATAAATCTTAAAAATAAAAGTATGTGTTTTCCCTTTAGGTTTGATAAACCTGACAGGTCTTTCAAATAAAAAAATGTAGTTTTGCAGAAAAATTACTTTTGGTAAAAATAGGCAACATAGAATTATCTGATTTTCCGCTGTTATTAGCACCCATGGAAGATGTGAGTGACCCTCCGTTTAGGGCTTTGTGTAAAGAGCAAGGCGCCGATGTGGTATATACTGAGTTTATCTCTAGTGAAGGCTTGATTAGGGATGCTGTCAAAAGTACGATGAAACTCGATATTTATGAAAAAGAACGCCCTGTTGGGATTCAGATTTTTGGTGCTAATTTAGAGTCGATGCTGAAATCGGTTGAAATTGTTGAAAAATCGAAACCCGATATTATCGACATTAATTTTGGCTGTCCTGTAAAAAAAGTAGTTTCAAAGGGTGCCGGTGCCGGTATTTTAAGAGATATTGATTTGATGGTTTCGTTGACCGAAACAATGGTTAAACATACTCATATTCCGATTACAGTAAAAACCCGATTGGGTTGGGATGCAGCTTCTATCAAAATTGTTGAAGCGGCAGAACGCTTGCAAGATGTTGGCTGTAAGGCCATTGCTATTCACGGCCGTACGCGTGCACAAATGTATAAAGGCGAAGCTGATTGGGCACCGATTGCCGAAGTAAAAAATAACCAACGTATGCACATTCCGGTATTCGGAAACGGCGATGTAAATACTCCTGAAAAGGCACTAGAAATGCGTGATGTTTACGGGCTAGACGGCGCGATGATTGGCAGGGCCAGTATCGGAAATCCTTGGTTTTTTAAACAGGTAAAACACTATTTTTCTACCGGAAAGTATCTTACCCCTCCAACGATGGCAGAGCGTGTTGAAGCTGCCCGAAAACATTTACAAATGGCCATTGACTGGAAAGGCGAACGTTTAGGCATTGTAGAAACCCGAAGGCACTATACCAATTATTTTAAAGGGATTCCGCATTTTAAAGAATACCGACTCAAAATGGTCACTACTGATGATGCCAACGGAGTTTTTGCCGTTTTTGATGAAGTGCTTGAAAAGTTTGGCGATTATTGGTTTGTATAATCTCCAACAATATAATCAAGAGACAATTCTTTTAAGTAATTATCTTCTTCGAAATCCGAGAACTGGCAATCAACGCAGCCAAAAACCCTAAGGTTATAATGGTAAAAAATACTACAATAACATTGACCAACCTAAACTCAACAGGATATGCCAAAGAAGGGGTTATCATGATGATTCCGAATTTTTTCTGAAGCACTACAAATGTAATGGCGATAAGCAATCCGACTATCAACCCGAAAAACGTTAGCAAAAATCCTTGAAGTATAAATATTTTTTTAATTTCTTTAATGGTGGCGCCGAGGTTAAATAAGGTTTTTAGGTTTTCTCTTTTGTCTAAAATCATCATAATTATGGCACCGATTACATTGAACAAAGCAATCATTAATATCAAGGTGAAAATCAAATAAAAAGCTAAATTTTCGGTATTGAGCATTCGGTGAAAAGCGGCATTTAACTGTTCTCTGGTTTCTACCTTAAACGCATTGCCTAATCTTTTTTGCAAGTATTGTTTTACTTTCTTTTTATCTGCTGTTGGAGCTAGTTTTAACTCGATAGCAGAAATTTGATTGGGCTTGTAATTCAATAAACTTTGTACCAATACCAAATGTGCAAAAACATATTTTTTATCCAAATCTTCGGTCAGGCTAAAGATACCTGTTGGCTGTAAATTAAGTTGATTGAATGCGGCATTTGGATTACTGATATATCCTTTACCCGGTTTAGGGACGTATACTTTCAATGATTCAATAAAATCATAAGCCCCTAAAGACAAGGCTGAAGAAATTCCCCTACCAATAACCACTGTATTCAGGGCTTCTTTATCGAACCACTCTCCTACATAAAGTGCCGTATCTATATTATTAACTGACAAATAATTGGCATCTACGCCTTTGATACTCGCTATATACGATTTGTCCTTGTAATTAAAAAAAGCCCTTTCTTCAACAACTTTACTATAACGGGCAATCTTTTTATCCTGTAAAATAGCGGCCAAAGAATCAGTAAAGAAAAAAGATTTTCCTTTTACAGAAGCGATTTTTAAATCAGGGTCAGAAATTTTAATAAAGTCTAAACTAAACTCCTTCAATCCTGAAAAAACCGAAAGTACAATAAACAGTGCCATCGTACCGACAATAATACCCAAAGTGGCAATCAATGTAATAATGTTAATGGCATTATTACTACTCTTGGTAAATAAATACCGCTTGGCTATATAGTACGGAAAACTCAATTTATTTTTTATGTCTTTTAGAGATAATTTCGGGGTTTTTTATTGGATTATCGATATCTCCACGCAACGAAGCATCAATACCTTCAATATAATCTAATGAATCGTCTAAGTAAAAAGTAAGTTCGGGCATTCTACGCAGCTGGTTTCTAGTACGCTGTGCCAGTTCATACCGAATCAATGGCGTATTTGATTGAATGCCTTCTAACAGTTCTTCTTTTTTATCTGACGGAAAAATGCTCAAATATACTTTTGCAATCGACAAATCTGAAGTTACCCTAACGTTGGTCACAGATATAATTACACCTTTCATCCCTTGGCGCGCGGCATTCTGTAAAACATCCACCAAATCTTTTTGCAAAACCCTGCCTATCTTTTTCTGTCTGTTTGTTTCCATAATGCAAAAATAGGGTTTTATCTAGTTACGGATTGAAAATACTCAAAAAGAAAATCATAACTGATATAAATTCTATATTTTTGAGGTAGCAAATGAATATCTTACCATGAAAAAAATTGAGCACATAGGTATTGCCGTTAAAAGTTTAGAAAAATCTAATATTTTATTTGAACAGCTTTTAGGTACTTCGCATTATAAAATTGAAGAAGTGGTTTCTGAAGGTGTTAAAACGTCGTTTTTTAAATCTGGCCCTAATAAAATAGAACTATTAGAAGCCACTAATGCTGAAAGCCCTATTGCCAAATTTATCGAAAAAAAAGGCGAAGGCATTCATCACATTGCCTTTGCCGTTGACGACATTGAAACCGAAATAAAACGGTTGAAAAGTGAAGGCTTTACGGTTTTAAATACGGTGCCGAAAAAAGGCGCCGATAATACATTGGTAGCGTTTCTGCACCCTAAATCTACCAATGGCGTTTTGATTGAATTGTGTCAAGACATTTCTGTAAGAGAAAAAAGAGCAGAGAGTGGAGATGTAAAAAAATAGGACAGTAAAAAGGTTAAACAAGTTCATAATAAAAAAACCTTTTTTGAAGTGGCAAGGCAAATCATACGCATTTTTTTTCATTGAATTTATCTGTAATTCCCTTGAAAAGTTTCTGTGGTTTTGTATATTGCGCTATTCAAGAACCACTTAAAAATCAACACTAATAATTCTTAACATTGATGAGTACTTCTTTTGAAAAATATCAGAAAAGGCGATTGCAATCTTCGTACCTCTCGGTAATATTGAGTATTGCTTTTGTATTGTTTTTATTGGGATTGTTCGGGTTGTTAGTACTAAACACCAAAAAAGTTTCCGATTATTTTAAAGAACAAGCATCGATAACCATTTTTTTAAAAGATGATGTCAGCCAACAAACCGTTAAAAATTTACAAACGGTGTTAAAAAGTGAGGCTTATACCAAATCTATTTCGTATGTTTCTAAAGAAAAAGCCGCCGAAATAGCCAAAAAAGAAAACGGTGAAGACTTTATGGATTTTTTAGGATATAACCCGCTTAAAAATTCATTCGACCTTTACTTAAAAGCCGATTTTGTTTCTCCTGAAAAAATGAGCGAAATAGAATCTAATTTGATAAAAAATGAGGCGGTTTTTGAAATTTCGTATGATAAATCATTGATTTCACTCTTGACAAAAAACGTAAAAAAAATCAGCCTTTGGGTATTGCTATTTAGTGGTATTTTTACTTTTATTGCGATGCTATTAATCAACAATTCTATCAGGTTATCAGTGTATTCTAAACGTTTTACTATAAAAACCATGCAAATGGTAGGCGCCACCAAACGCTTTATCAGAAGGCCTTTCGTAGTAAATAGCCTCAAATTGGGTTTTGTCGGCTCGCTAGTAGCCGTAATTGCCTTAGCTGTTGCACTGTACTATATGAATCAGAACTTTCCTGAATTTGGATTTCTAGAAAATACTGAAACTTTAGCTATTCTTTTTGGCAGTATTTTTTTATTAGGCCTCTTTATTTCTTGGCTAAGTGCCTTTTTTGCCGCACAACGTTTTTTGAATTTACGAACAGATCAACTTTACTACTAATATGGGAAAACAAAAAAAAAATAAGAAACCCGACATTCAATTCTTATTCGGAAAACGCAATTATATCATTATGCTCATAGGCTTAGTAGTGATAGCGCTTGGATTTATATTGATGGCCGGCGGTGGTACTGATGACCCCAACATTTTTAATGAAGAGATTTATAATTTTAGAAGAATTCGCTTCGCCCCTACCTTAGTACTCATTGGTTTAGCAATAGAAATTTATGCTATTTTAGCCAACCCAAAGAAATAATTTATGACGTATTTGTATGCTGTTATCCTTGCGATAATTGAAGGTATTACAGAATA
>Ga0256841_1003826_pt1 | contig 11099 bp, 9 predicted proteins | sample 356308metaG_FD_185971 | JGI IMG/M metagenome (GOLD analysis project Ga0256841, IMG submission 185971) | Hydrothermal vent microbial communities from Mid Atlantic Ridge, Atlantic Ocean - 356-308 | ecosystem: Environmental > Aquatic > Marine > Hydrothermal vents | place: Atlantic Ocean: Mid...
ATCCAGGAAGTCCACCTGCTGGTCATCCACTGCCTCTGCGATCTACTGGAACGCAAGCTGTTCCATGCCAACTGACCACTAGCCCGAATTTCTCACACCACGGACACTGGAAGTTGCATCGCGCCGGAAGAACATGCCAATATTTCGGCTCAAGCAACAACTCCAACCATTTCCCACCGGGCTTGAACGATTATGAATACTCGACCACTGGCCATACTGGCCGGAGCAGGACTGCTGTTGTCGGCGCCCAGCCTGCTGGCAGATGATGAAACCAACATGCGCCAACTCATCCGGGATTGCCGTACCGAAGGACGCGCCGCCGATCTCCGGGGAGACGAACTATCGAGATACGTCGAAGAATGCGTGAAAGATTTCATCGAGACCGAAATCACCAACAACGTCACAATACCGAAAGCGCGCAGTCAGAGATAGCACGGGCCTTGACTGCTCAAACTGCTGCCTAACCCGAATTTCTCACAGAGGCACGACTGCGACCGCCCGATGCGGGAATGTGAGTTACGCCTGTCAATGACCACTTTCCAACACGGAGATGACGGGTTTCAATGGTGAGCCGAGTCGTTACTGTCAATCTTTCTCGCTGTCGATGATATGTTGATCGCGCGCCTGTTTCGCTCGAGAGAAAATCCCTTCGAGCAGCGCTGAATCTCCCGCCTCGATGGCCTTGCGCAACTCAGAGAGATCCTGCTGGTAATCATCCAGAGCCGCCAGAATGGCGTCCCGATTGTGCAGGCAGATATCCCGCCACATTACCGGGTCACTGGAGGCGATTCGTGTGAAATCCCGAAACCCGCCGGCAGCATAACGAAAAATCGCTTCCGAGGACTGCTGTCGGGCAAGACTGTCCACCAGACCAAAAGCGAGCATGTGGGGCAAATGGCTGGTCAATGCCAGTACACGGTCATGATGATGGACATCCATACACTCAACTTTCGCACCCGCCGCCGTCCACATTTCACGCACCTGCTGAACCGCAGCCTCCGAGGTCACCTCCACCGGCGTCAGAATCACCCGCCGGTGACGGAAAAGCCCCGCCAGCGCCGCCTCCGCACCACTGTTTTCGGTGCCCGCGATCGGGTGTCCCGGCACAAAGCTGGGCGGCAACCCACCAAAAGCCTCACCAACCTGCTCGACGATATCGCCCTTGACGCTGCCCACATCGGTCACGACCGCGCCAGGTTTCAACCGCCCTTTCAACTGCCGGGCAACCTGGCCAACGGCGCCGACAGGCACCGAGAGCACCACCATATCAGCATCACTCACCGCAGCCGGAATATCCTGCTCTGCCCGGTCGATGATGCCGCGCCGCAGTGCGATGTCGAGATTGTCCGGGTTGCGGCCCACGCCCGTGACGAAACGACAATGGCCCGCCTCGCGCAAGGCCAGCGCCAGCGATCCACCAATCAAGCCCACGCCAATGATTGCCAGCTTCTCGATCATCGGCGATCACAGCACCTTTTTCAGCGCCTCGAGAAAAAATGCATTCTCCTCGGGCAAACCGATGGTCACGCGCAAATACTGCGGCATGCCGTAGTTGGCCACCGGCCGGACAATGACACCCTCACGCAGCAAGGCGTCGAACAATGGCGCCGCATCACGGCCCATATCGATGCTGAGAAAGTTGCCGACCGATGGAATATAGCGCAACCCGAGCGCTTCACAACCTGCGACCAGTTGCCGCATACCCTGGAGATTGTTCTCGACACTTTTTGCCACGTGTCCCGTGTCACCAAGAGCCGCCACAGCCGCCGCCTGCGCCGCACTGTTGACATTGAATGGGTGACGCACCCTGCTGATGAGACCTGCCAGCGCCGCGGACGCGACACCATATCCGACACGCAATCCGGCCAGGCCATGAATCTTGGAAAATGTTCGCGTCACGATCAGATTGGGAAACTCCGACAACCAGCGCAGTCCATCGGGAAATTCCGGCTCGGAGACATACTCGGTATAGGCCTCGTCGAGCACCACGATGACGTCCTCCGGCAAGCCCGAGAGGAACGCCTTGAGCGCGCCGCGCGGTAACCATGTTCCGGTCGGATTATTGGGGTTGGCAATGAATACGACACGGGTATTTTCATCCACCCTATCGGCCATCGCTGTCAGATCGTGCCCCAGTGGTGAATCCGGATGGTCCGCCGGCAGCGCTGGCGCCACTTTCGACTCGGCACCGCAGGCCTGAGTATAAATCGCATACATTGCAAACGCATGCGCTGAGTAGACGGCGTTGACGCCATGGCGCAGGAAACTGCGGGCCACCATGTCGATGACATCACTCGAACCACTGCCCAGCACCAATTGTTGCGGCGCGACACCGAGCTGCTGCGCCAATGCCTGGCGCAGACGATAACCGTCATCATCAGGATAGAGATGAATATCACCCAGCGCCCCCGCAGCGGCCTCGACAGCCTTGCCGGAGGCCCCGAGTGGATTCTCGTTGGAAGCCAGCTTGACGATATGCGACAGCCCCAGTTCCCGCTGCAACTCGTCGATGGGTTTTCCCGGCTGGTAAGGGTGCAACTTACGAATGCCCGGCGCAGCAAGGCCGATCACGTCGATCTCCGACATCACATCACCGCTCGGGGGTAGGAACCGAGCACGCGCACCATCTGAGCTGCCTCCCGCAATTCGTCCAGCGCCTTGCGGATCGGTTCGTCCTGGCAATGCCCTTCGAGGTCGAGAAAGAACACATACTCCCAGTTGATCCCGCGCGACGGCCGGGATTCGATTCGGGTCAGGCTCACATTGTTTCTCGCCAGCGGCGACAACAGGGCGTGCAAAGAGCCGGGGCGATTGTGGGCAGAAACCAGAATCGAGGTCTTGTCATCTTCGCTCGGCCCGACTTCCTGTCGCCCAATCACCAGAAAACGAGTGACGTTTTCAGGATTGTCCTCGATATTGCGTTGCAGAATTTTCAGACCATAACGCTCAGCGGCAACATCACCGGCAATGGCCGCACTGCCAGCTTCCTGTGACGCCTTGCGGGCGGCATCCGCATTACTGGAGGCATGGATCCGTTCCACACCGGGCAAATGGGCATCCAGCCACTCGCGGCACTGGGCGAGTGATTGCGGATGGGAATAGATGCGCTTTATCCGATTGCTCTCCGGCTCGTTCGACAACAGGTGTTGATGGATGCGCATCTCCACTTCGCCACAGATCTTCAACGGCGAATGGAGAAAACTGTCCAGTGTATGATTGACCACCCCTTCGGTGGAATTCTCGATGGGTACCACACCGAAATTACAGACCCGTGACTCGACCTCACGAAAGACTTCGCTGATCGCGCCCAGCGGCTTGGTGTGTACCGAATGGCCGAAATGTTTCAGCGCAGCCGCGTGTGTAAAAGTTCCTTCGGGGCCGAAATAGGCCACGGTCTGCCGTTCCTCCAGCGCCAGACAGGCCGACATGATCTCGCGGAACAGCCGCGCCATTTCCTCATCATCCAGAGGACCGGGATTCGCCGCCTTGATGCGGCGCAACACATCGGCCTCGCGTTCCGGCCGATAGAATGAAGCAGTTTCGTCAGCACCCCGCTTGACCCGGGCAACCTGCTGCGCATAACGAGCGCGCTGACTGATCAGATCGAGGATCTTTTCATCGACCGCATCGATCTGATCGCGCAGCCTGAGCAGATCTTCCTCTTCCGTCATACGACCCGAACCTTGAGAACACCTTCGATGCCAGCCAGTTCCTGGCAGCAACCTTCATTGACGGTCGAATCGATATCGACCAGGGTACAGGCGTAATCGCCACGCGACTCATTGCGCATATGCGTGATATTGAGTCCCGCCTGGCCCAGCTCGTGGGAGATCTGCCCCAGCATATCCGGCTGGTTCTCATGGATGATGACGATGCGGGACTCACCTTCCCGATCGAGACTGATCTCGGGAAAGTTGACAGAATTACGGATAGTGCCATCCTCGAGAAACTGCCGTAACTCATCGGCTACCATGATGGCACAGTTTTCCTCGGCTTCCCGGGTCGAGGCGCCCAAATGTGGCAATGTGATCGCCCGTGGATGGGCAATCAGTTCATTGGTTGGAAAATCACAGACGTAGCTGTACACCTTGCCGCTGTCGAGCGCCTTCAACAACGCAGCATTGTCAACGATGCCTTCGCGCGCAAAATTCACGATCACGACATTGTCTTTCATCATCTCCAGGCGCTGCTCATTGATGAGGTTGCGGGTGGAGTCGATCAACGGCACATGAAAGGTCAGAAAATCGGCCTTCGCCAGCAGTTCATCCACACTTTGCGCCGAAGTCACCTCGGAGGACAATTCCCAGGCACGCCGCACCGTGATGGAAGGATCGAAGCCAATCACATTCATACCCAACGCACGCGCTGCATTGGCCACCTGGACACCGATGGCACCGAGACCGATCACACCCAGCGTGCGCCCCGGTAACTCGAAGCCACCGAATTCCTTCTTGCCCTTCTCCACCGCCGTAGCAATCGTCGCATTGTCGCCCTCGAGCGCGCGAACGAAATCCCGCGCCTGGCAGATGTTCCGGCAACCGATCAGCATCGCCGCGATCACCAACTCCTTGACAGCATTGGCATTGGCGCCGGGCGCGTTGAATACCGGAATGCCGAGTCGTGTCAATTTATCCACCGGAATATTGTTGACACCTGCGCCGGCCCGCCCCACGGCGAGCAGTGACGAAGGAATCTCCATATCGTGCATCTTGTACGAGCGAAGAATGATCGCATCGGGAGAGGCGGTTTCCGATGTCACTTCATAACGCGCCAGCGGCAAGCGTTCCAGACCCGCCGGAGAGATATTGTTCAGCGTCAGAATCTTGAATTTATCCATGCTCTTTTTCGAAGTCCCGCATAAAAGCAATCAGCGCATCGACACCTTCTTCGGGCATCGCGTTATAGATACTGGCGCGCATGCCGCCCACCGAGCGATGTCCCTTGAGCGTGACCAGGCCAGCCTCGGCGGCCTCTGCCAGAAACTGCTCGTCCAACGCGGGATCGGCCAGTGTAAACGGTATATTCATCCATGACCGGCAAGCAGGATCGACCGGGTTACTGTAGAACCCGGAATCATCGATTGTCTGATACAGCTTGTCCGCCTTGCGCTGGTTGACCTCGGCCATATGGGCCAACCCCCCTTGATCCTTGATCCATTTGAACACCAGGCCCGACAGATACCAGGCATAGGTCGGCGGTGTATTGATCATCGAACCGGCATCAGCCTGAATGCGATAATTGAGTACATCCGGCAACGCCGGATCCGCCTCGCCGATCAAATCCTCTCGCACGATCACCAGAGTCAGACCGGCCGGCCCGATATTTTTCTGTGCACCGGCGTAGATCAGCCCAAAACGGGAAACGTCGATCGGACGGGACAGAATCGTGGATGACATATCTGCCACCAGAGGCATATCACCCACATCAGGTATCCAGTGAAACTCGACACCGCCGATGGTTTCGTTCGGCGTATAGTGAAGATAGGCGCTATCGTCATTCAACGACCATTCGGAAAATGCCGGAATCGAGGTGAAATTGTCTGCCTCACTGCTGGCAACCACTCGTGGCTCACAGTATTTCTTCGCGGCAGCGATGGCTTTTTTCGACCAGGCGCCGGTATTCACATAATCGGCTTGCTTGCGTCCTTGCAGCAGATTCATCGGTATGGCGGCAAACTGCGCACTGGCACCGCCCTGGAGGAACAACACCTTGTAGTCATCCGGAATAGCCATGACCTCCCGCAGATCAGCCTCCGCCTGCTCGGCGATCGACATGAACTGTTTGCCACGATGGCTCATTTCCATGACGGACATGCCCGTTCCATGCCAGTCCAGAATTTCCTCACGCGCCTGCTTGAGAACCGCCACCGGCAACATCGCAGGCCCGGCGCTGAAATTGAATACCCTTTTCATGAGTCGATTATCACACCCTTCGAAATTGATTGAATCCAACAATCGAACAGATCGTCCGGACCTGCTCGATCACCCGCCCGCGGATTCCCCACCGGCCTCATCGCGCTGCTCATCCTCGTCATCGATATTCTCGATTCGCTCCAGCTCCACCAATGTCTCCTGTTTACCCAGCCGGATCAGCATCACACCCTGCGTATTGCGACTCATGACCGATATACCACTGGCTGGCGTGCGCACCAGCGTGCCGCCATTGGTGATCAGCATGACTTCATCCTTCTCGGTGACCAGCGTCGCACCAACCACCTTGCCGTTGCGCTCACTGGTCTGAATCGAGATCACACCCTGACCACCACGGTTTTGCAATGGATAGTCACCCAATGGCGTCAGCTTGCCGAATCCGTGCTCTGTCGCGGTCAGCACCAAGCACTCGGATCCGTGATCGAACACCGCCAGAGAAATGACTTTCTGATCGCTTCCCAGGCGGATACCGCGTACGCCACGGGCAACCCGGCCCATGGGCCGCACATTCGACTCGGAGAAACGAATGGCCTTGCCAGCATCGGTGAACAGCATGACATCCTGCTTGCCATCGGTGAGACGAACACCCACCAGCCGGTCGTCTTCCGCCAGATCGATGGCGATGATGCCGTTGGCGCGGGGCCGTGAGTAATCGATCAGCGGCGTTTTCTTGACAGTACCCGCTCGCGTTGCCATCAACACATAATGACCCTCATCGAACTGCTTGACCGGCAATACCGCCTGTATCCGCTCCCCATCCTCCAACGGCAACAGGTTGACGATGGGCCGCCCGCGCGCTGTACGGGAAGCCAGTGGTAATTCATACACTTTCAACCAATACACCTTGCCGGTACTGGAAAAGCACAGAATCGTGTCATGGGTATTGGCGACGAAGAGCTTCTCGATGAAGTCCTCGTCTTTCATCCTGGTGGCCGACTTGCCGCGACCGCCGCGACGTTGCGCCTGATAATCATCCAGCGGCTGCGCCTTGGCATAACCTGCACGTGACAGCGTCACCACGACATCCTCTTCGCTGATCAAATCCTCCAGCGAGAGATCGAGATGAGACTCGATGATTTCGGTGCGGCGTTCATCGGCGAAGTTTTCCTTGACCTCGACCAGTTCTTCGCGGATCACCTCCGTCAGACGATCCGGATTGGAGAGAATTTCGATCAGCGCGTGAATCCTTTCGATCAACTCCTCGTATTCGCGGGTGATCTTTTCTTTCTCCAGCCCGGTCAGCCGGTGCAGACGCAAATCCAGAATGGCCTGTGCCTGCGCTTCGGAAAGATGATAACCGTCCTCCTTGAGACCGAATTCCTCGCCCAGATCCTCCGGCTTGCTGGCATCCGAACCGGAACGCTCCAGCATCGCGGTGATCATGCCCGGTTCCCAACTGCGCGCCATCAGGCCGGCGCGCGCCTCGGCGGGCGAAGGGGAGGCCTTGATCAGTTCGATGACCTCATCGATATTCACCAATGCGACCGCCAGCCCTTCGAGAATATGGGCCCGCTCACGCGCCTTGCGCAACTCGTAGATGGTGCGTCGGGTCACCACCTCGCGGCGATGACCAATAAAGGCCTCCAGCGCCTGTTTGAGATCCAGCAACTGCGGCCGGCCATTGACCAGCGCCACCATATTGATACCGAAAACCGTCTGTAACTGCGTCTGCTTGAAGAGGTTGTTCAGCACCACTTCTGCCACTTCGCCACGACGCAGCTGGATCACCATGCGCATGCCTTCCTTGTCCGACTCGTCGCGCAGTTCGGTGATGCCCTCGATCTTCTTCTCCTTGACCAGTTCGGCGATTTTCTCCAGCAACTTGGCCTTGTTGACCTGATAGGGCAGCTCGGTGACGATGATCCGGTCACCCCGGTTGCCACTGTCGTCAGTTTCGAATACGGTGCGAGCCCGCATATAGATCTTGCCGCGACCGGTCTTGTAAGCCTGACGAATGCCACGTGCACCATTGATGAAGGCGGCGGTGGGAAAATCCGGCCCGGGGACATGCTCCATCAGGTCTTCGACGGAAATGGCAGGATTGTCGATGACCGCAACACAGGCATCGATGATCTCGCCCAGATTATGCGGCGGGATATTGGTCGCCATACCCACGGCGATGCCAGCCGAGCCATTGACCAGCAGGTTCGGAATCCGTGACGGCAACACCGCCGGTTCGAATTCGGACTCATCATAATTGGGCAGGAACTCGACCGTTTCCTTGTCGATGTCCGCCAGTAACTCGTGCGCGATTTTCGACATGCGCACTTCGGTGTAACGCATCGCCGCCGGAGAATCGCCATCGACCGAACCGAAGTTACCCTGGCCGTCGATCAGCATGTAGCGCAATGAAAAGGGCTGCGCCATCCGCACCATCGTATCGTAGATGGCGCTGTCGCCATGGGGATGATATTTACCCATCACGTCACCGACGACGCGGGCGGATTTTCGATAGGGCTTGTTCCAGTCGTTGCCCTGCTCATGCATGGAGTAGAGCACCCGCCGGTGTACCGGCTTGAGCCCATCCCTGACGTCGGGCAGCGCCCTGCCGACGATGACGCTCATGGCGTAAGCCAGATAGGACTCACGCATCTCGTCTTCAAGGTTGACCGAGAGCAGTTCTTTGGCAAATTCAGCCATAAGGATATTATTCAGCGCGAAAGCGCATATTTTAGCATGCCCGTACCCGGCACTGCATCCCGAAAAAGGGCGCTGAAAATCCGACTCATTCGCGCTCAGCCAGAGCAAGCCATGGGATCATACGGACTGGAACGACCAAACCAGAGTGTCGCAAAAAAGCATCACCTGCTCCGCAACCATCCACCGAACAACCTAAGCACGTCCTCAGCCGATTGTTGCAAATAAGCCTCAAAGGGACTGGAATTATTACGAAAGTGTATTAAAATAGCTACTAGATTTCTAAAAGTCTGGCTCGTGGCCGGTCGAGGAAGTCAACGGTTATCTTCGTGACAATATGAATTTAATGAAAACCATTTGAGGTTAAAGCTATGAAAATCAGAAGTACAATCGGTACTTTCTCTGTAGCGGCTGCAGTTGCGTTAGCACTCGCGCCTGCTGCGCCTGCATACAGTGGATGTGCTTATGTTGTTGATTCTTCAGGCAAGAATGTAACTGACAGCAGCAAGAAGTGTGTCAAGACATCCACCTGGACAAAATCAGCCTGGACCGAGGCCTGCGGCAAGCCCAAACCCAAGCCAAAGCCAAAGCCTGCACCGAAACCGGCGCCCAAGCCTGAACCTGTGGTCACACCACCGGCTCCGACACCTCCGCCTCCGCCACCGGCACCCGTTCAACCGACCGTTGAGCACGTGACCCTGACCGGTTCCGCTCTGTTCGGTGTCAACAGCGCCACGCTGACCGCCAAGGGCAAGGCCGCAATCGACGAGGTTGTCGACAAGTTGCATACCTTCGATAAGGTTCGCACCATCACCATCACTGGTCACACTGACAGCACCGGTTCGGAAGCCTACAACCAGAAGCTCTCCGAGCGTCGGGCGCAAGCAGTGGCGGACTATCTGAAATCCAGAGGAGTCAATCCGGCGTTGCTGAATGTGGTTGGCATGGGCGAACTGGCCCCGATTGCCGACAACAGCACCAAGGAAGGCCGCCAAATGAACCGCCGTGTCGAAATCGACATCGATGGTTCCAAAGTAAAGTAAGGTAAACCCATCATTCCAAGCTCGGCCGGCCTCCTTATGGGGGCCGGCTTTTTTTTGCCCGCCATGCACATCGATACACTCATTCATGCCCGCTGGCTACTGCCTGTGGTACCGGACACGGTGCTCGAGCACCATTCGCTGGCAGTGCAAAACGGCAAGATCATCGACCTGCTGCCCAGCGAACAGGCCAGCAGCCGATACACAGCTACAACGACCGTGAACTGCGATCAACACGCGGTACTGCCGGGCCTGATCAATGCCCATACCCACGCCGCGATGAACCTGCTCAAGGGGCTGGCGGACGATCTGCCACTGATGACCTGGCTCAATGAACACATCTGGCCAGCCGAACAGCAATGGCTCAGTGAACAATTCGTCCACGATGGCACCCGGCTGGCCATCGCCGAAATGCTGCGCAGCGGCACGACGACATTCAACGATATGTACCTCTATCCGGAGGTGGCCGCCAACTGCGTCCGGCATACCGGCATTCGGGCTGTCATTGGCCTGATCGTGATCGACTTTCCAACTCCGTGGGCGCGTGACGCCGATGAATATCTCAGCAAGGGACTGGCGCTGTTCGACGAACTGAAAGCCGAAACCCGGATCACGGCGGCTTTCGCCCCGCATGCGCCCTACACCGTTGCGGATGCGCCCTTGCGTCGCGTCGCAACCCTGGCACACGAACTCTCATTGCCCGTTCATATCCACCTGCATGAAACCGCGCACGAAGTCGCCAGCGCCGAGCAGCAAAACGGACAGCGCCCCATCGAACGACTGCGCGAACTGGGTTTGCTCAATCGCAACCTGCTGGCCGTGCACATGACACAACTCAACGACGATGATATCAACATCGCCGCCGATCACCGCATCAACGTAGTGCATTGCCCCGAATCCAATCTCAAGCTGGCCAGCGGCATTTGCCCCACCGCAGCGCTGATCGAAGCCGGCATCAATGTGACGCTGGGCACCGATAGCAGCGCCAGCAACAACGATCTCGACATGTTCTCGGAAATGCGCACCGCCGCGCTGCTCGGCAAGGGCTTCAGCGACAATGCCGCCGCGCTGCCGGCAGCGAAAGTGCTCGAAATGGCCACCATCAACGGCGCACGGGCGCTTGGCCTGGAGAACCGGATCGGCTCGCTGGAAAAAGGCAAATGGGCTGACGTGATCGCCGTCGATCTGGCGCAAGTCGAAACCCAGCCCGTCTACGACCCGCGTTCCGCACTGGTCTATTCAGCGGCGCGGCACCACGTCGAGCACGTCTGGGTAGCCGGCAAGGCCTTGCTGACCCGGCGCCAGCTCACCACGCTCGACAGCGATGAATTACTGACGCGCGCCGCCGGCTGGCGAGACAAGATTCTGGCTCAGAGTCCGCAATCGAAAGGCGTATCCGGATAGTCAGTGTGAATCTTCGTCCAAACCTTCGATGATCGGGCAACCATCCTCTGCTCCCCGGCAGAGATTGACCAACAGCGTCAATTCTCTG
>Ga0256841_1003827_pt1 | contig 11099 bp, 8 predicted proteins | sample 356308metaG_FD_185971 | JGI IMG/M metagenome (GOLD analysis project Ga0256841, IMG submission 185971) | Hydrothermal vent microbial communities from Mid Atlantic Ridge, Atlantic Ocean - 356-308 | ecosystem: Environmental > Aquatic > Marine > Hydrothermal vents | place: Atlantic Ocean: Mid...
CAGACCGCCACTGTCCCCGGGAAAATTTAGATACAAATCCTCCATTACGACCTTCGGTGCATCCACGCCAATATCCTTTCCGGCATCGTTACCAAAAACCCCGTCTGCAAGGTCTCTTCGCGTAACATTCAGCCCGCGAAAACCGAAACGATATGCGGCATAGGCATGCAGGCAGGCATATTCAGTTTCTTCATCCATGGCCACCAGCAACTGCTGGCGGCGGGGCAGGTAGCTGGCATCTTTCTTATTGTCGGCATCTTTCTTCACTTGACGCCGAACCCAGTCGCGCAATCCGCCCCCGTCGAATAGACTGGAATAGCTCGGCTGGAACAGATTCTGGATGCCATGTGTGCGGTGGAACTCATCTAGCTCCTTGTCGAAATCAGAAGACTTATCCTCCTTCACCTTTCCAGCCTCTTCGATTACACTAAACAACCAGCGAATCTCGGGAAAGGCGAGGATCAGCATGGCGAGCAACGATTCACCATACGCACCATTTGGCATGAGCGGATCAAGTTCTGCGCAAGATATATTACTCGCAATACATGTAATGCGATCCTCCTCAAGCCAGCGCATCAATAGACGTGAAATGGTTTCAAAATATTTTCGAGGGTCACCTCCTATTGGAAGAGTGATTTTCTCAATCCGATAACAGCAGGATTCGCGCCCAAGACGGGGGGAAGGTGAGTTCAGAGATTCGATGCATAAATCTGTCGCCTTGTGGATATCACGCGCTGATACAGCATCCTCAGTAGCCACAAAACTGACAAAGATCATTTTCCTGCCCTACATCGTAAACCATCGCCGGGCGTTTCGTGACAAACACCGTCCTTCCAGGCACTGACCAAAGACTCCAGATCACCTTCAGTGACCGGATGCTCCTGACTTCGACCAAGGATCCGATTGATCCATCGTTGGGGTTGCCTACCTTTCAAATAGCGATTGCCGGTAAACAGTTGCATAGCCCGCTGTCGATTGAGCTTGCCCGTAACCGGATCACGACAACGTTCCAGACAGGCGCCCGCCAACCGGCGCAGCAATGCCTCCCAGTGTATCGACAGCTCCTCGAACACCCCATGCAACGCCTTGTTTTCCTTATCTACAACAACGGCATCCAGCAAAAGCCCCAAGTCTTCCAGTCTCACGTCATGAAAACGTCCATCTGCCGGAACGGCGGTCGTTGACTTTACCCCTGGAGTCTCCCATACCTGCGAAAAACTCCCAACGCCCTCACTTTCTACATCAATAACCTGATCATTGCCGGCTCCACTCACGGCACGCCTTATCAGATTCTCCAGCTCGCGCACATTGCCCGGATATGGGCGTGACTCCAGCGTAGCCAGAAATTGTTCCGAGAACGAGATACCGCTTTTTGCCGCGTCCCGCATTGCCCGAGACAGAAAAAGCTGCGCAAGAGGGATGATATCCTCGCGGCGTTCCCTTAGTGGTGGAATCGTCAACTGAAGGGTGTTGATACGATAGTACAGATCCTCCCGAAACTTCCTATCCGATATCAGCTGCTTCATATCCCTTGATGTGGCGCAAAGCAGGCGGACATCGACCTCCCGCTCGCTGGCATCACCCACGCGTCGGACTCGCCGCTCCTGCAATACCCGCAAGATTTTCGCCTGGGCCGACAGCGGCATATCACCGATTTCATCCAGGAAAAGTGTCCCCCCGCTGGCGAGTTCAAACAGACCGGGGCGTTCAGTAACACCCGTAGCCGCGCCCCTGGCGGTGCCAAACAGCTCCGCCTCCACCAGTTCTCTCGGAATCGCCGCCACATTGACCGGCACAAATGGTCCGTCCTGGCGCCTCGAATGCCTGTGGATATATTGCGCCAGAATCTCCTTCCCCGAACCCGTTTCCCCGAGAATGAGCACCGGTACGTCAGAAACCGCGTGCAGAAAAGCCTCCCTGAACACCTCCTTGCTGGCGGGAGAAGCCGCCACCACATCATCGAGTCCCAGCAACGCGGCGCTTTGCTCATCGGTCAGGCGGCCATGACGCAACAGAGCCCCGGCGAAGCCATGAGCATCCAGCCCCCGTTTAGACAAATAGGCACCCGAACCATCCAACAGCTCCTGCTGCGCTTTGCCCGTCAACGTCACCAAAGGAAGCCTGCGGAACTCGCGGAGCAACGTGCGCAGGATCGACAAACCAAACGCATCATCTCCGACCTGTCCCTGAGGATACCCTTGTACCAATGGGCCGGAATCAAAGCGCATGTCCACCAACACCAGTGCCCAGTCGCCAGCATCTTCTTGCCAACGTTCGGCCACCGCCTTTCGGGCAACCTCCGGATCGTTGATCACCAAATCACCCTCCATTCGCTGACCGGAGCAGAACACCACATCCGCCAACGGCGTGTAATCACCCACTGGATCCTTTCCCAACTCGGCCAGTCGGCAGCGCGAAAGAAAGAGATGCTTCTCCCCACCATCCGTTGCAAACTGATCGTCGATCATCAACACCAGGGGCCTGCTCATGGGATTACCACTCCCTTGGGAATACGACAGATCAGTTCGTACAGCGTATCCGCCCTGGCGGCAAACTTCCGCCAACAGCTTTCCAGCCGTTGACGATTTTCACTGTTCCTGGGCCGTCCCCAGGCCTCCAGCAATGCCCCCAGCGCATCGCGCATATGCTTAACCGCATCCCTGATGGGCTCGGCCAACTCGACCGTAACCGCGCACGCGCGCGAATCAGCCAGAAAATACCGATGCACTCGTTCACGCGCCTGAACCCACAAGGCATCCTCTTGAGTGGAAAGATCACGTGACTCACGCCATGCGTCAAGCAGAACGACTGGGGAAAAACCGGACTCCAGTTGCTGGCTCAGCGTCAGCGTATCCTCCAGCTGGGCCGGAAAACGGGAAAGCGCCGGCCAGCTATCCCTCTCCCACAGCGCCAGAATATCATCGACATTCTTGTCCCGAACCTCGTTTTCCAGCCAGCTATGCTTCAGACGCCCCCGCAAGACATTGCCCGAAGAGGGGTTTACGGGATACACAAACATTGTCAAATCACTTTTTCCAGCCACCGGTTGCGATCCTCCGCACCCTGTCCGATGAAACTGTTCCAATCAGGATCGCCCTCTTCCCTGACTGCCTCGTAGGCCTGCTTGGCCTCCTCTTCGAGCGCACTTGGTAGCGCATCGAGGCCCAGGCCCGCGGACAACATGACATTGGCGATCACCAATGGTTCGAGCGAAACCAGATCGTCTTTCAAGGCTTTCCAAGCGGACTGGAATCCTGGATCGGCCGTATCTCGGGCTTTCTTGGCAGCCTCAATCAGTTCCTTGAACAAAGGATGATCTATCAAGGTGTCAAATTTGTACTTGACGCTGAAATAGGCGTTTTTCAATGAGTCGTCTCTGTGACTCGAAACACGTCCACTTGTCTCATCACTAACAAACAGTGCGTAAATATTTTTGTTTTCCTTTAGGTAATTCACCCAATCCATCTGTTGGGTGTGCAGAATAACCAGAGAGTTGCCAGAAATACGACACTGTGAAGGGAGTGGATCATTGACCGCCCCCCCCAACACACCAGAAGTAGTCAAATGCCTGATCGCGCTGCATCTCTCCTCGATTTTTTCGATCTTACGCCCATCATGATCGATAAACCAGATGTGCATAACACCTCCTCTCGGCATTAAGAAGCTTGAAATCCGATCTTCAAGCAACTTTCATACAGCTGTATGCTGAATGTTCGAGACTGCCCTTGCGCATCGGTATACACATACGCCCATCTATCGTTATGAACATGAGCACGCCCACCCTTGCACAGGGATGCAATGTCTGCATAAGGCTTGTAAAGATCACCACGGAGCGAGGGCTCGCCGGATTCAGCAGACCGCTTCATCATCTCATATAGCGGCGCCGGATTCTCTGCCAAAGGCCATTCGCTAGAATCCTCCAGCTTTAATAACAAACAATTTTCGATGTATATCACTTTTATATTGTCAGAAACGCTGTTCGACCTAGCAGCAGCGATCACCGATGACAAAAAGGAAAGGAGACACCCGTATGTAGGGAAGGGAAAAATTACATTTTTAAATATATCTTCTGCACTTGTAGGATTTTTAATATAATCAGTCACAAATATAGGTTCATCTTCTAAGGCTGAGTCGAATTTGTTATCTTTTTTCCACTCCCAAAGAGCCACTGCTAACGCAAGTCCAGGATACTTTGTTTCATCCAGTTTGAATGCCTGAAAGATAATTTCCTTCAATCGAATCAAGGCATCTGTCAAACAGGAATTGGAATTGGCAGAAGTTCGAAGCACTGCCGTGCGAAACTGCTTATAAAACTTCTCTTTGTCCTCTTCCTTCCACAAGATTATCGACATCAGTTCCCGAAGCTCTTCATAGGCATCGTCTCGACTTTCCATTACACGCATGAACTCGCCAAACAGGGCCGACTCGTTGCCATCCGGGGGAGCATTTCGACCAAAAATCCCCAATACCACCGCTGCCAGCGTACAGCCGCAGGCATGGTTCTTTCTCAGCTTCTCCTGTATGGTATCTGCACCTCCTAATGCATAGTCAGCAGGACTGTGGGATATCTTCCATCGGACACTGCCCCATCCAGCTTGCCGCCCTTGGGTAAAGTAGTCCTTCACCACCTGATGGGCATCCGCCAACACATGGAATGGGGGGTTGATAATCGCATTCACTCGCTGTACCTCCTGTTGGGCATCGATCAGGATTCGAGTCACCCTTTTCAGTGGATCGCCGATCAGGTCGAACATCTGCTTGTATATTCGTAAAACTTGCTGCTCTTGCTGCAACTTAACAACTACCGCAAAATTGGCCAATCGATTCAACAAGGCGTGCATCGTACCCTGGTACGCCTCGGGAACATCCACTTCGTTTTTTCCATTTTCTCTGCACACCACGATATACAAATGGACGATACCACCAGCGTTTTCAGCTCGGTGTACAGAAGCATCCAGACCCGAAGCAAAATGAAGCAAAGCAGAACATTTGTTGTCGCTACAAAACAATAATTTTTTTTTATGGCAATACTCAAAAAACGTGGACACAGGGGTAACACTCTTATCACCCAATGAATCGACAAAGCCCGAATGAAATTGAACGCTTTTAAGCTCCTGAGGAACTTGATCAATTTTACGACCTTCCACCGGCAAATCATTGCTCTTAACGTCCGTACACCTCTGATTCTGCCGCCAATGAATCTTGAGTAAAGCTGAAGTGCCTCTCTCCCTTGCATAATCCTGTGTCACGTCATGAAAAACTTCCGCTTTGATTTCTCCAATCGTCGCTGAACACACCTTTACCGACTTGGCGTTTTCTCCACCCGTATTCAAAACAACTTGGGCAGCCACAGCACCTGGGCACCACAGAAGTGCCTCTCTAGCCACCGCCTCCATACGAGTTCCGACCGGGTCTTCACCATCACCAGGCAGAAGGATATCTGCGAAGAGTACGCAGCTATACCAAAGACCAAGAGAATTCCTCAAGTTATGATAACGACTATCGTAAACCCCCTTATGTTCATTGGATAATTGTTTGTACAACTTATGCATTTCAGACGAGGATAAGTCGTTGATCTCTTTGCATAGATCGTACTTTGTAGTACTTCCCGTGTCAGCCAATAAAGCAGAAATCTCTTTTATCAATTCTCTAACGTCCATCTTCATCTTTATAACCTACTGGTTACCCCTGACGTAAACCGCCGCCAAACCCAGTTTTGACTATTTTTACCAGGAAGAACCCGATGGTGTCGTTATCCTGCGGATAGATGCGCACCGCCATGCTCAGGTCTTCGTGGTAAGTTTCGTGCAGCCAACGAGTTTTGCCGCGCCTGGTCTTTACATCTTCCGGCAAACCAGCTTCCTCTACCGATGCGTCAGGGTATCGGTCGAGTAGCGCCTGCACGATCGCCTCGTTCTCCTCCGGGGCGTAGGTGCAGGTGGAATAAACCAGAACACCGCCCGGCTTGAGGGCCTCGTAAGCACTGAACAACATCCCTTTCTGAATTTGCGTGAGGCGATAGACGCTCATTAGCGACCATTCCAACAGTTTATGCAAGCGGTAACGGATGATGCCCTCGGAAGAGCAGGGGGCGTCCACCAGCACACGGTCGAACTGTTCCCGATAACCTGCGGGCAATCGTGTCGCGTCGGCCAGTACTGGCTCCACGCAATGATCGGCACCGGTTTTACGCATGATTTTCCGCAAGGTATCCAACCGCTCAGGGTGGTTGTCCACTGCCACGATTCGCCCTTGGCCTTTCATGATCGCGGCAATCTGACTGGTCTTGGAGCCGGGCGCGGCGCCCAGATCCAGGACGCTTTCGCCAGGCTGAGGATGCAGCGCCAACGCCGGCAGCATGGATGCCAGATCCTGCACGTAAAATTCCCCGTTTCTGAAAGCCTTGCTGTCGCCGAACCGGCTGGCACCAGCGCCTCCGGCCAAGCGATACGTGGTCAGCTCGCCTGTGCTAAACTCTTTATTGCACGCCCACCCATGTTTATTGCAGAAATCAGCAATCACGTCCGCGTCCTCTCGGGCCCGGAGTGGATTGATGCGCGCATATTTCGGCAGCCTTTTCATGGACCACTTGATGATGGTTTCACACTCTTGATTAAAGAGCTCCTTCCACCTGCGCTCCAATTCCGTGGGCATGAGGGCTGCAAATTCCTCTCTGAGCCCCTGCTCCGAGAGGTTCGCCAGGCGTTCATCGATATCGTCTTTTTGGCAGCGCGTCATCTCCGACAGCCTTTGAGGCAGAGGATAGCGAAGTAACTTTGCGGCCAGATCGAATCCTTGCTCCGTGTTCTCAACGACATAGTCGCTGTAAAGCCTAACGTAGGGATGATTTCTCTGATGTGCATCAGGCACGATGGCGATCACGCGCTTGTCCATTACCTCTTTCGCCACAGCCAATTCACAATCACGGCCGACGGAAGTCCCTTCGAAATCCATGAGCGCGATATCCGCCTTTCCAAGCAAAGCGTGATCCTTGCCGACGACAAACAGCGGGCCATAGCCATGGCTTTCGTAATATTCTTTTTCTTCAACCCCCTCAAACTGCTCGATTAGAAACAAGTCGTATTTTTCAGCCATTTTTCGCAGGCGCTGCCTAACCCCTACGATCTTTTCATAGGTATTCCCCGTAAACGGCTGCCCAAAAAACACTTTCGGCTTCTGTTTCAACTCATACAAAATAAATGTGACATCATCACCTTCCCGCGCAATTTCCTCAGCCAACGCTTTTACCTTATAACCCTCCGATTCAGCAATTTCCAAAAAGGCTCTGGTTTCACCGAAATCCCCCCAGCCAACCAGTAGATATCCCGTCTCGGAGAGATGGTCTGGCGCCTCCCGCAGGAAGCGCCTTGCATAACCATAGCCTGGATCGAACAAGCCCCGCTCTTCGCCTGACTGATATCGATAACCCCGTTCCTGTTTCATGAAAGGCATATTCCAATAGATCACATCGAATTTTTCATCCTCAGGAACGGCGGAGAAAATATCGCTTGCATAAACCTGAACCTTGCACAGCCCATGACGGCGCGCATTAGCACGGGTGTTGGTCACCGCTTCCGGTGTTATATCCACTGCAGTGACCCGGCTTGGCCCTTTATATTTGGCCAGATACAGCGCGGTAACACCGGTGCCACAGCCGATTTCAAGAACGGACTTGCCTTCAACATCGGGAAAGCGTTTGGTAAAAACACACCAGCCCTGAAAATGTTTGGGAGAAAAAACTCCTTGATGCACCTCAATCTGGAAGCTTTTTAGTTCCTGACAATTGTCCTTCGCATCGATCACATAGGGGAAGGAATGGCCCTTCTGGCTGCCATCCAAAATCCTTCGGCTGCTTGCAATTTGCTGTTCGGTCGTGTGATGCGTTTCTACTTCTTTGTGCGTTGAGCCACTCATTATCTTTATCGATCCCGGGTTATTCGCCAGCCATAACGTCTTCCGGACTGACATCATTCTTGAGCAGACCCAACTTGCCATAGAGGTCAATGGTTTTCTGCCACCCTTCATCAGTCTGGCTGCCATAATCTCCCCTAATGAATCCACATACTTTTTTCCAACTCGATTTTACGTATTCGATGTCCTTTTCCTTGAATTCACCGACAAATGCGGCGACCGCCTTCTCCTGATCGGCACAGCCCTGCTCGTACCCTCTGAGTACTGCCCGGGTTATGCCATCGATCAAGGATTTCTGTCCTGTGTAGGTAGCACGGGAGGTAATGATATTCAGGCCGTATCCATCTACACCGTAATCTTTCAACATGAGCTGAAATGTTGGCTCCTTCGTCGCCAACTGCGTGGGACTGAGTTCGAAATAGTTGAGCGCCGCATCGACCTTTCCGGACATCACCAGCGGCAAATCGGGACCGCTCATGCCAACGACTTTCACATCGTCTTCCCCCAGACCATTGAGCTTCATAAATGCATCGAACTCGTTACGAGTGATGCTTTTTGTGTAAACTCCAACACGTTTCCCCTTGAGGTCTGCAGGCGACTTGACTCCGGTCTTCGCCAAGCCAAAAATTGCTGTTGGCAAATGGTGGTAAATTACAGCTGTCGAGACAAGATTCGCCCCGTTACTATCAGCAATTACAGTTGCACCGCCCGATGCTGTTCCGATCTTGTATTTACCTGCCGAAATCGCAGAAGCAGCGGCATTTGCCCCCCAAGATTGGATGATATCCACATCTAGCCCCAATTCTTTGAAGGCACCAATATGACGAGCATAATAAACTCCCAAGTAAGTGGGTTCAGCCTGCCAGTCGATAAGAAAATCGAATTTTTCCAGTTTAGACGACTGCTCGGCGACGTTATCTACGCTCTGCCCTTCAGCCTGATGATCCGCCTTTTTCTCGCTGCATCCCGCGAGCGTGAATACAATACTTATCAAACCTATCATTGCAATTTTATTCATTTCAATTACTCCTGTTTATAACGTTTCAATACAACATCCTGGATGGTACGGATCATCGCCAATGCAAGGATCCCCACAGCAGACAGAATAATCAGTGCAGCAAAACTTCGGTCAAGCCGGAAATTTGCCCCAGAAGAAACTATCAAATACCCCAGCCCTTCATTTCCTCCCATGAATTCGCCCAGTACAGCACCAATCAATGCAAGAGGAACCGTGATCTTCAGTCCCCCGACGATAGTCTGAAGTCCCGCGGGTAGCCGACAGAAAACAAATTCCTGCCATTTATCGGCACCCCAGTTGCGCATGAGTTCAAGATACTCGGACCGGGTATCCAGCAAGGCATTGGCAGTAAATACAGCCATTGGAAAGAATGACAAAAGTGCTGCGTTAACGATCTTGGGTGAATCCCCAAAGCCCAGCCAGACAACAATGACAGGGATCAGCGCCTCTTTGGGGAAGCTCTGAAAAATGACCAGATAGGGCTCAATGATCCAGCGTAGTGTACGTGAATAGGCTATTGACAGCCCTGTTAATGTACCAGAGCCAATACCCAATAGTCCTCCAATAACGGCGTTACCAAGTGTAACAGTTGCATGCCGCTGAAACATTGGCCATTCGGTCACCAATGTTTCCACTACTGCCCTGGGAGCAGGCAGCACATAGGGTGGCACATGAAAAATAACCGTTACCATATGCCATACCGCTAGCAATAGAACGATGGACACCCCGTACTTAACAATACTTTTCAGCAACGAGTAACCGTTCAAACTAATTCTCCAGATTTTGGAATCATAATTTTTCTAACCTTCCGCAATGGATCTGGCTCTGACTTATCCACGATCCCTCCGATCTGGGTCGGATGCATTCCTTTCAACACAACCACCTTATCTGCATAATCACACGCATCGTGAAGGTCGTGAGTTACAAAAATTATGCTGGTCTCAAATTTTTCCGCAAAAGAAAACAGTCTATGAGCGATCTCATCCTTGACATACACATCCAAACCATTAAAGGGCTCATCGAGCAACAACACTCGCGGTTTTATCAACGCAGCTTGCGCTAGGCTCGCCCGACATCTTTCTCCACCTGACAGACTTTTGGGATAGCGATCCTGAATATGGGCGGCAGAAAACTCTTCTAATACACGCTGTAGATCAACCCCTATGAGCCCTCTCAAACGTGCGGCCAGTTCTAAATTCTCCAACACTGTCAGCCAATGCAGCAGTGGAAAATTCTGTAAAGTACGCGACACATGAGCAGTCAACCAGCCACGATCACGCGGCTCACCATCCAACAACACCTTTCCCGAAAGCAACGGGATCTCTCCGGAGACAGTTTTTAGTATAGTGGTTTTTCCGACTCCAGATCGACCAATGACGGCAACAACATCCCTGTCCGCCACTGTTAGAGTAAATGGTTTGAACAACGGCACACCCGAATATCCAAATACCGCGTCTTCAATCTCTACCATAATGTTTTCGCCATAAACACCTGAATGCCAAATCTCTAAGCAAACTTCGCGCCACCTTACGTAGTGAAAGATCTCTTTAACTTGGTGTTCGCATTTCACCAAATATAGTAAGCTGGAGAAGATGCGCTCGTCACAAACCAAGCGCAATCATGAAACATTTTTCGACCTCATAGCGCCACTTATGATATGAGGAGTATCATATATGATACCTACGGTGGCATACAATACCCTTGTTTGCAGCCTTAAAACTTAGGATTTTCAGATAGTCTTATTCGTATCCTGTACAACTGGACAGATCTCAGTCGTGGAGCATTTAGCATCTACGGCATTCCCCGGCCGGAGGTGTTGGGCTGGGAGGTTAGACAAACCAGCGATTACGTGTTGCTGATCGCTGCGATCAACGCGCTGATTCTGCCCCTGCTGTTTCTGTTTTACCGGTCGCCTTTCGGCCTTGGTTTGAAGGCCTTGCGGGAAAACGAGCGCGCAGCGGAGTCGCTGGGCATCTCCGCATTCCGGCAATATCTCTGGGCGCTGGTGATCGCGGGGGCATGTGCGGGATTGGCGGGCGCCCTCTACGCCAGCTATGTCACATACATCGACCCCACTTCCTTCGATTTGAAAGAGAGCATCTTTATCGTTTCGCTGTTGTTGCTGGGCGGCTCAGGCAATATCAAGGGTCCGATCACAGGCGTGGTGGTC
>Ga0256841_1003828_pt1 | contig 11098 bp, 15 predicted proteins | sample 356308metaG_FD_185971 | JGI IMG/M metagenome (GOLD analysis project Ga0256841, IMG submission 185971) | Hydrothermal vent microbial communities from Mid Atlantic Ridge, Atlantic Ocean - 356-308 | ecosystem: Environmental > Aquatic > Marine > Hydrothermal vents | place: Atlantic Ocean: Mid...
AGGCCGGAAGGCGATGGATGATGTAGCTTTCAGGTTTCATATAATTCAATGGATTATAACTGAGTATGGCGTCCCCAAGGGGCCGCCACCTTATTCCGTATTTACGGGCAACTTCAGCCAAGTTGGATATTTTATAGATATCAATGTGTTAACTGGAGACGAGGCCACTATACATGATTTGTAATCATAATTGACAGATTATGAATACCATACTATCATTCCAGTCTGATGATACCCAGAAAACTTCATGCCAAGGCGCGTGAGCTTGCCGGTTTCTACCCGGTCGTCGTCATTACCGGCCCTCGACAGGCCGGAAAGACAACCTTATGCAAAGCGGCTTTCCCGGACAAAGCCTACGTTTCACTGGAATCACTGGACCACCGGGATTTTGCTCATAGCGACCCCCGCGGCTTCCTCGCCGAATACCGTCAGGGGGCGGTCATTGATGAAATCCAGCAGGTTCCCGAACTAACCAGCTATTTGCAGGGCGAGGTTGACTCAGAGCCAGAGCCGGGGCGTTTTATCCTGACCGGATCCCAGCACTTTGGCCTGTCGCAGTCGATATCCCAATCACTGGCCGGGCGTTGCGGGATACTGTCGCTGTTGCCTCCGGATTACGAGGAACTAAGCGCTTTTTCCAATGCACCGAATGACCTGTATACCACGCTGTGGCAAGGCGCCTATCCCAGGATTTACGATCGGGACATCCCCGCCCACCAATGGCTGGCAGACTACCTCGTTACCTATGTCGAACGCGATGTGCGCCAGGTCGTCAACGTTGGCGACCTGCAGATCTTCTCCGAGTTCCTGAAGCTTTGCGCGGGACGCACCGCGTGTGAAATCAACCTTTCCACACTCGGTAACGATGCCGGCATATCGCATAACACGGCCCGGGCATGGCTATCGATTCTGGAAACCAGCTACATCATCCATCGCCTTCCGGCATGGCATGACAACATCCGCAAGCAAGTCGTTAAAGCGCCAAAGCTCCACTTCTTTGACAGCGGGCTGGTGTGCTATTTACTGGGTATCCGGGAACCCGACCAACTGCGACATCACCCGCTGCGCGGAGCAATATTCGAAAGCTGGGCAGTTTCCGAACTCTACAAGGCCCAGGTGAATCGTGGTGAACGCCCGCAGATGTTCCACTATCGTGAAAGCCGCGGACCGGAGATCGATGTGCTCGTCAACCAGGGCGAATGCCTGCACGCGATTGAAATCAAATCCGGGACCACTGCATCCACGGACTTTTTCAAACACCTTCAAATTCTACCGGACAGGCTAAAAAATACCCACCTGCCATCCAACATCCACAATCATGTGATCTATGGCGGTGAGGAGTCCCAGCGACGATCAATAGCGCAATTGGTGCCCTGGCACGATACGACCGGTATCCTCTCGATGTAGCGATCGACATGCGTGATGATTCTCACCGGAAAATCTGAACCAGGCGCAATCTGGTTCATTGCACCTATTACCGAAATAAGAGTTGGCGACAAAGATGGCGTCCCCAAGGGGAGGCGCGCCTATTCCTGTTTTGCGCGCCGCTCGCTGTTTCCACTTTGCTATCAATAACATAATGAAGCATCGGCGGTTTGCACCATAACAACGTCACGATCAGGATTCCCCAAAAATATTGGATACTGATAAAGTACGCACATGGCCGAAGGGAAGGGAACCATGATATACCGCGCTCATGCAATCAAGCGCATGTTTGAGCGCCGGATTAGCGAGGAAACTGTTCGTGCGGTGTTATCAACCGGCGAGGTGATCGAAAGTTACCCACAAGATGTACCCTATCCCAGCAAGCTGGTGCTTGGGTGGTCAGACAACCGGCCGATACATATCGTAGTCGCTGAAACCGACGAAACAGATATTATCATTACAGTTTATGAACCCGACCCCGAGCGATGGGACCACGAGTTCAGGCACAGGAGATTGCAATGATGCAATGCGTTATTTGTAAACATGGTGAACTTGATGCCGGAACAACTACCGTCACCCTGGAGAGGGATGGCGTAACACTGGTATTCAAGGACGTACCCGCGCGCGTTTGTGAGAACTGTGGAGAATCCTACGTCGATGAAGCAGTGACCAGGCAGTTGCTAAACGAAGCTGGCACTGCCGTGAATGCTGGCGTGGAAGTCGATATCAGGCATTTCCGGGCTGCCTGAAACACAGGACAGCGATCAGTGGGGCCGCAACGTTGTATGACAAGCCAGTGAAGTCGGACTGGAAATCGGTCTTGAAAGACCGACGCCAATTCTGCGCATATCTCATTGATTTACAAGATAAATAGTGTCCCCAAGGGGAGTCGACCTTATCCCCCGACTGGAAGCATCCTCACGAATCTCAATTTATTCCGAACCAACAATGTCTTAACTGCACCAACGCAAAGCTGGCCATTTCCGTCCAATCTTCTGCCAAGTGTTTCTTTTCATCGTGACTTGTTTATTTCCCACTATGCAATGTAACACTTACATCTATATGGCAACTCGAGCCACACACAGACAATCCGTCTGGCACCGGGTCTTAAACCGTTTCATCATACACCTGTACCTAAATATCCACGAAGGGCGACAAGGCGTCGATATGCTCAATACAAAAATCTTTAAACAACCGGACAATTCGTGAAAGGTTCCGGTTGCTCGGATAGACAGCCGACAGGGTCGTGGCAGCGAAACGCCACTCAGGCATCACTTCAACCAGCCTGCCGTCGCGCAAGGCCTCACCGCAGATAATCGACGGGATCTCGGCGATGCCCTGCCCCGCCTCAGTCGCATTTAATATGCCGGCATAATCATTCAGTGCGAGTACGCCCTCGACACGCACCTTATGCGCACGGCCATCATTGACCAGTTTCAGTGTCACAGCATCAAACCACCCGCCAAACGTAATCATACGATGCCCCGGCAGGTCACGCGGATGGCCGGGTGCGCCAAACCTGTCCAGGTAGACAGGAGCACCGACCAGCACATGACGGTAGCGGATCAGCGGCCGTGCGACCAGGCTGCTGTCTTTAAGCTCACCAACACGTAATGCCAGATCGACGGCGTCCTGGATAAAATCCACATTCCGTTCAGTAATCAGAACCCTGACCGTCACGGCCGGATATGCCGCCTGAAACGCACTGACCAGGGGAACGATCAACCGGTCCGCGAGACCGGGTGGCACCGACAGGCGCAAGGTACCGGCTGTGTCTGCCTGTCGTTCATTCAGCATCAGCGTACCGGTTTCAATTTCCTCCAGCCCCCGGTGGCAATAGGCGTAGTACGCTTGCCCCAGTTCGGTCAATCGCAGTTGGCGGGTGGATCGTTCCAGCAAGCGCACCCCGAGTGTCTTTTCAAGCTCACTCACTTTACGGCTCACTGTTGAAATCGGCACACCAAGACGCCTGGAGGCCGCTGAAAAACTCTTGTGCTCGACCACCTTGACGAAAAGCGCCATGGCATTCAGGTCAGGAGACATGGATATTTCCATATATGGAATAATTATTTGCTTATTTTACATATATTCTAGTTTGCGGGAAGCCCTTATAGTGTTTGTTACACGATTAAACCCACTATCAAGGAGACTTATTTTGAAGCATCGACTCATACACATTGTGGCCGCGACCCTCCTGATATTCGGTTTCATGTCCGGCGTCCATGCCGCCAATTCAGATCAGAAGCGCATCCATGCACTACTGAAGACCTACGAACAGGCGCTCAATGCCGGCGACATCCCCGGCGTCCTGAAGCTCTACACCCAGGACGGTGTCTTCATGGCGCAACACAATTCTCCAGCCGTCGGTATTGACGCAATAGAAGCCGCTTACCAGGCAGTCTTTACGGCAATCAACCTCGACATCAAATTCGACATCCTGGAAACCGGAATATTGGCCGACGACTGGGCATTTGCGCGCACCAGTTCCGCCGGCACTACCACGATCAACGCCACGGGTGACAAGGTTGTCGAAAGTAATCAGGAACTGTTCCTGTTGCGGAAAACCGGCGACGGCAACTGGAAGATTGCACGCTATATCTTCTCCACCATCAACCCACGTTAACTTACGTACTCATTTAAACAGATGAAAGCCGCTGTCATTCATAAGTCAGGTCCCCCTGAGGTGCTGGTGATCAAGGAACTACAGGTTCCTCAGCCGGCCTCCGGGTGGATTTTGATCCGGGTTAAGGCCTTTGGCTTGAACCGTTCTGAGCTTTTTACCCGTCAGGGTATGTCGCCCGACGTAGGATTCCCTCGGGTACTCGGTATCGAAGCGGTCGGTATTGTGGAGGAAGCTCCCAGCGGCGAATTCACCCGAGGTCAAACCGTGGCTACTGCAATGGGTGGTATGGGACGGCAGTTCAACGGTAGCTATGCCGAGTACACCTGCGTGCCTGCCACACAGGTACAGGCGATTAACTCGACGCTGGATTGGCAAACACTTGGCGCACTTCCTGAGATGATCCAGACCGCCTGGGGTTCACTCACTCATGCTTTGCAGTTGCACCAGGGTCAGCGCTTGTTGATTCGTGGAGGCACCACGTCGGTAGGCCTTGCCGCCACCATGCTGGCCAGACAGAAGGGTGCAACCGTTGTAGCTACAACTCGAGAGCCTGAGCGGGAAGCCGTGCTCAAAGAGAATGGCGCAGATCAGGTTTTTATCGACAACGGAGAAATCGCCGACGATGTCCGGCAGGTTTTCCCCGACGGGGTCGACAAGATACTCGAGCTTGTCGGTACCCCTACGCTGCTCGACTCGCTGAAGTGCGCTGCACGTGGTGGCTCCGTGTGTATGACGGGCATGGTCGGGAATGCCTGGGAGTTAGCGCAGTTCAGTCCAATGGATGCGATCCCGGACACGGTTAACCTCACAAGCTACTCGGGTGGCTCCCGGGATTTTATCAACACACCGCTACAGACCGTGGTAAACGACATCGAGAAAGAACGCTTGACGCCCAGGATTGGTCGCATATTCAAACTGGATGACATTGTAGAAGCGCATCGCTGTATGGAAAACAACGCAGCCGTTGGAAAAATCGTCATCCTTACCTGAAATTAATCTTTTCCATACCAACTCAATACAGCAAGAGGATATTAAAATGCAGTTTTACCCAGCGAAATACATCCTGAAGCCCTTTGCATTTTTTGCACTACTGGGTTTTTTGCACATTGCCGCCGCTGAGGGCGCCGCCTCAGGCAGCTACCGTATCGATCCGGAGCATTCGACAGTACTGTTCAGCGTAAGCCACCTCGGCACCAGTGAACTGACAGGCCGTTTTAACGATATTGAAGGAAGCTTTGTTCTGGATAAGGATAAAGCACCCGGACTTGACGTAACCATCAAAACAGCCAGTGTTGACACCAACCACGAAAAACGGGACGCGCATTTACGCAGCCCCGATTTTTTCAATGTCAAACAGTACCCGGTGATGCATTTTTCCGCGGATAAGGTCAGCTACGACCAACAGGGACGACCGACCAGGCTACACGGCAAACTGACCTTGCACGGCAAGACAAAACCCGTAACGTTTATGATAACGCCTGTCGGTGCAGGCAAGGACCCCTGGGGCGGTTATCGGGCCGGGTTCAATGCCAGCACCACACTCAAACGCAGTGACTTCGGCATGAATTTCATGCCCGGTGGTATCGGTGAGGAGGTTACCGTCACGTTGAACATCGAGGCTACCAAGGAGTAACGTGACGCCGAACCGGTTATGAGCCCTTATCTGTTGCTCGTCATTCAAAGTATCGCCTTACCCTTTGGTCTGTCCGGCCTGTTGTTATGGTCGGGCTTGCACAAGGACGTGCACCGGGTAATCGGCAGTGTCCTGATCTGGCTGGCCGCGTATGCCTGGATTATCCAATGGCCGGCGTTTCCTCCCGGGGAGTCCGTAGACTGGTTGTGGCTGTTATTTGTCGCGAGTGTTGTGGCAGGCTACACAACACATCGCCGCGCGCGATGGTTGTTTCGGACAGCGGCATTTCTGATCACGATCATGGCTATCGCCTGGCCGGTACTGCACTACCAGCCTTCCCTTGCGCTGGCAGGTGAACTGGTCATTATGATCGTTACCGGTAGTGTTCTTTTCAGCCGGGCGGAGCACATACCCCCACCAGCACCTGCGCTTACCCTTGCGATACAGGCAACCGGACTCGCCATTGCCAGCGCATTGAGCGGCAGCCTGCTGGTCGGCCAGTTGTCGGCGGCGCTGGCCGCGGTTACCGGCAGCTACGCCATTCCCGAAATACTTGACCGGCTGCACAAGACCCCGTTCGACATACTACAGAGACTGGCCTTTCTTCCGCTGTACCTGGGCCTGCTGACCATCGCCAGACTCTATGCGGAATTGCCGCTGGCCACGACTGCCCTCCTGCTTGCCAGTGCAGTCTTCAGCGCACTTGCGCCATGGCGCCACGGCTGGGTGATCAGCCTGCTGCTGAACGCCGGCGCTATCGGGCTGGTGATATTGAACAGCGACAATACCGCCTACTACTGACGCTTCTTCACCACCAAAAGGACGTTTTTTATGACATGGAAACTATCAGTTACGGCAGGCAGGGCACCATCGAACACAAGGACAGCATGGGAAACGTCGAGGTGCTACCGGCCGGTGAATTCCAGCTCATGAGCGCCGGCACCGGCGTCACCCACAGTGAATACAATCCGTCAGATGCCGAAGCGCTTTCTTTTTTGCAGATCTGGATTCAACCGGCCGAACCGGGCGTCAAACCCGGTTACCAACAAAAGTTGTTTGGACTTAACAAGGGACTGACATCCATCGTATCGCCCGATGGTCGCGACGGCACCTTGGAAATCCACCAGGATGCCTGGCTGTACCAGCTACGACTCGACCACGGACAAACTGAGCAACATGCGTTGGACGCTGGCCGGACGAGTTATGTTCATGTCATCTCCGGCAACCTGGGTGTGAACGAACATCGGCTGGAAGCCGGTGACGGCATCGGTCTGCATGACGTATCTGCAGGCACGTTCGCACGCCACCTGGCAGGACAAACCGGTCAGTGATGACCAGCTGCATGAGCTGTACGATCTCGCCAAATGGGGGCCGACCAGTATGAACTGCCTGCCTATGCGCCTGGTTTTCCTGAAGTCACCGACAGCGAAAGCCCGGCTGAAACCGATGCTGGCCGAAGGCAATGTTGACAAGGTGCTGGCCGCACCGGTTACCGTGATTGTGGCCTATGACACGCAGTTTTATGAACATATGCCAACGCTGTTTCCCTATATCGATACGGCGCGGGCCGTGTATGCGGACAATACAACGCTCAGCGAGCAGACGGCATTCCGCAATAGCAGCCTTCAGGGCGCCTACCTGATACTGGCTGCCCGCAGCCTGGGGTTTGATGTCGGACCTATGTCAGAGTTCGACAACACAGAGGTTGACCAGGAATTCTTCCCTGATGGGCGCTATGCATCGAATTTCCTGCTCAATCTGGGTTATGGGGATCAAGCTGCACTGCATCCACGCGGCCCTCGCTTTGAGTTTGACGAAGTGTGCGCCATCGATTAATACCCCGTCATACCGGCGAATGCCGGTATCCATGTCGTTGAAACCGCTGGATTCTGGCCTCCACCAGAATGACGAAGCGTAAATTAATCAGCGCTTCCTTAACCCGAATATCACATCCTGACTTCGACCGCCCGGCACAGGAAACGCATATAGGCATCCGCGGCCTGGAATCGCTGACACACCGTATCGATAAAATCCGGACTGAGCACCTCTTCATGGCTCAGATCGCTGATGGCGATAAAATCCTTGCGTTTGAGGTCTTCAAGTAACGGATGGTCGGGGCTGTATCCGCGCGGTGCGCGTTTCAGGGCCTCCCCGGACAGGTTGAAGTAGGCCTGGAATGTCACACCATCGCGCGCGGCAATCCAGGCTGCCCCGGCTTCGGACAGGTGATCACGAATTTTTCCCAGTGCACGGCTGTCGGGGCGCCATATCCCTACCCCGATAAACATCGACTGCGGGGCAATGTGCACATAGTAACCGGGGGCATGCACGTCACGCCCCTGCTCGTGCCTGAACTGGATGCCAATATTGGTTTTGTACGGCGTCTTGTCTTTTGAAAAGCGGGTATCGCGATACACCCGCATCAGCGACCCGCCACTCTTCTTCGCAATGGCCAGGAAATGCGGTGAGATTTCTGTCAGCCGTGGTGCCAACCGTTCAATAAAAGCCAATGCGGGCTGGCGAACATCCAATTCATAAACGGGTTTGTTTTCGTTAAACCAGTCGCGGCTGTTATTGGCGGACAGTGCGCGCAGGAAATCCAGTGTCTGTGGGGTAAAACAGGCATCAGTCATTGTCACGCTTCCTTCCAGTCAATCACTACAAAAAGTGTTTTTTCAGACCGGAACGCAATACACGCAAATCGTCATGTCCGCTGCTTCGTCGCGCAGCGGTACGAGCGCCTGGTAGGCATCCGAGTCATGCCATTCGTGCAGTGCCTCAACAGTCGGAAACCTGATAATGCCAACCACGTGATGGTCCGCATTACCCTTGAGTGTGCCTTTGAATTTTCCACGTAAGACAGGCTCGGCGGCATAGCCAGCGAATGTTTCCCCGGCTTTTCTGGCATACAGCTGGAATTTTTCCGGATCTTTAATCGATGATGTTGCGACAAAGAAAGCACTCATACGTATTTGCCCTGTGGCTGAATCATTTCCTGAATATGCTGATTTAACATGATTTTCTCCAAGTCTGGTGGATGAATAGCGCTGGATGTGTTATTTTGTACAACGATGTACACTTTAAAGTGGGTGGCACATTTTGTCCAGTGGTGTATAAAAAATATTTCGGGAAACTGACCTATGGGTAGAGCAGCCAAATTTGATCGGGAAGCCGCGGTTGAAATCTGCATGCACGAAATATGGCGCCACGGATTTGAAGCCTGTTCAGTCAAAGCGCTTTCAGAAAAACTGGGCATTACGCGGTCCAGCTTTTACAACGCCTTCGGCAGCCGCGAAGACCTGTTTCTTGAGGTGCTGGCACGCTACTTCACGCAAACACCCGACCGGGTATTGGGCAACGACAATGCAAAAACCCCGGTACGGCGCCTGCTGACCGACTTCTTCAAAGAGGTTTGCCGAATACGGGCTACAGACCCGGATGCAAAAGGTTGCCTGGCGGTTAACTGTATCTCGGAGCTGGTGGGTGTCGACGAGACCTTAGGGCCTGTTCTGGAAAATACCATCCACTCCAGCATAGACCGCCTGGAAGCTGTACTGGAAACAGCCGCCGTCAATGGCGAAATTGAAAATGACGGTCACTTACATGAAAAAGCACTGGCGCTGCAAAATTTAATTATTGGCCTTAGCGTTTTATCCAGAGTCGTACATTCCGAAAAAGAACTCTTGTCGGTCGTCAAACAAACACTGACGGGGCTTGGCCTTTATGACGAGCACTCATAACCTGCCTTGCACCAGACATCGACCCAATAAGATTAAACGTACTTTCACGGTTTTCACACCGATTAATCACCACCTGACACGACACCACACCCTTCTATCAGTGTTCTTTCAGCATCAATAGCCTCTGACAGAAAATCCATCAAGGCACGCACCCGTGCTGTGCGCCTCAGATCCGGATGCGACAATAACCACAGCTCGGAAGCCAGCGCGTCCGGTGGTTCGATAAGCCGCTGCAACCCGCTTTCCGGATCACCCAGAAAGCACGGCAACGGCGCAATACCCATTCCACGTTTTGCCGCTTCAAATAACCCGAGCAGGGAATTGCTGCGATACACAATACTTGCTGTGGGAAAGTGTTTTTTCAACCACCTGGCGAACGGTAACTGTGCCAGGTCGTCGTCCGGCATCAGCCAGGCATACTGTTCCAACGCATGATCAGCTTGTTTCGCCTCAAGATATGGACTTGCGCCATATACCGTCGTCACAAGCGCACAAAGTCGCCGACCTATAGCGGATTCAGGTGGTGTCATTGTGGCGCGAATGGCGACATCCGCTTCGCGCCGGGTAAGATCCAGGTAGTGGTTGGCCATCGAAAGTTCGAGCTGGATACCAGGATATTGGCGTGAGAACTGCACCAGGAGCGGTGTGAGAAGTTTTATCGCAAATGCATCCGGCGCTGTCACCCGCAGGGTGCCGTGCAAACCCAGATCACGGCCGATCAGCTTACGCGACAGGCCGAGCACTTCGTTTTCTATACGCTCGCCGGCCTCCCGGACTGACTCACCGGCCTCGGTCATGGCATAGCCCTCGGGGAGTCGCTCGAACAATCGGACGCCCAGTTTTTCTTCCAGTGCATTAATCCGGCGGAATACGGTTGAGTGATTCACACCCAACAGGCGGGCAGCACCTGAGAGTGTCCCTTCACGGCACACCGCCAACACGGTACGAAAATCATCCCAGGCAATAACCTGTGTATTCATGCAAACTCTCTTTTCTTTTATGCCTAGTTTAATTGCACATACGCACAGAATATCATGGCGCTCAACTTAAACAAATGGAGAGACCGAAATGAGCTACCTGTCCTATTCAAAGCATTTTCAGGGTGTGGCAGACATCCTGCTACGCGACCCGGTACGCTACCTGCCGTTTGCGCAGCTGCTCAATACCATCATGTCTACCGAATCGGAACTGACCCAGACGCAACGGGAGATGATCGCACTCTACAGTTCCCGTCTGAACCATTGCGGCTATTGCGTGGACTCTCATTCCTGCGTACTTGATGGCCTGGATACCGATGAGACACTGGTAAAGGCGCTGGCCGACGGCTCTGTTGAACCGGTTGATGACAACATGCAACGCCTGCTTGCCTTTGCCAGGAAGCTGGCACTGGAACCAGGCAATGTCACTGCAACGGATATCGACACAGTCCGTGCAGCCGGCTGGAGTGATCAAACCGTTGAAGATGTCATTGGTGTGGTCGCCACTTTTGCTTTTCTGAATCGCCTCGTCGATGGCTTTGGTATCGAAGGGACAGACGATCATTTCCGCCAGGTGGGCGGTATGGTTTCACAACAAGGTTACGCACCGTTGGTACAGATGATTCAACAAAAAGCCGATGCGGCCCGAAAGTAATATTGTCATGGTAAGCTGCACGAATTACATTCCACAGGAAGCAAG
>Ga0256841_1003829_pt1 | contig 11097 bp, 10 predicted proteins | sample 356308metaG_FD_185971 | JGI IMG/M metagenome (GOLD analysis project Ga0256841, IMG submission 185971) | Hydrothermal vent microbial communities from Mid Atlantic Ridge, Atlantic Ocean - 356-308 | ecosystem: Environmental > Aquatic > Marine > Hydrothermal vents | place: Atlantic Ocean: Mid...
TCATTATATGCACGCAATACATAACCTGTTAATGTGCTTATTATTGATATAAATACCATTCCTGGTATCATTTTGCTAGGTTTTGTTATAAGTATTGTTATTATAATGCCTATAATTCCCTGTGTCGCAATTATTATTGATGGTTTTATTAAAAAAAATATCATCAAGTCAAGTGTAAAAAGTTGAATAAAAATACTTATTATTGTTATTTTTATGTTTTCACTGATGTATAACAGGTAAGACACCAGTAGTATGAATACTAATATCATAACAAAGTATATCATCTATCTTCTCCTGTAGTTTTAAAGGAACAATTGCACTTCAGTTTATACATTATTTAATTTTTTTGTAAATAGTTTGCTTAAATTTTTAAATCTATTAATCTGTACAAGAGTTAAGAATTGTTTATTTATAATCTTATCAAGAGATATTTCCTTGACAAGATTTTACCACATAGTAGGATACAGGCGCGTGTAATGTTTATATTTTTAGGATTTTTTGTTTATGGAGACTGTTACTATTATTGATCAGATTCAAGAGGCGGAACAATCGGCGGTTCGTAGGGTGTCTGAAGCTAAGGAAGAGACCGCTAAGCGACTAGCTAAAATTAAAGCTGAGAATGACGAGCGTTTACGGCAAACCAAGCAACAATTAATAGAAACCAAAAAAAATAAATTGACAGAATTTGGTAAGGAGATTGATAAAGAAGTGGAGCAGATTGCGAAACAGTCGCTTGCGGAAGTGTCTTCTATTGAACAAGAATTTTCAGCCAAGAGACCTAAATTGTTGTCTGTTGTTAGAAAGCATCTTGGTTTGGAGTAACAAATTAAAGCTATTAATTTTTCATATAGATATAGTATGTCCATAGTTCCAATGCAGAAAATAAGACTGATTATCTTTTCTTCTGATAAAGATGAAGTTTTGTCTGTGTTGCAAAAATACGGAGCTGTTGAGTTCATTGGTGATAATTCTGAGCAATCGTCAGATAACAATATCGGTCTTGATAAAAATTCTCTTTTTTCCAAACTTGGAACATCAATAAAATTTATGGATGCTTATTACGATAAGCCGGGATTATGGCAATCTTTGCGTCAAGGTTCCGGTGTGTCTATGAAGGAGAGTGATTTAAAAAAATTTTTGTCAAATTCTAGTAATATCTTGGATAAAGTCGCTGAAATTGAAGGGTTGCAGGCACGGTTGGCGGAAGTAAAAGCTGAAATTAAGCAGCTGGAGCATAAAAGTGATTGGTTGTCGCAGTGGAGTAAATTACCTTTTAGATTAAATCAATTGGAAACACTCAAGACTAAAGTAATCTTGTTACAAAGTAGGAAATTTTATGAAGAAAGTCGGCAGTATTTGGATTCTCTTTTTACCACCAACGGAGTTGATGGCGAAATTTTGTCAGTCGGTGACAAAGAGTTTGCCGTAATTATTTTAAAAACGGATATTGATAAATTTAACGATTTGTTGGATAGTGAAATTTTTGAGGCTGTAACTCCTCAGACTGGTGATTCTACGCCTGTTGAAGAACTGAAAAAAGTGCAGAATAGTCTACAAGTAAAAAGAGCAAGGTTGGCTGAAATAGAGTCAAAAATACAGTCATTTACGCAAGCTAACTATAAAGACTTGGTTGTAGCCTACGAAATTATGTCCTGGAAACAGGATAGGGATGAGGTTTTGAGTAATGGTCAGTTTACTGATTATACAGTTAGATTTGAAGGTTGGATTAATGCTGATAAAAGATCTGATTTGGAATCTGATTTTGCCAAACATAAATTAGCTGTGGTTCTGCAAGATTTGACGCCGGAAGAAGGTGAAGAGCCGCCGGTTGATGTTAAAAATTCACCTTTGATTGAACCTTTTGAGCTGGTGACTCGTTTATATGGTATGCCCGGTTATAAAGATTTGGACCCGACTCCGTTTTTGTCCGCTTTTTTCATTTTATTTTTTGGAATGTCTCTTACAGATGTTGGTTACGGTCTATTTTTGGCTATAGTCGGAGTTGTAATTTTATTCGCTTTCAAGGTTTCCCATCCAATGCGCTTATTCGCGAAATTGTTGGTGTACGTAGGATTAGCTACGGTAGTGGTGGGAATTTTGTTTGGCGGCTACCTTGGCTTCAGTCCCACTTTCTTACCTGATTGGATGCAATCGTGGCAGAAATTTGACCCGATTGGTGAACCGTTAAAAGTCTTTTATTTGTCTTTGATACTGGGAGTCGTACATATTGCCTTTGGTTTGATGGTAAAAATTTACAGCGAATACCGTCAGGGAAGATTATTGTCAGGGATTGTAGATACCGGTCCTTGGTTACTAATGTTTATTTTAGGTAGTTTGTTACTGTTGGTGAAATTTGGTTATGTCAAATCAGACTTATTGTCGGAAAGTAAACTTATAAATCTTATTTATGTTGATCTGGTTTTGATTGTATTGTCGGGAGCCAGTAGAGGTAAAGGTTTGCTGCAGAAGATACAATCAGGTGCTTCCAGTTTGTATGATAGTGTTGGTTATTTTTCCGACATTCTTTCGTACTCTCGTTTATTGGCTTTAGGTCTGTCTACTACAGCTTTGGCCTTTGCGGTTAATATGATTGCTGATATGGTGGTAGATGTGCCGTATGTTGGTATGATTCTTGCCGGAATGATTTTATTGGTAGGTCACTTGTTTACTTTGGCGGTAAACACTCTGGGTGCTTTCATTCATAGTGCAAGATTGCAGTTTGTTGAATTTTTTGGTAAATTCATCTCCGGTACCGGTCGCGAGTTTAAACCTTTGGCTCGCAAGTATGATAACATTACGATCATTGACGATTGATCGTAATGAATCGGCGATTATTAAGTTTATTTATTAGATTAAATTTTAGAAATTTATTATTTTATGGAATCAATGATTGGAGGTACAGTGCTGGTCTTCATTGGTGCGGCGCTAACGGCAGTGTTGGGTTTTACCGGTTCTGCCATTGGTATGGGATATGCCGGACAGGCGGCGGCTGGCGTAGTTGGTGAAAAACCAAGTTTGTTTGGTAAGTTGCTTTTGATGCAGGCCTTGCCCGGCTCTCAGGGTATTTACGGTCTGGTAGGAGCTTTTTTGATTTTAAGTTTTTCCGGTGTATTGGGGGCTGAAGATAGTTTAACCATTGACACTGCTACCGGACTAAAGTATTTGTTAGCAGGTTTGCCTATCGGTATTTCCGGTTTGGTTTCTGGTATTTATCAAGGAATCATGGCAGCGTCAGGTGTGTCTTTGATTGCGCAAGATGAAAGCAGTATGGGTAAAGCAATTGTTTTAGCGGTAATGGTGGAGACTTGGGCGATTTTTGGAGTTTTGATCAGTTTTATTTTGTTAATTTCAGTTTAATTCATAAATCTTTTGAATTTATTGAAAAGTTGAATTTCAGAATAATAAAATATAAATCAGAATGACAGTAATGTGGTAGAGATGAAAAGATGATAAAGTAGGTAAAAATATAGCATGTCTCAAAGTATTTTAATTAAAAAGATAAAAGCCGAGGCTGAAGCTGAGGTGAAAAAGATAAAAGCCGAGGCTGAGGCAAAGGTAAAGTCTTTGACAGGTGAGGTAGAATCTAAAATTGAGTCTTTGCGTCAGCAAACCGAAGTTGAATTAAATCAGGAGATACAACATCGTCGTTTGGTAGCATTATCTAAAGCCAGACAAGACTCTAATTTAAAAAGGCACGAGGTTAAGCGTAAGGCAATTGACAGTATAATGGAAGAGGTGGTGGCTGAAGTTAAAAAATGGTCTTCTGATAAGTATGTTGATTGGTTTACCTATAGAGCAAAAACATCTGCGCCTGATTTGATTGCTGATAAGTCAGTTAAAATAACCAAAATATCAACGGCTACCGACAGAAAACGAGAGGCTGAGTTAATACTGGAAAACGTCGGCTTACAATTTGACGGCTCTATTGAAGAAAACAAAGAAATTATAGCCGGTTTGTTGATAGTGACAGATGGAGGGGTTTACGATTTGACTTTTGACAGTTTTTTCAATCAAAAAAGAACTGAATTGGAGATGTCTGTTTGGACTGCCAGCGGCATAAAATAGTTTGGTGTTATGGAAACAAATTATATTTACAGTGTAAGTAAAGTAAAGGTTTTGGAACAATCATTACCAAGATTGTCTGATTATGAGCGATTACTGTCAACCGACAATGAGGATTCTTTTTTGTTGGCTATAAAGGAAACCGGTTTGAATTTTGACTATAGTCAAATTAAAAAGCGTTCCGAATTATTACCTGCATTGGAAAATATAATTATTTCCGCTAAAAATTTATTGCAAAAAATAAGTCCTGAGAAGACACCTTTACAGATTTTATGGTTATCACACGACATACATAATTTGCGGCTGATGGCACGAGCGATTCGTACTGATTTAGAGTGGGAGGATATAAAAAAATTAACCTCTGAAGCGGGTATTTATGATCCCAGGTATGTATGGCAGAAGGTGCAAGCCAAGCGTTTGGATGATTTGTTTTTTGCGCAAGTTCAGAATGTTTTTAAACGGGCGGAGGATATTGGTTTGGATAAACTGGATGAATTGTTTGATTCTTTGTATTTTGACATTGGACAAAGTTTTATTGAAAAAACTAAAGACAGGTTCTTAAAGAATTATTGGTTGAGTTTTGTTAATTTACACAATTTGATCGGACACCTTAGATGGTTGGAAAATAAATCTGTAAATTTTAGTCTCAAGCTCATTACTAAAACCGGTGTTTTGCGGGTTGATAAATTGAATTCGTCTGAAGAGGTTTTGCAAGAATTTATCAAATTTGGAGGAGAAAATTTTTGGCGGGAAGCTATTGAGTATTATCAAACAGGCAGAGGTACAACTAAAATCAATATCAAGATGCGAGAATACTGCTTGTGGTTGGCGAAAAAGCAAGCATCTGATATGTTTTCTTCAGCTTCATTGGTTTTGTATTACCTGAAATGTTTGCAGGCCATTGATAATTTGCGAATGATTACGATTGGGAAAAATAGTGGCATGGATTTATCCGAGATTAAATCTAATTTACAAACGATGTATGTCAGCAAATAACAACAATCAAAAATATGATATTGCCATTATTGGACCGGAGAGTACTATTTCCGGATTTCGTGCCTTGGGAGTTGATTTACTGCCGGCTGATAATGCACAACAGGTTCTTGAAATTTTAAAGACAATAAAGAAACAATCCAATGATACGCAAACATCTAAGCGTTACGCAATAGTTTGTTTGATTGAAGATTTGGTTGTTGGTATTGATCAGTCTGATTATAACCAGGCAGTTTCCGGCGCCCTGCCGGCAGTGGTACTTTTGCCGGGCCCGTTGGGTAAGCGGGGGTTTGCTCTCAGACGTTTGCAGTTATTGGCAGAGAAGGCGGTAGGGTCGGCCATTATTTAAAAATTTAAAAGATATATTGGTTGCAAATTATTGGTTTATTAAATTTATTATAAATTAGTTATCAGCGAATAAAGAAAGTATGAATAGTTTACAAACAAACAATGCCGAAGGGATAATTGAGAGAGTAACCGGACCACTGGTTAGGGCCAGGGGTATGTCTGAAGCTAAGCTCTACGAAGTTGTTAAAGTTTCTGACGAGAATTTATTGGGGGAAATTATTGAGCTGCATGGAGATGTGGCCGCTATTCAGGTTTATGAAGAAACTTCGGGTATTGGACCGGGAGACAAGGTTGTTCGTACCGGACGAACTATGTCTGCCGCTTTGGCGCCAGGATTACTTGAGTCTATCTATGACGGAATTCAAAGACCTTTACAGAAAATTCAGGAAGTGGCCGGTAATTGTTTCATAAAACGAGGTATTGAGGCCGAAGCTATTGATTTAAAGAAGAAATGGAAATTTACACCAATCGTTAAAGTGGGCGATAAAGTTTCTGCCGGAGATATTTTGGGTGAAGTGCCGGAAACTTCGCTGATTACTCACAAAATAATGGTTCCCCCAAATGAATCTGGTATAGTATCTGAAATTAAATCAGGCGATTTTTCCGTGACTGAAAAAGTTGCGGTGTTGAAGCGTGAAGATGGTAGTATCGCTGAAATTTCCATGTTGCAGTATTGGCCGATTCGTGTAGCGCGACCGAAGCAAGAAAAGATATTTCCCGATCAACCTTTGCGAACGGGCGGGCGTTCTATTGATACTTTCTTTCCCATTGCCAAAGGTGGCGCCGGTTCCATTCCCGGACCATTTGGAGCCGGAAAAACGGTAACTCAGCAAAGTATTGCCAAGTATTGTGATGCCGATATAATCGTTTATATTGGTTGTGGAGAGAGAGGTAATGAGATGACTGAGGTGTTGGACGAATTTCCGCACTTGATTGACCCTAATACCGGCGAGCCTTTAATGAAACGAACTATTTTAATTGCCAATACTTCCAATATGCCGGTAGCGGCACGTGAAGCGTCTGTTTATACCGGTATCACTATTGCTGAATATTACCGTGATATGGGTTACAACGTGGCTTTGATGGCTGACTCCACTTCTCGCTGGGCAGAGGCGATGCGCGAAATTTCCGGTCGTTTGGAAGAAATGCCCGGAGAAGAGGGGTATCCGGCTTACTTGTCTTCCAGAACAGCTGAATTTTACGAGCGAGCGGGAATAGTAAAAACTCTTGGCGGTGATGATAGGGTCGGTTCTCTGACGGTAATTGGTGCAGTGTCACCTCCGGGAGGAGACTTATCCGAGCCGGTATCACAAGCTACCTTGCGAGTAACTAAAACTTTCTGGTCGCTTGACGCTGCATTAGCTTACAAAAAACACTTTCCTACGATAAACTGGCTTACTTCTTATTCTCTTTATGTACCAAACTTTGAAAACTTTTGGAAGACTGAGGTGGCGGAAGATTTTTCCACTGTACGTGCCACCGCTTTGACTCTTTTGGAAAAAGAGTCAAAGCTTATGGAAATTGTACGTTTGGTTGGTATGGAATCTTTATCAAACAGTGACCGTTTGATATTGGAGGTGGCAAAAATGATTAGAGAAGATTTTCTTTTTCAAGACGCTTTTTCACCGGAGGATGCTTACACTCCTTTAAAAAATCAATACGGACTATTAAAATCAATTGTAACTTTTTATGAGTCTGGTAAGGATGTTGTAATTTCTGAAGATTTTGATTTTTCTAAATTTACCTCTATGAAAACTATTCCGGAATTACAGTCCATTAAAAGTAATCATAAAGCGGAAATGAAGGTGTATGAGGAGTATCAAGGTCGAATCAAAGAAGAAATTGCTTCGTTGGTAAATTAGTTAGATAAATTATTGTTTAAAAGAAAGTATGAATCAAAAAGAATACACATCAATCTCTTCAATTGCCGGACCATTGTTGGTGGTGGACGGAGTTGAGGGTGTTAAATATGAAGAGTTGGTTGAAGTTAAAGTATCTGGTGAAAACACTTCTCGGTTTGGTAAGGTGTTGGATGTGTCCTCGGATAGAGCGGTAGTCCAGATGTTTTCTTCCACCTCAGGGCTATCAGCTGATAAAACCAGAGTCAGGTTTAGAGCTGAAACTTTGAAGTTGGGGGTATCTGAAGATATGTTGGGAAGAGTGTTTAACGGCGCCGGTGAGGTGGCTGATGGTGGTCCGGAGATTATTCCAGAAAAAAGGCTGGATATTTCTGGTGAACCGATTAATCCCTATTCTCGTGAGTTTCCAAATGACTTTATTCAGACCGGGGTAAGTTCTATTGACGTGATGAACACTTTAGTGAGAGGTCAAAAGTTGCCTATTTTCTCCGGAGCGGGATTACCTCATGCGCGTTTGGCGGCGCAAATTGCCAGACAAGCAACGGTAAAAGACGGTGGGGAGTTTGCGATTGTGTTTGCCACTTTAGGAGTTTCTTTTGAGGAGGCTGAATATTTCCGCCGAGAATTTGCTGAAGCTGGCGCATTAGAGAGGAGTGTTCTTTTCATCAACACAGCTGCTGATCCCGTGGTGGAGAGAGTTTCAACTCCGCGAATGGCACTTACAACCGCAGAATATCTGGCTTTTGAAAAAGGTAAACACGTACTGGTTATTTTGACAGATATGACTAACTATTGTGAAGCTTTGCGTGAAGTGTCGGCAGCTCGTAAGGAAGTTCCCGGGCGACGAGGTTATCCCGGATATTTGTATACCGACTTGTCCACTCTTTATGAAAGAGCGGGGAGGGTAAAAGGTAAATCCGGAACAATTACTCAAATTCCGATTTTAACTATGCCCGATGATGATAAAACTCACCCCGTACCAGACTTGACCGGTTATATTACAGAAGGTCAGTTTGTTATTTCACGCGAACTTTACCGCAAAGGAATATTCCCACCGGTTGATGTGCAGGGTTCATTGTCCAGATTGTGGTCTGCCGGAGTAGGTGAAGGAAAAACTCGTGATGATCATAAGAACTTAAAAGATCAGTTATTTGCCTCTTACGCAGCCGGTCGTGAGGCCAGAGAGTTGGCGGTGGTACTGGGAGAAGCTTCATTAGACGAAGTTGACAAGGCACATTTAAAGTTTGCCGAAACTTTTGAAAAAGAGTTTGTAGGGCAGGGTGAATACGAAAACCGCTCTGTAGAAGAATCTCTTGATATTGGTTGGAAGCTTTTGTCTGCGTTGCCACGACAGTCATTGAAACGAGTTAAGCCTGAAGAAATTGATAAATATTTGGGAAAAGTGGAAACAGAAACCAAGACGGATGAAGTAAAATAGTTAAATATTTGTTAAAATATAAAGTATGATTCTTAAAGTCAGCCCCACCAGAGTAGCGCTGTTGAATTTGAAAAAAGAGTTAAAATTGGCGCAAAAAGGACATAAACTTTTAAAGGATAAGCGTGATGGCTTAGTGAAGAAATTCATGGAAGTTATTTATGATGCCAGAGATTTGCGTCAGAAGGTGGAAGATAAGATTGGTTCCGCTTTTGGTTCATATGCCAGAGCCGGTGGATTAACTTCAGATAAAGTTTTGCAATCAGCGTTTATAGTTCCCAACGCACAAATTGAGTTGGATGTTCATATAAACAATGTAATGTCTGTTAAAGTGCCGGAATTTAAAATAAACAAGACCGGCTCAGCTGTTTCTTACAGTGTGTTTGAGACTACCGGAGATTTAGACTATGCTATGACTAAATTTGATGAGGCTTTTGTTGATATTGTAAAATTGGCAGGATTGGAAAAGACGGCGGAAAATTTGGCTGAAGAAATTGAAAAAACCAGGCGTAGAGTATCGGCTTTGGAAAATATAAGAATTCCCGATTTGGAAGATACGATTAAATTCATTACCATGCAGTTAGATGAAAGAAATCGTGATGCGGTAGTTTCTACAATGAGAGTTAAAGCTATGATTACCGAAAAGGAGAATGTGTAAAATTTATTTATTTTTGTGGTAGGTAAAAAAGAGGGAGCGCCGAAGGCGCTCCCTCTTATTTGGTTAAATTTTATTTAACCAAATAAAATTGTTTATGCCAATCGCAATTTATTTTATTAAAGTAAATGAGTTGATAAACTTGTTGTATTTTTCTTCATCAATATCGCTGCCGGTAACTGCCAGTACGTATCTGTGTGAGTTTGTAACTATTATTTTACCTTTTGTGTAATTGTCTGAATTCCAGTGTTGAGCGGAAAACTCTATTTCATTGCGTCTATTGGGGTTTGTAAATATTCTTCTCTTGAGAATCAGATTGTTGTTTTTGAGTAGATTGTTCAGAGTGTCTTCGGTAATTTTCGCGTCATTATTTTTAGTGTAAAAATCTTGACCATATTTTTGTAAAGCAATTGCGTAAGACACGTCATTTTTTTGGCTTAGATATAATATTGGGTTTGATAATGATTTTAATTCGGTGCTAAATTTATAAAATGATAATTCTGACTCTTTTGGATCAGTGGGAAATTTTATTTTAAAGCCGTCTTTTTGGGATGTGAAATTTACCCAAGTGTCATCATCTGTCCGTGTAACGTAGTTTGTAGTTAGGCAGTTTTGGTTTAAAACATTTCTGGTTTGGTATCCAACGATGCCGTATTTTTTTTCCAAACCGTTTATTTTGTTTGCGTTTTGATAGGTTGTGACGGCATTTTTGGTGTTTATATCATACTTTCCGGTAATGTTATCAGTATAGTAACCTGATTTTTTTAAAAAATACTGTAACGCAGAAACTTCGTTATTGGTACTGACATCTGAGCTCCCCAGAGATAAAATTCGCTGAAATCTTAAACATTGTCCGTTGTTTTGCTGTTGAGACAATTTGAGTTTAAGTTCGTTGATTTTCTTTAGTAGTTGGTTAATTTTTATTTGTATTTCTTCGTTGGTTTGCGCATTTGCGGTTTTAGTTAAATCAAAAACACCAAATATTACAACTAATACTAATATTGAAAGTACACTGATGATTTTTTTCATAATTGTTTTTTAAAAATATTAAATTTTGTTTATGTAATTTTAACATGTTTTTATAAAAAAATTATATCAACCAAGTGATTGGTTTTTTGTCATGAGACTTTAAATATTCGTTGGTTTTACTGAAATGCTTACAACCAAAAAAACCCGAGTATGCGGAAAAGGGTGAGGGATGAGAAGCGGTTAGAATCAAATGCTTATTATTGTCTATTAAATTTTGTTTTGATTTGGCGAAATTTCCCCAGAGCATAAATACAAGGTTGGTTTTTTTGTCAGATATGGTTTTTATAACGTTGTCTGTGAAAGTTTCCCAGCCAAGACCTTGGTGCGCGCCGGCTTCGCCGGCGCGCACCGTCAAAGTGGCATTTAACAATAAAACCCCTTGTTTTGCCCAATGTTCCAGATTACCCGAATTTGGCATTTCACCACCGATATCAGAAATAATTTCTTTGTAAATGTTTTGTAGAGAAGGTGGTATTTTTACTTTTTTTGGTACGGAAAACGCTAATCCGTGAGCTTGGCCGGCGCCATGATAAGGGTCTTGTCCTAAAATTACAACTTTTACTTTATCAAAAGGGCAGAGGTTGAAAGCGTTGAAAATAAGTGGCGCTGGTGGATAGACTGGGTGTTGGCGGGCGAGGTACGCTTTGCGTACCTCGCCCGCCAACTTTTCAAAATAATCTTTTTCAAATTCCGATTGCAAAATTTGTTTCCAGCTA
>Ga0256841_1003830_pt1 | contig 11097 bp, 8 predicted proteins | sample 356308metaG_FD_185971 | JGI IMG/M metagenome (GOLD analysis project Ga0256841, IMG submission 185971) | Hydrothermal vent microbial communities from Mid Atlantic Ridge, Atlantic Ocean - 356-308 | ecosystem: Environmental > Aquatic > Marine > Hydrothermal vents | place: Atlantic Ocean: Mid...
GAAGGGTTGCGCGAGGTGTTCGACGTCGTGACGGCCCGCGGTGTCGCCCCGCTGCCCACGCTGATCGAGTACGCCGCCGGCTTCATCCGGCCGGGGGGATGGGCCTGGTTCGCCAAACCCACCGCCAGCGAGGGTGACATCACGCGTGCCGACTCGGCGGCGCGACAATGCGGCCTGGAACACACCGGCACGCGGCCGTTGGTCATCCCGGGAGACACGCGGCGGAGCATCCTCATCTACCACAAGCGCCGCGCCTTGCGACACGACTTGCCGCGGGCGAACGGATTGCCCCGCCGCCGGCCGCTATGAGCCCCGCGACCCCGTCGCGATGTCGCTGAAACCCACTTGCGAAGTGTGCCCGCGGCGCGAACCACGACGCCGCTTCGCTCTCCGGAGGAGATTCCACGCGCCCGGACGTGTGAAACCCCGCGCCGCCGGGGGTATGATTGGGTGGTCGGTGCGGCCGCGCCTTTCCCGCCGCGCCACCCCGCGCAATGTCGCGCAACGGAGCCTTCATGGAAACGCCAGTCCATTCGCACATCGACTTGCAAACGCTTTGTCGCATGAAGGCGCAAGGCGCCAAGTTCGCCATGCTCACCGCCTACGATCACCCTACGGCCGTCGCGGCGGAGCGGGCCGGCGTGCATGCGCTGCTCGTCGGCGACTCGTTGGCGTGCGTCGTGCTCGGACACGCAAGCACGCGTGACGCTCCTCTCGACCTGATGGTCACCCTCGCCGAGGCCGTCCGCCGCGGCGCCCCCCGCGTCTACCTCGTCGGCGACCTGCCTTTCGCGTGCACCGTCGGCGGGGCGGCCACGGTCGTAGAGGGCGCCCGGCGGTTTCGCGACGAGGCGGGCTGCGACGGCGTCAAGTACGAAGCGCCGTCGGACAAGGCGGCGGTCGTCGAGGCGCTCGCCAGCGCCGGCTTCGAGACGATCGCCCACCTCGGTTTGCGACCCCAGACGGTCACGTCGCCCGACGGCTACCGGGCCCAGGCGCGCGATGCCGGCGCGATTCGCCAACTCGTTCGCGACGCCCGGCGCATGGTGACGGCGGGGGCAGCCATGATCCTGCTCGAGGCCGTTCCGGCCGAGGCTTCCGAAGCGGTCGTCGAGGCCGTGTCCGTGCCGGTGATCGGCTGCGGAGCCGGCCCCGCGTGCGACGGGCACGTGCTCGTCACGCAGGACATGCTCGGCATCGGCTCGATTCGTCCACCCCGGTTCGTGCCGCGTTACGCCGACCTCGGTGAGCAAATGGTGGCGGCGATGCGCCGCTGGGTGCGCGAGATCGCCGACCGCACTTATCCCGCACCGGAACACGTCTACCCGATGCGCCGGACCGACGCCGGCGGCTGATCCTCCCGGCCCGCACCAACCATGCACCAGCCGATCACACAAGCCGACCTGCTTCCCGCAACACCGTTTCAACGGTTGGGGCGGCATCTCGTCCTGCTCGACCAGGCAGACAGCACGAACACCTGGCTACTGGCGCGAGCGGAACGGCTCGGCGACGGCGCCGTCGTGCTCGCCGAGTACCAGACCGCCGGCCGGGGACGCCTCGGCCGCTCGTGGCTCGCGCCCCGCGGCTCCTCCATCCTGATGAGCGTGTTGCTGATCGAACCGCCCGAGTCGGCCTTGCTCCCGCTGGCGACGGCGGCAGCGTCACTCGCCGCGGTCGCGGCCGTCGAACGGGAAACGACGTGCATTCCCCGGCTGCGGTGGCCCAACGACATCGTGGCTCGCGGGCGCAAGCTGGGGGGCGTGCTGGCCGAATCGCGTCCCGTCGCATCCGCCGGCGCGACCGCCCGCGCCCTCGTCGTCGGCATCGGGCTCAACTGCTACCAGCAAACCGCACATTTCGCCGGCGAGTTGGCACACCGGGCAACCTCGCTCGAAATCGAATGCCGCGAACCCGTCAGCCGCGCCGCCCTAGCGCGGTGTTTGCTCGGCGACCTCGACGCGCGTCTCGCGGACGCGACCACCCCGGGCGGTCCCGAGCGGCTGATGCGTGATTGGGCCGCGCGCTGCGACGACATCGCCACGCGGGTCACACTCCGCGAGAACGGCCGCCTGTATACTGGCACGGTTCTCGATGTCGTCGATAACGGCGATTTGCTGGTCCAACTCGACCAAGGCGGCAGGAGGCGGTTTGAGTCGACGACGACGACGCGCATCCCGTAAGCACGGCAAGCGCCGCGGTGCTCCGCCTGCTCGTTCCCGCTCCGCGAGCCGGCGTCGCCCGTCCGCGGTGACCTCCTCGCGACCTGCTTTTCAACGCCCCCGCCGGCAGTTCTTGCGGTTGCGCGCCGTCGCCATCGTGTTTGCCGGCAGCGCGCTGGCGTGGGTGGCCGTGGCTTCGACGCTGCGGGAGGCTCGCTTCCACCTGGCCCGCGCGGCGCCCGTCACCGTCGCACTGGGTGTTTTGCTCTGGCTCGGTCTTCTGCTCGGCGCGCGGGCGGCACGGGCACGCCAGCGCCGCGAACCACGCGACGCCGGCGGTCGCATCTGGCCCGCTGTGGTCACGTTCGCCGGCGTGTGCATGCTGACGGCCTGGGCGGCATCGCGGCTCGAAGCATTCCGCGGCATGTTGACGCGCCACTTTCTGCTGCCGCCGGGCGTGCTCGGCGGGATCGTGCTGGCGCCGCCCGCGGCCGGCGTGTTGCTCGCCGCCTTCGCGGGGGCGATGGCCTTCGTGCAGTGGCGCTCTCGGAAACGGTCGCAGCCCGGCGACACGCGGGCGGGAACACTGCTCGCGGAAGCCATCCTCTCCGCGATGGGCGCGGGAGGGCTCACGGCGTTGGCCGCCGCCGCGGCATCCTCCGGAACGGCCGGCGCAGGGGCCATACCGTTCGATGCGCAAGCCCCCTTCCCGGAGGCTGCCCGCCGGGTTGTGTGGACCGATGCGTTTCGCATCACGCGGGTAAACCTGTCGGCAGGGCGCAAAGCTGCGTGGCGCCTGTTGTGGACGGCGGACGATGGACCGGCGGTGGACCTTCTGTTGTTCGAGTCCTCGCCGTTCGCCGCGCCAGGGTGGCCGGCGGTGGGGGACGAAGCGTTGGTGGAGCGCGTGGTCCGAAGGCTGGTGGCTCGCCTGGTTCCGGGTGGGCGTGTGGTGATCGAGCAGCCGGCCGAGCCGGGATTGCGAGGCGCGGCGCAGCGGGCGCTGTGCGCGGCGATGGGCTCGTCGCCACCGGCTTACCGTCTCGTCGTCGCGAGTGGGCGTGAGCGATACGAGGCAATCGCCTATGGAAGGGACATCCCCGCATTGGTTCGCCGAACGGCGACGTACACCCCGTTCCAGGTAACGCTCGAACCGGTGAAATCGGTTTCGGGGAGGCCATCGAGCCGACGCGAACGCGGCACCGGGAGGCTTCGCGGCTCCGAGCGTTAGCCTTGCTGACTTGGTTTCGAGCCGCCAGAGGCGGCGTAGCACACGCGGGCCAGGCGGTTTCGACAGGCGCGCCAACCCGACGGCATGGTAGCGTGTCAAAGTAGATAATGTGCGATTGGCGGGAATATCGGCGGGCCGTCAGGCATTGATAAAGGTGGATAAGGCGAGTATGCCGTCGAGGGAACCGGCCGATGGTGCGGACTCGCAAGCTGTCGGCGCGGGGGAGTTATCAACGCAACTTACGTGGTGTAAGGAAGTTATGGTTTTTGGGTTGACACGGGTTCGCGAAGGCCCATAATTAGCATGTGCGGGGTACTAATTTTCGCCCCGGGTGGTCGGCGCTGATTTCCGTGACGCGCAAAGGAGACCCGGCCCGCGGAATCCACCCTCGACGCGGCAACATTGCGGCAGAATGGGCGAACTCCGAAGTGAACCAAATCGGACCTGCGGCGTAAAAGATCATGGCAGCAGGCCGAACGTGAAAGCGAAATATCATGAAACAGTCCAAGCCGAACAAGACGACGAAGCGCTCCAAGAACACCGCCTTGCGGAAGCTCACGCCGACGTGCAAGCTTCCCACCGGGGCGGTGATGCGGCGATTCAGTGCCCGCGAGGCCCAGCGTCTGCGTTTGCGGCTGGTGGAGACGCTGGAATGCGTGTACAGCCCGAAGTTTTCGCGATCCGGCGCGGAAAAGCGGTTCGCGCCGGAAGTGGCGCGTGGGGAGCGCATCGGCCAGGATTCCCCGGCGGTGGTCGCGCTGCCGAAGCGGGGAGCGTCGCTGTCGCGCGAGGATGAGGTCGAGCTGTTCCTGCGCTACAACTATTGTCGTTACCGCATGATGCGAATCCTCAAGGCCTTCGCGGGCAAGCGGTTGACCGCCGAGGCCGCCCGCGAGCTGCTCGCCTGGGACGCGGGAGCGTTGCATTACCGCGACCAGATCATCCAGGCCAACCTTGGCCTGGTGCCGTCGATGGTCGAGCGGTCCAAGCTCACGGGGGTGGACTTCTCCGAGCTCATCAGCGAGGGGCAGCTCGCGCTCCTGCGCAGCGTGGACAAGTTCGATTGCTCCCGTGGCTTCAAGTTCAGCACGTATGCTTGCCGGGCGATCCTGACCAGCATCAGCCGGGCGGTCGCGCTGATGTCGCGGTATCGGTCGCAATTCCCGACCGAATACGATCCCGACCTCCAGCGTGGGGACTACATCGAAACCCGACGGGCCGACGACGAGGCTTACTGCATGCAGGAGCTGCTCGGCATCCTGGCGGACAACACCGCCGAGCTGACCGTCACCGAGCAGCGCGTGCTCTCGGAGCGTTTCGGCATGAAACGCGGCCGGCGCAAGAAGGCCGGCGATCCCAAGACGCTGCGCCAGGTGGCCGAGGTGTTCGGCGTCACCAAAGAGCGTGTGCGTCAGATACAAAACAAGGCGCTGGAGAAACTCCGCGACGTACTCGATGAGGAGGTGTTCGCGGCGTAGTGTCCTGACGCAACCCCACGAGCGGGTGGCGCGAGCGACCCGAAAATTGCGTGGGACGTGGTTCCAGCCCCCAACGACCGTACCTGTTCCTCCTTCGTGACGACCGCGTCGCGAGCCGCTCTGCCGGGTGGTCTCGCGACGCGGTTTTTTGGGCGCTTCGCTACCGGCGTGGGCCCCGCGCGCCGACCGGGGAGAATCCGGGCCGCTCGGCCCCCGCGTTCGCCCCGGGCACGGTTGCGCCGACCGGCTCACCGAAGTCAGCACCCGCGGAGGGATACACGACGTCAGCAGGGAGTTGTGAACGCGGGGGGTTGCGGGAATAATCTCGGGCGGCAAGGGCGCCGCCGCAACGGCTGGCGCCGGCCGTCCTGGTTCGAGGAGAGTTGGCTCATGCCCGATGGCGAGTTCAGTTTTCGCACGGCCGCCGAGGAAACCTGGCGGATTTTCAAGATCATCGCGGAGTTCGTCGAGGGCGTCGAGACGATGTCGCAGGTCGGCCCCGCGGTGTCGATCTTCGGTTCGGCGCGCACTCCCGCGGACGACCCGTTCTACAAGATGGCCGTCGAGGTGGCCCGGCGACTGGCCGAGTGCAAGTTCGCAGTGATCACCGGCGGCGGACCGGGGATCATGGAAGCGGCCAACAAGGGGGCGTATGAGGCCGGCGGCAAGAGCGTCGGGCTCAACATCGCCCTGCCCCACGAGCAATTGCCCAACCCGTACCAGAACGTCTCGATCGACTTCCACTACTTTTTTGCCCGTAAGGTGATGTTCGTGAAGTATGCGTCGGCGTTCGTGTGCTTCCCGGGCGGCTACGGCACGATGGACGAGTTTTTCGAGTCGATGACGTTGATCCAGACCGGCAAGACGCCGCCCATGAAGGTCGTCCTGATGGGCCGCTCGTTCTGGGAGCCGCTCCAGGCGTGGCTGCGCGACGTGATGCTCGCCCAGCGGGCCGCGATCTCCCCCGGCGACCTCGACCTGTTCAGCATCACCGACGACGTGGACGAAGCCGTCGACATGATCTGCTGCCACCACGAACAACACGCCGCCGTCACCACTCCCGACCGCATGACCGCCGAGGGCACGGTCTTCGGCGTTCCACCCCGCGAGTCGCGCCGCCGGACACAGCGCGATTCGAACAAGTGAGGACGGCGCGGAGAGTCGTGTCGAGGAATCCATGAGTACGGTGCATATCCTGACGCTGTTGGGCGCGGCGCCGGCCTCCGCACCGGCGGCGGTTCCCGGGTGGCAGACGGCGATCTTCGCCGCGATCCTCGTGATCACACTCGGCCTGCTGGCGGCGGAACGGATCCAGAAAACGGTGCTCGTGCTGCTTTCGGCGGGGCTGTGCCTGGTGTTGGCCGATGCCTGGGGCTATTTCCCGCCCGAAAGCGGGCACGGCCTGCCGGTGTACATCCGCATGATCGAGTGGGAGGTGATCGGGATCGTCATCGGCGCGACGGTCTTCATCGAAATCGCCGCCCGCAGCGGAATCTTCACGTGGATCAGCGTCCGCGTGCTCAAAATCAGCCGGGGCGATCCGTTCCGGCTGCTGATCCTGTTTTCGATCCTCACCGCCGTGTTCAGCGCGTTTCTCGACAACATCACCGCGATGATCATCATCGGCTCGCTGACGATCGTCAGTTGCCGCAAACTCGAGCTCGATCCCAAGCCGTTCCTGATCACCGAGGGGATCATGACCAACGTGGGGGGCTTGCTGACGCTGATCAGCAGCATCCCCAACATCATCATCGGCAAGACCGCGGGCATCAGCTACCTGACCTTCCTGATCGTCTCGGTGCCCTATACGGCGCTCGCGATCGGCGCGAGCCTGCTGGTGGCCCGTTGGACGTTCGGTTCGGCGGTGCGGCCGCTGCGCGATCCGGCGGCCCGCAAGCGCAACCACGAGTTGGTGCTGGCGTTCGACGAGTGGGAAACGGTCGGCGATCGGCGTTTTTTCTACACCTCCAGCATCGCCGTTGTCGCTGTGATTCTGCTCTTCGCGCTGCACGGGCAAATACCGATCCTGCGCGATTTCGGGATCGAGATCGTGGCGCTGGGCGCCGCGGTCATCATGATGCTGCTCCACGCCAAGGACGTCGAACACGACCTTTCGAACGTCGAGTGGTCCCTGGTCTTTTTCTTCGTCGGGCTGTTCACGATCATCGGCGTGATGGAAAAGGCGGGGGTCTTGTTGCACATCGGCCACATGCTCGACGGGCTGACCGCCCGCGCCGGCAGCGTGGGACTGATGTGGCTGACGGCGTTGTTCTCGTCGGTGACGGCGAACATCCCGCTGGCGGCGATGCTGGCCAAGACGTTCGGCCCGACGCCCGCCGCCGTCGCCGCCGTCCCACCCGATCAGTGGTGGGCCGTCGTGTTCGGCACGAACCTCGGCGGAAACTTCACGCCGATCGGATCGGCCAGCACGGTCGTCGCGGTGACGATCATGAAAAAAAACGGGATGGCGGTTTCGTTCGTGGAGTTCGTGAAAGTCGGGATGGCGTTCGCGGTCACCCAACTCGCGCTGGCCAGCGGATACCTGCTGATCCTGCGGGTGATCATGACCTGAACGACACCCCCCGGACGCCGACCCACCCCGTACGCGCCGCCCGCCGCCACCCTGCGGCAATGTCAGTAGTGGTCGTACCGCTGCCCGGTGGCGCTGATCTGGGCCGAGTTCGCCGCGATGTAGCCCGTGTCGGGGTTGTAGACCCAGCCGGCATCCGGCCGCGATTCGACGAATCCCGGCATCGCCGAACCGCGCACGATCGCGATACCGTCGCTCGGAACCTCCGGCGCCACCGGGCACGGCGGAATCCCGTTCAGCAAATAGGGGCCGAAGATGTACGTTTCACTCGGGGTACCCGCCACGCGCCCGGCAGCATCGGTGTATTCCGTGAGCTGGCGAACCACGCATTCGGGCGAGCCGGCGGGAAACGTTCCGTCGGGTTCCTGGCCGGGATACGCGCCGTGATCCTCGTAGTACAACGCGATCGCGGTACGCAACACGCTGAGCCGCGCCTTGAGGCGCGTTTCGGTGGTGTCGGTCGCGCCGCGGCTCAACTGCGGAATCGCCAAGGCCGCCAACACGCCCAGGATCACGACCACCACGACCAGCTCGATCAGCGAAAACGCGCCAACGGTGCGATTGCGACAGCTCATGTTGTCACCTCTCGTTTGGGCCGGCGACCGCTTCCGGGGGACTCAGGTGCGCGAACCGCCGGCAAAATGCCGCGTGCTGTTCGCGCATCAACCGCTCGAGCGCCCGCACGAACGCCGCCGTCACCCGCGGCTCGGTCACGGTTCCGGAACCCGCCCGCAACACGCCGACCGCTTCGTCCACGCTCACGCCCCGGCGGTAGGAGCGTGTCGAAGTCAGCGCGTCGAAAATGTCCACGACGTGGAGGATGCGGGCCGACGGGGGGATCCGCATACCGGCAAGCCCCTCGGGATACCCGGAACCGTCATGGTTCTCGTGGTGATACAACACCGCGTCGAGCACCGGGCCCAGGCCCGACAGCGGTCGCAGAACCTCGTATCCCATCCGGGGATGCCGTTTGATGATGGCGAACTCCGCGTCCGTCAGCGGACCGGGCTTGTTGAGGACTTCCTCCGGCACGCCGATCTTCCCGATGTCGTGGAGCAGGCCCGCCCACTCCAGCATCTGCAACTCGTCCGGGGGGAGCCCCAGCGCCCGCCCAGCGAGCCCGGCGAGCCAGCCCACCCGCTCGCAATGCCCCCCGGTGTAACGGTCGCGGGCCTCCACGGCCTTCGCCAGCGACGCCACCGCTTCGAGCATGCTCCGTTCGAGCAGCTCTTGCGCATCCGCATGTTGGGCGAGCCGGGCCAGCAGGGCCTGCGCCGACTCGCCGACCACCGGCAACGCGGGCAACCCGAGGTTGCGAAGGGTGTGCTCGGCGACCTGCGCCGGAGCGGCCGAGGCGGTCCACCCAACGCCCGCGGGCACAGCGGTCGTCAGCCCCACGGGTCGCGCCCGCCAACCCTGCGCGGATTGTGTACGTTCATGAGGCACGAAACCCTCGCTTTCGATCCGCCGACGGTCGGGCGAGGCGGTACGCCCGCTCGGCTGCTTTTTCGCTATGTGTATCGGATACGCGGGCGAGAAGGTTGCCCACGCGGCCCGTTCGCGTAAGACACGCGGCCGGTTCGAGTTAATCTGGGACGCTGGACCGCGGAACCGGCCGATAAGGCCGCCACGCGAGCGGTCGAACCGCTCGGCGCAAACCCGCGATCACGCCCTTGGCGCGCACACGCGCACGCCGCCGCCGCGTTTGCCTTGGAGCGTCGCGGCGAATAGGATTACGTGCGATCGTTTGGGCCGATACCAGGCGGGCATGTCATGGCAGGACGCAAGCAAGCACACGAAAACTCGCCGCGATCCCCGGACGTCACTTCCAACCCCCGGCAGCCAGCCGCCGCAGACCAGGCGCACGCCGCCGGCGCGGCGTCCAGCCGTTCGCCGACGGCGCCCGGCGGACCCGGCGTCGAAGGTGGCGAACTCGGCCAGGTGCAGGCCAGGCTCCGGGAGGCGCATGATCGCTACAGCATGCTCTTTCACCGCGCGCCGGTGGGCTATGTAACGCTGGTTCCCGAGTGCCGAATCCAGGAGGTCAACGACGAGGCCGCCCGCATGTTGGGGGTTCCGCCCGCCGAGCTCGTCGGCCGCGAGATCACGCGTTTCGTGCTTCCCGAAGACCTCGAGGATCTCAAGGTCCACCTGGCGGGTGTTTGCCGGGGGCGGGCCGAGGTGCCGCTGGAAGCTCGTTTCGTGGGGGCGGACGGGCGCACGTTTTGCGCTCGGCTCGAGTGCGTCGCGATCCACGATGCCGACGGTGCGCCGCGTGAATGCCACATCGCCATGATCGACGTGACCGACGCGAAGCAGGCGGCGGCGCGGCTGCGGCGCAGTCAGTCGCTGCTGCGCACGATCATCAACGCGACGCGTGAGGCGATGATCGCCGTCGGACCCGACGGGGGCATTACGCTGTTCAACAAGGCCGCCGAGGAGATGTTCGGGCGTTCGGCCGAGGAGATGATCGGCCGGCCCGTCGATTTGCTCATGCCCGAGCGCTATCGGCCCCAGCACCGCAACTACCTGCGTGGTTTTTTCGCGGAGGGAAAACCGGACGGTGCGATCGGGCGGGTGCTCGAACTGCCGGCGCTGCGTGCCGACGGCACGGAGTTTCCGATCGAGATTTCGCTTTCTGCCGGCGAGAACGAACAGGGGCGGTTCGTCATCGCGGTCGTGCGTGACGTGAGCGAGCGCCGCCGGCTCGAGCAGCACCGCAAGCAAATCGAGTCTCACGTGCAGCACATGCAGAAACTCGAGAGTCTGGGACTGCTGGCGGGCGGGGTGGCCCACGATTTCAGCAATCTGCTCGTCGGGGTGCTCGGCAACGTGAGCCTGGCGATGGATCAGCTCTCGCCAGGCTCGCCGATCTGGGAACCGCTGGAGCGGATCGAGAAAGCTGCCCGCCGGGCCGCCGACCTGACTCGCCAACTGCTGGCCTACTCGGGTTGCGGGCGGTTCGTCGTCGAGCCGCTCGATTTGTCACGGGTCATCGCGGACATGCGGCAGTTGCTGCTGGCGAGCGTGTCGAAGAAGGCCCGGCTGCGGCTCGAGCTCGGGCGCGACCTGCCGCTGGTGGCCGCCGACGCGACCCAGGTCCGCCAGGTCACGATGAACCTCGTGACCAACGCATCGGAAGCGCTCTCCGACGGCGCGGGCGAAATCCGGCTGCGTGTCGCCGCACGCCACGTCGACAAGGAGTTTCTCGCCTCCGCGTACCTGGGCGGCGATCTCGCCCCCGGTCGTCACGTTGTGATCGAGGTGAGCGACGACGGCTGCGGCATGGACGCCGAAACGCTGGCGCGGATTTTCGACCCGTTTTTCACGACGAAGTTCACCGGGCGCGGGTTGGGGCTGGCGGCGGCCGTCGGCATCATGCGGGCACACCACGGAGCGATCCACGTCACCAGCCGGGTCGGCTGTGGCACGACGGTCACGCTCGTGTTCCCCTCGACGCGGGAGAAGCCGGCGGTTCGCCGGTCGCTCGCGCCACCTGCCGGCGCGCACAAGGCCGGGACGATCCTGCTGGCCGACGACGAGGAGGTCGTGCGCACAGTGGCGCGGGCTTCGCTCGAGCGGTTGGGCTACGAAGTGCTCGTGGCCGCCGACGGACACACCGCCGTCGAAACCTACCGC
>Ga0256841_1003831_pt1 | contig 11096 bp, 6 predicted proteins | sample 356308metaG_FD_185971 | JGI IMG/M metagenome (GOLD analysis project Ga0256841, IMG submission 185971) | Hydrothermal vent microbial communities from Mid Atlantic Ridge, Atlantic Ocean - 356-308 | ecosystem: Environmental > Aquatic > Marine > Hydrothermal vents | place: Atlantic Ocean: Mid...
GTAGAAGAATCCATCAGGAGTATTTCGAAGACCGTGCGCGTGGACATCGGCAAGCTGGACCAGTTGATGAACGTCGTGGGTGAACTCAACACCTTGTTCGTGCAGCTCGACGAGGCGGTGGATGCATGGACCAGGGAAGGCGGCTCTCACCAGGCAAGGCACCAGGTGGCCAGGACGAGGCGGGCTGTCGCGCGATCTCTGACGAATCTCCAACAGATGGTGCTCGACGTCCGGATGGTGACGCTGGAAAGACTGTTCGACAGGCTCTCGCGGGTGGTCAGGAAGTTGTCGCGTACCACGGGCAAAGATGTGGCCTTTTATGTCAGCGGCGCCGAGACCCCTCTGGACAAATTGATCATCGAGGATCTGTCCGATCCCCTGATGCACGTCATCCGCAACGCAGTGGATCACGGGATCGAACCACCCGAGGAACGAGCCGGGCTGGGGAAAGCTTCAGAGGGCATCCTGTCTTTGAGGGCCCGCCAGCAGGGAAATCACGTCATTATCGAGGTGGAAGACGACGGCCGGGGCATCGATCGCGACAGGGTGATCGAGGTGTCCGTGGAAAAGGGTCTGGTGACAGAGGAGCAGGCCCAGGCCATGACTGATCGCGATGTTTTCAATCTGATTTTTGCACCAGGTTTTTCCACTCGGAAAGACGTGAGTGAGACGTCGGGGCGGGGGGTGGGGCTGGACGTGGTCAAGACGAACCTGATGCGCCTTTCAGGCCTCATCGACGTGGATTCCACCCCTGGCCTGGGTACGAGGTTTACCATCACTGTGCCCACCACGTTGGCCATCGTGCGCTCCTTGACCGTGCAGGTGGCAGAACAGGTCTATGCCGTCCCACTCAGTGCCGTGCTCGAAGCCGTGGCCATCGAACCTTCCCGCATCGAAACCATCGGGAATCGGGAGGTGATCTCTTTGCGGGGGACCACGCTGCCCATTGTGCGCCTCGACAGGCTCTTTGGCCTTGGTGCCAAAAATGGCGATCAGGACAAAAAGTTTATCATCGTGGTGGGGCTGGCCCAAAACCGTGTCGGGCTTCTCGTAGATGATTTGTATCACCAGCGAGACATTGTCATCAAATCTCTGGGTCCTGTCCTGGGTCAGGTGCCGGGCATCGCCGGGGCGACGATTTCAGGGGCCCAGCAGGCCCTGTTGGTTCTCGATTTGGCCTCTTTGATGGAGACGGTTCTGGAGGGTTGAAAAAGCGAAGCGACGAGCCTCCCAAGGAGGCAGCACGAAGCGTTGGTCATTTCGGCTGGCGACGCTAAGGGGTTGTTTCGACGAAAGTCTCAAGACGCGATGCATCGCGACGAGACAGTCGTCCAAGACGGCTGCCGATAGACTTTGACATTCTATAAACCGCCAGATATTATCTCGCGCAAAGAAGCTAGGCTACAAACGAATTTACATCCCGGAGGATTTCCATGGGACAGATGATCGGATACCTGGCCATCATCATTGCCGGTGGGACGTTCGTTCTCGCAGGTTTTATGATTTTGGTCGGCCTCATCAAGGGTGCGATCGACTCGAAGAACAAGCCGGAGGTGCCGGATCCACTGGAGGGAGATCCCAATGTATTTTCCTCCAAGGCACAGCCTCTTGGGCGCTCTGAGATGACGCCTTACGAGCACCGGTCCACCAAGATCACCCTGGCGTTCACCCTGGCGGCAGTCAGTGGCATGCTCGCGGTCTTGGGATTTTCCGCTTACGGACTCAAAGAGATGTCCAAGGGGGTCAAGACCACCAAGGCCATGCGAGACGAAGCCAAGCTGTCCAAGAAGCCGAACGCGGTCAGTGAAGAGGCTGCCATCGAGGACGAAACCGTGCAGAAAAAGAAAAAGGCTTCTGCGTTCGACGTGAACGCAAAGCCGTAGGGGCTCTGGTTCGCCCGCCTTCTTTCCATTCGTCTTTCCTGTCTCCCGTTTTTTCCGATCGATCGAATCTCGATGAGGCTGTTGCTCTCGGGTAGGTGGCGCAGTACCTCCAGGTTGCGGAATCTTCTACGGAGAGCGCCGTAACCCCCAGTGTCGTGCTCGTCAAGTGGCCCGGATTCTCCGACCCTGCGTGACTGGCGAGGGAATCTGCCTGGGAGACTTTTGATGCCCCCGTTCTGTGGAATTGCAGGCCGCTCATGCCGTTTGTGCCCCTGGAGGGAACGCCTGCTTGATATCGATGACCCAAGGCACAGGAAACCCTGACCTGGTGGACCGAAGAGAAACCGGGAATCGAGAGGAAAGACTGGATGGGAGAAGAGGGGAGCGGGCGGGCCCAGGTCGTTGGCCGGGGCCCGGAGAGAAACTCAATGGGACATGGAGTCCACGAATTCCTGGTTGGTCTTGGTCTTGCTGATCTTGTCGCGCAAAAACTCCATGGCATCGATGACGTTGAGGGGATGGAGAAGCTGGCGCAGGATCCAGACGCGGTTGAGGATGTCGGGGGAGAGCAGGAGTTCTTCTTTCCTGGTGCCCGACTTGTTGATGTCGAGACAGGGGAAGATCCGCTTTTCCATGAGCTTGCGGTCCAGGTGGATCTCGCTGTTGCCCGTGCCCTTGAATTCTTCGAAGATGACCTCGTCCATTCGCGATCCGGTGTCTACGAGTGCGGTCGCGATGATGGTCAGGCTGCCGCCCTCTTCGATGTTTCGCGCGGCACCAAAGAAGCGCTTGGGTTTGTGCAGGGCGTTTGAGTCCACGCCACCAGACAGGATTTTTCCCGACGGCGGTACTACGGTGTTGTATGCGCGAGCGAGTCTGGTGATAGAGTCGAGCAGGATGACCACGTCGCGGCGGTGTTCTACGAGGCGCTTGGCCTTCTCGATGACCATTTCCGCCACTTGGACGTGCCTGGCTGCAGGCTCGTCAAAGGTGGAACTGATCACTTCTCCTTCCACCGAACGGGCCATGTCCGTGACTTCTTCCGGACGTTCGTCGATGAGCAGGACGATGAGGACCACTTCCTTGTGGTTGTGGGTCACGGCATTTGCGATGTCCTTGAGGAGCATGGTCTTTCCGGCTCGAGGCGGCGAGACGATGAGACAGCGCTGGCCTTTTCCGATGGGCACCAGCAGGTCAACGATCCTGGTGGACATATTTTTGGGATCGAATTCAAGATTTAGTTTTTCATTGGGGTAGAGCGGAGTCAGGTTATCAAACAGGATCTTGCCACGCTGGGCGTCGGGCGGCTCGAAGTTGACCTGCTCCACCTTGAGGAGTGCAAAGTAGCGTTCCCCGTCTTTGGGGGGGCGAATGAGGCCGCGGACTGTATCGCCAGTCCGCAGGCCGAAGCGGCGGATCTGCGATGGAGAGACATAGATGTCGTCTGGGCCGGGCAGATAGTTGTAGTCAGGGGCGCGCAAGAATCCGAAACCATCGGGAAGGGTTTCGAGGACGCCTTCGCCGTAGATTTCTTTTTTGTTTTCCGCCCAGCTTTTCAGCAAGGCGAAGATGAGATCGGAACGACGCATGTTGGGGGCATCGGTGATGCCAGCGTTCTGGGCGAGCTGGGTCAGCTCCTTGATGTTCATCTTCTTGAGTTCGGTCAGATCCATGACTCTCCTCTTTCGATGGGCGCTGCGGGTGGGGTGTGGGATCGGCTTAGGCCGACAGTCCTGTGGGTTCCCCTTTTGGGTCGAACCACCACACACCAGCGAGCGGAAGGTGGGTCTCGTGCCTAATGGCTAAGTTCCTCTTTTCGGGTGTTCCTGGTTTTGTTGTTTTCAAAAAAAACGGAGTATTCTCTTGTTTTCGGCGAGTTTTACAGGCGAAAACATACCGATGAATGTGTTTGTGTCAAGAGTTTTTCTCTTTGTTGCAGAACTGTTTTTGCGAAACGTATCTGGAGTGAGTTGTCTTTGGTCGATCGATTTTGGCCGACGAGGTTTTGTTCGATCGCAGGAGGTCTACTATGTCGGAAGGTGGTCAGCAACGGAATCGTCGTCTTTATGCCTTGTTCCATGGGCGGGTTCAAGGAGTGTCTTTTCGGTATTTCGTGACGCAGCAGGCAGGGCGACTTTCCCTGGTCGGCTGGGTCAGGAATCTGCCGGACGGATCGGTGGAGCTTCTGGCCGAGGGGCCCAAAGATCGACTCGAAGCACTTTTGCAGGTCTGTCGTGTTGGTCCCCCCCTGGCGAGAGTGGATGCCTGCGAGGAGCGATGGGAGCAGGCCCAGGGAAGCTGTGTCGGGTTTGAAGTCCGGCTCTGATAGCGGCCGTTTTCGCATTCTGGAACCCGGCGCATCCTGGGGTAGGGCTATCGTCTGCGTCGCCTCCAGACCAAGGCCAGGATCGTCGAGAGCAGTAGGATCCAGGAACTGGTTGCTGGATTCGACGCGTCGTTTCGGCAGGCACAACCGCCACCGCCTGCTGCGCTGACTTTGTAGTCTTGGGGGCGGGCGGCATCTGCTTCGGCGGCATCAGACAAGGGACCGGCGTCTGTGGGAACGATGGCGGCATCCCTGGCAGCGTCTGTTCCCTGTCCTGCATCGGGTTGTACCTCGGTTTCGTTGACGCATTGTCCCCTTGCGTCGCAGACCGCTCCGCTGGGGCAAACGATGAGCCTGCAGGGATCGTCGACGCATCGGCCGTCTCTGCAGACGCGACCCAGCCCGCAGGATACGCCGCCGCAGGGGTCTTGTGCGCATTGTCCGTCTACGCAGACGCGACCAGGGGGGCACTTGCTGCTGTCACAGGTCATTTCGACGCATTGTCCGTCCAGACATTCGAATCCCTCGTTGCATTGTACGTCCTGGCATGAGTCGACACATTGTCCGTCGCGGCATGCCTGGTCCCCACAGGACAATGCCTGGCTTCCGAAACAGGCATCATCGACGCATTGTCCATCGCGACAGATTTGTCCGTCTCCACAGAGCGTGGGATCGAGATAGCAGTCTGGAGTCTGGCATTCGGCACGGCAACCCTGATCGTCGCAGACGATGTCGCATGCCTGACTCTCGTCGCAGTTGGTATTGGGACAGGGGTCGTAGCAATAGCCATCGGATTCGTTTCCCTGGCTCACATCGCAGATCAGCCCGGAATCACAATGCGAGGCTTTGCAGGGATCGGAGATGCAAAGGCCTTCCACGGCATAGGTTCCTTGAGGGCAGCCGTCGGGCGGTATGCGGTCTGCGCATTCCCCGTAGAAACATGTCTGTCCAGGAGGACATTGCGCGCCTTCGTCGATTCTGCCGTCGCAGTCGTCGTCGAGTCCGTTGCAGGTTTCAGGGGTACCCACCTGGTCCGGGACGCACTGGTCCTCTCCTCCGACGCATTCCCAATGTCCCTCACAGCAACCGGTTTGACAATCAGGGACCAGGCAATCTGACGGGTCGTAGACCACGTCGTCTATCTCTCCGTTGCAGTCGTCGTCGAGTCCGTTGCAGGTTTCAGGCTCCGGCCCCACACCTCCCGTGCAATATTCTTCTGTTCTGTTTCCATTGTCTGGATTGGGACCGCATTCCCAGTGGCCGGGCTGGCATTGACCGACGTTGGGAAATCCACCACAGCCGCCGGCCGGAACCTGGTAATCTGGATCGTTGGTGTCTATGAGGCCATCGCAATCATTGTCGATGCCGTCACAAATTTCCACGGTGCAGGGGCAAGAGCCATCCGGGCCGGTAGCGTAGCTTGGATCGTTGGTGTCTATGAGGCCATCGCAATCATTGTCGATCCCATCACAGATTTCTTCTGGTACGGGGGCACCGCAGGGGCCTCCACAGGCATTTAGTGGGAGGCCTTCGTCGGTCTGTCCGTCGCAGTCGTCGTCGATGTTGTTGCATTGTTCTTCGGCGCACCATTGGGGAAACGCAGAACAGGCGTTCTTGACGCCTTCGTCGGTCTGTCCGTTGCAGTTGTCGTCGATCCCGTTGCAGGTTTCTCCTTCCGGCACGGCCTCGGCGATGATCTGGGTCAAGGCTGCCTTGACCTCGTCCTGATTAGTGAAATCTGCCTCCCAGGCATGGCCCGTGCCCCCGGCCACGGCGATGCGGTCGTTGTTCGATCCTGTGCCGCCCAGGCCCGTGTTGGTCAGCACGTACGTCCGGACAGGATAGGGATGCCCACTGTGGGGCACGAACGACAGGCAGGCCTGGCGGATGGGATTGAACTGGGCACCGCCAGAGCAGTCACTGACCGATGTGGGCTCGTGGTCGAGATTCGAAAGGTCGCTGTCACAACTTTCACCTCCGTCGGTAACCAGGATGACGATGTTGTTGCGGCAGGGCAAGACATTGGGATTGTCGTGCGGGATCACGTAGTTGTCGAAATAGAGTCTCGCGTAGAACAGACTCCTGCCAAGCGGGGTCCATTGATTCGGGATGGCCTGAATCTCTGGGTCATCGATGTTGTTGTTCGCACAATGCGTGTAGTGGTTGAGCCAGGTCATGATCTCCAGGATGTTGCCGTCGTCGGGATCGAAGGCCGACGGACCCGGGGGATCGAGGCCCTGGCCGGGATCGGTCACCGGCACTACGATGGACTCCGAGACAGACTGATCGAACCATGTTCCGTAGCTTGTCTCCTCGTTGTGTTCGCTCAGCTTGCAGCCTGGGTGGCCATCGTCACCACCCCACTCTGCTGACACGATGTGGTAGTAGCCAGCGGTGGAACTGCCGAAGCTGCAAGAATCCAGGTTGCAGGCGTTTTCCTGGTGTGGAAAGCGTGCCAGGCCGAAGTTTGCTTCGTCCACGCCAGCATAGAAGAGGGCCTCGGCGATGGCAGCCTTGAGGTTGTAAATCCTCGTGTCCCGGCCAGAGGATCCGTTTCCTACCGGAGCGATCTGGCCATCACAATAGACGGCCCCTCCACCGGAACGATCGAACATGCTGCCCGAGGTGTCGAAGACGATCAAGATATTGGGCTTGACCGGCTGGGCCGTGGCTGGCGATGAAATGAAGATACCTCCAACGATCAGGATCGTGGCAAGGCCTGTTTTATGTTTCATGACGTCTTTCCTCACGACTTTTTCCTAGTTGAAGAGATCTCCGGCATAGCAGCAACGAAATCCCACCGACGGCAGGTGGACCTCGGTTCCTGCTGGTGCCGGTGCAGTCCCGTCGCATTGGAGCCCTGGGGCCCGAGGGTCGCTCGTGCCCGGATTTTGATAACTGATGTTGTTGTATGCACCGCCTCGAAGCTGGAAGTCGCCGCTGGTGGTGCGCACCCATTCTTTCAGGTTGCCGCTCATGTCGAAGATGTTTCCCCCATGGGTCCCGGCAAAATTTCTGGCACAGCCAGTCAGGGCGCCGGTGGGCTGGGGGCCGATGGTATTGATGCTGTCGCCGTAGTCGTAGCCGTTGCAGGTGAGGGGTTGGTAGCCGTTTCCGTAAGGGAAGTCCTGGGATGACGTTCCGGCGCAGGCCAGATACCACTGGCTGTCGGTGCACAGGTCCCATCCGGGCCCGAGGCGCTGGCACAGGGCCCTGGCCTCCACGTCCCCGGAATGGTCGAAGTCTTGGTCCGTGACATTGGACCAGGGCATCCTGTTGGGAACCGAGCAGGGCCTGCCGCCGTCGCCCACGCCTTCCGAACTGCTCGTGGCGTTTGGCCGGCTGGCTTCGTACGCAAAAATCGTAAAATTGCCGCTGGAAACATAGACGAAGGCACCGAAATTCGAGATGTTGGAGTCGCCTGGTGTCAGCTCATCGACCTCTCCATCGCAGTCGTTGTCCTCTCCGTCACAGGCTTCGGGGGACTGGTTTGCCATGTTCGGGACAGCGTCGCACTCCGTGCCGCTCTGGTCGGCGGTGCAGCGATAGTGGCCCTCCTGTCGGCACTGTCCATATCCCGCCGAGCAGACCTGCCCCACGTTGAAAGCTTCGTCGGTCTGCCCGTCGCAGTCATTGTCCAGCCCGTCACAGCCCGTGTCAGCCGTTTCGGGGGACTCATAGGTTTGGCCATTCGATGCGGCATTGGCGGCATAGTCGCAGTCCCAAAAGCCGCCTGCGGTGCATTGGGCCTGCGTGCCGGCACAGACTCCATTTTGGTTGCATGTGGGAGCCCCCTGGGGGTTGTCATCGATGAGACCGTTGCAGTCGTTGTCCCTGCCGTCGCAGATTTCATTGGGAAGGTCCTGGTTGCAGGCATACTCGCAGCCGTTGGTCACGTCACCGTCGATGTCGTGGTGGCCTGGTTGGCACACAGCCACCTGACATTGTCCGGCCACACATTGAAAAGACGCCACGCTGGGGTCTGCATAGTCGACGACGCAACTGTGGCCGCAGGAGCCGCAGTTGTGCACGTCCGTCTGGAGATCGAAGTCCTCGTCGGTCTGCCCGTCGCAGTTGTTGTCCATCCCGTCGCAAAAATCGAAGTTGGAAGTGGGAACGCAGTCGGATTCGCAGCCGTCCTCATCGATGGCATTGAGGTTCGAAAATCCCGGGTCGCAGGACACCACGGTGCAGTTTCCGTCGCGGCAGCCATGCAGGGAAACGTTGGGGAGATCGCAGACATTGAAACAGGATCCACAATTTTGTGGGTCCTCTGAGACAGCCTGCCAGATGTCGGGGTCGTCGTCGTCTGTGAGTCCGTCACAGTCGTTGTCTCTTTGATCACAGATCTCGCCCAAAAGGCTCGGCTCGCAGGCGTCTTGCTCCACCACGGAGCCATCCGCCAGTCCAACATGGATTTCTTCGTAGGTCGACAGGTGGCATGCCGCCGAGCCAAGATACAACACAGCGACCCATGCAGCCGACAATCGGTTTCTCTTCATGATCCAACACCTCTTCGATCTCGTGGATCGACTCCACAACACGTTGTGTTTCTCTACGAGATCAATTTATCATGAGTCGATGAGACTGAAACGTATAAATTGGCGCTTTGCTAGACGCAGGGATGGTTTGTCTGCTTCGTCTTCCTCGACGAGTCGAGGGAAAGAAGCGAAAGGGGACGAAAAATTGGTTCATCGTATGGGCTCAGACGAGTTTTCTCGAGACCCGTTCGCCCCGAGGGCCAAGGCGCTGTTTCTGTCACGTCTCGTGTTCGATGGGCTTGGTTTGGCCGTGATCCTGGTGCCGGCCTGGAGTAAGGCTCTCGGTTTGGCAGTGCCCACGGCGCTGGGTGCGTACCTCTTTTTGCTGTCTGGGCACACGGTTTCCTACCTTGCCATCTCCACGAGGGCTGCAAAGCCGCTGACTTTCCTGTCTCTCTGTTTCGACCTTCTGGCGCTCATGTTCCTGGGGATCAGAACTGGTGGACTGCACAGTCCTCTCATGCAAGGACAGCTCGTCTACACGGTGTTCTTTGCTCTTTTGTATCCTTCACCTCTGGCCATCCTGCCGCCCTTGCTCGTCTTGCCCATCATGACCAAGGTTCAGCAATTGCTGGGCATGGAAGTGGTCCCCAGAGACTTGTTGCTCCTCCTGTGGAGTGCTGTCTTGAATTCGATCGTGGTCGTGGTGGTGGTCTACCTGGACAGAAAACGCGAAGGATATCTTACCGAACTCCTTGATCTCCAGGCAGAACGCAGGAAAGCTGCGGTGGAGGCAGAGCGGAATCGTATCGCGAGAGAACTCCACGACGGGCTGGGTGCGGTGTTGTCTGGTATCTTGTTGGAGATAGAATATCTCAGGACCAAGGTGGGTGGGCAGGGAGTGGACGCAGAACTCGACGAAATCGAGGAAACGGCCTCAGAGGGCATGGCGGAGATGAGGGGGGCCGTGGCCATGATGCGTCGTGGCGGAGATTTGGCCTCGATTTTGGAAGACTATGCGCGATCCTGGTCGCAGCGCACTAAGGTCGATGTGCTCCTGGAGACTGTCGGATGGTCCGAGGATGTGCAGGCAGACGTGGGCTGGTGTCTGTTTCGCGTATTTCAAGAGGCCTTGACCAACGTGGGGAAACATGCTGGTGCATCGCGTATCCAGGTGCGCCTCGAACTGCTCGAAACACAAATCCGGCTCATGGTTTCGGACGACGGTGAGGGGTTCGACCCCGATGCTGTTTCTCCTGGAAGATATGGCCTCGATGGGATGCGTCGTCGTTTGGAGAGTTGCGGCGGGCGGTTGGATATCACCTCAAGCCCTGGTGGTGGGACGACCTTGGAAGCCGTCGTCTCGCCGGGCTCGCACGTCCATGTTTTGTAGGGTAGTGCATGTGCTGGGAAGATCGGTGGAAGCCGTTGTCTCACCGGGCTGGCGTGTGCGTTGCCAGTGGGGGCGAGCAGGGGGCGGCGTCACGGGTTATCCCTCCTGTTCGATTTTGGAAAAGATGTCGTTGAGTCTTGCGTGGAGTGCTTGTTCGTCGGCTTCGCTCAGTGTCTGACCGGCGGTAAACATTAGTAAGAAGAGCAATTCGTTGAGAGCCTGGTAAAGATAGTCGGATCGGTTTTGGACATCGAGAGTGTGGAGATTTTTCAGGAGTCTGTCTGCAGGGAGGCTGCCGTCATCGTTTGGTTCGATTCCGTCGAAAAGCCGATCGTAGGTGGATTCCCCATGGAAAAACGACGACAGGCCGGCCTGGAGTTGTTCGAGCTTGCCCCGAGTTGAGAGTTCAGTAAAAATCTTCTGGTAGACGTCGTTGAACGTTTCGACCACTTCGGTCAGGGCTTGTCCTGAAGAAGTGGGTTTGAGTCCCCTGGCAGCGTCCGCCTGTTCCTTGATGTGCACATAACGAAGCTGAAGGAGATGAAACAGGATTTTGGTGGTCTCGAACTCCCCCAGGTGGCTCTCTCTGCCGATATCTTTGAGCGTCCTGTGTCCATCGACGAGGGAGTAGACGAGATGCTCTCGTTCCGAAAGATTGCGGGGCGGGACATCGGGCCTGATTTCCACGACGCTGTTTGAGGAGGGGAGTTTCTCCCTGAAGAAACTCATCTCGTCGATTCTACGGACTCCTTCCATAAGCAAGTTGTGAGTGCTCAGGTTCAGCGAGCCGGAAAACACACTTTCGTCCTTGAGCGTGTAGAAATAAAACATGCCTTTGCGCATGAGGAGGAGACTGTAGAAAATGTCTTCTATTTGTCTGCGGATGGCCTGGTAGAGTTTGTGTACGGTGAGTACGCCCTGGTCCACCAGCACTTGTCCCAGTTTGCGGGCGCCGGAGTCGGCCAGTGCAATTTCCAGTTGCGCCTGGGACACGATACCGTATCGAAAGAGCA
>Ga0256841_1003832_pt1 | contig 11093 bp, 9 predicted proteins | sample 356308metaG_FD_185971 | JGI IMG/M metagenome (GOLD analysis project Ga0256841, IMG submission 185971) | Hydrothermal vent microbial communities from Mid Atlantic Ridge, Atlantic Ocean - 356-308 | ecosystem: Environmental > Aquatic > Marine > Hydrothermal vents | place: Atlantic Ocean: Mid...
AGGCGCAAGCACAAGGCATCGAAACCGACAGCCGCCAGCTGGCGCTGGCCCATGTGCCCCGGGCGCAGGCGAATGGCGATACCCGGGGTTTCATCAAGCTGGTCGCCGAGGCCGGCAGTGGCCGTTTACTGGGTGCGCAAGTGCTCGCCAGCGAAGGCGGCGAGATCATCCAGAGCGCCGCATTGGCGCTGACCAACGGCATGACGGTCGAGGCAATGGCGAATGCCTTGTATCCCTATCTGACGATGGTCGAAGGGCTCAAACTTTGCGCCCAGACTTTCAGCCGCGACGTTTCCCAACTGTCCTGCTGTGCGGGTTAGCCCGAACTTCTCACAGGATCACGACTGCGGCCGCCCAATGCGGCGCGCTGACAGGCGTTCACTCGGTCGGGCTGCTCGACGTAGTAGTCGCCTCGCTTAATTCGTCGTCCCGGCATGGACGCCGGGAACCAGTCACAAGGATGTGGCCTCCTCATGCCGAGGAGCCACTTGTCATATAGGTGACAGTGGCCGTTCGAGGGCGTGGTTAGACTCCATGCATCGAGCAACGCAGGCCGTGAGAGGAACGCAATGGCAGTCTATACCCGCTGGTTCAGTGAAATTGGCATCGATGACATCAACGAGGTTGGCGGCAAGAACGCCAGCCTGGGTGAGATGGTTCGCCATTTGGTTACCAGTGGCGTGCGTGTGCCCAATGGCTTTGCGGTCACGGCCAGCGCCTATCGTCATGTGCTCGACAGCAATGATGCCTGGACGAAGCTCCATGCGGCGCTGGACGGTCTCGATCCGGACGATGTGGAAGACTTGCAGCGCCGGGGCGCGCAGGCCCGCCAGGTGATCCTCGATTGTGAACTGCCACAGGATTTGAAGGACGATATTCTCGCCCAGTACGCCAAACTCAAGGCGGAATATGGCGATGAGGTTTCGCTGGCGGTGCGTTCCTCGGCCACCGCCGAAGACTCGCCGGAAGCCTCTTTTGCCGGCCAGAACGATACGTATCTGAACGTGCATGGCGAAGCAGCACTGCTCGATGCCTACAAGCGCTGTCTGGCGTCCAATTTCACCGACCGTTCCATTCACTACAAATACGACAACGGTTTCGACTATTTCAAGGTCTATCTGTGTGTGGTGGTCATGAAAATGGTGCGCAGCGATATGGGCGCCAGTGGCGTGATGTTCTCGCTCGATACCGAAACCGGCTTTCGCGACGTGGTATTCATCAATGCTGCGCTGGGGCTGGGAGAAAACGTGGTGCAGGGCACGATCGACCCCGACAGTTTCTACGTCCACAAGCCCACTTTCAATCAGGGCTATCGCGGCGTGCTCAAGCGGCGGCTTGGCGCCAAGCAGATGAAGATGGTGTTTACCGATACACTCAATACCGACAATATCGCCGTCGAGTACACCCGCAATATTCCTACCCCCGCAGCGGAGCGCAACCGTTTCTGCATCACCGATGATGAGGTGATGGTGCTGGCTGACTATGCCATCAAGGTCGAACAGCATTATTCGAAACAGGCGGGTTACGACAAGCCGATGGACATGGAATGGGCCAGGGACGGTATCGACGGCAAGCTCTATATGGTGCAGGCGAGGCCGGAAACGGTCGAGTCGCAGAAGAAGGGCAGCGTTCTGCAGATCTATCATTTGAAACAGCGCTCACGGGTGCTGACCACCGGCCGGGCAGTGGGGACGCGAATCGGCGCGGGCAAGGCGCGTGTCATCGAGGATGTCAGTCGGCTGAGCGAATTTCAGCCCGGCGAAGTACTGGTTGCCGATACCACCACGCCCGACTGGGAGCCGGTTATGAAAACCGCCGCGGCGATCGTCACCAATCGGGGTGGACGAACCTGTCATGCCGCGATCGTCTCGCGTGAACTGGGTATTCCGGCGGTGGTGGGCGCCGACGATGCAACCGGCCGCTTGCACACGGGCGATGAAATCACCGTCAGTTGTGCCGAGGGTGAAACCGGGTTCGTTTATGAGGGCATACTCGACTACGAGATCGAAGAAACCGATCTGAGCAATCTGCCGCGACCGAAGACCGAGATCATGATGAATCTGGGCAACCCCGATCAGGCTTTCAGCCTGGCTTCGCTGCCGGTCGATGGCATTGGTCTGGCGCGGATGGAATTCATCATCAACGAATACATCAAGGCCCATCCGATGGCGCTGGTCCATCCCGATCAGGTGGATATCGATACACGCAAGCAACTGGAACAGCTTGCCCAGCCGTTCGATGGCTTCGAGGACTTTTTCATCAAAACGCTCTCGGAAGGTGTGGCCACCATCGCCGCAGCCGTTTACCCGAAACCTTGCGTGGTGCGCATGAGCGATTTCAAGACGAATGAGTACGCCACGCTGCTGGGTGGACAGCAGTTCGAGCCCGACGAGGATAACCCGATGATCGGTTTCAGGGGCGCGGCCCGCTATACCCATCCACGTTACGCCGAGGGTTTTGCGCTGGAATGCGCGGCCATGAAGCGTGTTCGTGAAACCCTGGGCATGGACAACGTGATTCTGATGATTCCGTTTTGCCGCCGGGTCGAGGAAGGTCAGCGTGTGCTGGATGTCATGGCCAGGTACGGACTGGCAAGAGGCGAGCACGGGCTGCAGATCTATGTCATGTGCGAAATACCCAATAACATCGTTCAGATCGACGAGTTCAGCCGGTTGTTCGACGGTTTCAGCATAGGCTCCAATGACTTGACGCAGTTGACCCTGGGCGTGGACCGCGACAGCGAGATACTGGCTTTCGATTATGACGAGCGGGATCCCGGTGTTTTGCGCATGATCCAGTGGGCCGTCGAAGGCTGTCAACGTAACCGGCGTCACAGTGGTATCTGCGGACAGGCGCCTTCGGATTATCCGGATGTGGCGGAATATCTGGTCAAGCTCGGCATCGATTCCATCAGCCTCAATCCGGATAGTGTGCTGCGGACGCTGGAGGCGATCGGCAAGCTCGAACAAAAGCTGGGACGTCGATGAGGAAGGGTGATGAAAGACGTATATGATTTTCTCGTGATTGGTGGTGGCCCGGGCGGCACGCCTGCGGCGATGGCGCTGGCAACCGCAGGCAAGCGGGTCTTGTTGGTCGAAAAAGGGGAGGGGCTTGGTGGCACCTGCCTGTTCAAGGGCTGTATTCCGTCCAAGATTTTGCGTGAATCCGCGCGGCGTCTGCGCGAACTTCGGGAAGCCGATGGTTTTGGTTTGTGCCTGCCATCACGGGATGTGCGAATCGACTGGTATGCCATTCAACAGCGCAAGCGCGCACTGTTGCAGCGCCGCAGTGAGGCTGCTCGCCAACGGCTGGAGAAAATACCCACTCTCGACCTGGCGTATGGCACTGCCATGTTCAGCGATACTGCGCGGGCAGTGATTCGGACCCACGAAGGCGCGGAACAGCGCGTGCAATTTTCGCAAGCGATCATTGCCACCGGGTCTGCGCCCTCGCGTCCGCCCATTGCTGGCATCGACCACCCGCGGGTGATGGACAGTGAAGCACTTCTGGAAATCGACCATATTCCGGAACGCTTGGTGATCATTGGCGCCGGGCCGATCGGCGTAGAACTGGGTCAGGTATTCAATACCTTTGGCAGCCAGGTCACGTTACTGGAAGCGGCGCCACGCATCCTGGGGCCGGTGGATCGCGAACTGGCGGGTTTGCTGCATGTGCGCATGGCCGCCAGCGGCATCGATATCGTCACCGGCTGCAAGATCGATCGTGTCGCCAGCACCGGCGGTGGATTATTCGTCTTCTATCACGAATCCGATGGCCAGCCCGCCCACAAGATCGCCGATACCGTATTGCTGGTCACTGGCCGTCATCCCAATATCGACGGGCTCGGCCTCGAGAACACCCGGATCGGGCATGATCGGCACGGCATCGAGGTCAATGATCATTTGCAGACTGCCGAGCCCAATATCTACGCAGTGGGTGACAGTGTGGGTCAGCCCATGTTCGCGCATTGGGCGACGGCGCAAGGTTTGGCGCTCGCCCGGCATCTGTTGGGACAACCGGCAGTCTTCCCCGGCCCGGAAACCAACAGCGCTGTCATTTTCAGTGAACCGGAAATCGGCATGGTCGGGCTGACAGAAGCGGCGGCCGAAGCCGCAGGCATCGACACCTTGGTGGCAAAATACAATTTTGCCGGTGATGCGCGCGCCCAGATTGCCGGCCGCGACGCCGGCCTGCTGAAAATCGTCTGCGAGAAAGAGAGCCGACGGGTGATCGGCGTTCACGCCTGGGTTGAAGGCGCCGGTGACCTCATGGGCGAAGCGGCGCTGGCGGTGAAGGCTGGCTTGCCGCTGGAAGCACTGGCCGGCGCGATTCATCCCCATCCGACGCTGACTGAATCATTCGCCCAGGCGGCACGCACCGGATTGACAAAGACTATGCGGATTGCCCCCCATTAGCACGGGACTTCGCCAATCCCTGTCGGAATGACGAGTAGTACCCGTCATCCCCGCTGGACGGTGATCCAGTCACAGGGATGTGCAGCAACGTCGTGGCTGCCTTCCGTGGCGCTGGATGCCGGCGGGTGGAAAGCTGGGCTTTTGAGTCGGGCCAGCGTGAATTCGCCGTGGCACCTGATGGCTGTGGTAGAGACCTGATGAGCGATTCGGGGTAGACTCTCGTTTCCCCGAATTCGGCGTGAGGTGGCTCTTGGAACAGTTCAGAGGTACGACAATTTGCTCCATTCGTCGTGACGGCGTGGTGGCCCTGGGCGGCGACGGCCAGGTTACCTTGGGCAACACCATCATGAAAGGCAATGCCCGCAAGGTCAGAACCTTGCTGAACGGCAAGATCCTGACCGGGTTTGCCGGCGGCACGGCGGATGCGTTCACGCTCAATGAGCGTTTCGAAACCAAGCTGCAAGAGTTCAACGGCAATCTGACCCGCGCGGCAGTGGAGATGGCCAAGGACTGGCGTACCGACCGTGCCTTGCGGCGGCTGGAAGCCTTGCTGGCGGTCGCCGATGAGACCGCATCGCTGATCATTTCCGGCAATGGTGACGTCATCGAGCCGGAGGACGGGTTGATCGCAATCGGTTCGGGGGGGCCGTATGCGCAGGCGGCGGCCCGTGCGCTGCTGGAGAATACCTCGATGTCGGCCCCGGAGATTGTCGAAAAAGCCTTGAATATCGCGGCAGGCATCTGCATATACACCAACCATAATATCACCATCGAAACCTTGGGCGCCTGAGTCCGGATTGACTATGTCGAACATGACTCCCAGAGAAATCGTTCAGGAACTGGACAAGCACATCATCGGCCAGGCGAACGCCAAGCGCGCGGTCGCCAATGCCTTGCGCAACCGCTGGCGGCGTATGCAGCTCGACGAATCGTTGCGTCAGGAAGTGACGCCGAAGAATATTCTGATGATTGGTCCCACCGGCGTGGGCAAGACCGAAATTGCCCGCCGCTTGGCGAATCTGGCCAATGCGCCTTTCATCAAGGTCGAAGCGACCAAATTCACCGAAGTAGGTTATGTCGGTCGTGAAGTGGATTCGATCATTCGCGACCTGACCGATGTGTCGGTCAAACAGATGCGCGAGCGGGAAGTGGCCAAGGTGCGCCGCCGCGCCGAGGATGCTGCCGAGGAGCGGGTATTGGATGTGCTGTTGCCTCAGCCCAAATCCACCGTCGGTTTCCTGGATGGTGAAGAAAATGCCCAGCCGAAGGACTCGGCGACCCGGCAAAAACTGCGCAAGAAGCTGCGTGAAGGCGAGTTCGACGACAAGGAGATCGAGATCGAGATCAGTGCTGCCTCGATTGGCGTGGAGATCATGACGCCGCCGGGCATGGAGGAGATGGCCAGCCAGTTGCAGGGCATGTTTCAGAACCTTGGCGGCAATCGCACCAAGACCCGCAAACTCAAGGTGCGGGACGCGCTCAAGGTGTTGACCGAGGAAGAAGCCCATAAGATGGTCAATGAGGAAGAACTCAAGCAGCGCGCGGTCGAAAACGTCGAGCAGAACGGGATTGTTTTTCTCGATGAGATCGACAAGGTCGCCAAGCGGTCCGATACGACCAGTGGCGGCGATGTGTCACGCGAAGGTGTGCAGCGCGATCTGTTGCCGTTGGTGGAAGGCTGCACCGTTTCCACCAAATATGGCATGGTGCGCACCGACCACATTCTGTTCATCTCTTCGGGCGCTTTTCATGTCGCCAAGCCCTCCGATCTGATTCCTGAGTTGCAGGGGCGTTTGCCGATCCGCGTTGAACTGGACGCGCTGACTGCCGATGATTTCGTGCGCATTCTCACCGAGCCGGACGCCTCGCTGACGGAGCAGTACACTGCGTTGATCCGGACCGAAGGGGTTGATTTGAAGTTTGCACCCGATGGTGTCAAGAAAATTGCCGAGGTTGCGTTCGAGGTCAATCAGCGCACCGAGAATATCGGCGCCCGCCGGTTGCACACGGTCATGGAGCGGTTACTCGACAAGTTGTCGTTCGAGGCGCCGGACCTTGGGCAGACGGAGGTGGTGATCGACGCAGACTATGTGACCGAAAATCTCGGTGAGCTGGTGGAAGATGAGGATTTGAGCCGCTTCATTCTCTGAATTCCCTCGTAAACCGTCCGTCCAATCGTTGTTTCACGACTCGGCGGTGGATAATCCACAACCTGCTTTTGATGTATCGAGGAAACCATGCGACCGACTGAAATCAATCTGCACAAGAAATCCCGTGTTCTGGAACTCGCTTACGACGACGGTGTGCGCCACCGTCTGACCGCTGAATATCTGCGGGTTTATTCGCCTTCTGCCGAGGTGCGCGGGCATGGCCCGGGCGAGGAGGTGTTGCAGATCGGCAAGGAAGATGTGGAGATCGTCGATATCGTACCGGTGGGCAACTACGCCATCCAGCTGGTCTTCGATGACAAACACGACAGTGGTATCTACGACTGGGGGCTGTTGCGCGAGCTGGGCGACAAGTACGAGGAGAACTGGAACCGCTATCTGCAACGGCTCAAGGAAGAAGGATATACTCGTCGAACTGGCGAAAACTAGGACTCCATTCCGCTTGCGTTGCTTTCAGCCACCATTATTCCGTTTTACAGGGTTGTTGATCCTTGCCCTGGCCGCATTGCCACTATCCGGCCGCGCCGGACCCCGCTGGTTTGCGGGTGCGGATATCCAGTACGGCATCATTGGCGTTGGCGGTGAAACCTTCGATCCGGTGCTTTTGCGGCTGGACGGCGGCTGGTGGTTGCGCAGGGGCATGGCCATTCAGGGGCGGCTTGGTGGCAACCTCCGCAAGGATGTTCAGACCGGTTTGTCATTGAAGGTGCCGACGCTGGTTGCGCTTTCCTTGCGCTTGCAATCTCCCGAAGATCTCGGCGTCAAGGCTTATGCATTGTTGGGATACAGCCGTTTCGAGCTGGATGGATCTGTGGCGGGAAGTGCCTTCCCGGGCAGGGAGACCTTTGTCGGACCAACGGTTTCGCTGGGCTTTCTTCACCCCCTCGGCAAGGCGAAACGGTATTCGGTCAGTTTTGAGCTGAACGGCTATTTCGCGGACAAGGATCTGGATTTTGGTGGTATCGCAATGGGGTTGCGTCGTGGTTATTGAGGGTTGTTTGCGTCGGTTGAAGACGTTCGTGGTACTGGCCTGGGTGTTGATTTTGACGGCCTGTGGTGGGGATGCGAGCCGTTTTGAAGCGGCGGTGCAATCTTCGAAGATCGATAGCCTCTCGGTTGTTTCGTTGCGAGATGTCAGTCAGCGGGGCGAAACGCAGCCGTTCACCGCGCAGGCGAGTCTCAAGGCTGGCGGGGAGGAGGATGTGACCACGCGGGTGGCTTGGTCGGTATCGGATCCCGCGATTGCTTCCATCGATGCGTCGGGGTTGTTGACCGCGCTGACGGATGGTTCGGTCGAGGTCATAGCCCGTCTGGGTAATCTCTCTGCCCGCAAGACCCTGGTGATCAATGATGCCACGCTGGAAACACTGGCGTTGGCGCCGGTGACCGCGGACCCTTGCATTGGCGTGCAACTGGATGCGATCGGTCATTACAGCGATGGTTCGGATCGGAATGTGCGCGATCGGGTACGCTGGTCGGTGGCTGCGCCGTCGACGATTGTTGGCGATGGGCGGCAGGCCGGGTTTCTGGTGCCGAGGAAGAGTAGTGGGACGATCAGTGTTGTCATCGATCTCGATGGGGTGATGCGGACGGCGTTGGTTCCGGTCGATGATTCGCTGGTGGCGATTGATGTGTCGCCAACTGCGAAAGGACTCAAGGTTGGGGAAACGCTGCGGTATCAGGCGTTGGGGAAATATTCGGGTTCGGAGGCTGCGCGGGATATTTCCGCTGATGTGCTTTGGTCGTCGAGTGATGTGTCGCGCGCAACCATCGATGACAGCGGGTTGGTGACGGCAGTATCGGAGGGGGTGACGACGATTGCCGCTGTTTGCGGTGAGCGGCGTGGTGAGTCGGTTTTGACGGTGACAGCCGGTGGTAGCAATACTCGGCTGGAGTTTTTGCTCGATGGGGTGGTGTTGTCGGGTTCGCTCGAGCGCAATTCGCAGCGGGCGTTTGATCTTCACTTGCGGCGTGTTGAGGGGGCGACGGTCGAGGATGTGACGGAATCAGCCAGTTGGTCGATCATTCAGCATGATCCGGGGTTGTCGGTTGCGATCAGTGATGTGCGGGGATCGAAAGGGCGAGTGACGGTTTCCGGGCAGGGGGATTTCGTGGTCAAGGTGGTTTATCAGAATGAAACCCGCTTGCTGCCAGTCACGATCATGCAGACGTTGACGCCACCGGCAGCGCCGGGTTAGCCCGAATTTCTCACAGGGCCACGACTGCGACCGCCCAATGCGGCGCGCTGACTGGCGTTCACTCCGGTCGGGAATTCAGATTACGTAGTTCTTTCAACCCCCGTACCCCGGCAGTCACCGGTCGTTCACGGGCTGCCGAGAATACGTCTCTGTAGGCTCGCCGGCCGCTTCCTGCGGCCGACGCCCGCGCCCGATCGCTGCCCACCGGGCTGATCGAGGCGGATTCTGGCTGGTGGTTCTTTTTCTCCCCATTTTCACGCTCCCGGACGGGAACGCAGGCCGGAGTCTGGAAACGACTGCGATCTGGCCTCAAGTCTTGCGCACCAGCAGCAGGCTTTGTGGAGTGCTCGATTCCGTCATCCTCGCAGGATGCGGGGATCCAGCCACAGGATGTGAACCACCGTCGTGGTTGCCTTCCGTGGCACTGGATTCCGGTCGTCCATGCCGGAATGACGCCGCTCGGTACAAGAGATTACGCCTGACAGGTGCTTTGAGGGTGTTTGGCGGTTGGAAATTCGGCCAGCGTGAATTCGCGGGGCTTCGGTGGGCGTTTATTTTGCTTCCGTCTGTCAATTGAATTACATTGTCGGGCCGACGCACGGGGTATCCGCCCTTTGCTTGCCCTTCATCCACCGATGGCGCGTTCCATGTCTGAATCTGAGAAAACCACCCATTTTGGCTATCAGCAGGTGCCGGTCGAGGAGAAGGCTGGCAAGGTTGCGCAGGTCTTCCATTCTGTTGCCGGTAAATACGATTTGATGAACGATGCGATGTCGATGGGCATTCACCGACTATGGAAGCAGTTCACCATCAGTCAGGCAGCGGTTCGGGAAGGCATGACGGTACTGGATCTGGCCGGCGGGACAGGGGATCTTGCGCGCAAGTTTGCTCGCCGGGTAGGGCCAGATGGGGTGGTTGTGCTGGCGGATATCAACAGTTCGATGTTGCGCGCGGGCCGTGATCGGTTGATGGATGAAGGTGTGGTGGGGAATGTGCGCTATGCGCAGGTCAATGCGGAGTGTCTGCCGTTCCGTGATGATTGTTTCAATGTGGTGACGATTGCTTTCGGTTTGCGCAATGTGACGGACAAGGAAGCGGCGTTGCGTTCGATGAAGCGCTGTATCAAGCCCGGGGGCAAGTTGCTGGTGCTGGAGTTTTCGAAGCCGGTGAGCCGGGCGTTCAGCAAGGTCTATGATCTCTACTCGTTTACGGCGTTGCCGTTGATGGGCAAGTTGCTGGCGGGGGACAGCGACAGTTACCGTTATCTGGCGGAGTCGATCCGTATGCACCCGGATCAGGAGACGCTGAAGGCGATGATGGAGGATGCCGGTTTTTCGCATTGCGATTATTTCAATCTGACCGGTGGGGTGGTCGCGCTGCATTATGGGTATGTGCTTGACTGATTGTGTTCAGTGACGACGCCGATGTTGCTCAGTCCCCATTTGCTGAAGATTGCCGAGAAGGTTTTCAATCATTATCTGGCGCTGGATCCGGAGTCGTCCGCGGCGCTGGGGGCTTTGTCGGACAAGCTGTTGTGTTTTGATATCACTGCGCCGGAGCTTCGTGTGTATGTCAGCCCGCGCGCCAGGGCGGTCGATCTGCTGGCGCAGACCGCGCTCGAGCCGGATTGCACGGTGCGGGCAAGTCTGCCGGCGTTGCTGGCGATGATGCGTAGCGATGATCCGGCACAGTCGATTGCTTCGGGAGCGGTGGTGATCGAGGGCGACAGCCGGATCGCACAGCAGTTTTCGGATATTCTCAAGCGGGTGGAGCTGGATTGGGATGAGGTCGCCAGCCGGTTGGTGGGTGATTTTGCGGCCCACAAGCTCGGCAGTGTTGCACGTGGCGTGCTGGGTTGGGCCCGGCAGACGGGGGGCGCACTGCAACAGGATGTGAGCGAATATCTGAAGGAAGAATCCGGGTTGTTGCCGGAGCGGATCGAGATTGAGCATTTCATTGCCGAGGTCGATCGTTTTCGCTCGGATGTCGATCGTCTGGAAGCACGTATTCGCCGTTTGGAGCGGCGCTCCACCAGCTTGCCGGATCGTCCCTCATGAAAGCGGTGCGGCAGGCGCTGCGGTTGATGACCATCAATATCATCCTCCTGCGTCACGGGTTGGATGAGTTCATTTTCGCCATTCACCTTTTCAGACCGCTGGAGTTTGCTTACAAATTGGCGCCGTGGAACTGGTTTCGGCAGCATACCGAAAGCCGGGCGGTGCGGGTACGGCGAGCGCTGGAGGATCTTGGGCCGATTTTCGTCAAATTCGGCCAGATGTTGTCGACGCGTCGTGATCTGTTGCCGGGCGAGT
>Ga0256841_1003833_pt1 | contig 11092 bp, 9 predicted proteins | sample 356308metaG_FD_185971 | JGI IMG/M metagenome (GOLD analysis project Ga0256841, IMG submission 185971) | Hydrothermal vent microbial communities from Mid Atlantic Ridge, Atlantic Ocean - 356-308 | ecosystem: Environmental > Aquatic > Marine > Hydrothermal vents | place: Atlantic Ocean: Mid...
GCTAGCCCGAATTTCTCACCGGGTTCTGTAGCGAGGCGGTGGCAGGTCGTGTGATAAGCGGCGTTCGCGACCGAGGGCCGCGCAGGCATAGTCGACACGATGTCGAGCAGCCCGACCGAGTGAACACCGCTTAGCGCGCGGCATGACGCCGCCGCAGCAGGAAGTCGGTGAGAAATGCGGGCTAGCCCAGGTCGAGCACATCCTGCATGTCGTACAGGCCGTTGGGTTGCGCCATCAGCCAGCCGGCCGCGCGTACCGCGCCGGAGGCGAAGGTCATGCGGCTGGACGCCTTGTGGGTGACTTCCACGCGCTCTCCTTCGGCAGCAAACATCACCGTGTGTTCCCCGACGATATCCCCGGCACGGATGGTCTCGAAACCGATGGTTTTGCGTTCGCGGGCACCGGTAATGCCCTGGCGCCCGTACACGGCGCAGTCTTTCAGGTCACGCCCCAGCGCGCGGGCAAGCACTTCACCCATGCGCAGCGCGGTGCCGGAAGGCGCATCGACCTTGTGCCGGTGGTGCGCCTCGATTACCTCGATGTCGACCTCGTCGCCGAGCACACGCGCTGCCATATCGAGCAGTTTCAGGCACAGGTTGACCCCCACGCTCATGTTGGGGGCAAACACAATACCGGTATCTTCGGCAGCTTCCACAAGCTGCTGTTTCTGCCGCTCGTCGAAACCGGTAGTGCCGATCACCACGCGCTTGCCGTGCCGTCGACAGATATCCAGGTGTTGCAGGGAAGCCGCCGGGGCGGTGAAATCAATCAGCACATCATAGTGGTCAACCACGGACTCCAGATCAGCTCCAATCGCCACGCCCAGCTCACCGACCCCGGCGACCAGGCCGGCGTCACTACCGATCAGTTCGTGGCCGCTGCGTTCGGTGGCGACACCCAGCTGCATGCCTTCAGCTCGCCGGCAGGCATCGATGAGCGTGCGGCCCATGCGGCCGGCAGCTCCGGGGATAGCAATACGAATCATGGCCATGTTCTCCGGGACCGTCGAGGGGACAATCCACTTACTCGGTAAAGAATTTTTTCACTCCGTCCAGCCAGGAATGGTGTTGCGGATTGTGCTTGCCATTGCCTTTCAGGCTGTCGTCCAGCTGACGCAGCAGCTCTTTCTGTTTGCTGCTGAGCTTGACCGGGGTTTCCACGACCACGCGGCACATCAGGTCCCCGGTAGCACCGCCACGTACCGGTCGAACGCCCTTGCCACGCATCCGGAACAGTTTGCCGGACTGGGTCTCCGCCGGGACTTTCAGGACTACACGGCCGTCCAGGGTCGGCACTTCCATTTCCCCGCCCAGCGCAGCAGTGGCAAAACTGATCGGCACCTCGCAGTACAGGTTGGCATCGTCGCGTTTGAAAATCGGGTGTTCCCTGACCTGGATCTGCACGTACAGGTCGCCGGACGGGCCGCCATTTTCCCCGGCCTCGCCCTCGTTGGCCAGGCGAATGCGGTCACCGCTGTCAACCCCGGCGGGCACTTTGACGGAAAGGGTTTTCTGTTCCTTGATGCGGCCCTGACCGTTACAGTCACCGCAGGGCTCGCTGATGATAGAGCCGCTGCCCTTACAGTGCGGGCAGGTCTGCTGCACCGAGAAAAAACCCTGCTGCATGCGCACCTGACCGTGACCGCCGCAGGTGGTGCAGGTCGTCGGTTTGGTCCCTTTTTTGGCGCCACTGCCTGAACAGGTCTTGCAGGTCGTATAGGTGGGGACACGGATTTTTACCGTGGTGCCGCGCACAGCGTCTTCCAGGGAAAGCTCCAGGTTGTAGCGCAGGTCCGCACCCCGGTAGACGCGCTGTCCGCCACGGCCACCGCCGCCGCCACCGAAAATATCGCCGAACACGTCACCGAAAATATCGCTGAAGTTGGCGCCGCCAAAACCACCGCCACCCGGCCGGCCGCCCATGCCCGGGTCCACTCCCGCGTGCCCGAACTGGTCATAGGCCGCACGCTTCTGCGGGTCGCTGAGCACTTCCCAGGCTTCCTTGGCTTCCTTGAACTTTTCTTCCGAATCGCTGCTGTCCTGGTTACGATCCGGGTGGTGTTTCTGCGCCGCACGCCGGTAGGCCTTTTTCAGCTCGGCGTCGCTGGCATTTCTGGAAACGCCCAGTACTTCGTAGTAATCCCGCTTTGACATAGTCTGTTTTCTTTTATCCCGTCACTGAAACGGCAAAATCCGGGGCCGGCGACAGCCGGCCCCGGATGGCCTGTTGCAACTACAGCCAGCCGTATGCTTACTTGTTATCGTCCTTGACCTCTTCAAACTCGGCGTCGACGGCATCCTCGCCGGCCGCCTCGGCCGTCTCGGCACTGCCCGCCGCTCCCGCTGCCCCCGCCGCTGCTCCGGCTGCCGCGGCATCCGCGCCACCCTGCTCGGCGTAGAGTTTCTCGGCCAGTTTGCCGGACAGTTCCGCGAGTGCGGCTGTTTTGGCTTCGATCGCCGCCTTGTCGTCACCCTTGAGGACTTCCTTCAGCTCCTCGATGGCCTTGTCGATGGCCTGCTTTTCGTCATCGCTGACCTTGTCCTCACCCAGGTCCTTGAGGGACTTCTCGGTGGCGTGGATCATGTTGTCCGCCTGGTTACGCGCATCCGCCAGTTCGTGGAACTTGCGATCCTCGTCGGCGTGCGCCTCGGCATCCTGCACCATCCGCTCGACTTCGTCATCCGACAGTCCGCTGGAGGCCTTGATCACGATATTCTGTTCCTTGCCGGTGCCCTTGTCCTTGGCCGACACGTTGAGAATACCATTGGCATCGATATCGAAAGTCACCTCGATCTGCGGCACTCCGCGCGGTGCCGGCGGAATGTCGGTGAGATCGAAACGACCCAGCGATTTATTGGCGCTGGCCACTTCGCGCTCACCCTGCAACACGTGCACGGTCACCGCATTCTGATTGTCGTCGGCCGTGGAGAACACCTGGTTCGCCTTGGTCGGGATGGTGGTGTTCTTTTCGATCAGCTTGGTCATGACACCGCCCAGGGTTTCGATACCCAGCGACAGCGGGGTCACATCGAGCAGCAACACGTCCTTGACTTCGCCACCCAGCACACCACCCTGAATGGCAGCACCCACCGCTACCGCTTCATCCGGGTTCACGTCACGGCGCGGTTCCTTGCCGAAGAAATCCTGCACAGCCTGCTGCACCTTGGGCATACGCGTCTGGCCACCGACCAGGATCACGTCATCGACATCGCCAACCGACAGTCCGGCATCCTTGAGCGCCAGCTTGCAGGGCTCGATGGTGCGGTTCACCAGTTCCTCGACCAGCGATTCCAGCTTGGCGCGGGTAATCTTCAGGTTAAGGTGCTTGGGACCGCTGGCATCGGCCGTGATGTACGGCAGGTTGACGTCGGTCTGCTGGCTGGAAGACAGTTCGATCTTGGTTTTTTCAGCCGCTTCCTTGAGGCGCTGCATGGCGAGCGGATCACCGCGCAGGTCGATACCCTGGTCCTTTTTGAACTCGTCCGCCAGGTAATCGATCAGGCGCTTGTCGAAGTCCTCACCACCGAGGAAGGTGTCACCGTTGGTGGACAGCACCTCGAACTGGTGTTCACCATCGATATCGGCAATTTCAATAATGGAGATATCGAACGTACCGCCACCCAGATCGTATACCGCGATCTTGACGTCACCGCGTTTCTTGTCCATGCCATAGGCCAGTGCCGCAGCGGTCGGCTCGTTGATAATGCGCTTGACATCCAGGCCCGCGATCTTGCCCGCGTCCTTGGTTGCCTGGCGCTGGGAATCGTTGAAGTAGGCCGGCACTGTGATAACCGCTTCCGTTACCGGTTCACCAAGGTAATCTTCGGCGGATTTCTTCATCTTCTGCAACACGCGCGCAGATACTTCCGGCGCAGCCATGCGTTTGCCTGCAGCCTCGACCCAGGCATCGCCGTTATCCGCCTTGATGATCTTGTAAGGTACCAGGTCCAGGTCTTTCTGCACCTCGGGATCCTCGAAACGACGACCGATGAGGCGCTTGACCGCGTACAGGGTATTAGCCGGGTTGGTCACGGCCTGGCGTTTGGCGGCCTGGCCGACCAGTACTTCGTCGCCGTCCGTGAAGGCCACAATGGAAGGCGTGGTACGGTCACCTTCGCTGTTTTCGATAACGCGCGGCTCACCACCTTCCATGACGGCCACGCAGGAGTTGGTTGTGCCAAGGTCAATACCGATTATCTTGCCCATGTTTGTCGCTCTCCCAGAGTTCAGATTCGTATGCGGTTAAAAATACCTTACTTGCACCCTAGATGGGGTCAGGCATCTGTTTTTCAAGCCTGTTCGTCAAGCTGGCCGCTGCCAGCACTGGAAACGATCACCATCGCCGGGCGAATCAGCCGATCATTCAGCAGGTAGCCCTTCTGCACTACCGTGACCACCGTGTTCGGAGGCACGTCGTCGCGTTCCTGCATGGACATTGCCTCATGATATTCAGGATTAAATGGCTCATTTAATGCCTTGACTTCTTTAATATTATACTTCTCCATTGCCGAAGTCAGCATTTTCAGGGTCAGTTCGCTGCCTTCGCGAAGCTGCGCTGCATCGGCGCTGTCCTGTGCTGCGGCCAGCCCCATTTCCAGGCTGTCCCGGACCGGCAGAAGATCTATAGCGAATTTTTCCAGTGCAAATTTATGCGCATTGGCCACATCACGCTCCCTGCGCTTACGCAGGTTCTCGATATCGGCCTGCAGCCGCAAGCACTGATCCCAGTGCTCGTCCGCCTTGCTGCGCGCATCGGTCAACAGTGCGTGCAGCGCTTGCGGATCCTGTTCGGGCAGCTCATCCACCGCGTTGTCTTCATTCCCGGACGCGATGCCTTCCATCACCTCCAGGTCGTCTTCGGGCGCCTGTTTCTGCTTGCTGCTCATCTATTTCCTCTTTATATTACAAGTGGATACACTTTTTACCTGATCTTCTTTCAGCAGTCTGTCCCTGTCTCACGGGACACGGCAACTGTATATGCGGTCTAATCGTGAGGATTCAAGGCCGCACTGAGAATCCGCGCAGTGGCATCCACGATCGGGATCACCCGCTCATAGGCCATGCGAGTCGGCCCGATCACACCCAGCACACCCAGCACCTGGCCATCCACGGTATAGGGGGCCGTCACCAGACTGCACTCGTCGAGCATCTGGTAGCCGGATTCTTCGCCGATAAAGATCTGCACGCCCTCACTCTCCACGCACTGGTCCAGCAGGTTCAGGATCTGGCGCTTTTCGTTGAACGCCTCGAACAGGTGGCGCAAGGTGGTGACGTTACACAGTTCGTTGAACTCCATCAGGTTGGCCTGCCCGGCCAGCACATAATCACTGCCCTGCTCCGCTTCACCCAGCACCCGGTCTGCCATGTCCATTGCGGTAGCCATCATCCGATTGAGGTTTTCGCGGGTTTCACGCAATTCGGACACCAGTGTGTTGCGCACAGCGTGAATCTCCTTGCCGGCGAACTGTTCGTTCAGGAACGTGGAGAACTGCTGCAATTCAGCCGCACTGTAGGCGCGATCCATGTTGAGGATGCAGTTTTGCACCTCGGTATCGCTGATGACCAGGATGGCCAGGATCTTGTGCTCGGACAACGGCAGGAATTCCACGCGCTGCAGGGAGGCATGCTCTCTTCTGGGGATGGTGACCAGGCCGGCGAGGCGCGTTACATCGGACAACAGGCTGGATGCTGTCTCCACCAGTTCGCGCGAATCCGCTTCTGCGCCGAGGTTCAATTCGAGCTCATCGAGCAGCGCATGTTCAAGCGGCTGTACCGACAACAGGGTGTCCACGAACAGGCGGTAACCCTGCACCGTGGGCACACGTCCTGCCGAGGTATGCGGTGAAGTCACCAGGCCGAGTTCTTCCAGGTCCGCGATCACATTGCGAATGGTGGCCGGGCTCAGCTTGAGTCCGGCTTCCCTCGCCAGGGTGCGGGAACCCACGGGCTGACCATCGCGGATATAGCGCTCGGTAAGCGCTTTCAGCAGGTACTGGGCTCGTTCTGAAAGTTCGGGTACTGGCATCTCATGTTTGCACAGGCTGGATAACATCTGAACTTTAGCACTCCTCGCACCCGAGTGCTAACCAGCATTGTCCCGTGACCCACCGCGCGGCGCAGAGGTTGGCGCAACGCGCCGAAACCGCTAGCATGCGGCTACAGGCGAACAGTGCGCCCGCGGGTCCGGCTGCCACTGAATGCGCCCCACGAGACCATGACGTCCCAGGAAATCCAGCAATATGGATAGTGTATTCAGCAGCATCGGACTGATCAGCAAGACCGGCGAACCGGTCGTCGCGGAAACGCTGGCCCGGCTGGCCGCACAACTCGCCGCGCACAATCTCCGGGTCATACTGGACGACAGCGCCGCCACCCACTTTACCCGGCCTTCCGAACCGGTCATGGATCGTGCCCGGCTGGCTGCCGAGTGCGATCTGGCGATCGTGGTCGGCGGTGACGGCACCATGCTCAACGCTGCGCGCAGCCTGGCTGAAGCCGAGGTACCCGTGCTGGGGGTCAACCTGGGTCGTCTTGGCTTCCTCACCGATGTTTCTCCCGATGAAATGCAGGAGCGGCTGGACGAAGTGCTGGCCGGGCACTACGAAGAGGAACGACGCACATTGATCCACGCCCTGGTCATCCGTGGCAGTGAAACCATCAGCGCCAGTGATGCACTCAACGACGTCGTCATCCACAAGTGGGACATCGCCCGCATGATCGAGGTCGACACCTGGATCGACCAGCGTTTCCTGAATTCGCTGCGCGCTGACGGCCTGATCGTTTCCACGCCCACGGGATCGACTGCCTACGCCCTGTCGGGTGGCGGCCCCATTCTCGACCCCGCGCTCGAAGCGCTGGTACTGGTGCCCATTTGTCCGCATACCCTGAGCAACCGGCCCATCGTGGTCAGCGACCAGGTCAGCATCGACATATTGTTGCACGGTAACGACACCACCAGGGCGCAGATCACCTGCGACGGCCAGGTCAATTTCGGACTGGTTGCCGGTGACCGGGTAAAGATCCACCGCAAGCCGCACCAGCTGCGCCTGATCCACCCGAAAACACACGATCACTTCGATGTAATGCGTAAAAAGCTGCGCTGGGCGGAACAACCCTGATGCTGTTGTCACTGCATATCCGCGATTTCGCTATTATCGATGAACTGGAAATCGAGCTGCAGCCCGGCACCACGGCGCTGACCGGGGAAACCGGAGCCGGCAAATCCATCCTGCTCGACGCACTGGGCCTGCTGCTGGGTGACCGCGCGGATGCCGGCTCGGTACGCCATGGTGCCGAACGTGCAGACATCAGCGCCAGTTTCGACATCGCCCGTCTCGACAGCGCACGCAGCTGGCTGCAGGCACAGTCGCTGAACCTGGACAACGAATGCCAGCTGCGCCGGGTGATCATGCGCAGCGGCCGTTCGCGCGGGTATATCAACGGCTCACCGGTACCGGCCCAGTCACTGCGCGAACTGGGCGAACACCTGGTCGATATCCACGGTCAGCACGAACACCAGTCGCTGATGAAACGCGACCTGCAACGCCAGTTGCTCGACAACCACGGCGGCCATGACCGGCTGTTGGCCGAACTGGCTGCGGTTCACCGCGACTGGAAACAGGTCGATGCTGATATTGCCGCAATCATCGGTGCCGGTAACGACCGCGACTCGCGGCTGGAATTCCTGCGTTTCCAGCTGCAGGAACTGGACGAACTGGCACCGCAACCCGGCGAAGTCGAACAGCTGCACGAAGAACACCGGCGCCTGTCCAGTGCCGGTCAGTTACTGGAGACCTGCGACCTGCATGTCCGGCAACTCTACGACGATGAACATACCGCACAGTCACTCATCAGCCAGGCACTGGCAGACCTCGAACCGCTGGCACGTATCGACCCGGCGCTGCAGGAGACCGGTGACCTGATCAACTCCGCGCTGATCCAGCTGGAAGAAGGCTGCAGCCAGCTGAGAGACTACCGGGACCGGCTCGAACTGGATCCACAGCGCCTGCAATGGGTGGAGCAGCGCCTCGACGCCCTGCACCGGGTCGCCGCTAAACACCATATCGGGGCGGAAGCACTGGAAGCATTCCAGAGCCGTCTGAGCGAGGAACTGGCAACCCTGGAGCAGGCCGACGAACGCCTGCAGGCGCTCGAATCGCACAGGGAGCAACTGGCGGCACGTTACGAAAAAAGCGCGCAGCAGCTCACCCGCAAGCGCAAAAAAACCGCGGCGCAGCTATCCAGGCAGGTCAGCGCAGACATGCAAACACTCGGCATGAAGGGCGGAAGGTTCATCATCGAGGTAAGCGACGCCGGCAGTGAACGCATGTCCCCGTACGGTCGCGACCGTATCGACTTCCTGGTCAGCGCCAACCCCGGACAACCACCCCGCGCACTGACCAAAGTTGCTTCCGGTGGCGAACTGTCGCGCATCAGCCTGGCCATCCAGGTATCGGCCGCCGCCGACACCCGCATACCAACCCTGATCTTCGATGAAGTCGACACCGGTGTCGGTGGCGCTGTCGCCGAGACCGTCGGCATGCAACTCCAGTCATTGGGAAAACACCACCAGGTGCTGTGCGTCACCCATCTGCCCCAGGTAGCCGCACAGGCACACCAGCACCTGCGTGTAAGCAAGCTCACCAGTGAAACCACCACACGCACCCGGGTACAGGCACTGGAAGAAGATGAGCGCACGGAAGAAATCGCCCGCATGCTGGGCGGCCGGAAAATCACAGCATCCACCCGCGCACACGCCAGGGAAATGCTGCAGTCCGGGTAACTGCAGTGTGGGCGGCGTCCGGAAACTACCGGGCCGCGTGACACCCTGACGTCTTTACTCTTGCCCCGAACACCAGTAAACCCGAGCTGAACAGCCACAGCGCCGCCGGGACCGGAACAGCGGCCACATCACCATCACGTACCGCCCAGGTATAGTGTTCCGTATCCTTGGCAAACCAGTTCTGGTGGCCATTGCCCATGCCCAGCACGAATGCAGTTGTCGTATCCGTCGGGACTTCCGTCTGCGACCACACGCCCCCGGAAATTCCACTGAACGGGGAGGGATCGGCGATCCCCGCTGCGTCATACTGAAGATTGCCCGCGGTATCGAACAGGGACACGCCACCCAGATTGACATGGTACATGTAGGACAGTTCACTGGCCGGACTGGTAATGTTGTAGCCATTGTCCGTTGAACCGTCAAAACTGTTGTTCAAATCAAAAGCGACGCCGTTTACCGGCGACATAATCGGCAAGCGCCAGTCGTCATAGCTCACACCACGGACTGAGTCAAAGTAACTGAGCCCGCTCACCCAGGAATTGGCCGCGGCCCAGGTCATCTTGCCATCCGCATCGCCGCTCAGTCCCCCGCTGTTGTTGTACTGCGTCCTGGCGTAGTCAGCATCCTGCAGCCAGGTGACATCCAGCACATCGTCATAGATTAACCCGCCACCACGATCGTACAGTGCCGCATGAGAAGAAAAGGGAACAAGAACAAATACAGCAGCGCACAGTGCGCCAGTCGGAAAGAATTGTTTCATTAGAATTGCCTCTGCTGAATCGAGTTATTATTTTTTTATCCAGCCTCCTACCGGCCGGTTATTGTTTTCCTCACAGGTTTGGCGTTATTTTACCAAACCAGGCTTGTTACCGTCCAGCATCGCTGTCCACCCCCCCCCGGGCGCGCTGGGGGAGGTGCATTATCCGCCTGATTATACTTTGGTTTCAGCCATTCGAGAGACCGGGTAAACACCATGACCCGGCCTGCGGTCCGGAATTTTCCCCCTCGAATACACTTCCTGCACAACCCGCAACTCTCACCATATCAGAACCGGTTCTCGACCATCACTTCCTCAAGCGCCAGTTGACCGGGTTTCGGCCAGGGCGGTTGGGTACCCTTACCGATGGCAATCATGAAAGCGATATCGTGATCATCAGGGAGCGCGATGATCTTCGCCACGGCAGCATAGTCAAAGCCGTCCATCGGACAGGTATCGTAACCGAGTTCCTGCGCCATCAGCATGAGTGTCTGGCCGGCGAGACCGCAGGAGCGCATGCCTTCGTCGCGTGTTACCTGCGGTTTGTCGCGGTAGTACTCATCCATGGCAGGCAGCAGGAAATCCTGCACTTCCTGCGGAGCCTCACGCCAGTAACGCGCGGGTTCCCGCTCCCACGCCAGGGTATCGAAACACAGCACCAGTAATTCCGACGCATCGGTGACCTGCGCCTGATCCCAGGCGACTGCGCGGATCTTCCTGCGCTGCGCCGGATCGGTAACTCGTACGAAACGCCAGTTCTGTATGTTGAATGCCGTGGGTGCGAGGAGGGTATGTTCCATAAGTGTACGAAATACGGACCCTGGCATCTCGTGCCCGGGGTCGAAATGTTTCACTGCACGACGACTGCGCGTAGCTTCACTGACATTCATACAGTTGATCTCCTGTTCGTGTTGGTATGCCTGTGGGTAGAGAGTGGTCCTGCAGAGCCGGCGGGCTAACCCTGCCGGGAAGTGTTACGTGCCACCAGGCGTTCGATCAACCCATCGAAACCGTGCGCGCTGATCTCCTCGGAGAAACTGGCGCGGTAGTTCATGACAAGACTGATTCCTTCGATCCTGACGTCATAGATTTTCCAGTTGCCATCAATCTTTCTCAGGCTGTAATCAACCTCAAGCGGCGCCTGACCCGGTTCCACAATACGAGTACGCACGGTTGCACGGCGCTGGTCATCACTCACCTTTGAGGACAGGTACTCGATCTTCTGCCTGCTGTACCCGGCAAGCGCCGCTGCGTAGACCCTGACCAGCAGTCTACCGTACTCCCGGACAAACCGTTCACGTTGCGCCGCCGTGGCCCGGCGCCAGTTTTTACCCAGGGTGAGGCGCGACAGGGTGACAAAATCCATGTGCGGTGCTACGTGCCGCTCGATCAACATACGCAGTTGTTCCGGGTCCTTGCGCAGCGCAGGTTCAAACCGCAGCTCGTTCAGTACGTGCCTGGTAGCGGTCCGAATGACCTCTACCGGCGTCTCTTCCGCAGCCAGTGTCCAAACCGGCACCAGCAATAACAGCAGGTAAACGAGTTTTGTTTGC
>Ga0256841_1003834_pt1 | contig 11091 bp, 12 predicted proteins | sample 356308metaG_FD_185971 | JGI IMG/M metagenome (GOLD analysis project Ga0256841, IMG submission 185971) | Hydrothermal vent microbial communities from Mid Atlantic Ridge, Atlantic Ocean - 356-308 | ecosystem: Environmental > Aquatic > Marine > Hydrothermal vents | place: Atlantic Ocean: Mid...
CAGAGAACACGGTGTTCAAATCCGCAACCACGGGATGAATGCCGCTGTCTTCGGCATAGCTGACATCGGCGATGGGGGTTGACACAACTGGCGGATCATTAACCGGAGTAAATGTCACGGTGAAGGTGTCTGTTGCTGTTAAGCCAGTCGGATCGGTAGCCATTGCCACCACATTGCCACTTCCGGAAAAATTTAATCCGGGGCTTACCTGAATGGAGGTGCCCACCAAATTGGTGGAAATATTCGAGTTTAAAGACACCGCTGAGAAGCTCAACACATCTCCGCTATCCGGATCAGAAAACACCGTATTTAAATCAGCAACAGCCGTCTGAACACCGCTGTCCTCCGGATAAGAGACATCACTAATGGGCGTATCCACATAGGGAAAAAAAATAGACGAATTTTGGTATTCCGGAAAATGGATGTAAGTGGGGTTTGACAGCTCATTGGCATAATTGGCAAGAATGGTGGAGTCACTGGTAATGCGGCTATCGGGCCAGGAGGCAAATGGTCCCCGGTCCCAGGGATCGCTGATGTAAACAAAAGCTTTAATCTGCGGCGTATTTTTAATTTTATTGAAATAGGGCACAAACCAGAGATTCCAATTGGCAGGGTTGGTGGTGCCCCCGTTCTGGATGGGGCTGGATTCACAAATCATCACCGGCTTTCCGTGAACAGCAGCATCATTTAAAAAACCATCCCCATTATTGATTTGTGAGAGAGTAAAATAGTTGATCCCCCACCAATCCACATATTGATCACCGGGGTACCATGCCAGGTAATTAAATTGATTGGGATTTACCGTATTCCATACCCAGGCGACATTGGTAACATTCTGTTGTTGAAAGAGATTATAAATATGTATCCAGATATTGATGAAATCGCTCGGGGAAACATTGGGGTCGTTGTGGATGCCACTATTGCCGTTCCCAAACTCATAGCCAGGACGCACAAACACCGGTCCATTCACTGCTTTAATCCGTTGGGCAATGTCGATGATCCGGTAGTCGAGAGAACCATTGAGGATTTCCTGTACCGGGATATGGGTGGTACCATTGATTAGATAGGTGCTATCAAAGAGAGTAATCCCCACCAGCAGGATATAGGGATAACCATGATTCGAGACGATATCCACAAAATTGGTGGAATCCAGGGCATTCAAGGTAGGGTCGATAGCTGAATAAGCCGAGTAAATGACCGGTATCTGATTCGTGCCATTTTGATACTCACTCACATATTGCCAGTTTTCGGCATCACTGTAGAGGAAGGAAATGTATTGCCCCAGCCCATGAAGGACTCTGCCATCCGCCGGCTCAAACTTCTCCTGCGCGTGGAGTACCATCCCCCAAATGGTGAGTATCATAAACCAACGATATATTCGTATCATCCGACTTTCCGATATTATTTATAACGACCCGGGTTGGGGGAGTACATGAGTGGGGGTAAAATCTTCAGTTGGTTAGATTTTCCAATATCCCCAAACCGGGATCCCGAATGTTGCCATTGTTTCAATAAACGAGTGTGCAATATTAATGATTGTGAGCAATCTTAAAGATCGGTTAACAGAAAAATAAACAAACGGGACAGGGAAATGGATGCTTCGGGATGGATATGGCAAACTGGGGAGTGATAACCGGGGGGTGTTGATAACCGTGTATCCGATAAGTTAGAGCCGGCGATCCACCAGGCCGGCTCTGATCATGAGGTCAAATTCCGAAAATGTTTTCCGGGTTTCCGGGCAAGAAGAGAGGCGCTTTATTTATCCGCCGCAATACCCATTTTTTTCTTCAGCGCCGCCAGAGAATCCGCCGCGGCAGAAGGCGCCGGTTCGGAAAGCGCTTTCTCGATTTCATCATCCACCGAGGCAGACGTATCGGCAATATCCCCATACGCTTCTGCCAGGGCTTCTTCTTCGGTAACCTTGGTTTTCATCTTTTCCAGCATTGACAGGGTGCTGGAGGAATCAATAGAGGACAACTGCTTGTTAATTTTTTTCATTGATGCAGCAGTGCGCGCTCGTGCTTTTAGAGTAACCAATTCATTTTCATATTTGGATATCGCCTGTTTGAGCTTATCCACTTTCACCTGTAACTGATCCGCCATTTGCTGCTGTTGTTTGTAATTCGCCATAAATTCAGCAGCCCGCCTGGCAGCTTCTTCTTTTTTCACCAGCGCTTCGGAAGCCAGGCGATCCGCTTCTTCGGGTGACAGACCTCCCTGCTGGGCTTTTTGCAGCAGCATCATTGCTTTGCGCTCGTAATCCGCCGCCAATTTCTTTTGATCCTCCGCATCCTTTTTCATCCGGATGGCAATGGCTTTGACTTCCGCCAGACTCCGCATGGCGGCTCCCAAATCCTTCTTTAAATCCCGGATACCCTGTTCGGTCAGTTTGATCGGGTCCTCCAGTTTATCTACCACTGCATGGGCTTCCGATTGGGCAACCTTAAATACACGTTGAAATATACCCATCCTGTTTCTCCTTCTTGTTTGTTGGCAAATTATAATGTTGAAATGGTATCGTTAAATTCTACCGTTGAGATACCGAATCACACCGGGCGGCATCTCTTTGAAAACTGAGGGGGACCTTCCCTGCATTAAAGCCTTTTTAATTCCCGGCAAATTTCAGCAGCTCCCCGCTATACTCCGCCAGCGCCAGGGAAAGCGACTGGATGCTGGCTTCCAGTTCATTTAAATCCAGATTCTCTAACTGCAGGGTATCCCGAAAAATCACCCGTTTGCCCTCCTCATCCAGGCAAAAGGCGCCGTGCACCAGGGTTCGGTTCATCTGAAGCAAACGTTTAAAAAAATCCCCGGGCTTCTCCGGCGTTTCCATAATCACCTGTTCCAAAATTAAAATCGGCTCTTCACAATCTACTATCAAATTCTGGATGCCGTTCTCCGGGTCTTCCACAACCACCAACTCCTCCGCCGGGTCTTCGCCCACAATTTTTAAATCCAGGTTTAACAAATAACCTTTTACCAATTCAAACTTATCGATCATTATATGTCCTCCTTACGGTTTTGTATTTTTAGTGTTTTCACCCGGTAAATATTGCTGGCTATAAGTAATGATTGACGAAAAATTTTGGATAATGCATGATTACCGTGAATTTTGAGGTTCCAGCCGCTTTTCCAATTCCCGGTAGGCATGATTCAATTGTTTCACCAACTCCTCGGCAATTTGTTGTTTTTCCGGGCTGTCAGAATGCAGGTCCGGGTGATAGCGTTTCAACAATTTTTTCCAGCCGCTGCGCACGGTACGGATATCCGAACCGTAGGGAACTTCCAAATTAGCATAATACTGTGCCAGAACCGGGTCCTCTGTTGCCGGGATATTCACGGTAGGAGTGCCGGTTGCAGGTTCTTCCTGGGGAATTTTGCTGCCCGGAACGTTCGGGGGAAAAACGTTGCTCACCTCGCTGCGGATAATTTTATAAATTCGAGAAAAAATCGTCATGGCTGTTATCGTTTACGTTTCCATTCCAAAAAGTTGCCGGAAAAATTTTTTCCTCCCCCCTTAAACACCAGCTGGAGCATTCGGTTTCTTTTCGGAAATCAGGATGAGGTTGTCGCCGCGTTCCACCCGAAAATCAACCCCGGGATTGGAGATCACAGCACCATTGCTGCTTCTTTGTACCGCCAGCACAATGCTGTTAAACTGCTCCTTCATGGCGGTAAACACCTCGATAAAGCGCTTACCTGCCAGAGAAATGGGGACGGAAACTTTAAAGATATCATTACCATAGCCGGAACTCAGCAATTCCGAGACCACGATGGAAATGCCGTGATCCAATGCCGAACGGGAAATCAGCCGGGTGCTGAACTCAGTGCCCACGATGATTTCATCCGCCCGGGCGCGCCGGCAATGGCGCACATTGCTCTCATCCATCAACTCCACAATCGTGTAAGCATTGGGATTGATGCTTTCCACCGTTAAGGTTGCCAACACCACTTCAGCATCCCGAACATTGATATCCAGTTGATCATCCCCCAAAATGACCACGGTTTTCGCTCTTGGTAAATTTGCCCGCCTTAAATTCTCTTCGGTTATCTCTCCCTGTATAAAATAAAGATTGTCATCATCCACCGGTTTCTCCGGAATGTTGGCAATTAGAATAATCGGTGCTGTTACATAGCGAGAATCTTTTCTCAACTCGGTTAAGATGTCCCTGGTACGGGCATTCCACTGACAAAGGATGATATGTTTTTCAAATTGATAAGACTTCATGCCGCGATGTTCCTTTAGTTTTTTTTCCACAAAGATGCTGGCAATAGTAGCAGTAAACATTCCCAATAAGCCAATTCCCAGAAACATAATTACGATTCCAATCAACCTGCCGGCTGTAGTGGTGGGGGTAATATCTCCATACCCAACCGTGGTTAACGTAACAATACTCCACCAGAAGGCATTGCTCCAGGTTAGCCCGGGTTCAAAATATTTCAGCGCCAGGCTACTGGTCACAATTAATAAGATGATGACGATAAGCAGCCGGTGCAGATTCTCCCGCTGAAAAAATTTCAAAAATTTTAACAACCGTCGTTTCATGGTCTCCTATTATCCGTCAAATTTTGAAACAGACTTTCGATTAATCTTTGCGTTAAACAGATGTCGGCAGCCGTTAATATAAATCCCAGGCACCGTTTTTATAATAATGATAAACCGCCAGGTTTAATTCGTTGGATGCCTCCACCGAGTCGTAGGCATCCAATTCTCCTTTGCCAAAATTCAACATGCTAATCATGGCGTCTTGATTCAAAAAGCGAGTCTCCACATCATCAAATTTAATTTCGGAGAGTCGTCTTTTCAACGCCTGCCGGGGAAGGGCTTTGCCCTTTATACCCAGCCCCATTCCCCCAGGGTGGGGATGTTATTGTGATAAGCGATGGCGCTTAACCCGGCAGCATCAAAAGTCTTCAAAATCGAGAGAAATGCCCGTCGGGAAAAAAACGGGCTGGTTGCCTGAGTGACCATTGCCCCGCCTTGTGCAAGATGCCGGGAAGCCACCTGGTAAAATTCCCGGGTATACAGCCGGGCTAATTCCACATTTTTGGGATCCGGCAGGTCGATGATGATCACATCAAACAGTTGATCGCTCTGTTTTAGAAAAATATAGGCATCCTTGTTGATAACCTGTACCCGGGGATCCTGGAATGAGTTGTTATTCAGTTTTAGAAAAAGGGGATGACGTTGGGCTAAGGTGGTAACCGCCGGATCCAGGTCCACCAATACTACCCGGTTCACATCGGGATATTTCAGAATTTCCCGCACCGCCAGCCCGTCCCCACCACCCAACACCAGCACCTGTTTGTGAGCAGCACTCATGTGCATTGCCGGGTGCACCAGCGGTTCGTGATAACGCTCTTCATCATAACTGCTGAACTGTTCATTGCCATTCAAATAGAGCCAGAAATAGTTCTTCCATTGGGTGACCACAATTCGTTGATAAGGTGTTTGCTGTTGATAGATTACCCGATCCACATATTTATGCTGTTCTCCGAACAGGATGATCGGCTGCACTGTCCAGGCTAAGGTAATTAGAAACAAGGGTACAACTAAAAAACCGGCTGTAACCCTTTTGGCATTGGTTAGCACCTGGCGATGCCGCCAGAACAGGGCGGCTGCCACCAAAAAATTAATACTGCCCAGAATTATCGGGGTATAGGTCAACCCCAGGTAAGGCAGTGCGACAAAGGCAAACAACAATCCGCCCAGGAGGGCGCCATAGTAATCCTTTTCCATCACCGAGCTGATATTAATCCGGAGTTCTTCGAAGAAATGATTGAGCCGGGTAGCCAGGGGAATTTCCATTCCGATGAGAAAGCCGATGCTAAACGAGACGAAGTAGATGACCGGGTCGATCCAGGAAATGTATACCGAAAGCAGATAGATGAAAGCGGCGCTTCCGGCGGTGAGGATGGATAATCCCAATTCTACCCAAACAAAAGCATCCAGCAGGGAGGTGCGGATATATTTGCTCACCCGGCTGCCAACCCCCATAGCAAAGAGCATCACCGAGACGGTGAGGGTCCATTGAAGCACCGAATCGCCCAGCAGATAACTCGCCAGGGTTGCCATCACGTATTCAGCGACTATCCCCGCCAGACCGGTGGCAAAGATGCAGGCTTTTAGCAAAAAATTGCCCGATAAGCGGTGTTTTGGGATCGGCTTCTCGGTACCGGGTGAGGACCGGATTGAAGATGGTATGGTTGCATCTTGCATATTGATTTCCGACAATATTTAGTACCTACGGTATTTTCATACTTTCTGAATTCACTCAAATTTATTGTAAGATGACCTTCTTACCACAAGAACGGAGAACAAAACTGGTATACTCTAACCACCTATTGCCTGCTCCGAACATTTAGACCACCCATCCTAACAAAAAAGAAGCTGCGATATATGACATGGCTTCGATTACGGCAGCACCAACGTTGGGTTTTTCCTGGTTGACCAGTTCATCGGTTAGTTTTTCCCCGGGGAGTAAAATTTTGTCGGTCGCCCAGCGAACAATGGGTAGCATGATCAGTCCGAAAGCGACAAAACCGAAGAAGGTGCTGAGGTTTTCCGACCAGGAGATGAAATCACCCGCTGCCCCGATGCGGATCACATTGCCAATGGCAATCAGGGCACCGGCAAACGCCACTCCAACCGCCACATTGTCTTTTTCAATTTGTTCATGAATATCAAACGGGGTAATCCAGTTATATACGGCACCGGCAACAATCAGCACGAACTGCCCCAGCAGCCAGAACGCCCCGGCGGTAATCAAATCTCCGGTATCACCGGACATGGCGCCGTAAATAATCAATCCCATGGCGATATGATTACCCGCTTCCACCATACCGGTACCGGCATTTTGATCTTCGATGATCTCTTTGATGTTATCGAACTTACTCAAAATGATTTTATTGTTGATAAAAATGGAAATATTCAACAGGATAATAGAGATGATGCCGTAATAGAAGATGTCGAACAGGTCATCTATCCAGCCGGCGGATTCCCCGGACAGTACCCCGCCCAGGGCAATCACCAGACCGAAGTAATACCCGAAGACCGAAAGTGCCAGCGCAAGGTTGTCTTTTTTGACCAGCTCTTCCCGCAGCACAAACCGGCGGTTTAGTTTGTCGTACACGAATTTCCCCAGGAAAAACAAAATAAACACGGCGATTAGATAAATGATTCCGGTGATAACTTCATCGAGTGTCATAAACGCCTCCGGTGGTTGATAATTTTTTTGACAATATTATGGAAGATCTTCCCCTCACCCTTCATCGAATGAATCCAACTCATCATGGCAAGGCATGCCCGGCAGGTTTAGAAAGAGATTCCGCCAGGAAATTAAGAGCAGACATCATTATAAATGGGGCGAATTCTTCTTGCCGGATTATTTGCCAAAGCCCCCGCTCCGGCGGCGGAAACCACTCATTCTGCTTCGGCGGGTTCGTTGCTTTAGCCGTTGAGCAAACGATTTCTTTCGGGCAATTTCCCGCATCCGGCGTCTTTCAAAAAAAGATTTGTGAATCTGCCTGGTTCGGGAACCGAAGGTGCCGTATTGCTTGCCGCGCCCATACCAGGGTTGCCCGCGCCGGTAATATCTCCGGTAGTCATCCCAGTCATTCCGGTAAACCGGACGCCCGAACATGTGAAACATACTGCTCAGAAACATCCATTTTCCATAAAACTCCCAGAAAGAATTTCCCCGGGAATCCGTCACCCAGTGACCATACCGGGGATTGCCCACATACTGATACCCGGGTGGGTAAGCAGTTTGGGTTACCTCGCCATCCGGTGTTTTGGAGGCAATCACCATTCCCAGGTAATTAAAATATTTTTGATATTCCTTTTTGGGAACCTTCTGCCAATCCAAAATATCGGTGATAAAAGTTAAGCTATCCTTCTGATCCACCTGGTTTGCATAAATCACCCTGTACTTGTGATAATATTCCTTGAAAAAATTCCCCTCCTCCTTCATATCTTCCAGGATGATGGAATACTGCGGATATTGGGACAACTCCCTTTTGAGTTTCTCCAGGGGGGAGGAGGTGCCACAAGCACTTACCCAGGCGATTAATAGGGATAGTAACAAAAATCGGATTGATCGTTTCATGGGTGTTTATCCATTTGTTTGGTGACACATAAAATTAGTCAGTAAAAACTCTATACGGTTTCGGGGTGACGCAGGTTACCGGCATTCCGTTTTTTTCGCTTGGGAAAAAACCTTGGACTACCGGGCTACGGGGGAGTTGGAAGTTCATTCCTGTCCGGGAAGGATATTGGTAAATTGATATTCCTCCACATAATACCCCTCCGCTGCCTCAAATTCGGTTTCTCCCCACTGCTCAATGGTTACAAAATGTTCATCTGCTTCGTCAATAAAATCCCAATAAATGAACCCAATCGGTTCGCCCTTACCCCCTTCGTAAAAATAAGCCGTGCCGGATTCATCCAGGTAAAAAGTTTTTCCTTTTACCACAATTTGAGAGGGCGGATCCTCATGTTCAATAATATAATTCGGCACATCTCCCTCAATTGCCCCGATGGGCAACTTTTGACTGATGGTCCACTCCACCTCATCATCTTCCTCCCTGCCCAGGTAAACCTTTTCTCTTCCGGCGGTTAATTCCCACTCCTCGGCAATATACCCGTCGCCATAATCATAGCGATGATAAGCGGTTACCTGCCAGGTTTTCATGTCGTAATCCACCAGATACCCCACTTTCAAATGGGATAAATCGAGGTCACGCAACGGATCGAAATCATCTTCCGGCTTCTTTCCTTTGAAAAAATCCCTCAGACTCATGAATTGGCACCTCCCGGATTCATCGAGTTAAGTGACCGTAAATCGGACACAATATAGGCTATTTGTGAGGAAAGGGTCAAGCATTCATAAAAACTTATAAAAGGGGGGGTATCATTTTTTTAGCCAGCGCACCGGGTTCAGGGGTTTGTTGCCGCCGTAGATTTCAAAATGGAGCATGCTGCCCTCCAGGGAACCGGAATCCCCAACGGTGGCGATTACCTTTCCGGCTTCCAGTTTATCAAACTTTTTGACAAAGACCTCCTCCAGGTGCGCGTAAACCGTATAAAATCCTTTGTCATGATCCACGATAATCATCTTCCCGAATCCCGGCATATAGGTTACCAGACTTACGTAGCCACTTGACACACAATGCACCGGGCTTCCCTTCTTAGCCTTAATATCAATCCCGTTATTCACCTGCACTGTTTTTAATCGAGGATTCCGGTATTTCCCGAAACCATGGGCAATCCTGCCCCGCACCGGCCAATTTAATTTCCCCCGCTGCCGGCCAAAATTACCGGGGAGACTTTCCCAGTCGAATTTTTGCCGGCTCTCGGAATTTTTTTCAACCCGCGCCTTTTCCAGGGTGGCAATGATGTCTTCCAATCGTGCCAGACTGTTTTGTTTTTCTTGCAGTGCCAATTCCAGAAGCTGCTTGTTACGTTTTATTTGCTCAATTTGTTTCTGGCGTTCCTGCCGTTTTCCTAATAGTTGTTTTTGCTGGAAAGTCTTCTCGGCAGCAAGCTGCTGTTGCTGTCTCAACTCCCGGGTCCGTTTGTCTTTGAAGTTTTTTAATTGTTCCTGCTTGGATTGCAATCGTTCATATATGCGCTGAACACTCCGGGTGATGATCTGAAAATATCGATACCGCAATAGCGCCTGGTTAAAATTTTCAGCCCCCAGAATCCATTCCAGTTCTTTTCCCTGGTGATATTTATACATGAAGACAATCTGCTGCCGGAATTTATCCTGAAGCACCTTTATTTGTTTCGCCAACTTTTGAATCTCGACAGACAATGAAGAAATCTCTCGACGATTTCTCCGGATTTCCTGCTGTAACAGGCTCAAGGATTGTTGATACAACAGCACCTGTTGATCGAGATTCTGCATGTTGTCGATTTGAGCCTGGAGAGTATTTCGGGATTGGGCAAGGTCTTGTTGAAGCCGGGCAATTTCATTGCGAATTTTAGATAGTTCCTTCTGGGCGGAAGACAGGTTTTGGGGACCTCCCTGACCAAAAACGGGAATGGATATGAAGATGATGAGGTAAAGAAGTAGGGCAGGACCAAAAGGGTTATTATTTTCCCGGGACATAAGCAATTCCCACAAAATGCGTAACTCCTAACTCGAAATGATATTGCAATGAATACCCGATTTCAATTTTAGCGGCTTTCATTTCCAAACCCGCGGTTGGAATCGATGCCTGGGTTGAATATCCGGTCATGAGATGTAAACCCGGAAACAGTTGATATTCTACTCCCATGGTAAGTTCCGGTGAATACCAACTATCTTTTTGCATGGCAATGTATGCCCTCATGTCATCCGAGACCCGGTAGAACATCCCCATGGAAATGCGCTGGGGTAGTTGCTCGGAAAATCCGTTCATCCGGGGCTGATTCACATTATCGACCACTCCGGCGGCAGATAAATGAGAGGTTACCTGATATTGGACCCCCACACTGACGCCCAGAGCGCTTATGCTCTCATAATTTTTTGCCGAAACATGGTACCAATGAACAGAAATGCCCAGCGCTAATTTCCCACCATACAACAACCTGGCAACAGCGAAGCTTATTTTGTCTTCCCGATAAAGAGCACCTCCGAAATCCTCGACACTCACCCCAAGCCCCACCCCCTGCAATGGCAACTCGATGAGTCCATTGGTATATCGGAGTTCTTTCAGGTCGAACAATTGACTATAGTTCAACGCGCCATAAAATGCTGTCGCGCTTGCTGCCAGGGCGGGATTTCGCACAAATCCATCTCGTATGCCGTTACCTGCCAGAATGCTGTTCGCCAGCGCAGCATGACGCGGGCTGAATGCCGGGTAATCAAAAGCCGAATACACCGGGTGTATCGCAAAGAACCCCATAATCAGAACGAGCCGAACTTTCATTTTCTCTCATTTACCATTATTTGGCATTGAGTGGTGACGATACGGATAGAGCTTTTCCAGAATCTTATTCCTTTCAATGATTAACGCCTCTTTCAACACCGGCTCTTCGGAGGCATCATCCAATCGATTGCGATTGTAATTCGACAACCGTTGTCTGGCAAAATAAAGAATCTC
>Ga0256841_1003835_pt1 | contig 11090 bp, 10 predicted proteins | sample 356308metaG_FD_185971 | JGI IMG/M metagenome (GOLD analysis project Ga0256841, IMG submission 185971) | Hydrothermal vent microbial communities from Mid Atlantic Ridge, Atlantic Ocean - 356-308 | ecosystem: Environmental > Aquatic > Marine > Hydrothermal vents | place: Atlantic Ocean: Mid...
AGAAATCCAGATGTTCATCAATTCGCCCGGCGGCGGCATCTATGCCGGACTGGCGATCTATGACACCATGCAGCAAATCTCGGCCCCGATCAGTACAGTTGCCGTCGGCGTGACGGCCAGCTTTGGTACGGTACTGCTCACTGCCGGGACACATGGCCGCCGATTCGCGCTGCCCAATGCCACCATTCACATGCACCAGCCGCTTGGCGGTGCACAGGGGCAAGCGTCGGATATTGTCATTCAGGCAAACGAAATCATCCGCCTGAAGGAGCGGCTTAACGAAATCTTCATGTACCATACAGGGCAGGACAAGGCCACCATCGAGCACGATACCGACCGTGACTTCTACATGAGCGCGTCACAGGCTGTCGAATACGGCCTGATCGACGCCGTGCTGGAACCGGCCAAAACGCCGGAAGCCGCGGCTGCTGGAGGGAGCAGGTGACCCAATTACCCACTGATGAACAGCGGTGTTCTTTCTGCCGCCGATCACAAAGGGAAGTGCAGCACCTGATCGCCGGGCCGGATGGCGTATTCATCTGTGATGAGTGCGTCCATCTGAGCATGCAAATCCTGGCACAGGAGGCAGCCCCCTACGAATCAGAATCGGACTTCACCATCGAGCATGTTCCCTCGCCCAGGGAAATACATGAGTACCTGGATGAGTATGTCATCAGCCAGGAACGCGCCAAGCGAGTCTTGAGCGTGGCCGTGCACAATCACTACAAGCGTGTGAAAGCCGGCGGCAAGCTTGAGGATGTAGAGCTGGAAAAGAGCAACATCCTGTTGATCGGCCCGACCGGCTGTGGAAAGACACTGCTGGCCCAGACACTGGCCCGTGTACTGGATGTCCCTTTCTGCATTGCTGACGCAACGGCTCTGACTGAAGCCGGCTACGTTGGCGAAGATGTCGAAAACATTCTACTGCGCCTTATCCAGGCGGCAGATTACGACATCAAGCGTGCAGAAAAGGGCATCATTTACATTGACGAAATTGACAAGATTGCGCGCAAAAGTGGGGACAACCCATCCATCACGCGCGATGTAAGTGGTGAGGGTGTGCAGCAGGCGCTGCTCAAAATCATCGAAGGTACTGTCGCCAACGTCCCGCCCCAGGGCGGGCGCAAACATCCACACCAGGAATTCATCCAGATTGACACAAGCGACATCCTGTTCATCTGTGGTGGGATGTTCAACGGCATTGAGGACCTCATCGCCAACCGCATCGGCGTCAAAGGGCACATCGGCTTCCAGGGTAAAAGCCGCAGCGAAATGGATCACTCCACCCTGCTGAAAAACATCAGCACCGATGATTTGATCCACTTTGGCTTGATCCCGGAGCTGGTGGGTCGGCTGCCGGTCGTCACACACGTCGAACCGCTGGACGAAGCAGCGCTGATGCGTATTCTGGTCGAACCACGCAATGCACTGACGAAGCAGTACCAGAAACTGTTTGCCCTTGACGATGTGGAACTGGTCTTCACCGAAGATGGGTTGTCCGCCGCCGCACAGGCAGCCATCCGTCAGGAAACAGGTGCACGCGGGCTGCGCAGCATCATCGAGAATGTCCTGCTGGACGTGATGTTTGAGATTCCGGGGCGCTCGGATATCCGTCGGGTGATCATCAACCGGGATGTTATCGAACGGCGGATCAGGCCGCTCATCCTGACACAGGATGACACACCGCTCAACTGGACGGAAGATGGCTCACTGGAAAGCGCTGCATAGCATCGGGCAGTAGAATACCGTCATAGAACGAACAGGTCTGCCATGGGTTGGCGTCGGCAGACCTGTTTCTTATCTCACCTGCTCGAGAAGCACTACCTCGGCCAGATCACCTACCGCTGACTGAAAAGCCCGCACGTCCAGATAGCTGGCCCCTTCGGATGTACCCCAATGCGAAGGGATCACCCACCGCGGCTGCAAGATTCTGGCCGCTTCGACGGCCTCTTCAATGCCCGCCAGGCCGTTGTGACCCCCACCTACTGGCAGGATGGCAATATCAGGGTGAAAGTGTGCCATCTCCGGGGTCACGGCTGTACTCGCCGCATAGTAAATATCATAGTAGTCCATTGAGATCAGGTAGCTCAAATCCCGAAATCGGCCTGTCAGACTGTTCCCCGACAGCCCGCCATCGGGAACAGCCGTAATCCGTGCACGGTCAATGGTGATACTCTGCCAGGGCCGCAGGACGCGCACATCGCCATCAAGGCACTTTGCGGCTTCATCACCGGCAATTACCTGGGTATCAGGCCCACACAGTTTGTTTACATCCGCAGGCGAGCAGTGATCGTAGTCCACACGGCTGATCAAGATCACATCCGCCAGGAATGCGTTCCGCGCCACACGCCAGGGATCGATGTAAATCAACGGCGGGCCTTGCAAACGAAACGTACTGTGACCCAGCCACTGAATGCGGTCAATCATGCTGTTTTCTCTCTTCTCCTCCCTCAGCTTTTAGTGTAACACCAGGTCGCCCTGCGCCCAAATGCGCGACGGGGCCGCATGCGTGCCCGCCCTAACTGGCAGCGAGACGACTTTGTCGTATAATGCGTAACAGACAGGAAACACAGGCAACACTCGCAACACTCACGGCATCAACCTTTGCCCGGGTATTTTTCAAGGAAGTGAACTCATGACCGGACGAATTGCGCCCAAACCCCCGCGACGGCCAGCCCAATCACAGCCGCCTGCCAGAGGCGGTCAGCAAGGTAAATGGGAACCGCCTGTAATGCGTTCCATTGAGGATACAGGCCTCAATTTACTAACTATCGCCGATCTGGTCATCAAAGTGCTGTACTTCGGCGGTTTCATGTCCGGGCACCGGATCGCCGACTTCGTCAAACTGCCCTATACCGGCGTGCTCGACGGCGTGATGGAATTCCTGAAGCGCGAAAAATTCGTGGAAGTCAAAGGCAGCGGCGGCGTTGGTGAAGCAGCCTACCAATACGTGATTTCGGCCAAGGGGGCAGAAAAAGCGCGGGAAGCCATGGAGCGTTCGCAATACGCGGGGCCGTGCCCGGTGACCCTGTCGCAGTATATCGCCGCCATGCGCGCCCAGAATCAAGGGAAGCGCACCGTCACACAGGACATGATGAAGTCTGCGCTGACCCATCTTGTCGTCTCCGAACGTATGCTCAACAAAATTGGCCCGGCGGTTAATTCCGGCAAGTCCATCTTTCTCTATGGGCCGCCGGGCAACGGCAAGACCACCATTTCTGAAGCCGTAGGCCGTATGGTGCTGGGAACCGACATCTGGATTCCATACGCGATCGATATTGACGGCCAGATCGTGCGCGTCTTTGACAGCGTGAATCACGAAGTGCTGGAAGCCGCCTCCAACGAAGGCGCAAGCAAGACCGGCCTCAAACGTGATCCGCGCTGGATTCGCATTCGCCGCCCGGTGATCATGGTCGGCGGTGAGCTCACGATGGCCGGGCTGGACCTGGTCTACGACGACACTAACAAGTATTACGAAGCGCCGTTCCAGGTCAAAGCCAATGGTGGTATGTTCCTGATCGACGACTTCGGTCGGCAGCAGGTGAGGCCGCGCGATCTGCTCAACCGCTGGATCGTCCCCCTGGAAAAAGGCGTGGACTTTCTCACTCTGCATACCGGACGCAAGATCGAGATGCCATTCTTCGTGCTGATCGTCTTCTCCACCAATCTGGAGCCGCGCGATCTGGTTGACGAGGCATTCCTGCGCCGTATCAGGCACAAGATCGAAGTCGGCGATCCCAGCTATGAGGAGTTCCGGGAAATCTTCCGAAAGGTATGTGAGACCAAACGCGTGCCGTACGACGATAAAGGGCTGGCCTATCTGCTGCAGGAATGGTACATCAAACACGACCGCAAACTGCGCGCCGTGCATCCGCGTGATCTGATTGACCAGTTGATTGACATTGCGCGTTATCTGAATCGCCCGCCGCGCCTGACCAAAGACCTGATCGATCGTGCCGCCGAAAGCTACTTTGTGGAATTATAAAGCCGGGCCTGTGCATCGGGAGATAGCCGGCTGGTCGCTGTCAAGGGACTTCAATCGCAGATCGACCGTTCCAGCAAGCCCGCCAGGAGAACGCCATTTCGGATATCTCCACAGCACCGCTGCACGTCGGCCTGCTCAGGATGGAACCGACCGTAGACCATGACCCGTAGACTCGATGGAGCACCTGTACCCCGCCATCTCATTTTCGTCTTGAGAAATGGGATGACCGTTGTACAGTGGGACACTGACCAGGTACAAGACCTGTTCAGCGGTCAGCATTTTCCCTTCCGCGATCAGGAGTACGGCCATGCAATCACCGACATGGAGCTGGAGCAGCTCCGCGAGGCAGGCCGTGTCTCTCATTATGACCGCGCCTATGTGTGGCTCCACGCCCTGCCAGAAGGCAATCGCTTCTCCAGATTCCGCATACGTGAGGAAAGCACCGCCCGCGTCAAGTACTTTTACCTCAACACCACCCTGCCCGCTCAAAATCTAAACCGGGTACAACAACGCCTGCATGATCTCGGGCTGGACAGGCACTATGCGGCCCGCGAGCAGAGCGGACTCGTCGCCATCGTCAAGCAGGATAACCAGCCGTTCACGCGCCTGACCGAAGCAGAAGCGGCACAAAACGTGCTGCGCCGGGCAGCACCACAACTGCTGCAGGACGCAGCCGTGGCTTTCCTCGAATATGATGTCAACAGAGCGCCCCCGGGTGACGATTTCGACGCCGTTGACGTGCTCGACCTTGACACACTGATCGCCAGTCAGACCCAGTCCTTTGCCAATGCAAGCAAAGTGGTCGTTGGAGCGGATCGCGATACGGTCTTTCTGGACTCTGTCGCCAAGACCATGGACGCTCTGGGGGTTGAATTTGTGACTGCAAACACCGGAATTGAAGCCCTCCACGCCATTGAAGACCTCGAACCGGACCTTGTGCTGATGAGTCTTGTGCTCCCGGATACACATGCCTGGGAAATCCTCGCCAAGATGAAGGCCAACCAGGCCCTGACCAACATCCCGGTCATTATCACCAGCGCGCTGGGGACGCCAGCCGATCAGGTCTTCGCCCTGACTGTTGCCAAAGTCCATGATTTTCTGGTGAAGCCTATCGCGCCCGGACGGCTGCGCCAGAGCGTCTGGCTGGCGCTGAAAAGCCGCTGACACTGCATACAGCACTTATCCACATCACGTCGAGTTGCAGCCTCCTGCTGCGGCTGGTAGAGTCGCCCCGGGTCATTTGCCAGCAGTCCACATAACGAGGATGCCATGATATTCGTCACCGGAGGGACAGGCTTTCTTGGAAAGAATCTGATCCCCCGTCTTGCCGCACATGGGCACGCTATTCGTGCGCTTGTACGCCATCCCGACCTGCACCCCTGGCTGCAGCAGTACAACGTGGAAATCGTTCAGGGCGACCTGCAAGACACAGCGGCCATACAACAGGGCATCGCAGGCTGCCGCTACGTCGTTCATGCGGCGGGTCTGTTCCGGATGTGGGGGAAGCAGGCTGAGTTCGAACGAGCCAATGTGCTGGGCACGATCAACGTTGCTGAGGCTGCCGCGACCGCAGGCGTCGAGCGCTTTGTGCATATATCAACGATTGCCGTCGTCGGCAATCCTGCGCCGGGGCACATCATTGACGAAACGCATCCAGCCCATCCCGCCGATCCCTACCAGCGGAGCAAGCTGGCAGGCGAACACGTGATCCAGCGCTATATCTTCGAGCGGGGGCTTCCGGCCATCATCCTGCGTCCCGGCGCATACTACGGTCCACATGGCCACTACGCCTTTAACCGCCTGTTCTTCGAAGACCCGATGAAAGGTCTGTTGATCAAAGTGGACGGAGGCCGCCACGTGATTTTCCCGGTATACATCGGCGATGTGGCCGCTGCCGTCTGCAATGCACTGCACTGCGGCGAAGTGGGCGAAATCTACAACGTTTGCGGCGATCCACTGACCCACAACGAGGCCAACCGAATCATCAGCGACGAAGCGGGTATCTCCCATTTCCGTTTCAACGCCCCTCGAAGGGCAATGATCACGCTGGCCCGCATCTGGACATGGCTCTCCGAGTACACCGGTGTGGAACCCTACTACCCGCTCAACCTGCGCACCTATGTCTTCAACGACTGGCAGGCATCCAGCCAGAAAGCCCGCGATGAGTTGTACTTCAGACCGACCTCGTTCCGGGAAGGCGTGCGGCAAACCCTGGCCTGGTACCGCGAAATCGGTTTCCACCCGATCCTGCCGTCGGTAAGCTTCCTGCGGAAGTAACGCATCCGTCCGGGACAGACAGGAGCTTTTCGACGGCAATCCCCATCACCAGCAGGGTTGGTATAATCTCCCTGCCTGATGCTCTAACTCAACACACCCATTCCGGGAAAGAGAGGCGTACCGTATGATTAAGATCGTGACGGTAGAAGAAATGCGCGCTATTGAGCAGGAAGCGGATGCTTCCGGCCTGAGCTTCGCGCAGATGATGCAGAATGCCGGACGCGCGCTGGCTGATCATGTGCTGACGCATGTGGAAAGCTATCCGGGGATGCGCATCACCGTGCTGGTCGGCCCCGGCAACAACGGCGGCGATGCCCTGGTAGCAGGGAAGTTGATCGCTGACGAAAGCGAGTGTGAAGTTGCCTTCTATCTGTACAGGCCCCGCGACGAAAGCGATCCCAATTTCGCCGCTGTCAAAGAAGCCGGTCTTTTCACTGCCGATGCGGAGCACGACTCGCGCTTCCGGGCGCTGAAAAAACTGATCAGCACCTCGGATGTCATCATAGACGGCATCCTGGGCATTGGCTTGAAACTGCCCGTCAAAGGCGAAATGGCAAAATTCCTCAGCACCGTGAACAAAGCCATCACTGCCGCACGACGGATCGAGTCTCCACTGCGCTACCAGACTCCGGCCTATCCGATCATTGGCGGCATACCTGCCCCACTTGTCATCGCGGTGGACTGCCCCAGCGGTGTAGACTGCGACAGCGGCGACGCCGACCCGGTGGCCATCCCGGCTAACGAAACAGTCACATTCGCTGCAGTCAAGCGCGGACTGGTGAAATTCCCCGGTGCGGGCCTGACCGGCAGGCTGCATGTCGCCGACATTGGACTGCCGGGTAAACTGCCAGGCCGCGACCGCGTCAGTCTGGAAATGCCGGCAGGCACCGACATCCGTGCCCTCCTACCGGAGCTGCCCCCGAACGCAAATAAGGGCACATTTGGCAGGGCATTGATCGTCGCCGGATCGCTCAACTATACGGGCGCGGCAGCGATGGCGGCAAAAGCAGCGTACCGTGTGGGTGCAGGCCTGGTCACAGTTGGCGCTCCACAGCCAATCATCCCGATCCTGGCGGGCCATGTCCCGGAGGCCACATGGCTGCTGCTGCCCCATGATCTCGGTGTGCTGGCGGAAGATGCCGCGAACGTCCTGAAAGATGAGCTTGAGAACTACAGCGCCCTGCTCATGGGGCCGGGATGGGGCCGCGAGGAAACCACGCGCAACTTCCTGATGGCCATGCTCAACGCCGAAGCTCAACGCCAGGCACGGCGGCACATCGGCTTTGTGCCGACATCCACGGCATCCCCAAAAACCGCTGAAAATCACACCGGGCATCTACCACCGCTGATCGTGGACGCAGACGGCCTGAATCTGCTCAGCGAGATCGAGAACTGGTGGGAACTGCTGCCTGCTGGCACGGTGCTGACGCCGCACCCCGGCGAAATGGCACGGCTGACAGGCCTGACGGTGGAGGAAATTCAGGCCAGACGCATTGAACTGGCCGCGGCATATGCCGCGCAGTGGCAGTGCGTAGTGGTCTTGAAAGGGGCACATACCGTGATCGCCGCGCCGGATGGCCGGCAAGCCGTGCTCCCGTTCGTGGAGCCGGCGCTGGCAACAGCAGGCACAGGTGATGTCCTGGCCGGGGCACTGGTCGGGCTGCGTGCGCAGGGCCTGCCTCCCTTTGAGGCCGCATTGACCGCAGGCTATGTGCACGGGTTGGCAGGGACTTACGCCGCCGAAGACCTCGCGACACACCGTAGCATCACCGCGTATGATGTCCTCACGGCACTGCCCGATGCCGTCAGCGCGGTTGAACACGCCATCTGAAGCACACGAAAACGAAAAGGGGCGTGCATGTGATCATGCCGCCCCTTTTTCGCCAGCGCCCACTGGCTACCGTCGGGCAAGTTCACGCTGCCGCTGTAATGCCACGGCGCGGCCCTCGGCGATTGCATCTTCGACACGCTCTCCGGCGACCAGCGACTCTACTTTCGAGCGCAGAGCCTCGCCCCGCCCCATGAACCGCCGCCGAAAATCCCTGCCGCTCGAGGGCGCGTTCCAGAGGCCGATTGCCAGGCCAATCAGGCCACCCAGCAGCAGCCCAGCAGCCAGCGCACCACTGCCATCACAGGACTGAGAACGTGCCGACATCAGGACTCGCCCTCCTCCGGCATACTGCTGTCCCCGCGCCGGGCGACAGCACGCCGCAGCCCCAACAATTCCCGCAGTATCGCCAGCATCCAGGCCATGAAACCGCCTGTCTTAATCACCGGCTCGGCTACGTTGCGACTCATAAAGCTGGCCGTGCCGCGAACCGTCTTCACTGTATCGTTGGTCTGCTCCAGAATCGGCCTGATCTCGTTTTGCAGCAAGTTGGTCAGGCGTGCAAGCTGCAGCACCAGAATGATCAATGCAGCGCCGATCAACATGCCTTCCAATGCCATCGCGATGATGAAGAAGTCCCGGATAAGCTGCACCCCGGCAGCCGCGCCGGGATCAAGCAGTGCCAGGATAAACGCAATGATGAAGCCGATCACCAGCGCCCCGATCAGGGCTGCAATGAAGATCACCACCAGTCTGGTTATCCCCGGCCTACCGGCATTCGATCCCTGCGATTGCTGAGACATACACACCTCACTTGGCTGCCGAACAGTATAACCCAGGTGAATTGGAATACAAGCCTCTGCACCTTAACGACTGTGGGCTGGCCTGCTGATCAGGCGGGCCGCCAGCAGCGCGATCCATGCCCCCGCCGTTGCCGAGAGTGTCCGCAGCGGCCCTATGCGCAGCATCTCGACGCCCAGAAGCACGCCAAAAACGTGCCCCAGCGCAAACCCCAGCCAGCCCGCCAGCAGATACAGGGCCAGACGGCGCACATCGCCGCCAACCAGCAGATGGAATACAACGCCATAAATCGTGGCAAGAATAAAAGCAAACGTGACAGAAGGGCCTGGCATTCCATACTCCGCCTATCAGTACCAGGGGGCACTGTCCTTACATTCCCCGGTGATGGTACAATCCTAACACATAAACCGGCATCGTGTAACATGTACGGATTTCGGCTCAAGCCTGCAGCGAGGTCTTCTGCAACGTGATCATACCGCATCTGATCTTCTCGCACCTGCTGGCAGATTATATCCTCCAGACCAACTGGCTTGCAGCGCGTAAAGGACAGTTCATCGCCCGCGAGATACACTCCTGGGATGGCCTTGCGCTGCACGGCCTGATGGTCTGGTTGATGTCTCTGGCCGTCCTGCCCCGCCAGATTGCCGCCCTGTGGCCCTATATCACGATCCTGGCCCTGATCCATACGTTCCAGGATGGACTAAAAGTCTGGATAAGCTCCCGGCTGCACATTCATCCTTTCATTCCGTATCTTGTCGATCAACTGCTGCATCTGATCACTATCCTGATTTTTCAGGCTGCTGTTGTCAACTACATTATCCCCCGGCCCGGGCCGGATGAGAGCTGGGTGATGGCTCTCGGCGCTTCGCTCATCGCCATCACCAGATTCTACGAGGTCTCCTGGTGGGCCAACTGGCCGGACATGATCTCGTATATGAACCACTGGCGATGGTGGGGCTACACAGAACGAATCACCATGCTGCTGTTAAGCATGTTCAACCTCTGGATACTGGCTCCCCTGGCGGTAGTGCCGCGCCTGTATGCTGCCTGGCGTGAGGGGCACGCCGTATGGGAACAAAAAAGAGGGGCGACTGAACTCTTGCTAGGCATCGCATTTTCTGTGATACTTGGTCTTGCGCTCAAGCCACCGAGGTAAAGCAAGCGAGGCGTTATGACTCTGATCGATCGCCGTGTTCTGGTCAATGCCCCCCCGGAGATCATCTGGGAGCTGCTCGGCGACCTGACAGCCCTGCCCAAATGGCATGTGAACTGCACGCAAAGCCGAATCCTCAGCACACACCAGCAGGGAGTCGGTGTACGATGGCGCAGCACCATGCGCCGCGGGCCGGACGTCATCAATGATATTATGTCCTGGTACGAAAACCTGGGCTATGAATACGTCATCGTGGATGGCCCCTATCGCAGCGGTCGGGGACGCATCCGCCTGCAGGCCATCCCGGAGGGCACGGTTGTGCAGTGGACGCTTGAATATCAGCCAAAGGGTCCGCTGGCCGGACTGCGGAACGCGCTCTTCATCCGCCGCCGTGTAGACAGCGAAATTGCCGGCAGCCTGAAGCAGCTCAAGCGCCTGGTGGAATCGACCGGCATTCGCATGGACGCGGCGGCTCGCGAAAAAGTCGCCATGCGACCAGCGCCCAGCGTTAGCGAACGCGCGGCACTGGCCGCCTCGGCCACAACCAAAACCCACGCCGTGCAAAGGCCAGCTCAGGCTGCCGACCAGACCATTGCGAAAATGCCGCCAATACCACCCGAAACAGCGAAACCCACCGCTGAACAGGCCGCATCCGCGCCGATAATCGAGGAGCCGCCCCTGAACGAGGATGACACCAAACCGAACCCGGCCATCGCCAAGCCAGTCCCCCCTGCATCAACGCGCCCTGTTGTCCTGCCGGAACAGATGGCCGCTCACACAGATGAAGCGGCTGCACGTGAGTCCGAAACGCCGTCCACCCTCGAACCAGAAGTGATTTCGGAGCAGTCGGCCACCGCAGACAGAGAAGAAGCCATCACAGAGGACTTCCTCAGCGCCTCACTGGAGCCGGCGGTCGAAGTAGGGACTTCCCCGGATATACTCGACTTCTTTGAAACAGCACTGGAGCCTGGTTTTGAGACGGTCACGACCCCGGCATCGGAGACACATGAGCAGCCCACGGATGAGCCGCCAGCCGAAGCAGAGGA
>Ga0256841_1003836_pt1 | contig 11089 bp, 12 predicted proteins | sample 356308metaG_FD_185971 | JGI IMG/M metagenome (GOLD analysis project Ga0256841, IMG submission 185971) | Hydrothermal vent microbial communities from Mid Atlantic Ridge, Atlantic Ocean - 356-308 | ecosystem: Environmental > Aquatic > Marine > Hydrothermal vents | place: Atlantic Ocean: Mid...
TCTTATTCGTTTAAGTCGTTTCGTCGCTGGATTTGTAAAGGCCAAGATAAGGAGTTACTTTGATGGACGAAAAGGTGTTTTGATTGAAGAAGAAAATCAGTTATAAAAAACCCAACTCTATATTTAATAAATAAATCCTTATCCTGGCCTTGTGTGCCGTTCAAAAAATCACTTTTATTTCTTTCTAATAAATCAGCCTTAATCAAATCTGATGCTGGGCTAAACCTTGCTCCCGATTTTTTGTTTAGCAAAGACTACACGACAAATAAGCAGTAATTCTTTAATTACTCCCACTTATTAATAAACCCGCGCTTGCCTCCAAGTGAAAATCAGTTACTGGTCAAATTTTCTGCATTTTTGACCCATATCTTCTTAAAATCTGCTTAAAACGTCTAAAAAATAATCAATTTGTTTAATTATAATTTAAGGCAACTAAAGTATTTTAGTTTTGAAAGCCTCTTTTTGCCAGGTAACTTTCAGCTGAAAACATGATTCCAATAATGATTCAGGTTTCAGATAAAACTAAAAAACAATTCGAAAAAACCGAGGGGATTGATATGAACAATATATTCGCCAAACAATGGCTGAGCAGATGGTTTCTGATCATCATCGCCAGCCTTATATTTAATCATCTGGCTCTTGCCGATGATGACGAAAATGAAAATAAACAGCCGACAAAAATAACCATAAAAGATGCAAAATACGATGCTAAAAAACACCGGCTTAAAGTAAAAATAAAATTAAAGGGTGAAAAGCCTTATCAAGTTAGACTATTTGATGCTGATAACGGAAACTTACTCTATAGCAAAAAGACCAAAAAAAAGTCTTTGGAAATCAAAATAAAAAACTTAAAAAATCAGGCAGTACCTTGCTCTGTCAGGGTTCAGACAGGAGAAACCAGCCGAGTAAAAAAAGTTAAACATGCGCCAGAAAACTGTAGCAATAGCACTGAATCTGAAGACCACGAAACTGATAATACTATCAGTAAAATCAAAATTGATGATGCAAAATACGAAGAAGATCGACTCACCGTTAAAGGTGAATTTAAAGGTGGAACGCCAAAAAATGTGAAACTTTTCGATGATTTAACGGGACAGTTACTCTCTGAAAAAAGTCCGGACGAAGATCATTTTAAATTTAAACTTTATGGATTAACGGCTATACCTTGTCGCATTAAAGTTTTAGCGGATCAAATCTCTGCAACTAAAGATGTCGAACATGCACCAGATGATTGCTCGACCACAACTCCACCGCCTCCACCCCCGCCAACTGGCAACCAGACTCCCATTTGTTCAATCACTAATCCAGCCAGCAATACCGTGACAATCAAGCTTGGTGATTCAATTAATTTCAGCGGACAAGCTAGTGATCCTGACGGCGACAAACTAACTTTTGAATGGGATTTTAATGGCGGGGCAGATTTTCGTCCTACTACATTGAATCCGGGCAACATTAAATTTGATGTTAACAATGGTAGCTTTTTGGTTCATTTTATTGTGACTGATGACCAGGGAGCTCGTTGTACCGACAGCATGACTGTGATTGTTGGCACAGACGTTCCACCTAACACCGGCGGCATGGTTCCACAACAACCTGCCCCAGGTACTGCTACTGCAGGTGATGGCAACCATGTAGTATTACCAGCCAATGACTTGGGTATGCACTGTGCGGACCTGGGTTCTTATCCACTTGAAATCTTACCTCCATTCAATACCGTAAATGCTCATGTCATCAAAAAAGGGACAACCGGCGGCAACAAGCCTTTAATTTTGGATGCGAGTTCAGTTAAATTACGATATTCTGCGGCATCTAATCCTAATGACCCGGTTGGTCCAGACTCAATCAATTCTACAAGTCATAATTTTCCTCTTGGCAGTCAACTAGCCGATGCCACGATCAGAAAATCAGATTTTTGGGATGACTTTAAAAACTCTGGTCAAACTATTGCTTCTCTGTTATTTCCAGGATTAAATCCGGTTGTTGATGAGGGCTTGCTGACCCTTGACAATGTTGATCAAGGACACGGACGCTATATGCCAGGAATTGCAAACCCTTATGTTGCAAATGATCCACAAGACTTCAGTAAATTTATTCCTGAATTCGGTTGGCATACAGCACAAGGTATTCCTCTCACAAATATTGATGATAAAGGCCGTTTAAATTCCTACCCATTAATGCGAATTCAGGCTGTTGATAATGCTAGTGGCCAGGTTGTTGCAACGACCGATGTTGTAACGCCGGTATCTGCAGAAGTCGATTGCAGGGATTGTCATACGGCAGGTAAAGTTGGTGCAAATCCAAATGCACGCAAAAATGGCCCTGCATTTATTGCCCCTGCATCCAGTGATCGTCTAGATGTGGAACTGGCAGCAAAGAAAAATATTCTGATGTTGCACGATTTCAAACACGGCACTGATTTTATAGCTCAGGATAAGCCTGTGTTATGTGCTAGCTGCCATCGATCAAATGCCTTAGCTACTGTCGGTGGTCCAGGTGGCGATCCAACTGTTAATAGCATGTCAAAAGTCATGCACGGATTCCACGGTCGTTTACAAACTGACTCTTCTGGAAACCTCTCGCGTGATTTCCAGGGAGAGCCAATCTTGGTCGATCCACAAAATCTTGCTGGTACGACTTCATTAATCCCATTCGGTCCCAATGTCCCTATGGAGCAAAACTGCTTTCAGTGTCATCCGGGTAAAATCACTCAATGTTTCCGAGGCGTGATGTTCACAGCCGGTCAAAAATGCGATAGTTGTCATGGCGACCTACTTGCGCTTGGTGGAGAATTCACAAGACAAGATGGCTCAGTCCGCGAACCTTGGGTAGACGAGCCTCAATGTGAGTCCTGCCATACTGGTATTGGTAGCGACCCTGTTGGCAATATTGCTTATGATCCAAATGATCCATCTGCCGAACCATCACTAGCTAAAACTCCTAAATTTGCTGTTAATGACAACACTTTATATCGTAATAGTCTGGATGGTCATGCAAATCTGGGTTGTGAATCCTGCCACGGTAGTCCACATGCTATTTGGCCAAATAGGGATCCAAATGCTAATGACAATGTTACAGCCAAGCAACTTCAGGGACATACTGGCACAATTCTGGAATGTACAACCTGCCATGAACCAAACAGCTTTCCTAATGGAACGTTAAATGGTCCGCATGGTATGCACCCAGTCAATGATCCTAATTGGAATGAAGAAGATGGTCATGGTAAATTTGCCGAAAACAGAGGCAATGGTGATCAATGTGCTGCTTGTCATGGAGCAGACCACTTAGGAACGCGATTGGCAAAAGTACCAGTTGACCGGGTACTTAAAGACCCCAAAGGCAGGGTGTTGACAACACTAAAAGCAGGAGATGAAGTTGCCTGTAATCTTTGTCACAGCCTAAGTAAGAGCTTTGATGATTAGGTAGATATTTGTCGAGTTGTGAGATTAAAATATGGCTGTTATTCACATTGCCAATATTAATCATCTCCAGTTCGGCAATTTCTAACAACATTCATAATTTTCAAGAAAAGCCGCTAAATACATCAATTATGTATTTGCGGCTTTAGTTTTTTACAACTACCGCGACACCCTACTAAGCGACAGTAGTAGCTAGTCTTGCGGTGGCATTTCAGGGAATTTTGGTAAACCTTCCGCCATAACATCCCATGCAGCTGAATGGCTCGTGTATATATTCATTTGTGGCTCATAGTCCGACAGGTTCTCAAGAGAACCTGCCCGAATAGCCAGCATACCTGGCATGACTTCTGGCATTCCAAACATTTGGGAACCACAAGCTGGACAAAATCCACGCTTAACCATTTTTCCGCTACTACCCTTACTTTCAAAGTATTTAACTTCGCCTGAGATCGAAACACTATCTTCCGGGAAGAACATGGCTGTTGCATAACCACTGCCAGAGGTTTTTTTACAATCGTTACAATGACAGTTTCCTGAAAATACCGGTGGAATGGAACAAGTATATGACACGGCACCGCAAAGGCATTTTCCTGATATAGACATAGAGTAATCTCCTAATAAATTGAGAAGGTTGTAGAGCAAGTCCCCCTCGATAATCAAAAACGATTCACGTAATACTGGCACTTGCTTCTATGGAATCAAGAACTATAACATACGGTGAGTTTCCTATATTACCTGCTTGTATTTGTTGCATTGAGCCAATCACGTTCCGTGACTGTCATAAAATGGCATAAATCTGCGAGGAGAATTTCAAACTCTAGTGGCTTTATTCATGCGTACTTCACCTAATTTCCATGACAAAGTACACGGCGGCCTTTTTAACCAGTTTCTCTTCTCGATAACCTTGGCTAATCGTTTCTTTAGTCGCTTGTTAAAGTTACTGATCCAGGTATTGAAAACATTACTAAAAATTTCCAAGTGCCGTGCCGTCAGTGCAATTCACGGATCAGATTCAAGCGCTAACTTAACATCAAAAACATCGTTTCAATATATTTCAGTGAACTATGCACTTGTTTTTTAGCTAACGGCAGGCAAAATAGCAGCAGCAATAATTTCTAATAACACCAATTTATGGGAGTTGACAATGACTATTCTGCTCATCATTTCCGTTTTGACCATTATCCTAGTGATCCTGTTGGTAAAAATGTACAACACATTGATCGAAAAGAAAAATCAAGTCACCAATATTTTCTCCAGCGTTAATGTCTTACTAAAAAAACGCTACAACTTGATCCCCAATCTGGTTTCTTTGGTGTCTAGATATATGACGCATGAAAAAGAAATTTTGCAAAAAATTACTGAACTAAGAACTCAATTCAATAAACCTGGCATCACAGATGATCAAAAAGTTACTCTGGATCATGAAATATCTGCAACATTAGGAAAAATCATGGTTGCTGTCGAAAATTATCCCAATCTCAAAGCCAATGAGAATTTCCTGCATTTGCAGCATACATTGACAGAAGTCGAAGCACAGATTTCAGCCGCTCGGCGAGCATATAATCTAGCGGTAACCAATTACAACAATGCCATTGAAATGGTTCCCACTAATTTCATGGCCATGATTATGGGCTACACCCATAAAAAGGTTTTTGGTATCAAAGAAACTGAAACACAAAATATTAATATTAAAGAATTGTTTAATCGGTAATTTTGACAATGAAAAACTACAATCAACTATTGCAATTCTACAATGAAAGCCTCTTTTCCAAAGCGCAGGAATTGGAGCAGGAGCGACAGGAAATTATCAAATTTCAGTATTTTGTTGTTGCCACCATGGCCGTTCTGTCACTGGGATTAATATTATTGGTGTACTTCATGACGGATCGTCCGGACATGGCGACTTTTATGCCTCTGACATTGATATTGGTAATACTTTGGTCTGTTTTGTTTCAAATGGATATTCACCGGGATAGTATTCGTGTCAGTCGATATCAGGAAGCATTTAAACAACAGATCATCCACCCACTTATTCAGGCCATGGATGATCAATTTATCCATGCACCCGGTCACTGCGTATCCTATCAACTGGTCAGGGCCTCGGCATTTTTCCCAATGCGTGTTGATAAATTTTCGGGTAATGACCATGTCAAAGGCAGAATAGAAAGTGTTGCTTTTCAATTCTCTGATATTAAGTTACAACAGAAGGAAACCAATTCAGACAGAGTAAGTTGGAATGTCTTATTCTGCGGTACCTTTTTTGTGGCTGAATTCAATAAACATACCCATGGTGTTACTGTGATTCATCCTGAAACTTGGCAATACAATGCACCAAGTTACATGCGTTCTTTCAAAATGGATAATCCCGATTTCAACCAACTATTTAATGTTTATGGTACTGATTCAATTGAAGCCCACTATTTACTAACCCATACCATGATGAACCGGCTGATGGAACTCAAAAAATTAGCGGATGAAGATGTGCTGATAACTTTTGCCGATGGCTGTATTTATTGGGGTATTGATTATGGCTATGACCCAAATGAAGCGCCAATTAACATTCCGGTTTCAAACCGGGTTATTCAATACATCAATACATTACAATTTATGGTGGATGTTATTCAGGAATTGAGGCTGAATGAAAAACTATGGGCCAAACGTTGATTTAATATCGGATATTCAAACAAACTTAGTAACTATTCAGCGTATTTATAGTCTCAATATAAGTCGCCGTAAATACATCCCTGTAGGCTTGGTTGCGTTATCCATGACACATACACTTCTTACATAAGTCACTGATATTCAGTGATTTTAGATAGATTAAATATGCTGAATAGTTACCAAACTTATTTAGATAAATGACATTTTTTCAATGTCTTGTCAGGAAATTTTTGTCTAAAACTTGCAACAAGCTCATTAATTTTCTGGTCATCGACCTTCCAGATTATTCGGGAAAAAATATGATTTTTGACCATGGCGTGTTTTCTGATTTTTGCATCCACCCCAAGTTTCTCCAGTGCTTCCTGAGCATGAATCGCTTGTTTTGCGGTATCATAAAAGCCAAGGGAAATTGCTCCTTTCATATCGCCAAAACGGAATAACCATAAATCCTTGACTCCTTTTGCTTCAAGAATAGCCACATTTTCTTCAGCCTTAGCCAAAGTTTCAGGGGCTGGATAATACAGCAGATAACCGTCAACCACTTCAACATCCTTGAATTGGAAGGTTATGTTTTCAGCTTTGATCTGATTTTGTTTATCCCACAGCAGCATTTCCTGTTTACTTTCGAAAGGACCTGCTTCGTAGCAAGCTATCTCTGTGGCATTTTCAGCTAAAATCGGTTGTTGCCTGACAACATCTTTAACTTCGCTTAGCAATAATATTTGCTGATTTCTATGATTGAGTTCGCTGATGCTCGGTTCTATCAATGGTTTTATTGCCTCGCTCCTCCATTGCCAGAAATAAAAAATAACATTAGCCAGCAACACCAAGAAAAACAAATATCGCATATCAGTTCGCTAGGGCTCCTTTGAAGAATGACTGCTCACCAAAGCCAGCCCTGACAAGACCAAATCAGACTTCACCATAACATCAATTGTCAGCTGCCTGGCAATGATTTCAGCATCTCCTCCCGTTAAAATTAATTGAAAACCAGGGGTTTTTAGCATAACGTGCTCTATTAATCCTGCAATAGAAAATAAAGCACCTGAATATATCGCAGCTTCTGTATTATTTGCCAATCCAGCAGGATAATCCTGACTAATAAGCTCAAGGTCTGCCGCCCCTTGCGCCAGTGATTTTTTCATCAACTTCAATCCCGGTGTAATCAAACCGCCCAAATGTATTCCGTCCTGGTTTAGAAAATCAACTGTAACTGCTGTTCCGCAATCAACGATACAAACTGAAAACGGAAAATAATTTCGCGCCGCCACCAAAGCCAGCCAGCGATCAATACCTAATTTTTCAGGATCTCGATAACCATTTCTAACACCGTAGCCTTCTGCCAAAGATTGGGGTTTGAATATTTTTATCCCCGGCCAGAGCTGATATGCAATGCCTTGCACCTGATTTAATTTCTCGCTGGCATTGACATTGGCAATAGCTATGCATCCAGGCTGGCTGACGTTTTGCCATCTGCAAAATAATTGTTTTATAAAGTCAGAATCATAATTAACTGCCTCACCTTCAGTGAGATTCGTTGCTTCGTGCAAAGCCCATTTTAAACGGCTATTGCCTATGTCAATTAGTAAATTCATCCTCTACGACTAAAACTGACTTCACCGGATGCAAAGGTTCTGGTATCACCATTACTATCTTGCATAAGCAACAGGCCTTGCGTATCTATGCCCAAGACTTTTCCTGAAAATTGCTGCTGGCCAATGTAAAGCATTGCCTGTTTGTTTTTTAAACAATCGTAGCGACACCACTCTTCAAAATAAGCGTCAAAATTCAAGTTTTCATAAGTTGAAATAACTGTAACCAGTTCATTAATTAGCAGCGCTGTCAGTTCATTTCTTGATATCTGTTTATCTTGAAGAATTTGTTGCAAATCAACCCACTCCTGGCTAATATTCTGCGCTACATTTTTCGGCAAAAACATATTCAGTCCCAAACCGATCACTGCAGTACAGGGACCATCTGCCTCACCACTAACTTCTACCAGAATACCAGCGAGTTTTTTTCCTTGCCAATAAATATCATTTGGCCACTTTAAACCAATTTCCTGAATGTTAATCTCACGCAAAACTCTGATAACTGCCACGCCAACAACCAGACTTAATGCAGAGATAGTGGCAGGACTACTGGAAAAATGCCATAGAACTGAAAGATAAATATTCCTGCCGAAAGGCGATACCCATTCTCTACCTCGCCGTCCTTTGCCAGCACGTTGATATTCGGCAATACAAATAGCACCTGAATTTTTTCGCCGCCCCGCTTCCGACATTAAATAACCATTGGTAGAATCGATTTGATCAAAAACTTCAAGCACACTAATGTTTTTTTCTACCTCGGGATGCAAGTTTTCCAGAATTTTTTGCGCGTTAAGCAATTCCAAAATATGATTTAAACGATATCCCTTTCCACTCAAGGCATGACATTCAAGCCCTAGCTCTGATAAACCACGAATATGCTTCCAGATCGCAGACCGGCTGATGCCAACTTGCTCGGCCAATTCGGTTCCTGAATGAAATTGGCCATCCGCAAGAATTTCCAGAATTTTTTTTGTAGTGTTGGAAATAGCCATTGTTATAAACTTCCAAATGAAGCAAAACAATCAGAGAATCTTTGCTTGAAAATAAAATTCTCTAGCGAGAATAAAGTTTGACTTGAAAATGAATGATAAGACAAGCGCCTTATTTGGCGCTTAAATGGAATGAAGCAGATTGTCAGGTGTTGTTTTTCAGGATTCTTTTTGCCCTCTGATTTGTTGCATTTGTCTTTTAACAACATGTTTGATAATTAATTCTCGATCCTGTTCTTTCATATTGACATAATCCAGACCAACAATATATGGATATTCTTTGTCGTCTGCATGATTCATTTTTCGATAAATCACTTTACCATAAGTGATGACAATTGCCATGCTGGAAGTTAATAACATTTTAATTTCCAGGAAATCGCCTGCATTTAAAGCTTCTTGACATGCAAAAGCCAAACCCGTCGCACTGATATTGACTTCACGCGTATTTTCGGCTGAAAAGTCGGTTTCCTGCAATAAAACCGCCCTGGCAATGAGTTCTATTTTATCATCCATGAGTTTCAAATAGTCAGCAATATCAGAATCATTTTTTTCCAATCTGCGTAAAATTAATTGAGATTCCTGACTCAAGGCATCCATTGCAGCAGCCAATGAAAAATTCCCTAAGATATTGTCTTCAACATGACTGATTTCTGATACCTGTTGTGAATCGACTTTTTTGTAAGTCAGATTAACCTCATCATCAATACGAAAAAAACGCCTTCTATCTTCACCTTTGACAGATTGAGTATTTTGAGTTGTCACTTTGTCTCCTGTTACCGTTTGGCCTTGCTCTCAATGATATCTTTCACCAGATCCTGATTTTCCTGAACAGTTGGGTCGTCCTGAGCAATAATCACTTCTACACGCCTGTTTTTGGCCCGATTAGCTGCAGAAGTATTGGGAACCAGTGGTTTAGTTTCTGCATAGCCTTCAATGATAAGCCGATTTTGGTCAATACCTTTGTGCCTCAAAATATGATGGGCAACGGTAACAGCTCTTGAAGCAGATAATTCCCAGTTTGACCGATACCAATCAGTGTTGATTGGAATATCATCGGTATGACCCGCAATAATAATTTTACCTTTGGCTTTTTTGAGCGCTTCGGTAATCTTATCCATCACCGGCTCAAAACCTGACTTAAGTATGGCGCTTCCTGAAGAAAATGAGCCTTTCTCCTGAATTCTTAAAATGATTTTCAAACCATCAGTTTCAACAGCTACCAAGCCTTTGTCAATTTCATCCCGTAATGCCTCCTTGATTTTTTCCGCCTGATCTTCAACCTTTTCCACCATGATTTCCATTAATTGCTGTTTAACTTGTTCCATGTTTTCAGCATCAACATCCAGCGTATCAGACTGTTTATTGGTGGTCTGTTTAATTTCCTCCAAAGGTGTCGGGGTGGTCTGCGCTGGAGAAAAATGCTGGGCAATAATGCTGGTTCCCATCGGAGGCTCAGTTGCAGGTATATCCCTTTGTACACCAAACGCATTTTCTAACGAAATTGCCATTTTTTTAAATTTAGCTGCATCCATTGTGGCAAAAGAAAGCAACAAAACGAAGAAACACATCAGTAAAGACATCAAATCGGCAAAAGTTGCCAGCCATAAAGGTGCACCAGCAGGGGGACATTTGGGACAATCAGACATTCTGTTTACCTATTCTCCATCTTCAGTTTTGCGTTTTTTCTCGGAAACATATGAATTTAACAAAGCTTCCAGCACCTTGGGATTCATGCCTTCTTGAATACCAGTGATAGTATCCAAAATCAGCTCTTTATTGCCTCTTTCGTAAATCAAGACCGAAGCCAGCTTGTCTACAATCGGTAACGCAAAACAGTTGGCCACCATTGCACCATATAATGTTGTTAAAAGCGCTACCGCCATTGCTGGACCAATACTGGCTGGATCAGACATATTGGCCAACATTTGTACCAGACCGACCAATGTTCCAATCATTCCCATTGCCGGCGCGAGATCGCCTACGCCTTTCCACATATCCTGTCCGACCTCATGGCGACTGATCAGTTGGTTAATCTCCTTACTTAACATTTTTTGCACAAATGCCGGTTCATGACCATCGACACAGAGGGTAATTCCCTTCTTCATAAAAGGATTGCTGATTTCTTCACCTTCCAATGCCAGCAATCCGTTTTTTCTAGCCACATCGGCCAAACGAACTGCCTCTTCGATCAATTCATTTGGGTCTTCTTTCTTGTTCAGAAAAGCCTTGCCTAAAACCCCAAAGGAACGTAAAAAATCAGCCAGCGGAATACGCATCAAGGTAACGCCAAATGTTCCGCCTATCACAATCAATAGCGATGGAACATTAACAAACAGCATCACATCGCCGCCAGTCGCTATTGCGGCAACAATAATCCCCACGCCAAGCAGGAATCCAACCAGAGAAGCTATATCCACCTAAAAACCTCTAT
>Ga0256841_1003837_pt1 | contig 11088 bp, 11 predicted proteins | sample 356308metaG_FD_185971 | JGI IMG/M metagenome (GOLD analysis project Ga0256841, IMG submission 185971) | Hydrothermal vent microbial communities from Mid Atlantic Ridge, Atlantic Ocean - 356-308 | ecosystem: Environmental > Aquatic > Marine > Hydrothermal vents | place: Atlantic Ocean: Mid...
CCAGTGCTTGGCAAGGGGATAACCCTTGCCTGCGCACTGCGCCTTGTTCCGGCGCCTGCCTGAAGCCCTGAATGCGATATATATTGTTGCCGGGTTAATAACCCGTCCTCCTGGCACGAATTAAACGCCTGATCCGCCCACAGACTGTGACGTGGGTTTTACTATGGCGGACCCCGTATTGACGGATCCTTCAGTTTCCCCTTCCCCTCTCCGATCTCCTCGTGTGAACGCATGACATAGGATCGACGCCTCCGGGCAGCGATCGTGCGAAACAAGATAGAGGTGGGTAAAAAACATGATTTACAGGAAGATACGAATACAAAAGGGTGGATCCCGGTCTGTTCGGAGAATCGCGGTTCTGGCTTTTGTGCTTCTGTCTCCGTCGATGGCGGCACTTGCAGATTCGACCCTGCCCCCCCCCAGACCCGGCGACGGAATCACCAGGATCCATGAACACGACCCCAAGAGAAATCCGTTCAAGGGGAGACCTGTGGACAGACTGGATCTGAGCTGCTACCAGTTGACTTACTCGGATGAGTTCAACGACAGCCCACTCAGTGCGGCGCGTGGCCTTGGCGAGGCTCGGTATCGCACGCGTTACTATTGGGGTGACGACGTCATCAACAATGAACTCGAATACTATGCGGACCCCAAACTCCACAAGGTGGATGTATTGCCGGTCAGAAACGGGAAGCTGCTGATAACGGCAAGAAAACTGCGGACCCCCATCAGGTCCAGCAAGGGTAAGTTATTTCACTATGCGTCGGGTCTGATCACGACCCAAGGACGTTTCAGCCAGACCTATGGCCTGTTTGAGATTCGGGCGAAATTGCCCAAGGGGAAAGGGTTGTGGCCGGCGTTCTGGTTGCTTCCGGAGAATGCGAAGAAGTGGCATGAACGGGGTTACTCGCGGATGCCCGAAATCGACATCATGGAACAGTTGGGAAGTGACATGCATACGTGGTACGCAACGATGCACACCAAGACCCCGCCATACACCGGTGGCTGGACGGCCGGCAACTGGAGGATCTACGGCACCGATATCCACACCAAGGCGGATCTGTCCCAGGGGTTCCATACGTATGCCATCGACTGGCAACCCGACGAACTGGTCTGGTACTTCGACGGCGTCCCGGTCAAACATGAGCCGGCCCCGAGGGATTTCAGGAATGATCCCCGCTATCTGATCATCAATCTTGCGGTGGGTGGCAACTGGCCAGGGAAACCCGATGCGAAAACAAAGTTTCCGGCCGAATTTGCGGTCGACTATGTGCGTGTCTACGCGAAAAAAAAGCAGTGCGCCTCTGGCCGCCCGGCACCGGCCGGTCCTCTCCTCATGGAGGTCAAGGCGCAATAAGCGTGGAACCGTTGCACCAGAAGCCCGGCGATTGAGTTCCATAGGTGGAGATTCCCATCGTCCGGGTCTGGTGCAAACGTTGAGTCGGGTGACATTGTATCCCGGATTATGCGGATATGATGGCCCGCGGAAACGGTGAATCAGACGTGGGCGAGCGCCCCGGCGATCAGCCCGTCGAGCGGGATGACGTTGGTGGCGTGAATCACAGCGTCGGTGCTCCAGATGGCGCTCACCCCCTTTTGTTGCAGGCGCGCCTGCGCCCCCTCCACGAACAGGGCATGGGTCACCAGGATGGAGAGGCTGGCCGGTGCGTGCGGAGCCAGCAGGTCGACGGCCGCCTCCAGGGTGCGGCCGGTGCTCGCCACGTCGTCAACCAACACGATATGGCGTCCCTGATAAGGGCCTTCCGGCAATTCGATACTGACCTCGTGGTCACCGAAACGGCGCTTGCGCGCCACGCGCCAGTCGAGATGATCACGGGCGGCGATGGCGGCCACCCATTGCTCGGATTCCTCATCCGGCCCCAGTAACAACGGATTGTCCACTCGGCCGGAAAGGAACCGCGCCATGGGAGCGGTGGCGTGCAGGGCAATCGCGGGGTCCACCGGCACCGCCTGATCGAGCCGATGGACGCGATGAAGATGGGGATCCACGGTGATCAGCGCGTCGAACCACCGGGCAAGCACGCGACCGATGATCCGCTGACTCACGGACTCGCCTTCGTGGAAGGCCTTGTCCTGGCGCATGTAGCAAAGGTAGGGCGCCACCAGGGTGAGATGTCCGGCGCCCAGACGCTGGGCGGTGGCCGCGGTCAGAATCAGCTCCACCAGCTTTGCATTAGGACGATCCAGGCTCTGGCAGACGATCACCCGGGCAGGCAGCCGCGGTGGCAGGCGGACACTGCTTTCGCCGTCAGGGAAGTGATGCACCTGGACCTCGGAGCAGTCCACCCCGAGCCGATCCGCGAGCCGGCGCGCCGGCCCGGCATATTCCGGCAGTGCCAGAACCATGGTCTTGTCATCCAAATGTCGGGCCATGGGCCGCGCTCTCCTTCAGGTCGATGGAGAAACCGGAATACTTCGCCGCCGCCTCCCGGGCAAAACGAAAATCGGAGGGAAACTCTGAATAGAGGGTATAGAGCGGCTCGCCCGCTTCCACCGCCTCGCCCCGCTTCTTGTGCAGATCCACCCCCGCGCCCTTGTCCATAGGCGCCCCGGCAAGACGGGCAATATGGGCCATCTGCAGGTTGTCGATGGCGGTCACGATCCCGTCGCGCGGGGCGGCGATACGATGCTGCAGGCGGCCCAGCCGGGGCGGCGAAGGATTCCGTCCCTGGGCCTCGATGATCGCCTCCATCTTCGCCAGGGCGCGCCCCGAGTCGAGAATATCGCGCGCGATCACATAGCCCTGCCCGCCCCGCACGTCGGGATCGAACTCCAGAATCCTGCCCGCCAGTTGCAGCGCCTTTTCACGCAGGTCCTTGGGCGCCGCGGGTTGCCGTTCCAGTACCTGCATCACGTCCCGCGTCTCTAGGACCGGGCCGATGCCTCTGCCCACTGGCTGGCTGCCATCGGTCAGCACCACTTCGAGGTGCAGGGCCAGCCGGTCGCCCACGAACTCGAACAGCTTGCGCAACATGAGCGCCGCCTGGTGGTCGCGTACCTTGGCGGTAGGACCGAGGGGGATATCGATCAGCAGGTGGGTCGCGCCGGCGGCCACCTTTTTCGACAGGATGGAGGCGACCATCTGGCCGGGCGAGTCGAGGGAGAGGGGGCGCTCCACCGAGATCAGGATATCATCCACCGGCGCCAACCGCGCCGTGCCGCCCCAGGCGAGGCAACCACGCTCGCGGCGCACGATATCGTGCATCCGGTCGGGGTCGAGATTGACCTCGGCCAACACCTCCATGGTGTCGGCGGTACCCGCCGGCGAGGTGATGGCGCGGCTCGATGTCTTGGGCATCAGCAGCCCGTGGGCAGCCACGATGGGCACGATGAGCATGGTCGTGCGATTGCCGGGGATCCCGCCGATGCAGTGTTTGTCCGCTACCAACGGTTCGCCCCAGTCGAGGCGCTCGCCGGTGGCGATCATGCCCCGGGTGAGATGCAGCACCTCTTCGCGTTCCATGCCGGTCTCGGCACAACCCACTAGAAAGGCCGCCATCTCGATCTTGGAATAGCGGTGTTGGGCAATGTCGCGGGCAATATTGAGATAGTCATCCGCTCCCATCGGCTCACCCGCAATCTTGCGATGCACCGATTTCAATGAGGCCGGCGGCTGGGCATGTTCGATGCGCACCGCTGTCCCCTCTGGAAGCCCCATCTGCGCGAAGGCCTGCTCGCTCAGTCCCAGTTCTCCCGGCGCCGTGATGGCCGCGTCGTCTACCACGTTGAGCACGCTGATCACCGGCTGACCGTCTTTTTCCCTGTGGACCTCAATCTTGCTCAGTGCCTGAAACCCCTCACTGCGATAGACCTCGCAGTCGCGATGCAGATAGGCGATGTTCTCCTTGTAGGTGTCGATGGCCACCTTTCGGAGTTTCAGCATCTCCATCGAAGTCTGTTACGTGCGCACGGTCAGCACGTCACATTCCGCATGATGCACCACGCTGCTCGCCGTGGAGCCCATCAGACGGGAGAGCAGATCGCTGTGGTAACCCATTACGATCAGGTCCACATCGTGCGCCTTTGCATATTCGAGGATGACATGCTTGGGATAACCGAGGATCACTTCCGTATGGGCATCTCCAGCGTCCAGATCCTTGACCAGTTGAGCAAGCTGTTCACCCGCGCGATTCATGCGCACCTCGTCCACTTCCACCATGTTGTCGAACATCGGCTCATAGAACTCGTCATAGAGCACCATCTCCTCCACCGCGTGAAGAAACGTCAACCGCGCTTTGTAGCGTCCAGCGAGGTCCACCGCCCGTTGCGCCGCCTTTTTCGATGGGTCCGAGAAGTCCGTCGGCACCAAAATATGTGTGTATGCGTTCAACTCTCTATCCTCCCGGACACGCGATGTGCCCCTCAGCTCTTCATATGACGCTGAAAACGACCACTTTCAAGAGGCACCGCCACGGGTATGCGCCGACGCACCTTCCTCCTGCAATGCCTTTGGGTATTCATCCGTTGTCTCTTCCTCATCGGGTTCGATGAGGCCAAGCAGGGTCCAGCCCGCCTTCGGTTCGGGTTCATCTCCAACGACAAAAGGGTGCAACCGCCCCTTTTGATCGATGGCGAAAAGCGGTATACCACGGCCAAAGTGCTGCCTGTAGTACTCGGCAAAATCGAAACTCTCGGTCAGCTTGGTGCTGCGGATACGGGCGCCCTTCTTCATCATCTCCGTAAGACGCTGATAGGTGACATCCTCGCCAAACAGGCGCCTGCCAGGCGCCTTCGCCTCGGTGCGCGCCTTTTCGCCCTTGCCCTGATCCCCTTCGGTCCGAAGGCTGAACACGGCATCTCGCCCAAACTCCGAGGCATACCGCATCACCGCCAGGGCGTTGACCTCCCGCCGCGGGCAGAGCGCCAGCAAACGCCCGATGCCGACCAGATCGAGGTGGCGGTCGGCATGCTCCGATACCACATTGCCATAATAGACATCGTGCCCTTCCATCAACGCCGCCCGCACATTATCCCATTCACCGTCCGCCAACAGGGTGCGAAAGCCTTTTTCGTTCAGCGCGGCGGCAATGGCGCGCGCCAGCGGGTTGGCCCCTACAATGAGGAATCCCCGGGGTTCCGGCTCGGCGACCCGCAGCCACATCGCCAGCGGACGGGCGGTAGCGCTCTGCAAGGCGACGGTGCCGATGATGACAAGGAAGGTGAGCGGCACCAGCAGAGGGGCTTCGGCAAACCCCTGCGCCTGCAGACGAATGGCAAACAAGGCCGCCATTGCCGCCGCCACGATACCCCGCGGCGCAATCCAGCCAATCAGCGCCCGCTCCCGCCAGTCGAGGCTCGAACCCCAGGTGGCCACCGCCGCCTTCAGCGGCCGCGCGACGAACTGCATGACGAGGAACACCCCCAGCGCCCCCCACCCCAGCAGTTCGAACTCCCGGAAGTCGATCCGCGCGGCGAGAATGATGAACAACCCGGAGATCAGCAGCACACTGAGGCTCTCTTTGAAATCAAGGATGTCGTCGATGGGGACCCCCTTCATGTTGGCCAGCCAGAGCCCCATGACCGTCACCGCCAGCAGGCCGGACTCCGGCTGGACGACATTGGCAAGAGAAAAGATCCCGATGACAACGGTCAACGTTGCCACGTTGTGAAGATACTCCGGCATCCAGTGGCGCCGCAATACGACCCCCAGGAAGTAGCCGGCCGCAATGCCGAGCAGACCACCGATGAGCAGGATCTCCGCAAATGACTTCAGCGTATGACCCAGTGGGTGCCTCTCCGCGCCGGAAACGATAAACTCGAAGACCAGTACCGCAAGCAACGCCCCCACGGGATCGATGATGATCCCCTCCCACCGGAGAATGCTGGCCAGCGAAGCTTTGGGCCGAACGGTGCGCAGCATGGGAACGATCACCGTCGGCCCGGTCACCACCGTCATGGCGCCAAATAGGATGGCGATTGCCCACGAAAACCCCACGAAGACGTGGGTCGCCAGCGTCACCACCGCCCAGGTGACCAATACCCCTACCCCGACCAGCCTGCGCACGACCCGCTCCAGACCGCGGATCTCGTCCAGATGCAGTGAGAGACTGCCTTCGAAAAGGATCACCGCCACCGACAGTTCGATGATAGGAAAAAGCAACCCGCCGAACACCGCATCCGGATCCAGCCAACCCGCCACCGGCCCGGCAAGAATGCCGGCCACCAGCAGAAACAGAATGGCGGGCAACTTGACCCACCAGGCGAACCACTGGCATGCGATGGCCAGGATGCCAATCCCCGCCAGGTAGACGACCGCATGTTCTTGCATAACCGTTTTTTCTTTTTGCCATGTGGCCGTCGATCATAACAGCGTCCCGCTGGGAACTGTAATGTCCGCCTTCAGGGGCCTGTCGGGTCTGCAGCCAAACGACCGTGATCGACAGGCTCCTGTTATCCCGGCAACGCTATACCATTGCCGGGTCAACAGGTGCGTGCAGCGATGGAACGCGGTAGAGTCTGTTATTAACCCGGCAACAATATATATCGCATTCAAGGCTTCAGGCAGGTGCCGGAACAAGGCGCAGTGCGCAGGCAAGGGTCATTTCCTTGCCAAGGTCGCTCCAGTGCATCCATGCACTCGCGACACTTGGACATCCTGTCCAGCGCGCTGGAACGCAGGTCCGGCACCCGCCTGAAGCCCCTAACCCTATGATATTCAAAGACAGACCGCGGCTGAATACGATATATTTTGTTGCCGGGTTAATATTGTGTTTCCCCTGAAGGATCCCGCCATGAACCCGGAAATCTCACAACTCGTCGCGCGCATACAAGCCTTGGAAGAGGAACTCGCCCAACGCCTCGATGAGGCCCAAAAGGATGTCCGCTATCAGCTGGAGGGGCGCCGGATACGCTTCAGCGACGAGATCAAGCGATTACACAGGCAGTATCGCACCGGCGCACTTCAATACCTTGGAAATGCGCGGCCCCTGAGCGTGCTCACCGCCCCAATCATCTATGGGATGGTTGTGCCTCTGGCGGCCCTGGATCTGACCATCACCTTCTATCAGCACACCTGTTTTCGCGCCTACGGCATTCCACGTGTACGACGCGGTGACTACATCGTGATCGACCGTCACCGACTGGACTATCTAAACGTGATCGAAAAGCTCAACTGCGTCTACTGTGGCTACGGCAACGGCCTCATCGCCTATGTCCGTGAAATCGTGGCGCGCACCGAGCAATACTGGTGTCCGATCCGCCATGCCCGGCGCGTCCCCGGTGTGCATAGCCGGTACGCCCGCTTCTTCGACTACGGTGACGCCAGGAGTTACAAACAGCAGCTAGACACAGTACGGCGGGATTATGACGACTGAATAAGATGCGTTGTGAATTCAACGAACACGTGGGGCTCCGTCAATGCGGTGACGAATGCGGATCAGGGAAGGACCCACACGCTCTCCGCCCCCTGCCATTGCAAACGCTGCTTCCAGCTCGACGGATCCTGACGGTCGCAATGCACGATCAGTAAGGTCTTGCCCGCCATGACGGCATCATGCAATGCCTCCAGTTTCTCATCGGGGATGTTCAGCTTGCGCAAGGCGGCCCCGAGCCGCGTCACCGCGGCGGCCCCCGTCATGAGCCCCGCCCCCAGGGTTGCCCCAACGATGAGGTCGAGCAACGGCCCGGCCGCCATCAGCGGCCCAATGCCAGGCACGATCAGCATCCCCGAGGCGCCGGCCAACAGGCCGCCCAGCGCACCCCACAAGGCGCCATGTTCACCCCATACCCTGAAGCGTTCCGCGTCATCCTTGTAAGAGATCCCGAGGATATCGTCACCGTGTCCGCCGGCGCGATGCAGGAGGGACACCTGATCCATGGGGAAATCGTGGTCCACCAACTGTTCTACGATGCGCTTCGCCTTTTCCGGATCGTTGAATACAGCGGCAATGAGCCTGTGCGGAGTGGAGGGCATCCTCTCAGCCCTCGCGATGAAAAACGGTGCCGTGGCATTTCGGGCAGGGGGGAATCCGGCCCGGCTTGCTGAAGTGCAACTTTTCGCCGCATTCCGCGCATACGAGAGTGCCGGGGCCGGTGATCTCGCCGGTGCGGTAGATCGAGGCCTGCGCCTTCAACTCCAGTAACTCCAGAATGGTGGGGTCCGCTGCCTGAAGAAAAAGATTGTAGAGTTCGGCATCGATCAGGTCCGTCTCGAAACCCAACCAGTTCTTGAACTCCTCGCCAGTCTTCTCCACATAACCCGCCGCATCATGCAGATCGCGCTTCAGATAGTCGGCGACCTTGTCCGCCTCTTCCCGGGTCAGCTCGCCCAATTCCACCGCTTTCTCGCGGGCCTCGTCGATGAAATGCTGCAACTTGGAACCGGCCTTCTCCTCCGCTTTGTTGAAGGCGTCCATGGCCCGCTCCAGCATCTTTGTATAGGCCTCGACCAGTTTGTCGACCGGATCACTCTTGCTCATGAAAGACTCCTCGCAGGTATCGATAGTTTAGGTGGCCGGAATAATAACACCATGGGCAGCCCACCAGTCCTTGTCGAGCCGCCACTGGATCTTTGTAATATCCGGTTGGTCCTGAACGATCTTCGCCGCACGCTTTTGCACCCGCACCAGCGCCGCTTGGGCCTTGATCATTCTGGGATCGTCCTGAGGGGCATTCGCCAGATCGGGGTCGATGATACCGAGGAAACGGATCACGGGGACATCCGGTGAGCGTGGCGTGGAAAGCACGGCCGTCCCATTTCTCACATCCACCACATGAAAACGATAGGGATAGGCGGACACCACCTTGTCCGCTGCCAACAAGTCATTCAGCTCGCCGATACGAGGATTGTAGCTCAGCCCCCACCAGAGCAGCACCAGCAACCCTATCGAGGCCAGGAACGCGACGTAGATTTTTGTTCCGCGGTCCACCGTCGACTCCTCCTTTCTGTTGACCATCGCTGACTGAACCCCATCATGGCGCATTACTGCCGTACGGTCCCTGACAATCCGCAATCCGTGGCCACGACGGCAAAACACGGGAGACACAGGCGATGCCATGTCCCCCGCTCCTCAGGTCAGAACCTGTCCGGCCATTCCTCGCCTTGGAAGAAACGGTCGAAAAAAGGCTGTTCGAACGGCATCATAAAATCCGGTGGCATGAACATCGGACCGCGGTTGTTCAACGCCTGCAACAAACGTTGTTTCAGTGCCTGAGGCAGATCCTTCTCCTGGCGGATAAGGCGATTGATTTCGTCACGCGTTCCCTGGAACTCATGATGTTTCTTCACGCCCTTGTCGGACAGGTATTCGACCACGACCTTGTACTTTCCGTCTGCCGTCTTGTTGATGGAAAGGGCCTCGAAAGTTTCGATGAACCGCTTCGGCCGGGGGGGCATCGAATAGGGCCGCTGTTCCCCCCAATGCGGCGTAAAGCGTGGATAGGGATGCCGCTGATAGGGGCCGCCGATTTCCCTTTGAGACAGCCGCCCCGGCAGGCGCCCAAGGGTGACGTCGATCTCCATCACCTTGCCGGCCCGCACCACTTTGATGGGCACCCGCTTGCCCGCCTGGTCATTCCTGACCAGCTTGGTGAGCTGTTCGGGAGAATAAAGCTTCTGGTCACCATAACTGACGAGGATGTCATAGGGTTGAATGCCCGCTTTCGCCGCGGGTGAGTCGGGCGCCACATTCATCACGATAACACCTTCCCCATTCGCCACATCGGCTGGGAGCTGTTTCGCCACCGCCGGCGGCAACGTATCGATCGCGACACCAAGATAGGCGGCACCCGAGGTCTTCATCTGCGCGGGCGGGGCCGTGTTCTGGCCGGGATTGGCGGAAACGCCCTCGAGCGCATATGCCATGGGGGCGCACAGCAGCGCCAGCACCCCTGTCATCGGCAGTATTCGTTTCATCTGCTTACCTCTCTACGGTAGTGGATCCGCCGATTTTCCCGCCACCACGTGGCGACGACCGGCAGATCAGCCATGTTGTTGAATGAATCCGGTTTGATCGCCTAAGATTTGGGGCCACGAAAAGCGATATTCAAGTCGATGGGCTGCTTTTCGTGGCCCTTCTGACAGATATATGACATGCACCAGGCGCGCCCGGATTATTCATGAATCACCGCGATGATTGCACAGAGAATTGTCCGCACAGGGGATTTTCCGACCGAGTGGAATACGGGCTGTATTGCCGAGGACGGAAAATTCCCTGTGTGGACAAGGATCAAGCTAGGGCGCGAGCGACTTCATGAATAATCCGGGCTAGCCCCACCGGGATATCCTGCCCCACCGGGGCCGACCGGTTTCCGGAGATCGCCTGGGAGAGTGCATCCACTCGTGCCGTCAGGGGCGAGAGCACGCCCGAGTCGATACGATCACGCGCCTCTTTGTCTTTCTCTCGATAGAGCAGCTCACGCCGGAGCCAGGTGGCGACGTTCTCCTCGACCTGGTGCCGATTGGCCAGAAGTTCCTGGTTCTCCTTGCGCAGCTGGGCGTTCTCCTTGCGCAGGGCCTGCACCTCTGCGGTCATGGCCGCAACGTTGGCCATCAGGGTCTTGATGGTGTCGGCCGGACTGTCGGCATCCGGCGCCGGCGCCTGGGGCACGGCATCCATGACTTCCGGCGATTCGGTCTCCCGATCACAGGACTTCAAGGTGACGAAGGCCAGGACAAGCAGGGGAAGCAGTCGATTGGAGGTTGCAACGGCCATGGCAGTTCCTACAGGGAGGACTCGAAGGGACGGGCCGAGATCAGATAGACCGCCGTGGTGTCGGCTTCGTCACCCCGGGGCAGCAGGCGGTGATGCTGAAAGGTCGCCGTCAACCAGGCACCGCGCAGATCAGGAGGATCCAGGGTCTGGGCCTGGTCGGTGCGGTGAACCGGATCAGTTGGACATAATCGAGCTGACCGGCATCCTGGTTTTCTACCGGTGTGGTCTCCGTTGCATGGGGTTCCTTGACATAGATCTGGATCGGATGGATGGGACCACCCGCTTTGGTGGCCTCGACATCGCACAGGTAGATACGCCCGCTATCGAGTTCGCGCACCATGAGGCGGTTGCTGTCGAAGGGGGCATGTGTCAACAGGTAGACCATTCCATTGACGCTCTGGGTCCGGAGCAGCGG
>Ga0256841_1003838_pt1 | contig 11088 bp, 6 predicted proteins | sample 356308metaG_FD_185971 | JGI IMG/M metagenome (GOLD analysis project Ga0256841, IMG submission 185971) | Hydrothermal vent microbial communities from Mid Atlantic Ridge, Atlantic Ocean - 356-308 | ecosystem: Environmental > Aquatic > Marine > Hydrothermal vents | place: Atlantic Ocean: Mid...
GAGAGAAGTCCTCGATCTGGTCCTTTTGGAACGCGGAGATCGCGAGCTTCTCGACCGTTGCCGCCTCATCGGCGTCGCGGCTTCTCGCATCGACGGATGGATCCACGCGACCGGTCGCGGAGCACCCGATCCCGAGGTCGAGACCGCGGCGGCCATACTCTCTCCTTGGTCCCTCGACGCGATCCATTCACCGGCTGTTCGTGACGCCCACTCGGAGGGTCGAATTCATATCATGGGGCTGGCCACTCCCCTCAGAGTCGAGGAGGCCAGAATCGACGCGCGCGGGCCGCTTTTCGCCTCGGCCAAGCGTCCCGAGGATTTCCTGCTGGAACTGGTGAGCCTCATCCAGTCACTTCGGCCGCTGGTGCGTTCGGGCGTCGTGGTGCGTCGCTTCGCCGAAGGCGTGGCCCACGTCACCGCGGGGGTCTCCCTACGGCGATTACGAACCTTCGTCGATCGACTCCTGGATCAACTCCTCAGGGACGACGTCTACGGGCGACCCCTCATGCCCGCGCTCACCTTGGAGGTGCATCTGGGGGGCGAACACCTGGAGGACGCGGGGGCGGACGACGAGGCCCGGCGCATGCGACTTTTGGCAGACCTCCTGTTGGACCGCCTGGAGCGCCGTTCAGCTCTTCGCGGACGGCTGTGCGTCACGTTTCTGCTTCGGGCGCGGGCACCCCATCACTGGCCGGAGTCCGAGACGCTCACCCGGCTTTTCCGTGCGGCCCGGCGCCATCCCGGCGTCGCGTTCCGCTTGTTGCGCGGAGCGGACGAGGCCCGCTTGGGCGGCTCCGACGAAGCACCCGAGCAGGTGGTCCTCGACGTCGGCGCCGCCGCGCTCAACCTCCCTCACGCTTTGGCGACCGCTGACATTCAGAGCTTGGATGACGTGGCTTCCGCGATCAGTGGCGCCATGTCCCTGGCCCTGGAGGCGCTTTCGGAGCAGTACTGGTTCCTCCGCGGGGCCGCCCCGGAGACGCTGCGGGGCGTCATCGCACGGCTTCCCGGCGGCCGCGAGTTGCGGATCGCCAGCGCGGGGCAGGGAGGAACGATTCGACTCTGGGGGCTTTTGCAATGCGCCCGGTATATGCGTGCGAGGGGCATCATCGAAGCGGGTGAGGAGCCCGAAGTGCTGACGAGAATCTTCTCGTGTTTGGATTACCTCGCCGGGGAACCCCGCGACGATGCGCGGCTCCGGATCCGCCTGGGAGGACTGAGGGACCGGCGCCTCAGGGAGCGATTCTTCCACGTCACCGACAGCTTGGCCGCCAGACGGGCCGACCGGGAGCTCATGCGGGCGCTCGAAGCCGAGGATGACGGATTGGCGACGTTGCCCCTCGTCAGCCCCCTCCATGCGGAACAGAATCGCCGTTTCCTGGAGGCAGGGTTTCTGAGGCGGCTTGGCCCCGGGCTGGCCCTGCCCGCGCGAGGCGACGACGAGTTGGCCACCGGCGCATGGCTGACGCGATTGTTCGAGAGTACGGCCTTGAGCTACTTCGAGCTGGAGGCCGGCGCGGAACTGATCGAAGTTCAGGAGACACTTTTCCGGGACGAGACGTGATGCACCGAAGAGCGATCCTCACGTCGATTCTCTGGATGGCTCTCGGGGCCCACATCGCTGCGCAAGCACCGCGGGGATCCCTGCGGGTCCACGTCGCATGGAAGCGAGCGGTCCCCACACCGAGAGAGCTGTTCGTCCCCCCCGATTTGCGCGGAGTGGATCGCCGTTGGGAGGACCTGATCCTGCGCCGACGGCATCGAGACGAAACGTTGCGCGTGGATGCGGCTACGGGAGGGCTGTCAGGTGTCCTTCTCACGGTGCACGGCAAGGGGGTTTCTTCGGAGAGGCGCTCGTCGTCCGCAACACCGACGCTCGTGGTGGAAGACCTCGAACTCCATCCCCGGTTCGCCGTCGGCAGGCTCGATGGCCCCCTCCGCATCGTGAATCGGGACGACATTGCCTATCGCTTCATTCTTCTCGACGAATCGCAGAAGCCTACGGGCGCCGTCACGGTGCCCCCCGGCGAATCCGTCCAGGTGCCCGGCCGCGACGGTCGTCGCTTCGGGATCATGGAAGAACGTCTGCACGAGATGGAGGCATGGATCGTGAACCCCGAGGGGGGGCTCGTCCTGACCACCGCCGTCACCGGGGACGCTTTCGCGGAGGGTCTGCCCGAGGGCGAGTATGAGGTGGAGGCGTTCCATCCCCTCCTCGGTGTCGTTTCCAAGCGGGTCAAGATCGCGGGAGGCAAGGAGACCGCGTGGGACCTTGACGAGGGGGCGTTTCGCGGACCGTTGACCGAAGCGTCTCCGAGTCCCAAAGACGGTCACCCGGCCTTCCGGATCGACGGCCTGGTACTCATGCTCGAGGATCTGGATCGTGTCGCCGCGTATCTCCAGGAGCGCTACCGCGGAACGCCTCTCACGCGGAAGCTCGCCCGTCGTCTGGCGCTCGAGTCCACGCTGATCCCTCTTTTCGCGACGGCCGTTTGGGAGCGCCGGCAGCTGGGGACTCTTCGCGCCCGTGCGGCCGCCCTGGAGGCTGTCCTGCGAAAAGCTCCTCCGGGGGGCGAGGACGTCCCCATTCCCGAGGGGTGGACGTGGACGCCCAGCCGCAGCGTGGGACGGGATGATGTCGAGCCCTGGACCGGCGCGGCGTTCTTCGACGGCAAGACCGGGGTCCTGAGCGGGCCCTTGATCACGTCGGACGGAGTCTTGCTTTATCGGGTCTTCAAGGTTCGAGCGAAAGAGGACCGACGGGACGTGGAATCCGGTCTCTTGCCCTTCTGGCCCCGTCTTTCGGCTGAATCTCGCCGTTTGAGGGTGTCGGCCCTGGGACGCCGGGCCCGGGTCGAGTCCCTGGATCCGCAGCTGAAGGGGCTCCTTTTCCCCCGCGAGGGGCGCTGATCTGTCACCTCGGGAGGTTAGAAATACCGGGGCGCTAGTCCTTCCAGCCGGTTCAAGTCAGGGAATCCATGAAACTCAAGTTCATTGAACTCTTCGGCTTCAAGTCCTTCGCGGAGCGGGTCCAATTCGACCTGGACCGCGGCGTGACGGCCATCGTCGGTCCCAATGGTTGCGGCAAGAGCAACGTGGTGGATGCGGTCAAGTGGGTCCTCGGCGAGCAGCGAGCCCGGTCTCTTCGCGGCAATGAGATGACGGACGTCATTTTCAACGGGAGCGAAAGACGGCCGCCCATGGACATGGCCGAGGTGAAACTCGTCTTCGACAATGCCGAGCGCGTTCTTCCCGTCGATCGCGACGAGGTTGCGATCGGTCGACGTCTCTTCCGGTCGGGGGAGAGCGAATACCTGATCGACGGACAAAACGTCCGTTTGAAGGACCTCAGGGAACTGTTCATGGGAACGGGCCTCGGCCCGGGCGGCTACTCCTTCATGGAGCAGGGGAAGATCGACAGCGTCTTGGCGAGCAATCCGACAGATCGGCGCAAGGTGTTCGAGGAAGCCGCCGGTATCAGCCGATTCAGGGCCCGCCGCCACGAAACCGAACTCAAGCTCGACCGGGTCGATGACAACTTGGTGCGACTGGCCGACATCGTCGAGGAGCTGACCCGTCAGGAAAACTCCCTGAAGCGGCAGGCGGGCAAGGCGCGCCGTTACCGCGAATTTAGCCAAAAGGCCTCCGAACTCCAGGCTCAGGTCGCTCTGCACCGTTTCGCTCAGGACTCACGCGAACTGGAGAGCGTCGAGGCCTCGCTTCAGTCGCTTCAGGAGCGACGGAGCGCCACGGAGGAGGACAAGACCGAGTGGATGACCAAGGGGGAATCCGTCGGCGCGCAACTCGAGGAGAAGGGCGAGGCCCTGAGTGCTCTCCGTCAGCAGACGACTCGTTTGGAGGCGCAGATCAAAGGGGCGCGGGATCTCGTCTCGCTCCACGAGAGGAACCTCTCGAACCTGGAAGGACGGGCGGCCAACCGCAAAAGAGAAATCGAGGCGCTCGCCGCGGAGGCGACGCGTACGGACGAGCGCATCGAGGAAGTGACTGGGGACCTGGAAGCTCTGAGGGCGGCTCTCGAGTTGCGTCGGAACACCCTCGGGGACAAGGAAGAACAGGTCCGGCTGCTGAAAGAGACATCGAAGGGCCTCGAGGCGAGTCTGCGGGAAACGGAGCAGAGGTTCGAATCCCTCAGCCGTCGCAGCCTCGAGCTGGAAAGAGAGATCGCTCGCATCGAGGCCGAGCAAGAGCGCTGGAAAGGCGAGATCGAACGGGCCCAGGAAGCGGGGCAGGAGATCGCCCGGCGCAAGGAGGGGCTCGTTCAATCTCTTCGTGACAAGGAGGCGGAAGCCTCGCGGCTCGCGGCGCGGCGCAGCGAGGCCGACGGCGCCTTGGAGGCCGCCAGGGCGGAGAAGACCCGTTGCCAGGAAAGCGTCGTCGAAATCGGCGATCGTCATCGGGAGGCCCTGGCCGGACGGGCCCGGCTTGCGGCGCGCGTGGAAGCTCTCGAGAGCCATCTGGGTCGGAGGGACATCCTGCAGGACGGAGTCCGGTTGCTTCTCGACGCGCGCGCCGCCGACGAGAGTTTTCTTCCCGGATTCCGAGGCCTCCTCATCGACGGGATCGAGGTGGATTTGAACCACGCCGACGCCGTGGAGGCAGCGCTGGGCGAGACGCTCCAGGCGATGATCGTGGACACGGTTGCAGATGCCGTCGCCGGCGCTCGGTGGTTGGATGAAAAGGGGGAAGGGCGGGCCGTCTTCGTCCCTCTCGAACTCTTCACCGCGGAGGCGGGTGAGCTGCCCGAGGGGGTGCGGGTCACGCGGGATGATTTCACTCGCGTCGTGGCGCACCTGCTTCGCGGGGTTCGCCTCGTGGATCACGAGGATCTCTCCCGAGTACTCCAGGACGCCACGGATCCCTCGGGCGTGATCGTGACGCCGCGCGGTGCCGTCGTTCGAGAAGGGGGGGTCCTCGCGACCGGTCGCGCTTCGGACGAGCGAGGCCAGCTGGCCCTTCGCGCCGAGTTGCTCGAATTGCGGGCCGAGCTCGCCGTCGCTGACGAGGAAGTCCCGAGTCTCGAAGCGGCTCTACAGCAGAGTCGTGCTCGCGCCGTGGAGTCCGCACGCGCGGTCGCCGAGGCGGAGAAGTCCTCCGCGCAAGTGGCGCGGGAGTGCGGTGAAACGGAACACGCATTGACGGCGCTCCGTGCGGAGATGGCGCGTCTGGAGGACGAGGACGGCCAGCTGACCCAAAGAAACTCGGCCGCCCGGGATCGCTTGGCCAAGCTCGATGCCGAGCGCGTGAACGCGGGCGATGCGTTGAAGCAGGTGGTCGCATCGCTTGCCGAGGTCGAGAGCCTTCGGGCGACCCGCGGAGGCGAGCGCGAGGTGGGACTGAAGGCCCTGGACGAGGCTCAGCGCGCCCTGGAGAACGAACGCGTCGAATTCGCGCGAGAGTCGCAGAGGTTGCAAGGAACCGAAGAGACGCTCAGCCATCTCGAGGAGAGGCGTGACAGAGCTCGCAAGACCGTGGAACGCTACAGGGAGGAGCTTTCCGCCTATGCCGGCGACCGAAGCGCTTCCGAGAAGGAAGCGGCGGAGCAGGCGGACCTCGCGAATCGGCTGGAGAAGGAATTGGTCGCCCTGAAAGAGCAGCTCGCAGAAGCGGAGCAGTCGGTGGGCGCGATCCGACGCCACTACGACGAGGCCGTCGCTGCGATCCAGAGGTTGGATCGCGTGTTGGCGGAATTGTCGGAGGAGATTCACGGATTGGAAATCCGGCGCTCTGAACTCCGCGTCGGGTGCGAGGCTCTCGTGGAGAAGGTGAGGGAGGAGTTGGACCTGGACTTGCAGGCTCTCTACAGGGACTACGAGGTGCCCGACGACGTGGATTGGGAGGCCGTCGAGGCGGAGCTGGAGGAGGTCCGCAACAGCCTGCGCCGTCTCGGCAACGTCAATTTGGCGGCGATCGAAGATCTCGAGGAAGTTCAGGAGCGGCTCACGTTCCTCGTCGCCCAGCGCGACGATCTGTTGCACAGCAAGAACCGACTCACTCGAATTCTCGCGGACATCGAGGCCCAGTCGACGAAGCTCTTCATCGAGACCTTCGACCGCGTGCGCGACCATTTCCAGGGCATCTTCCGCAAGCTCTTCGGCGGCGGGCGTGCCGACATCGTCCTTGTCGATCCCGAGAATCCCCTGGAGTCCGGCATCGAAATCACGGCGAAGCCCCCGGGTAAGGAGGCACGCAGCATCACGCTGCTTTCCGGTGGGGAACGGACGCTCACCGCGGTTTCCCTGCTCTTCGCCATCATCCGGGCGCATCCTTGCCCCTGCTGTCTGCTCGACGAAGTCGACGCGGCCCTCGACGAGGACAACACCGAGCGATTCTGCATGCTCCTGGACGAATTCCTGGGGAGGACGCAGTTCGTCCTCATCACCCACAGTCGCCGGACGATGGCGCGCGCGGATCTGCTCTACGGCGTCACCATGGGCGAGCGGGGCGTATCGAGACGGGTGGGGGTTCGATTCGAGGATGTGGGGGAAGACGGTGAGATTATGGTGCCGCCCGACTCCGATGAGTCACCGGGAAACGGAAACCCTAAGCGGGGCCGTCGTCGGCGCGGCGGCCCGAACACGGCCGAGTCGACCTCGACGTCGACGTCGGCACGGCCTCTGGTCGGGGATGTCATGGTCGACATGGCGGCCGCGGGTGAGGAGGTGGCTCATGGAGGCAAGCGCGGCACGATCGACAGCGTGGGGCCCCCACCCCGTCGCCGGAAGGCGTCCAGGGAGGCTCCCGCGGAAAAAGAAATCGAAGAGGAGGCCTGAGCGCTCCGCCGCCGAGCCCGCTTCAGTTCGAACCTCCGTCGTGCCGATAAGCACCCCGGAGGTCCGCAATGACGCGATACAAGAGTCTGATGGTTGTGATGATCTTGGGGGGCGTCATGCTCGGCATGGCGGGTGTTCTGCTCACGACCGATTCGGCGGCCAAGCGCAAGAAACCTTCCAAGCCGACCGAAGGCAAGGAATGGAGTGTTCGGTTGGGGGACAAAGTCCTCACGATTCGCGCGGAAGGGAGACCCCGCCAGGCTTCGTCGTTCAGGAGCGATCTCGAGACGTTTCGTAAGATCCTGACGCAACTCGGCCCCAAGACACCCCAGGCCCGAGACCGGCTCAAGACGGCCATGGAGGCCCTGGTCCGGGAAGTCCAGCCGGGGGACTGGCCCGTCATCGAGGCCGAACTCAATCGCCCGAATCCTCCTACGGGCCTTCGAGGATTCCTCCTCGCCCTTTCCGGAGCGCTGCGCACCGATCGCGCACTTCCCTACTGGGAAAAATACTTCAAGGAGCACACGACCCGGGTGATCGAGGGATGGAAGAGGGATGGGCGGCCTCAGGTCTTCAAACAGGCCGTGAGCATCTACAGGAAATCCAAGCAGAGCGGCACCCGATTCCTCATTCTTCAGGCTCTCGACGCCTTTCCCGAGCCTCTGGTGCGTCAGTTCTTGGTGGAGGAGTTGGCCCGCGAGACCCAACCGGAAACCCTTCGTCAGGTCGTCACGCTGCTCAGATTCCACGGTTCACCCGAGGTCGTCGATCGTCTGCTCGAGTTCGCTCGTTCGCTTCCCGCGGATGAAGCCGTTCTGTGTTGCCGCGTGTTCAATACGCTGGCAGGTATGTCCGGCATGTCCGGCCCGAAGGCCGTTCTCGCCACCGCCTGCTCCGCCTCCGAGAAACCGGAGGTGTGTCACGCGGCCGCCCAGAGCCTCAGCTTCATGAAGAAGCCCGAACTCGTCCCGGAAGTGCTTCGCGGGATGAAGGGGCCGGGCGTCAGCCATGCCCGTCTTCAGTTCCTGATTCGAAACTTGCAGCCGGCTCACGCGGAGGCCCTCGAGGAGGCGTTGCAGCGCATCGTCGATCCGGAGGCCCGCAGGAGCCTCGAGAAGGCCCTCGAACGGATTCGGACGACGAAGCGCAAGCCCTGACGACCCGCACGGGACAGTCCCCTGTCGTTCTTGTCCCGAGGAGGTGGCTCCGGGGGGGTAGGGTTGGCTACCATGCCCCATGGTTTCGACACATGACAACAGACGACCGCTGACCGTTTTGGGGTTGCCCGCGGCGGAGGTCGTGGACTGGGCGGCTGCCCGAGCGGCGTTGGAGGCGGCTGCTCGTGAAGGGGCTCTCAAGGGGGCGCATCTGGCCGGAGCCGACCTCGCCGGTATCGATCTGTCGGGATGTGATCTCACCGGGGCGGACCTCGCCGGATGCAACCTCGACGGAGCGTGTCTGACTGGGGCGCGATTCGCTTTGGCCGACCTGACGGAGGCTTCTTTGGTGAGGGCCGATGCCACGGATGCCGACTTCCAGGGGGCCGTATTGACCCGCGGTCGATTCGACCTGGCGATTCTCAGCAAGGCCGATCTCAGCGAGGTGTCGGCATCCATGTCGCGGTTCGAATGCGCGCTCCTCGAGGGGGCACGCGCCCGCAACGCGAATTTCTCGGAGGCCGTTTTCGACACCGCGGGGCTGCGCCATGTCGATCTCACCGAGGCGCGGTGTGACGGGGCTTCCTTCTTGGCGGCCGACCTGGAACACGCCAATCTGTCCTCTTCTGATTTCACCGCGAGCCATTGGCAGGACGCGCACATGCGAGGTTGCGATCTCACCGAGGCCACTTTCGAGGGGGCAACGCTCGACGGGGTGGACTTCAAGGGAGCTTTTCTGGGGAAGACGGATTTTTCCGAGGCGACGTTTCACGGGGCACTCGTCCGCGAGACGCGTTTTTTGCGGTGCGATCTCAGCGCTGCGGATTTTCGCGGCACCGAGATCGTGACCGATGGCTTCGTGGATTGCAAACTGGACGGCACGAGGTGGCCCGTCGAGGACGATGAGAATGGCGAGGGAACCTGACCGAGCCAATGGGCTCCCCGCCGCGCCCCGGAACTTCCGCATGGTCATCGAATACGACGGCGAAGCCTACGCCGGGTGGGAGCGACAGAAGAACGGCCTGGGAATTCAGGAGGTGATCGAGGACACGCTGTTCCGGATCACGGGGGAAAGGTGTACGCTGAACGGTTCAGGGAGAACCGACGCCGGCGTACACGCGGAAGGTCAGGTGGCGTCTTTCATTCTCGAGAACCCCATGGCGGTCGACGAGTTGCATCGCGCTCTGAACGCGTTGTTGCCGGCGGACATTGCCGTCCGCGAACTCGAAGTCGTCGATCTGTTCTTCCACGCGAGATTCGACGCCGTGTCCAAGACCTATCGGTACACAGTCCTGGAGGGGCGAGTCGGGTCGCCTCTGATGAGGCGACGCGTCTACCGCGTGTTCGCGGACATGGACACCGACGCCATGGCTCGCGCGGCAGCGCATTTCGTGGGGCGTCACGACTTTCGGGGGTTCTGCAAGGAAGCCGCGAGGCAGGGTGACACGGTGCGCGAGATCCATCATTTCAAGATTCGCCGCTCGGGACGTCTGATCCGAATGGACGTCTCCGGAGGTGGGTTCTTATACAATATGGTGCGAATCCTGGCGGGGACATTGGTTTACGTCGGTCTCGGAAAAATCGCGGCGGACGATATCCCGGAAATCCTCATTTCAGGGACGCGAGAATCCGCCGGTCCCACGCTTCCCCCTCACGCGTTGACCCTGCTTGAGGTATCCTATGGGGAGCGCTTAGGGAGCGGTGGCGTCCGTCCCAGCGAGGGTGGGCCGCTCCCTCCATGACTGAGGAGCCTGCAATGGATATCGTGATCAGTAGTCGTCACGTGGCCCTTTCCGACAAACTTCGCGAGGAGATCACCCAGGGAGTTCAAAAACTCCTGAGGTTCTTCGATGGCCTCCACGATGCGCGTGTCGTCGTGGATCAGGACGGTGATCAGAGGATCGTCGAGTTGACAGTCGGCGCCCCCAAGGGGCGTGCCTTCGTTGCAAGGGCCGATGCTCCCACGGTGAGACAGGCCGCGAGAATCGCCAAGAACAAGGTTGAAGCGCAGGTGCGGCGCCTGAAGGAGCGACTCCAGGCGAAGCGCCCCAAGAACGGCGCATCCTTCGTAGCCTGAACAGATAACTCGATTTCGAGTCATGAGCCGGGGATGTCCTTCCCCGGCTCTTTTCGTAGCGTGGTCGCCGCCTACAATGAGGCGCCGCTCAGCCGCGGGGCAGGTTTCAAGGAGATCGTCATTTCGCAAATGAAGGCCCAGCCCAGTGACAAACCGCTTCGCATCGTGGCCCTCGGCGGAGGAACGGGGCTCCATGGCCTTTTGAATGGACTCCATCGCCGGGGCGATGATCTTACGGCCATCATCACCGTCGCGGATGACGGCGGGAGTTCCGGGCGTTTGAGGAAGGACTTCGAGATTCCGCCGCCCGGCGACATCCGAAACTGCTTGGTCGCCCTTTCCGACGCGGACCCGATCCTCGGTGAGCTTTTTCAATATCGATTCGAGGATTCGATGTTGGAGGGGCATGCCTTCGGAAACTTGTTCATCGCCGTCTTGACCCGACTCACGGGTGATTTCCGAGGAGCGATCGAACGTGCTCGTGCCTTGCTCGGGGTTCGCGGCCGGGTCATTCCAGCCACGGAGACCATGGTCGTGCTCGTCGCCGAGCACCCGGACGGCTCGAAGAGTACCGGAGAGCAGGTGATCTCCTTGTCCGGCAAGCCGATTCGAAGGATCCGACTGGTTCCTGTTCCGCCACCGGTTTCCCAGGAGATCGTGGACTCGATCGAATCCGCGGATCTCATCGTGCTGGGGCCCGGCTCCCTGTACACGAGCATCATTCCCAACCTCCTCGTGCCAGGCATGGTCGAGGCTCTCAATAGGTCCAAGGCTCCCATGGTGCTCGTTTCGAATCTCATGACTCAACCCGGGGAGACCGACGGGTTCGACGTGATCGATCACCTGGATGCGCTCACGCGGTTGGACCCCTCGCCGCGTGTCGAAGCCGTGATCGTTCCCTCGGACCGCGCCAGCGACGAACTCATGGATCTCTACGCCAAGGCGGGTTCCTTTCCGGTCACCCTGGATTCCGCCCGCGCCGATGAAGGCAACCTCTTCGTTCTTCGAACTCCGGTGATCGAGGACGGACCCCAGATCCGACATGATCCGATCAACCTGGCCG
>Ga0256841_1003839_pt1 | contig 11086 bp, 14 predicted proteins | sample 356308metaG_FD_185971 | JGI IMG/M metagenome (GOLD analysis project Ga0256841, IMG submission 185971) | Hydrothermal vent microbial communities from Mid Atlantic Ridge, Atlantic Ocean - 356-308 | ecosystem: Environmental > Aquatic > Marine > Hydrothermal vents | place: Atlantic Ocean: Mid...
ATGATCTATAACGGTGCAAAAGATGTTGATAAAGATCCTTATGGCGTCAATTGGCAATACCAGATCGCAGCGGATAAAGCAAATGAAGCGGATGGCGGATATATCAACCTTGCCTATTTCTTCATCCCTAAAAAATGGGAAGCGATGGTACGTTACGACTATTTGAATCGATTGACCAATTCTGTAGCAGATGAGAGAAAATTCAAAACAACCACGCTTGGACTCTCTTATCACTTTAAAGGGCCTACTCGTATAGATGTGAACTATGCCTTCAGGAATGCAGATGCACCGGGCAATGCCAAAGCACAAAAAGTTCTGGATAACACAGGTGACCTTCTCTCCATTCAAGCCACACTTAAGTTCTAAACTTCGGGATACCTCTGCGGAGGTGTCTCTCTATTAACCCAAAATCACCATACAATAAAAATGATCATGCGTTGAAACGAAAAGATTCAAATAATATTCTTTGAATTGAAGTGATGAGATGCTAAAATCGTTTTTTAAAGAAGGATGCAAATGTTCAAAAAATCAGCAGGTCTGTTCGCTATAAGTATATTTGGCTTATTCGCCGCAGAAAACAATACTACCATTTTACACAGTGATCAGGTTGAAGTGACCTATAAAGGGCACCCGATGGTGATTTCCAGAGATGTCGATATCCGTTGCAGAAAAGTCCCGTTTAACGGTGAGACATTCTGGAGTCATGATTTTCCCAAACCTGAAGTGCCTTCCTTTTGTAAAAAAACATTTATCACTACGGCAGGGATGATCTCTCCTATGAAAACATATGATGGTATTGAAACGTATGGGGAGTTGGAAGTATTGGATTTTATCGAGGATGCTCAGGAAGATAAAAATATGTTGTTCATCGATACCCGAAAACCAAATTGGTATCATGCCCGTACTATTCCCACCGCTGTCAATATTCCTTTTTACTATGTGGCGGAAAAGAAAAAATATCCTAAAGAATTTGCATATACTTTGGCCCTTTTGAATGTTACAAAAAAGGCAGATGGTTATGACTTTTCCCAGGCAAAAACACTCCTGCTCTTTTGTAATGCCCTGTGGTGTCTGCAATCTACGAAGATGATCGATGCATTGGTAGAAATAGGCTATCCGCATCAAAAAATAAAATGGTACAGAGGAGGACTTCAGTCATGGCTGAGTGTCAATCTCAGGACGGTGACGAATAATTGATGTGTACTTACAAGAGAAAGTATATTTATCTTTAAAAAAAGATCGTAAACTATTGAAAAATATGGACATTAATATTTTTCCTGATGCTAGGATGATTGGTTATCTTGTACTATATTGAAGAGTGTGGATTTGGTTGCTAAAGCTTATTATTGTAGTATACTAAAATATTTTATATAACTAAACATTTAGGATATATTTATGCCACAAAATGTACTCTCTTTAAGAGAGAAAAAATATGCCACCCTCAAACTCAAAATTTTAGATACCTTTAGTCAAAAGCTCAAAAGTAAATCTTTGGCAGATATATCGGTCAAAGAGATAGCACAAGTGTTGGATATCTCAGAGATGACTTTTTTTAACTACTTTAAGAGTAAAAAAGAGGTGCTTATCTACTATATCGAGCTATGGAGTTTGCAAATGCAACTAAGCATAGAAGATAAAACACCACTAGAGGCTATCTACAAGATATTTGAAGAGACCGCTGTCATGATAGAAGAAAACCCCAATCTTTTTATGGAGATAGTTTCATCTATGGCACTGCAAGGCATGAACAAAAAAGATATAGTGATTACAAAAGCAGAAAGAGTTTTACGATTTGGCAGAGATATATCCTATGAAGTAGGAGGCTTTGGAGAGATTATGATGCCATTGATAGAAAAACTTTCTATATCAAAAGAGCAAGAGATTTTAATCTATATCTCACTTTTCAATACTTGCTTTGCTACGCCACTCATGATGAAATGTCAAAACTTTGGTACTCTTAAAGAGAGATATTTTCAACAAGTAGATATGATTTTAAAGGGAGTATAGATGCATTTTATAGCCAATAAAAAAGTAGTCATTATTTCGATGATTACGACACTGATTATGGCATATATTGTCATGTTTGTATTTGATCCGATGGTAGATGGTAAGGATGGTTTGAGTGTGATTGCTTTGCAGTTGGCATTTGAAAAATCAAAAGGCATACAAATCGTCTCTTCTTGGGATATAGAAGTATTTCAAAAAGGAATTATACTAGATTATCTCTATGCCTTAAGTTATATGATATTTTTTGCTTCTCTTGTGTCATGGCTTGAAAAAAAGAAACAGATGACACCTAGTTTTTTCCCATATATCGCACTGTTGGCAGGTGTTTTTGATTGGATAGAAAATAGCCTTGAGTTATGGTTTTTACATGATGTAGAAGCATTTTCTAGTACACTGTTTTTTATGCATTCTATCTTTTCAATATTGAAATGGTTGGCATTGCCTTTGATTGTATGGAGGATTATTGTACTTTTTAGGTTAAAGGATGAAAATGTATGAAAAGGCGACTGAAAGATGAAAAATATCTTTCATAAAGGACACAAACAAGCAAGAGAAAAGTACAAAACAAAAGCCAATGCTGACTATTGGTTAGAGACACTAGACACGAGTCAATTAAATCAAGAGATGATAAAATTTATCGAAAACAGTACCTACTTTTTCTTTGCAACGGCATCTCCTGATGGTCAGCCAAATCTTAATTATAAGGGTGGTGACAAAGGTTTTTTACATGTGGTCGATGAGAAAAAATTGGTTTTTCCAAATTTTAGTGGTAATGGTATTTTACACTCAATAGGTGATTTAGAACTCAATAATAAAGTGAGTCTACTTATTCCTGATTTTAATCAAAATGCGAGAATAAAAATCATAGGTACAGCCACAGTAGTCTATGAAGATGTCTATATCTCAGAATATATAGACTATTTTAGTCGTTTTACGTTTGATAGTTTAATTGTGATAAATATCGCATATGTGATTCCCAACTGTCCTAGCAATCTACATCGTGTAAAAGAGACTATTTTGAGTTTTGATGAGAAAGATAAAGATCCTCAAATTATAAAAAAACTGTGTGGATTTTGAGATGAAAAACAGACAACCCCTAGACCTCATAACCCTATTCAAAAACAAGTTAGGCGATGACTTCATCCTACCACCACCCATATTTAACATGATGGCGTGTGAGGTGATAAACTATAGTGAAGTTGAGAAATCACTCACAGTCAAAATACCTATCAATACAGAATGGCTCAATCCCTACGGTACCATGCAAGGAGGTATGATAGATGCAGCCATAGACAATGCTGTAGGACCTCTAAGTATGTTGGTCGCTCCACCCAATATGACACGTACCATAGAAACCAAACTACTCAAAGCTATCCGTATGGATGTGGGGTATATCTATGTGACGGCTCATTTAATGGAACAGAAGAAAAGACGGCTTACTTTTGAGGCTAAGGTAATAGATATGAATGATGTTGTGTATGCTACTTCTAAGGTGGTGAATTTTGTGTTGTGAAAAGCATATAAAATGAAAATCATCCTCATCCGACATGCCAAAGTCTTGCTAGACAACACACGAAAAATCACAGCTTCGCAGATGAATGCATGGGTAGAGGCATACAACCATGCAGATATTGAGACAATTATAGCTACGTTAAAAACATTGGGTTATATCCCTACTATTGAGAAGGTGGCGTATGCATTTCAGAAGGATGGGGATGAGATGTTGAGAGTGAGGAGGAGTAAATGAAAATTGAGAAGTTACATTGGAAAAGTGATATAGAAAATATAGATTTTAATGCATTGTCTCATCTGTATAAGGTAGCTCCACTTGGTGACAAATCTGCAAAAGATTTAGAGATTGTTTTCAGCAACAGCATGTTCAAATATTTTGTTTATGACGAAGATAAGCTTATAGGGGTAGGTCGTGCTTTGGCAGATGGTGTTGATTGTTCTTATATTTGTGATGTAGCAATAGACCCAAAGTATCAAAGTATGGGTATAGGAAAAGCTATTATGGAAAAATTGATAGAAGACTCAAAAGAGCATCAAAAAATCATACTTTATTCTGTACCTACAAAAGAAAAGTTTTATGAGAAGCTAGGCTTTTCTAAAATGAAAACAGCTATGGCTATATTTCAGAATCAAGATAGGGCTAAAAGGCATGGAATAGTGGAGTAGTAATATGTTTGGAAGGTACTATTGAAATATAGCATCCATCCACACCCCAGAAAACACCTCCAACCCCTCCAAAACCTCCTCCTCGCTCAATCCACCAAAGCCCATACGTACAGCCTCAAACTCATCTCCACAGCGTTCTTTGGCAAGATAGATTTTAATATGAGCTTCTTCTGCGAGTCGTTCGAACTTTTTCCAGTCAAACGGTACAGTAGGGTGGATAAGGATGGCTAGTCCTCCTCCCTGGGCGACTATTTTCATCGTATCGCCCAATGTGGCTTTGAGGGTGTCACGCATGAGGTTGTGTTTTTTATGGTTGAGAGTTCGCATTTTGCGTAAGTGTCTGTCGTAGTGTCCTTCTGCCATAAAGAGAGCTAGAGTCTTTTGGGTAGAGAGGGAGACTTTGGCGAAGTGGGCATCGTAGCTCTCTTTGTATCGTGCAAGAAGCCACTGAGGCAGTACCACATAGCCTACACGTATCGCTGGCGAGAGAGACTTGGCAAAGGTGCCTAGGTAGGCTACAGAGTCGTATCTGTCTAATCCTTGTAGTGCAGGGATGGGGCGGGTGGTGTAGCGAAGTTCACTGTCGTAGTCATCTTCTATGATGAGCCCTTTTCGTTGGTGCATAAGTTCTAAGAGTTTATGTCTATGGGCGATAGGCATACTTACACCTGTGGGGTATTGGTGGGATGGCGTGACGTAGAGGATTTGGGCTTTGCTTTGCTCAATGCTTTGCATGCTTACACCTTTGTCATCTACATCGATATAGGCTATGTCATATCCAAACTCATCAAAGACCTTACGGGCGATATGATACCCTGGATGCTCGATGCCAAAGTGTGAATGTGTTTTTTTGAGCAAAGATGCTAGAAGCCTCATGCTGTCTATAAAGCCTGAAGTAATGACTATCTGTTCAGCCCTACAGACGACACCACGTGATGCCATAAGATACTTGGCTATCTGCTCTCGAAGTGCCAACTCACCCTGACCATCGGGGTAACTCCCAAAATCTGCAGTCTCATCTAGTGCCTTGGTAGCCAGACGTTTCCAAGTTTTGAGAGGAAAATCCTCTGCACATAGCTGTGCAGGAAAGAAGTCGTAGATGTAGTTAGGTGAGTGTACAGGCGTGGTAGCTGGATTTTCAGAAGCAAAAGTATAAAAATAGAGCTCACTCACATAGTACCCAGACTTAGGACGGCTCTCTATATACCCTTCTGCATAGAGCTGAGAATAGGCAGACTCAACGGTGGTTTTGCTAAGGTTATAGAGTGTGGCTACTTTACGTATGGAGGGTAGTTTATCTCCTGATTGGTAGTTGGTGCTGATGTCATTTTTTAGTGCGTTATAGAGTTGTAGGTGCAGTGGGGTTTTGCTTTTTTCGTCCAATATATACAAAACTGTCCTTTAAAAATATAAATATTTTGTATCTTGTGGTAAGTACAGATAAGACGTATAATAGCATAAAAATTCGTAGGGTGTTGTACCCTTACAACACCTTTAACTGTGTATTCAAGATAAAACTTGATGATTGCATGGAAATGATTGGTGTTGTCATGGGACAACACCCTACAGGAGACAACATGAAAAAAATATTTCACATCACAGATAAAAATATGATTAACGCTGTGCTAGACAAAGCAGAATATGGCACATTAGCCGTATGCAATGAAAATATACCCTATGCCGTACCCCTTAACTTTGTACGTATAGAGGAAAACATCTACTTTCACGGTGCATTAAAAAACAAAAAGATGAAGATGATAGAGCAGAACCCTCATGCCTCTTTCTCCGTGGTGGAGAGCTACTCCATAATCGCTTCATTTTTTAGCTCAAGTGATGGTTTGGCATGTCCTGCGACACACTTTTTTAAGTCTGTGAGCATTGATGGTGTGGCAAAGGTGGTACAAAACAGAGAAGAAAAAGCCATGATGTTTGAAGCGATGATGCAAAAGCTTCAACCAGAGGGAGGATACAAATCTTTTAACGATGAAGCCTATGATAAAGCACTGGGAGCCACAGCAGTGGTGAAGATAGTCCCTAGTAGTATGACATGTAAATTTAAATTTGGTCAGCACCTAGATAAAGAGAGGTTTGATATGATACTAGAGCATTTGAAAGAACGTAATACCGAAATAGACAATGAAACAATAGAGATGATGAAAGGTTTAAAAGATGGAATATAAAATAGCCACCCTAGAGGATATAGAAGCCACACTCAAACTCCACGCCAAATACCAGATAGACAGCATAGCAGTAGAGGACAAAAAAGATGGATTTGTTACCACAGCATTTACAGCAGAAGAATTGACAGCACTCATCACACAAGAGCAGGGACTTTTTATAGCCAAAGAGGGTGATGAAGTGTTGGCGTATGTGATGGCTGCATCATGGGCGTTTTGGTCTAGGTGGGAGATGTTTCGCCATATGATAGACGACCTACCAAACCTAAGCTATAAAGGCACACAACTAAGCACTCAAAACACCTACCAATATGGGCCTATATGCATAGATAAATCTATACGTGGTACAGAGGTATTGCCTACGATTTTTAACTTTGCACTTAAACAGATGAGCCAACGCTACCCCATACTCATCACCTTTGTAAACCAAATCAACCCACGCTCTTACGAAGCACATACTCGTAAGCTAGGACTAGATGTCATTCAGGAGTTTGAGTTTAATGGGAATAGGTATTGGGAGTTGGGGTGTTTGACACAAAGAAAATTATCTTCATGAAATCTTGATAAAACTTTTTTATACTACAAATTGTAAATCAATATATGGAGAATAATTATGAAAAGAACAAAATTACTCACACTAGCAAGCATAGCGACACTGAACATGGGGTTACTCCATGCAAATGATGTGTACCAGACACACAGCACCACTGTACCCGAACTCAAAATGCCAGACAGTAACCTGACGTTTAAAATGATAGAAGGGTATCAAGACTACAAAATAGTAGCCACACATTTTAGAACAGATAAAAATGAGTTACGCTATATTTTGGCTAACCCTATTGGGTATAATGCACTTAAAAATAAGGTAAAAGTGATGCCAGAAGGTTCTAAAATAGTGAAAATAGGGTGGTCGGTTAAAAAAATGAGTAGTTTTAATGCTGCACTTGAAGCAGATGAAGTACAAAGGGTGGAGTATATGGTCAAAGATTCTAAGACATTTAATGCCGATGGTGACAACTGGGGGTATGCGCGTTTTGTAAAAAAAGAGGGAAAGTATATGGCTTGGGATAAAGGCGCGAAAGGCTGTATCGCTTGTCATGCTTCAGTAAAAGATAATGATTACCTTTTTACTAAACTGCAGGACATGTATTAAGCATGAAAGCAAAAGTACTCATCGTTGAAGATGAGCCTGATATCGTGAGGCTCATAGAAAATCGTTTAGATACTGAAGCCTTTGATGTCTCTGTTGCCTTAGATGGCAAAGAGGCATTGAAGCAGATAGAGCAACACCATTTTGATGTACTGACATTAGACATCATGCTTCCTCATGTCGATGGGTTGACACTGTGTGCAGAGACACGTAAACGCCACAAAGACTCACTTATTTTAGTCATCTCTGCTTTAGATACTGTAGAACAAAAAGAAAAAGCCTATGCGCTAGGAGCAGATGACTACATAGACAAACCCTTTTCTCCTAAGCTGGTGGCACTCAAAATAGCTTCTTTGCTTAAAAGACGTACAGAAATTACCTATGCAACACTACCTTGTGTACAAGCTTTACAACATGATGAAAACCTAAAACGCTTTTTATTTGATGGACAAAAGTTACAACTTACCCTGAGTGAATACACCATACTTAAGATACTGTTTGAGACACCTAAAAAAGTATTTTCAAAAGAAGAACTCTCTCAAATACTCTATAATGAAGATATAGGTAATATAGATAGAGAAGGTATAGGTACACATATTTATCAGATACGTAGAAAAATGGCACTATTAGGCAAAGAAGAAATGATAAAAACAGTTAGAAGCGTGGGGTATACATTACATGAATGCTAAAATGTATCTCATCGTCTATTACTCTATTGCTGGTGTGATTATCTCACTTTTTACAGCGTTGATGACCTATTGGATTATTGGTGTGCCTATCGGGCAAAAGATGATGTTTAAAATTTTTTTGACGATTCTTGCAACGCTACCCATTATTGGTATACTCTCTTATCTCATAGGAGCATGTTTGTCTCGTAGACTCGCAGCCATTAGCACTTGTCTTAACAACATTAGTGAAGACAAATTTCTTACAGACAAACACGAAGAGAGTATCACCGATATTAATGCTATTCACGCGTCTATCCATGAACTCTCACATCGTTTGGAAGATTCTATTGCTACGTTGAAAAAAAGCAATGCCCAGCTCAATAACATGATACTCTCTCTCTCGCATGATATTAAAACGCCCTTGACCATTATCGAAGGCTATCTAGAAGAGTTAGAAGATGACATCGTCAACCAAGAGCATAAACCAGAAGTGATTGGTATTCTTAAAAAAGAGACAGCGTATATCCATGAACTTAGTTCAGAAGTGATTCATTATCTACAGTCTATGGAAGCGCATGGTAAGCAAGAAAACATACCATTAGAAGCATTTTTACACGAAGAAGTATGCCCACTCATACGTGCACAAAAAGATGTCACCCTCAAATGTGAGATGGAAGATGACACTATGATTGTCTTTGACCGTATGGCACTGAAAAATATTTTGGTAAATCTATTACATAATGCGACAAAGCATACAAATAAGGGAAGTATCACTATCAAATCCTTTGATGATACTATTATGGTGGAAGATACAGGCACAGGGATAGACCCCGAAAAAATGGATAGGATATTTGAACCTTTTTACTGTGCAGATGAGAGTAAAAACAGAGAAAAAAGCGGGTTTGGCTTGGGACTCTCTATTGCTAAAAACTTGGCTTTTGCGAATGGATATAATTTATATTATGATTCAAAATATCACGATGGTGCTAGATTTAGCTTAAATTTGACAAACTCCAAATAACTCACTACAATACCACCAACAAAACCAAAAGGAGAGCCAAATGAAACCATTTTCATACCACAGACAAATCACCCAAAGATTTTCTGCTCTCCTTCTCTCATTTTTCCTGCTTAGCCTCTAAGCGTACCTCATAATTTTTATAGATTCCTTGATTGGATGACCAGCTTAGATGGCTGTGTATGCAATATTTCCGTAGGGTGTTGTACCCTTACAACACCTTTTTCTATGGATGAAATAATATATTGGCATATCAAATTTTTGGTGTTGTCATGGGACAACACCCTACATGAGAAAGAATGAAAAATGAAAAATATAAACAAGATAATAACTGCAATAGAAAAAGAGACAAAAGCCATAGGTTTTGACCAAACCTCAGACAGACAAGTAGGAGAGTTATTGGCTGCATTGGTAGCAAGTAAACCAAATGCCAAGATATTGGAATTGGGAACAGGTAGTGGATTGTCTACTGCTTGGATAATATATGGGATGGATAAAAATAGTAAACTCATTACAGTAGACAATGATGAAAGGTTGGTAGAAATCGCCAAGAGCTATTTGGATAAGGATACACGGATAGCCTTTCGTGTGGGATTAGGCGAAGAGGTAATAGAAGAGATAGAAGAGAGTTCTGTAGATTTTATCTTTGCAGATACTTGGCCAGGGAAGTATCATTATTTAGATGAGGCTTTAGCATTATTGCGGGTAGGGGGTATGTATATGATTGATGATATGTTGCCACAACCCAATTGGCCAGAGGGGCATGAAAAAAAAGTAGATGCCTTGATAGAGACTTTGAAGCACAGAGATGACTTTCATATGACTCAGATGGATTGGGCTACTGGTGTGATTTTGTGTACTAAGATAGAAACAGACAAAGAAACCAACCAATGGAACCCAAAAAAGTACAACAAACACACAGCCTTTGTATCGCAGTTGGCATTACCTGTGGTAGAATTATTGAACCCACAAAAAGGTGAACGCATACTTGATGCAGGGTGTGGTGATGGTACTTTGGCTGTAGAGATAGAAAAGTATGGTGCTAAGGTAGTGGGTGTCGATATGAGTGGCGAAATGATAGAGGCTTGTAAGGCTAAAGGGATAGAAGCGTATGTAGGTTCAGTCACAGCATTGCCCTATGTAAATGAATTTGATGCCGTATTCTCCAATGCTACATTACATTGGGTCAAAGATGCGCAAGGTGCTGTTGAAAACATTGCAAAGGCATTAAAAAAGCGTGGCCAGTTTGTAGCTGAATTTGGTGGGGAGGGCAATATGCGGAGTGTGGTTGATGCTATGCGTCAAGTCTTTGGAAAGCATCCGGAATTTGGTAAATTTGATCATCCTTGGTACTTTCCGTCACCTAAAGTGTATCAAGCGCTTTTGGAGTCATATGGATTCATTGTTGAATATGTTGAACTTATTCCTAGGCCTACACCGATGGATGATTTGGAAAATTGGTTGGATATTTTTGCCAACGGGATTACCGCACATTTGAGTAAAGAACAGTATAAAGTTTTTAAATGCGAGTGTGTTGATGTTGCCAAAGAGAAGATATATTCAGAGAAAGAAGGCTGGATGTTGGATTATGTTCGGTTGAGAGTGAAAGCCCAGAAGCTTTATTAACCTTTTTTGAGTACACTGGCCTTAAAATTTTGAAGGAATATTATGAAAAAGATACTGTTGATCGCAGGATTACTGAGTGTAAGCCTTTTTGCGGAGTTCAAAACAGTCGATGCAGAAGAGTTTGCCAAACTTCAAGCCAAGGGTTATCCGGTGATAGACATACGTACACCGGGAGAATGGAAACAAACAGGGATCATCAAAGGGGCACATAAAATGATGTTCTTCTCTCCCAAGGGGCAGCCGATTTTATCGGACTGGTTCT
>Ga0256841_1003840_pt1 | contig 11085 bp, 5 predicted proteins | sample 356308metaG_FD_185971 | JGI IMG/M metagenome (GOLD analysis project Ga0256841, IMG submission 185971) | Hydrothermal vent microbial communities from Mid Atlantic Ridge, Atlantic Ocean - 356-308 | ecosystem: Environmental > Aquatic > Marine > Hydrothermal vents | place: Atlantic Ocean: Mid...
GTGAAGTCAGAGCCTCCACCTGTGTTATTGGCGATGGAGTAGCTTACAATGCCTGCAAGGGGGGCATGTCCGCGATCGCTGTTGGATTTTTTGTTCCATTTCTCTCCAGCGGCAATGCCGGCCACTGCAGTTCCATGGTTGTGGACATCATCAGCGGGCATCTTTCCAAGAGCTTTTGCTGCCAGGAGACGGGAGCCACCGATGCCGCCGCCCGTTTTGTTTTTAATGTCGCCATTGACGTAAAAGGTGGCATGGGGCCTTCCTGTTCTATTCATATTGACATCGCAACCGGTATCCATGATGGCTACCGATACACCCTTTCCTTTGATCCCCATTGCTTGAACGGAATCTGCGGAATGGTTTTTTGAATTGGTCGCCGTGAGAATGACTGGATGGACCTCTTGATCGGGGTGGATATAGGCTACGCGGGGATGGCGCCGAATTGCATCGAGGCTTTTAAAGGGAACTTCGATGGAGCAGGCATTTACCAGCCAAAATTGGGCAACGACATCGCCACCTAATTTAGTTTCGACAAAGGTCGAAAAGGCTCGCTGATCCTTTTGGGCTTTGGACTCTAACTCTTTGACGACCTTGTCTACCAAAGACGGGTTCTTGGTTTTGACTGCGGCCCTAAAGGCCGAAAGGTCAAAGCTGCGGTCCTTGAACACGACGAGCCAACGCTCTGTCCCAGGGAGGCGTCCGGGTAGGCCATGCACTTCTGCATTTTTTGGAGCCAGAGGTCCAATGGGATCGGTTGGGGTTTGGGGCTGGAGTGCCGAGGGGATCAAAAGAAAGCAGGATAAAAGGGCGGATCCGAAAATCATGAATTCCTCCATGAAAGGGGCAATTCGAATTGGGGCAAGGGGAAATGATACACCCCCATTGATATTACTGTCGCAATTCTGGGCAGAAATTTTCCAGAAGATTGCCTTTGTTTTAAGGAGAGAGGGGCTTTTGTTGCTTTCACCTTTCGCTTCAGAGGTGGAAAGCCCACTCGGCTTATGGCTGCCCTCCAATGACGGCCTTTAAGGCATTGCTCAGGACGATCCCAAAAGGGTTCCCTGCAGGATCGAAAACGGCTGCTTGGTGGAATAGGGGGGTTCCAATCAAGGAGGTGATCCGAGGGACAGTTGGGTTTAATCCTCCAACGCCTTTAGAGTCCGTCCTAAAGCCTTGGGCAAAGAGAAGGTTCGTATAAAGCTTGCAGCCGGTCATTCCAAGAAAGGTTAGATCCAAAGGAAGGGGGGTCTTATTGAAGCTTTGCTTGGAATTTCCAAAGAGCATGACCGCCCCTGCATTGGAGTTTGCCAGGGACAGGGTCAACTGGTAACGATTTCCGATTTCAGGAGCCCTCTGGCTGCTAAGCAAAGGTTTCGCACCCGAGGTCCCAGGTTGGAGGAAGGCAATGACGGCTCCATACCCCAGTTTGACGAAGCCGGTTGAAGCGGTGGCCGTCAAAGAATAAAGGGATGAGATGGGGTAGGTTTTCCGGTCGAAAACTGAATCTGCGAAAAAGGAGAGGATTGGTTTGGATTGGTTGTGTTTCGTGAGGTCCAGGAGGAGAGGTTTTTTTCGGGAAGTTTGAAAGAGAAAGCTCCGGTCAAAAGGGATCTGCAAAAGAAAGGAACTTGGGTTTGTATTTTTACCTGTGATGGTGGGGAGGTTGACCCGCTTCCTTGAAAAAACTTGGGTTTGTGGGCCGAACTGATTGACGGTGAAGCTTCGATTAAAGGTTTTTGGGGTTGTGGACGCATAACCCAAATGGATACTGATTTCCATCGACTCATTTGAATTTGCAATCACGAACTGATCATCATGTCTAAACCCCAGTCCTGTTGTTGAAAAGGATTTGGGCGTTTGAGAGAGAGCAAAGATTTGCTGGTAGCGCAGTGTCCGAAACCCGATGGGAAGATTGTTCCCAGTTCCTCCGAATTTTGTTTTGAAGCCGACGGGGAGGACCACTCCAAGGTTGGGGATGAGACCTGACCCTTTACATCCGGTTCCAAAAGCTTGGACCCTTCCGGGTATGAACGGTTTAGGGATCCTTGTTGCGGCGAGCCCAAACTGGACCTTGGTGGTGTCTAGGAATATGCCTCGAATGATCAACTGAACCGTGCCTGAAGAAGGGGCAATAAAGCTTACTTTTTCATAGAGGTTGCGAGGACTGTCAGCCTTTGCGAGGCTTTTTGTTCCCATCTTGGCTTCCAGGGAAAGGTTGCTCCAAACTTTTGATTTGAGTTGTGTCCGAGGCCAAGCGATGCACGCGGAATAGGCACTGCCCTTGCTCACCTTTAAGTTGAAGCTGAGATTTGGGACCTTGGTGGTGATCGCACTGTCCTTGAGGAGCCCTGCGCCTTGTGCCAGTTTGATGAGCCTGTCATCGCGAAGAAACCCCAGTCCAAAAGCATTGCGACTGTTAAAGGGAGCTGTTGTGTTCCTTTGACTGATGTCTTCGGTGCTGACTAAAAGAGCAGCTTTTGTTAAGAGAGTGGATGCCTTCGATTGAATGGATCGAAACAAGGCTGCTGCCCCACAAACTTCAGGGGAGGCCATGGAAGTCCCCGAGGCGATCCATTCGCTTCCTTCGTTATCGCGGAGGGGTTGCACGAGGGCGACACCAACGGCACAGAGATCTGGGTAAAATCTTTGCGTGTCCCCGAATAGAGGTCCCCGGGAAGAAAAGGATGCAACCTTCTTTGTGTCTTTTGCTGTGGCTCCAACCGCGAGGCCGTTTGCCACCGATTGGCTGGCACTGGTTCCCGGGCCGGAATTCCCTGCTGCACAAACGGGGAGGATCCCCGCATTGAGGGCTGCAGCATCGAGGGCCATTTGTGAAACATTGGTAGGATCCGGGCTTCCGGAGTAAGAATTATTTGCGGCGACAATCTTGAACCGAACGGCATCAGCCGCGATGGCTTGCCAAGCTTTGGTGATTGTCGTTAGATCTGATCCACCGGACTTGTCATTTGCGATGGAATAGCTGACGATTCCTGAGAGGGGAGCGTGTCCTCTGTCGCTGCTTTTTTTTGTGTTCCATTTTTCTCCCGCAGCGATTCCGGCAACCGCGGTCCCATGGTTATGGACATCATCCGCAGGCATCTTTCCGAGGGCTTTTGCAGCCAAGAGTCTTGATCCTCCGATCCCTCCCCCCGATGTGTTCTTGAGATCGCCATTGATGTAGAAGGTTTTATGAGGCCTCCCTTTGCCATTCATGTTGAGATCGCAGCCAGTATCCATAATCGCGATGGAGACGCCCTTACCCTTGATTCCCTTTAGGTGGAGCGCATCCACTGCGTGATTTGCTGCATTGGTGGCTTTAAAAATATGAACAGGTTGTACGATCTGGTCGGGGTGGATATCGGCAACCTTGGGGTGCGTCCGGACTCTTGGAAGGCTTGCAAAGGGGACCTCGATGGAGCATGCATTCACAAGCCAAAAATGCGCTTTCATTCTTCCACCAAGTTCTTGGGTAATGAACCGGGTAAAGGAAGCTTGATCGCGAAGGCTAAGTTCCTCCAACTTCCTCACGATGCGGGCTACCTCAACGGGGTCCTTTTTTTGAACAGCCCTTCGAAAAGCTCTCAGGTCGAAGGATCGTTTTTTAAAAACGACCAACCAACGCTCGTGATTCCTGCTCCTGCCTTGGATCCCATGGTGGCTTTCTCTCGCATTTTGTGAAGGTTGACTGGGAAGGGAGGCTTGAGAGGGCAGCTGACAAGCCAGGAATGAGAGAATGGTGGGGGTTAGAGGCAGCATCTTGGCACGATCTCATGAAGAAAGGATCTGAAGGTTCTTCGGAAAGGGAAGAAAGAATGGAGGGAGCTGGAGATTCCTTTTTCTGCTTACGTCCCAAAGGGTACAAAGGTTCCCTCGACCGTGGGTCGATACCCTGGAAAGCTAGGTTTTTTTGTTGATATGGGGAGAAGAGAGGAAGAATGGTGAACTGGGTGCAGGCGGTGGTTTTGGCTCTGGTGCAGGGGCTTACGGAGTTCTTGCCGATCTCGAGCTCTGCTCACCTGATCCTTTTTCCTCATTTCCTGGGCTGGTCGGATCAAGGGTCTGATTTTGATATCGCGGTCCATGTTGGAACTCTCATTGCGGTGGTCCTGTTTTTTCGAGCTGAGTTGGTCCGGCTAGCGAGGGCTGGGGTCAGATATGTAAGCGGAGATCGAGAGGACCCTGAAGGCCGGGTGGCCGTAGGTTTAATCCTGGGGACCGTCCCCATTTGTGTTGTTGGCTTTTTTGCAAAAGATTGGGCTGAAGCACAGTTACGCCAAGATTGGGTAATCGCAGTAGCCACAATCTTTTTTGGGATCCTCCTTTGGATTGCGGATCGACGTCCTGGGAAGCGGACGCTCAAGAACCTCAGATTGCTGGACGCTTTTTGGATTGGAGTGGCCCAAGTGTTCGCCATCATCCCGGGAACTTCCCGGTCTGGGGCGACAATGACAGGGGCGCTCTTCCTGGGCTTTGATCGCGTCGATTCCGCCCGTTTCAGTTTCCTTCTTTCCATTCCCACAATTTTCCTGGCGGGGATGGCATTGGGTTGGGATCTTTGGAAGACAGGAACGAAGCTTCCCCTGGGGTTGATGTCCTTGGGGGTCTTGATTTCGGCTTTGAGTGCTTATGCCTGCATCGCAGCTTTTATGGCCCTTGTGGAAAGGCTGGGGATGTTCCCCTTTGTTCTCTATCGCTTTATTTTGGGTGCTGTCCTTTTCTGGATCCTCATTTAGGTAGGAAGGTAATGAAAAAGCCCCCTCAGAGTTTCTTCTCTGAAAGGGCTTTTTGCGTGCATCCCGAATCCTTTGCCTGACCCTTGTCCGAAGCCAGGATGCGTTTTTATTATTTCCAACTAGTTCCCAGAACCCGCTCCCAGACCTTGAGGTTTGGTGCCTGAAGCGTTTTTAGGTTTTCCCTTTCCTTTTCGGATTTTGTCTAGAAGCCCTCCACCTCCTGAAGCTTTGACTTCATCTGCGGATTCCGCATCAAAGTCGGCGATTGTGCGCTTTTTGGGAGCATGTTTGAGGACGAGGTTTAAGAGCTTTTGTTCTTTGGCGAAGGTTGCTTCTCTTTCTTTTTTGACCTTTGCGATTTTGGCTTCGAGAGCTTTGATTTTTTTGGCTTTCCCCTTTTTACCCAGAAGGCGATCGATTTGTGCAGAGAGGCTTTTTTCCTGGGAATCTAAAAGATCGAAATGATTTAAAAGTCGAAGCCAGTTCCGAGTCGCTGCGAGGGCATCTTTTTTATAGTCGGCCTTCAATACTTTCTTCATGGTCATCCACAGCTTCTTCTGGGATTGTTTTCCGTTTAGGTCGTATCGAAGGGATCCATCCCAGCTCATCAAAAAGAGATGGGGTGGATGCGAACCTGCGAAAAGAAGATGATAGGGGTGATTCTTCTCCAAAACTCTGCGGTCCAACTTGATGCAATGAAACCATTGCGTCAAAAGAAGAGTTTTTTCGTTTCCAAGTGTTTTGCTGAGAAGGGCGTCATCTCTTCCTTTACAGGAATCGCAATCCCGAAGGACAATCATAGGGCGAGGATCTTTACCGCGGATCTCATCCAGAATACTCTGAAGATCCAAAACCTCTTCGCCCACAGGGACCGGATAGTCCCATCGGATTTGCAGGCGTTTTTTACTTGTTTCCAGGCGTGTCCAACTGGACGACGCTCCTCTGCCTGCTCCCCCGGTCCGGCCACCGCCGGCTCCACCACCGGCCCCACCGCCGGAAGAGGGGGGTGCAGAGGCTCCGCCTCCGCATCATTGGGGGACAGCCCCGGCAGGCGCACCCATAAAGGCGAGAGCTACCGCGAGGGCTCCAAGTTGAAGAAGGTGTTTCCACATAGTGGGAATCCTTTGAGAAAAGAGATTTGGGACATCGATAAGGGGGCTTGCGAGGTTTTTTCCCGCGATTAAGTCAATTGTTTCTCTTTTAGTTTCATCGATTCAAGGCAGATGGGCAAGGAGTGCTCCCGTTTCCATGTGCATAAATTTTCCCCACTTGGTAAAGCTGAGTGGGGATTATTTTTTGTAGAGGCTTGCAACGAACTTTCCATATCCATTGAAGGGGAGGGTTTGGACCTTTCGGTCGCTTCCGAGTAAGCGCTCCGTTGCTTGGGACCAACGGGGATGTGGAACTTTGGGGTCTACATTGGAGAGCCATGAGTATTCATGGGGGACGGCTTCATGCCAAAAGGTGTCCGGTCGTTTGGCAAGGAACTCAATCTTGACGATGCTTTTGATGTTTTTCAGGCCGTATTTCCAGGGGACGATGAGGCGGATCGGAGCGCCATTTTGTTTGGGGAGGGCTTTGCCGTAGATCCCGGTCGCCAGGAGGGTGAGTTCGTTCATGGCTTCATCCATCCTCAAGGCTTCATGGTAGGGCCAGGGATAGTGAGGAAGGGCCGCAAATCCTGGAGATTCCTTGGGGCGTTTAAAAGCAACAAAACGGACGTACTTAGCCTTGTCCGAGACTCCCAGTTTTTTGCAAAGAAGGCCAAGAGGGATCCCGGTCCATGGAACGGTCATTGCCCAGGCTTCTACGCAGCGAAATCGGTAAATCCTCTCTTCGGGAGAAACCAACTTTTCAAGATCCTGGACACTATAGTTGCCTGGCTTTTTCAAGAGTCCGGAAATCTCCACCGCCCAGGGAGAAACCTTGAAGGGCTGAACGAGTTTGTGGACTTTTCCTTTGTCGAGAGAGAACTCATAAAAGTTGTTCCAAGTCGTCACCAGGGATTCTTTTGTAAGGGGGCGCCCGGCAGAACGGAACTTTGGGTTTTTCCAAGGATGGGAAGGTTTGGATGTGGTCTTGGTGTGCGTTGATTTTTTCGAATCCAGCGTCTCTTTTTGCCCCTGACCAAGGAGAGGGGTGGAGAGAGAGGCGAGGATGTTCCCCCCCAAGAGGCTAAAACCCGCCAGGCGAAGCCACTCCCGTCGGTTCAACCATTGGGATTCATGGGTGATATCTTCTTGGCGACCTTGCCAGTCGGGCCTGGGGGGAATGTAGTGCATTTTAATTGTTGTTGTTTGGGAGTTCGTTGAAAGACTTCCAACATAGCAAAAAAAAAGGAGTGGGTGCAGAACCCACTCCTTCTCATTTGAGGCCGGAACAAGTCTCAGCCTCTATGGCTCGAAAAGTTTAATTTCCGATTTTGCCAGCTCCACCATTGGTAAAGACGAGACCCAAGCTGTTAGCGGGCGGATCAATGACGAAGTATTGGTTGTAGAACTGAACGCCAATGAGACTCGTCAAGTTGGGGACTCCGACCGTGACGGAGGAAGCGCCGCTGGATCCGACAGCTGTTCCAACAAGGAAGAGATCCATCGAAGCACGGAGGAAGCATCCCTTGGCTCCCAAGAAGGTGAGATCCAGAGGAAGGTTCAGTCCGATCCAGTTGGTTTTGGATGTGCCGAAGATGAGCACTGCTGCGGTGTTCTTCCTTGCAGATGCAAGGTTGACCTTGAAGGTTTGACCCAGAGTGGGGACACCAGTGTTGGAGAGGAAGGGGATGGCTCCGGAGGCGCCGCCTGCGCAGTTGACCTTCCAGGCGAACTTCCTGTGAGACCAAGGGCCGCTCCAATTGGGACCGTTCCAGTAGTAGGTTCCCTTGAGGAGGGCTCCCGCACCTGCTTCGGGCTTGAAGTTAGAGTTCCCGGGAGTCTTGTACCCGATGTAGAAGATCTTTCCTGCGGTGATGATGAGTGGGGAGCTGAAGGTGGTCCGATAAAACTTAGAAGTGGTTCCCACTTTGAGGATTCCGGTTCGGACAGGGCTTGCAGCAGGTTTTCCATTGCTGGCCGCGAGGAAGAGAACGGATTGGATGTTTTGCGCACTTCTAAGGCTTTTGCAGAGGAAGTCAAAACCGGTGACCACCAGGGTTGTGTTGGCCTTGACCTTGTGGACGAACCAGCGGTTCGTAGCCCAGCTTGTCGTGGTGTTGCCTGTTGCTGTGGGGTTGAGGCTCGCACAGAATTTTGGACCGGTGCCGGTTCCCTTGCATCCTTTTCCGTAGACTGTGTAAGACCCGGGGATCTTGGCGTTGACCTGAGCATAAGCCCAACCGAAGGGCTGCACGCTTGCCGTCAAGCTGGCTCCAGTGACTTCAATCGTGACGGGGCCGGTTGCAGGAGCTGCGAAGCGAACGAATTCTTCTGTGTTCTTCGGCGTTGAGGAAGAACCGATGACAGAAGTTCCACGAAGTACCCTAAGGTTCAAGTTTGAATAGAGGGCGGAGTTGACGTTCAGTCTGTTCCAAGCGATTGCGACCTGGTAGGTCCTTCCTTTTTGAACGATAATGGTCCTGCGATACACATTTTTGGCTTTCGAGACAGCAGCCCTGCCATGCCTGGAGGAAGACATTGCGGTTGCCCAAGCAGTGTCATCGCGAAGATATCCCGTCCCATAGCCATTGACCTGGTTGACACCGGTTCGGCCAGCGAGAGCCTCCACGGAGGCGAGGAGGACTGCCTTGGTCTCGTCCGCTTTCATGCTTTTATTGGCTGCACGGATCACAGTCGCGGCGCCACAAACCTGAGGAGAAGCCATGGAAGTGCCACTGGCGATGTAATCGCTGGTCTCCAGGTTTCTACGGGCCATGTTTGTAGAAACCCCATTCGCGCAAATGTCAGGGAAGATTTGGCCGTTTTTATAGAGCGGTCCCCGGGAAGAGAAGCCCGCCAGGTTTTTGGAGTTCTCGGTGACGGCACCCACAGAGAGACCATTGAGATTGATCTGGCTGAACCTGGTGCTGGAACCGCTGTTGCCTGCAGCTGTGCAAACGAGGATGTCAGCATTGAGGACGGCTGCGTCGAGAGCTTTCTGAACAGAGTTCAATGCGCTTGGGCTGCCGGAGTAGGAGTTGTTGGCGGTGACGATTCCGAGCTTCACTTTGTCCGCAGCGATCGTTTGCCAGGCCGTGGTCATCGTGGTGTAGGAGGAACTTCCATTAGTGTTGTTGGCAATCGAGTAGCCGGCAATCTTGGCCCCATAAGCGTGGCCGTGATCTGCGGTAGACGTCCGCCACTTGGCTCCAGCTGCGATGCTGGCAACACCAGTTCCATGGCCGTGAACATCGTCAGCGGGCATAGATCCAATCTTTTTGTTGGCGATCAGTCTCGAGGGTTTTGTGAGGTTCCCGTCGGTGTAATAAGTGATATGGGGACGCCCGGTGGATCCCATTTTTTCATCCTGTCCGGTGTCCATGATGGCGGTAGTGACCCCGAGACCACGGATACCACGGGCTTGGAGCGCGTCGGCGTTGTGGTTTCTGGAGTTGGTTGCGGTTTTGATTTGGGGATTGGTGGATCGATCAGGCTCGATGAAATCGACATTCTCCATCTTCCGAAGCTCTGCGAGCTTGGAGGGAGGCACGTCGATGGCACAGCCGTTGATCAGCCACCATTGGGCTACCATCTCGCCGCCCATGCTCTCAACCACCTTTTGGAAGGCTGCTTGATGAGCTTTTACTTTGGCTTCGAGATCCCGGACGGTTGCGGCAACTTTGGCAGCATCGTTGGACTGAACAGCCTCACGGAATCCTTGGAGATCGAAGGGACGCTTCTTGAAATGGACGATCCAGCGTTCTGTGCCCTTAATGGAGCCGGGGAGTCCGTGGACTTCCAGAGCCCGGGTGGCAACGGTTGCTGTTCCATCAGAAGGCATTGGGCCGATTGGCTGGCCCTGGGAAGGAAGCACGGAACCCAATAATAGGGAAGCGCCTGAGAAAACGGTCAAAGACCAATTACGCATTGGGGTCTCCTTTGCGAAGTGGAGGGAAGGAAAAAAAGGAAAGAAATACAGAATAAGAAAATTGAAACGGGACTCTCCGTTCCGACAGGAAGTCGGTGAGGTGGAAAATCCCGGTGAATGAGTGGAAAAGTATACCAAGAAGTTGAGACGGGTGGGGAGTCAATTCTTTTTCACTGATCCCCCACCTCTGAATGGCTATCTTCCAGAGTGATATTCCTGGTGAGACGGTCGGATTCTGTTTAGGGGAGCGCCTATGCCTTTATGAATAAACCGGGAAGCGTCTCACGTTGGTCCTAGGACCCGAGAGAGTCATTGGCCTAAAATCCCCATCTCATTGCCGACTTCTTCAAAAGCCGAGATTGCTTTTTCGAGCTGAGCTTGGGAATGCGCAGCACTGATTTGAACCCGGATCCTGGCCTTTCCTTTTGGAACAACTGGAAAGGAAAAGCCGATTACATAGATTCCTTTTTCCAAAAGTTTGTCGGCCATGGTTGTCGCGACCCGGGCATCTCCCAGCATAATGGGAACGATGGGATGGTCTCCAGGGCGAATTTGGAAGCCGATTTTTTGGATCTGCTCACGGAACCATTGAGTATTTTTATCCAATCGGTCTCGAAGCTCTGTAGTTGAAGAGAGGAGATCCAAGCAGGCGATTCCGGCACATACGAGGGCGGGCGGTAGGCTGTTGCTGAAGAGATAGGGTCTTGAGCGTTGACGCAACATGGCCACAATCTCCTTTTTTCCTGAGGTGAATCCCCCACTCGCACCACCTAAAGCCTTTCCTAGGGTCGAGGTCACCACATCAACCCGATCCATGACCTTGCAGTATTCAATACTTCCCCGCCCTGTAGGGCCAAAAAAGCCTGTTGCATGGGAATCGTCCACCATGACAAGGGCTCCATATTGTTCCGCCAGGTCACAAATCTCTTTCAAAGGGGCTACATCGCCGTCCATGGAAAAGACACCGTCGGTGGCGATCATCCTGGTTCGCATTTCTGAAGCCTCTTGGAGGCAGCGTTCAAGGTCTTTTAAATTATTGTGCTCATAACGAAAACGTTTGGCCTTGCAGAGTCGAATCCCGTCGATGATGGATGCATGGTTCAGAGCATCTGAAATGATCGCATCCTCGGGGCCGAGAATGGTCTCGAAAAGCCCACCATTGGCATCAAAGCAGGAGGTGTAAAGGATCGTATCTTCGGTGCGGAGGAAATCGGAGATTTTAGCTTCCAGCTCCTTGTGGATGCTCTGGGTTCCACAAATGAACCGGACCGAGGAGAGACCGAAGCCGTAGTTTTGGATCCCTTGGGAGGCAGCTTTTTTCAACTCTTCATTA
>Ga0256841_1003841_pt1 | contig 11083 bp, 8 predicted proteins | sample 356308metaG_FD_185971 | JGI IMG/M metagenome (GOLD analysis project Ga0256841, IMG submission 185971) | Hydrothermal vent microbial communities from Mid Atlantic Ridge, Atlantic Ocean - 356-308 | ecosystem: Environmental > Aquatic > Marine > Hydrothermal vents | place: Atlantic Ocean: Mid...
CGAAATCGTCCCTTGCACCACCCATAGCCCTTGCATCACCCACAGCAGTTGGCCGCACACGCCGAAGATGAACCCGAAACGAACGACCCTGCGAGCGTTGCCGTAACGATCCTCACCGATGCCGCTGGGGTCGGGCGTCGTCAGAATCCAGGCGCCGATGACCGCGACGAGTTGGGCGCCGGTGGCGATCAGCCGTTGGAACACGGTGCCGGCGCCCGTTCCCGCGAGGCCGCCGAGACACCCTCCGACAAACCCCAGCACAATGCCGCACAGGATGATCGACATCCCCTGGGCGAGTTTTTCGACCCAGTCCGGGTCGGCGTAGCGCAGCAGATCGCCGTAGGTGGACAGGCCGACCGGCGTGCCGCATTCGGGACAGCGCCCGTGTTCGTTGAGGCCGCGAAGGTTGTACCCGCAACGGCGACAGACGACGTCGGCAATGAGCGTGCCGGTTGGGTCCACACGATCAGGTTCCGGGTGCGGCGGGACGGCGTAGGTGTCGTTCGCGGACATGCTACCCCCTTTGTTGTGGTAGGCACGATAACAGAAATGATCGTGGATTGCGGCGAGGGCGTCAAGCCCGCAGTTCGGTGGGTCTCGCGGTTGCCCGGCGGGGCGGCGAAACGGTAGTGGCCGCGACATTGCCACACGTGCGCAGGAAACGTCGCAGGCGCGCCCGCGGTGTAGTCCGGGGGAACGTCTGCGGGCCAATCCGCTGCCATACCCCGACTACTCAAATCAGAACCGGCTTGCCGAGTTTTCGCCGCACGGGAACGAACTGCCCGGCGTGCATGAGATCGTGCAGCCCGATCATGTTGAAGACCCCGCCGACGCTGGGCACGTACGATCGCATGGCCTCCGGCGCGGCGCGGTCGAGATCGCTCTCCGAAGCGGCGGACAGCGCCGCCAGCGTGGCGCCGCGTTGCACGGCGAGCCACGCCTGATACTGCTCCTTGGTGAAAAACCGGGCGGGATCGCACGAGGCCGCTGCTTCGGGCGTACAGCTCTCGGCGAGGCCCTCGGGCAACGGCGGCATCTCGTAGCCGGCGCTGGTCATCATGTCGTGTTCCGCGTTGATGAGATGCCCGAGCTGCCACGCGATGTGGTGGGCCTGATCGTTGGGGCGAATCAGCAGCTCGGCGTCGCTGAGGTCGCCGATGTACGTCGTGAGAATGGTACGCGCCGTTTCGAGGCTGTGGCGGATAACGTCTTTGGTGGTCACGCGATCGCTCCTGTGGCGCAGGCAGGGCCTGCTTGGTGGCCGGAAGGCGGGAAAAACGCCCGAAACTCGGTACCATGATCCACGACGCGATGAGAATTGCAAGCACGATTCGGCCGATCCCGGAGGCCGCCATGAACGCCGGCGCAGCGCCTCGCCTGCTGGGCATCGTCAACCTCACCCGCGACTCGTTTTCCGACGGGGGGCGGTACCTCGCGCCCGAGGCGGCTGTGGCGCACGCCCGGCGTCTTGTCGCCGCGGGCGCGGACATCATCGACCTCGGCGCCGAGTCCACGCACCCCGATGCGGAAGACGTCCCCGCCGACGAACAGATCGCCCGTCTCACACCGGTGATCCGACAGCTCCACGCCGACGGTATCACGATCTCGGTGGATACTTACAGGCCCGAGGTGATGCGGCGGGTACTCGAGCTCGGGGTGGCGTATATCAACGATGTGACCGCGCTGCGCGACCCGCAAGCGGTTGCCGCCGTGCGCGATTCCGACGCCCGGCTGATTCTGATGCACTCGTGCTCACCCGAGGCCCGCGCGCGTCGAGACTCCGACGCCGGGGCCGATATCGTCGCTGCCATTGAACGGTTCTTCGCGCGGCGTATCGTGGAGCTGGCAGGGGCCGGCATCGGGCGTCACCGGCTGATTCTCGATCCCGGGATGGGGTTTTTTCTCAGCAGCCGCCCCGCAGCGAGTCTGGCGACACTGCGCGCGCTGCCGCGGCTGGGCGCATTCGGGTGCCCGCTGCTGGTGTCCACGTCGCGCAAGAGTTTCCTCGGGGCGGTACTGGCCGACGGCGGCTCGCCCCGCCCCCCGGATCAGCGCGGCCCCGCCACGCTCGCCAGCGAGCTTTGGGCGGCGTTGCACGGTGCGGCGTACATCCGGACGCACGACCCCGGTGCCCTGCGCGACGTTCTGCGTGTATGGCGGCTTCTGGCGACGTGACGGCACCGCGGCCGTTCGCGTTGTCGCTTCCGTTCGAGGTTACGCGTAGGCCTGAAGGGCCGAATACAACGCGAAAAGCAATCCGGTAAGGAAGACCCAGAACATTCGAACACTCCTCGAAAACACATGTTTTTCGTCCACCCGCGGCGTGGCGACCACCGGCGCGCGGGCCTTGCCGGGCGTTTACCCACCGCCCGGTCGCTCATGCTATCGGCAACCCCCGCGGCCGATCCTGAGCCTTGCCGCCAACGCTGCAAGCTTTTACGCTGGCGCTGGTTACGAAATCGGCGCGTCGCCGGGCGTGCCGGGCAGGTCGGCACGGACGCGTTGCCGATGCAGTGGGTGACGATGGACGACCGCACGCACACGCCTGAGGGACTCGACCACCGCCGGCGCCCGCGGTGCCGTTGGCGCACGGCGGGTGCGGGTCTGGTGATCGTGGCGGCGACATTGGCGGCGTATGTTCCCGCGATGCGCTCGGGTTACATCTGGGACGACGATCAATACCTCACCGAAAACCCCCTCGTCCAGACACCCGCGGGATTGCGGGCGATCTGGGAGCTCCACTACGACGGCGACGCGCGCCGCCTGCGTATCCATACGCCGCAGTATTACCCGTTGGTGTACAGCTCGTTCTGGGTCGAGTACCGGCTGTGGGGGCTGGCCCCTTTCGGGTACCACCTCGTCAACGTCCTGCTTCACGCATTGAGCGCGCTGCTGGTGTGGCGTATTGGCCGGCGCGTGGGAATCCCCGCGCCGTGGTTTGTCGCCGCCGTATTCGCGTTGCACCCGGTCCAAGTGGAGTCGGTGGCGTGGATCACGGAGCGCAAGAATGTCCTCTCGGGCGTGTTCTACTTGCTGGCGCTGGCGGCATTGCTGCGTTTTCTCGAGGGGCGGCAAGCGGGCGCGTGGTGGTACGTGGCGGGGCTGGTGTGTTTCTGCGCCGCTTTGCTGAGCAAGACGGTGACCTGCTCGTTGCCGGTGGTGCTGGTTCTGCTGCTCGTCTACCGCCGGCGGCGTGTCGGCTGGCGGGTCTGGGCGGCCCTGACGCCTTTGTTCGTCGTCGGAGTGTGCGCGGGATTGCTGACGGCCTACCTGGAGCGAACGCATGTCGGCGCCGGCGGTGCGGAATTCAGCTTGCCGCTGTGGCAGCGGACGCTGCTGGTCGCGCCGCGGGCGTTTCTTTTCTACGCCGGCAAAATCGCCTGGCCGCATCCGCTGATCTTCATCTACCCGCGATGGCAGATCGACCCGGAGACCTGGACGGCGTACCTGCCACTGGCGGGATGCGTGCTGGTGGCGGCGGTGGCGTGGTTGGGCCGGCGGCGATGGGGCTGGGGCCCGCTGCTGCTGTTGGCGTTCTCCGCCGTCACGCTCGCCCCGGCGTTAGGATTCTTCAACGTCTACCCGCACCGATTCTCCTGGGTCGCCGACCATTTCCAGTACCTGGGCTGCCTGGGTTTCATCGTGCTGTACACGTCGGCCGCGGCGTGGCTGCTGCGGGCGTGGGCGCGGCACCGTGCAGCGGCGCGCGTTTGTCGTCGGGTCGCGGGAGCGGTCGTATTGGTGGCGTTGGGGGTGCGAAGCCATGACCACGCGCGGAGTTTCGCCGACGCCCGTCGATTGTGGGAGGATACGCTGGCGGCCAACCCGCATGCGTGGATCGCGTCGTTGAACCTGGGGATCCTGGCGTCGCGAGAAGGGGATTATGCCCGCGCCGCGGAATACTTCGAACAGACCGCCCGGACTCCCGGCGCCCGGGCCGAAGCGTATTCGAGCTGGGGTACGGCGTTGCAACGGATTCACCGCACGGAGGGCGCGGTCGTCAAGTATCGGGAGGCGATCGAGGCCGACCCACTACGTTCGAAGGGCTGGGGCGAGCTGGGGGCCGCGTTGGCCCGGCTGGGGCACCTCGACGAAGCGATCTCCGCACTGCGCAAGGCCACGCAGCTTGAACCGGACTGGATCACGCCGTGGCTCAATCTCGGCGCAATCTACGCCTCGCCGGCGCGGTTCGATCCGTCCGAGGCCGAGCGGTGCCTGCGCAGGGCGATCTCGATTTCGCCGCTGGCGGTCGAGCCCCGGCTGGTATACGCCGACCTGCTGGGCAAACTGGGCCGCTGGGCCGAAGCCGTCCGCCAATACCGCACGATCGAGCGCGAGCGACCGGACGCGTTCCGCGCCGGCGGCCGCCTCGCGGAGGCGCTGGTCCGGTGCGGGCAATGGCGCGAAGCCCTGCGGCGGTGCCGCGCGGGCTTGGAAACCGACCCGACGAATCTGCGTTACGCCCACACGCTTGCCCGCATACTGGCGACGTGTCCGGACGCGGCCCTGCGCGACGGTCGTGAGGCCGTGACCCTGGCTCGGCGATTGGCACGCCAGCGTCCGCGCGACCCGCTCGTACTCGACACGCTCGCTTGCGCCTACGCCGAACTCGGCGAATACGACCGTGCGATGAGGGCCGCCGAGCGGGCGATCGAAATCGCACGAAAGCGGGGTGACGCGGCGTTGGCGGCGCGTTTGCAGAAACACCTCGACCGGTTCGCCGCACGACAGCCCTGGCATGGTGAAACGCCGTAGCGCAGGCGTGAAGTGTCGCGTTCGCGACGCGGGAGCCGTCAGCTTGCTCCAAGGCGTCGTGTGCGGGGTTAGTCGCGCTCTTCGGGCGAATGAGGTTCGTCCGCGCCGCCGGGCCGGGGCGGCTCGTCGGGGTGCAGGCCGCGCGGTTCGGAGCGTTTCGGCGCGGGGGGATCCGGTTGGGCGTGGGCCTGACCGATGATGGCGGCCCGCATGGCTTCGTACTCGGGTCCGGTGATTTGTCCGCTGTCGCGCAGTTCGCGTAGATCCTGGAGGGTGAAGCTGGGTGAGCGATCGGGGGGTTCGAGCCGCTTGCGCACGATCCGGGACGCGATGATGGCGATCAGGAGCGCACCGACCGCGATCAGCGTGATCCAGAGTACGTACCAGAGCAGTTCGCCGGTGCGAGGCATTCCATTTCGCTCGGTGGGCCGGAAACCGGGGGAACACCGCGGATAGCAAGCACGCGGCCACGTCGCCCGGCGAGGCGACGTGACCGCGCGATTGGGTCCGTTACCTTTGACACCGCGTCCGACAAACGCCGGGGGACAGCGGCCTAGCGCGACTCCTGGACGTACCCGCCGATCTGCTGATGCACGAGCAGGTTGTTGCGCACGACGAGCAGATTGCGGAACGGCTGGATCGTGCCGTTGCCGCCGTTATCGGCCCAACTGTCGGGCTCGACGGTCTGGACGATCAGGTTGATGAGTTCCTTGATGTCGGCGTTGTCGTTTTCGCCGTTGCGCCCCTGTTGCTGCTGGTTGTCGAGGTTCGACCCGCCGCCGGAGCTGTTGCTGAAGATGCTTCCGCCGCCGCCTTGGCCCTGGTTGTTCTGCTGGTTGGAGAGGTCCATGTGGGGGGCGCCGTAGAAGTCCTGGGCCTTGACGAGCAGATCGCTGACGTCGTAGACCTTGACGACCATTTCCTTGCCGAGGTCTTCGGCGGTGGAGATGATCAGGAGGTTGCCGCTGGCGCGGTAGGCGAGCGTGATGTCGGTTCCGCCGGCCTCGTCGAGGATCATCCACAAGACCTGGGATAGGCGCAACTCGTGCACCTGCATGGTGATGGGTTTGTCGCGTTCGATGCCGGCGTCTTCGAGTACCTGCCAGCGGACGACGACGTTCATGGGAGTCAGCCCGCTGAGCCAGCTCATCACCTGGTCAAGGGGCGCATCCTGGAACGAAACCTCGTTGATGCGTTCGCTGAGGTTCTTGAGGGTCTCGGGCACCCGAGCCCTGACGGCGCGGACGGAATTCCCGGTCGATAGCTGCCCCAACACCGTCGAGGCGAAAAACGCAACGACCACACCCGCGAGAACGATTCGTTTCATGGCAGTTCTCCGTTATCGGCGTCGGGGAGACGCCCGCTGGCTCCATCTATTAGTTTACGGCTTTTGGCCACTTCCGCAATATGGTACTCATCGGCAGGGGCGAAGTTCCCCAAAAACGGCAATGCGGGGCAAATCCTGGCACACCGCCGCCGCCGACCCTGGTGGGCCGGGCCCCTGCGCGTCGTGCGCGGGGGGCGGCGTGCCCCGGAACCGCGCACGGGGGCACGAAGTCGCCGGTTGTCGCCGGTTACGGGATGACGAGTTTCATCCCGACACGCAGTTGATTGGGGCTCGCGAGCTGGGCGCGATTGGCGTTGTAGATGTCGCGCCATCGCGACTGGTCGTGGTAGAACCGCCGGGCGAGCCCGTACAGCGTGTCTCCCTTGCGCACCACGTATGTTTTCCCGCCGACGGGTGCCAGGGGCTGATCATCGGCGCCGGTGGCGGGGGCTGGCGGCTTGGCCGGGGGAGCCGAGGCGGCGGCGGTCGGCGTGGCGTGCGTGGTGTACGTGGTGGTGTAGGTGGGTGTCGCGTGGCTGTCCGCCGTCGTGGTGTAGTTGTACGAAGGCGACGCGGGGGCGGCATCCATGCTGTCCAGCGTCGTGTGCTGGGGGGGCGTGTAGGGCTCTTCGTTGGTCACGCGCGTGTGTTGGTTTTTCTTCGCGCAGCCACAGGCGAGCAACACCACCAGCCCCGTCAACATCCAAGAGCTACGTTTCATCACGATCTCCTCCTGAGCGGACCGGAATTGCACGGGCTGCGTGTAGCAAACCGCAATCCTGCCGCGTTGTAAACCGCGGGAGGCGATTTTTCGTGGCGTGACATCCGCGCGAGGCGGGCAGCCCGGCGGGCGACACGGGGGACGCGCCCGCGGGGCTCGCTCAGAAACCGTAGCGCAACCCCAGATAGACGTTCGTGTTGCGGCCGAACTGGTCGAAGAACGTGTACTCGTCGTTTCCGAAAAACACGTTGCTGCCGATCTCCGCGGTCCAGTGATCGTCGATCTTGTAGGAGATGTTGGGTCGCAGGTAGGCGTCGTGATCGCTGGGGCTGTAGAACGCGAACAGCGAGAGCGTGAGGTTCTGATTCATCAGCAGCTTCGTCACGCGGAACGTCAGGACGTGGCGGACCTCGTCCTTGGCGGGCATGAACGGCGGGAGGGTGCGCGTGTAGGCGTCGTGGTCGAGCATCCACTCGACGTAATACTGCATGCCGAGCGTCAGATCGGTGGCGATTTCCGGCATTTGCCGCTCGTAGCCGACGAGGAAGCGCATCTGGCTGTTGTCCACGAAGGGGTTACGGCCCGAGCGATCTTCGCGCGAGTCGTAATACGCGACCTCGGCGTTGGCGATGCCTCCGACGATCTGGGTCCGTGCGCTGCCGCCGTACACGCTCAGTCGCGGGAAAGTGGCCTGGAGCGTGCGGAGCTTCATGCCGGCGGGGCTCTTCCAACGGCCCCAATAACCGTAGGCGGCCAGCTCCAACCCGCGGATGTTTTTCGAAACGCGGGTGGCCCACTCGTCGTCGCGGAACCAGTCCGCCGGCCGATCAGGGCGTTGGATGAAATTGCGTCCGGCCCGCGTACCGAGCAGCGGGTTGTAGTAGGAGATGCGCTCGCCGGTGATGAAGCGGTCGGCATCGAACCGCGGCGTGTACACGATGTCCCAGTTGGCGAGATCGCTGAAGAGGCTGATCTTGATCGCGTCGGAAGGCGCCTTGAGGTAGTCCACGTCGCGACCGATGAAAAACGCCTGCCAGTCTTTCGGGAACAGGTCGTTGAGGAAGACCAGGTCGCCCGTACCCCACGTGAGCACCTGGCGGCCGATTTTCACATCCATGAAGCTCAGCGGCGAGAACGTCACGCTCGCCTCGCGCAGGTCGAGCCACCCGCGGCCGCGTTCCAGGTTGACCTTGTGCCGGTCGAGCACCTGGTCGTACAGAAAGTCGGCCGTGAGTTTGAAGCTCAGTTTGTCGGAGAAAGCGTGTTCGCATTCGAGCTCGAACCGCGTTTCCCCGATCGAGGCGTCGCGTTCGTGGCTGTCGCGCTGGGTGCGCACGCCGCCACGGATTTCCCAAAAGCCGGTGATGTCGAGCCACTCCCACAGCGCGGGTTTCTCGCTGGCGGATTCGGCGCCCGCCGGCTCCTCGTCGGATTCGCCGCCGAGCCCCTCGGGCAGAGCCGGCTCCTGGTCGGCCGCCTCGGGCGTTTCCTCGCCCCCGAGCCCGGCCGGCAAGGCCGGCTCGCCGCCGGAAGGCTCGGAAGCCGTCTCGCTCAAACCCGCCGGCAGCGGCGGCTCGTCCGCGGGGGGTGTCCCGGGGCTCGACTCCTCCAGTCCGGCCGGCAGCGGCGGCTCGTCATCCGAGCTCTGGGCAAGCACCGGAGCGACCGCGAGGGCAAGCGTGATGAACAGCAACAACGTCTGTCGAACATGCTGCGCCATGTCGGGCGTCCTCTCACTGGACCAGGAAACCACGTAACCGCGGAACCGGGGCAAAGCGTACCGCTGGTGGTTCCACCATGTACAAACCGGATGCTGCTGGCATTGCGACCGTCACCTTGCTACGTGCGTCCCTTGTCTCGTTGCCCGGTTGTCTTGGTGCCATTGCGCCTGGCTGCCCGGTTTCCACCGGCTGGAAGCCGGTGCCACACAACTGGAAGCCGGTGCCACACAACTGGAAGCCGGTGCCACATAACCGGAAGCCGGTGCCACATAACCGGAAGCCGGTGCCACAAGGCACGTCATGGACCCTTCGCCCGACGGGCCGGTTGGACATCGGTACCGCGGCGCGGGGTCGATGGTTGGTTGCCGCCGGTCTCGTCGTAGCGTTCGTCCTCGCGCGTCGCTACCGGAGATACTTGCGTGGTGCCTTGCGGAGGTAGCGTTCCGAGAAGATCTCCTTGGGCAAGCCGACGTTGTACTTTACGCTGCTGTACTGCATTTCGGTATATCCGCCGGTACGCAGGTCGCTCATACGAGCCTTGACGACCGTGGGGAAACCCTGGATGGTCTTAACCGCTTCGGCCGCGTAGGCGCGGTACTTCTTGCCCTGGGCATCATAGTACTCGGTCTTGACCACGATGAACGTCTTGCGATGAATCCACATCTTGTAGTATGCGAATTCGACCGTCTTGGGGTCTTTGGGCGTATTCTTGAGGACATAGTAGTTTTTCGTGGTCTCGACCAGCTCGTGTTTGTCGTCGGTGATGTGCCGGCCCGAAACATCTTCGTAGAAAAAGTCGGAGCCGACGAAGCTGGTCCGTTTGTCGGCCGAGCTGATGCGCTTGACCAGATCGAGCGCGGGGAGATAGAGCCAGCGGTCGTCGTCCTTGTCCAGATGCTTCCAGACGAGAAACGCCATCTTGTTCACATCGGCCGGCCGGTGGAAGTAGACGTAGAACTGCTGGTCGCCGCAATAATCGTCCCCCTTCTTGCCGGAGGGGTCGGGTTCGTCACGGCGCAGGATCGTGAGTTGGCGGTGGCGTTTGCGGCCCTGTCCATCGACGATCGTCATCGAGACCTGGGCCCGGCCGTCGGCACCCTGGTAGTAGGCGACGCGGTTGGCCCGCTCGACGATCTGCTCGACCGTGAGTTTTTCCTGGGCCGCGGCGGTGCGGGCGAGCAGCCCCGCCGCCAGGAACATCGAGACGACGTATGCCATGCGTTTCATGCGGATTCTCCTTCCGAAAGGGTTTGGGTCTTGCACGCGGCCCGGCGCGAGAGCAGGCCGCAGGCGATCGTGAACACCGGGACGGCGATGGCGCTGCCCCACGTCAGCTCCATCCAGGCCATGCCCGCGTACTGGTGGAGATTGACCGCCACCAGGGCGACGAACGCCGCGGCCGAAGCGATGCAAGTGACGCAACTGCACGTCACGCCGCGGCTGGTGTGTACCGCGAAGAGGGGTTTTTCGAGCAGACGGATCAGTGCCGGGAGGATCAACATCGTGGCGACACCAGAGAACGCCAGAATCGTGGCCAGCAACACGCCGACCGTCTTGTAGGGCATCAGCGGCGCGAACAGCAGGGGCGTGAAGCCCAGGGCGATGACGATGATGTTGCGGGTGATCGCCCGGGCGGGTTCGCCGAAGACGATGGGCGCGGTCTTTTCCCACGAGCCGTACTGGAGGAAGAAGCGGCGTCCGCGGGCGAGGAAGTGGATCGCGAAATCCACCGCCAGCCCCAGGGACAGCGAGGAGAGCACCGCCACGGGCATGTCGTAGGCCTTGCCGACGAGTCCGACGCCGCCGTAGATCGCGAAGATCGTCAGCGTGAGCGGGACCATCGACAGCAGGCCCCACAGCGCCGAGCGGAACAGGATCGTCATGAGCAGAAACACGACCAGGAAGCTGCCGGCGAACGCCTGGAACATGCCCCAGACCATCTTGTCCTGCCAGATCACGTTGATGTAGGTCAGTCCGAACCACTCGTGCTTAATGCCCTCCGGGGGCGGGTTTTTCTTGAAAAAGTCCTCGACGGCGCTGGCCACCGCGGTCATGTCCTTGTTGTCGCCGCTGGTGAGCTGGACCCAGATCGAGGAGGTGCGATAGTCGGGGGTGACGAAATGCCACAGGTCGTTGGCCCGGTGGCTGTTCTGGTAGGTGATCAGGCACTGGGCGACGGCCTGGTGCGTGTCGGGGACGCGGTACTCTTCCTGTTTGCCGAGCAGCAGTTCGCGGTGCACGGTCTTGACGATATCGGCGATCGAGTTCGACTTGCCGACGATGTGCGTGTCGAGCAACCGCTGCTGAAGCCGCTCCATGTACCGCAGCACCTCGGGCTGTTTGAAGATCTGGCTGCGTTGGCGCTGGGCGTCGACGAACAGCGACGCCGCGTCCCAAGCGTCGTACGCTTCGTCGGGAGCGGCATCGAGCCGGCGGGCCACGAGATCCGCGAGCTTGCCGATCGCCTCCTTGCGCGAACCCGCGCCGGTGGCGGCCTGCTGAGCGAGTTGGGGAAGCTGCCGGAAGACGGCGGCAAGTTTCGGAATCTCCTCGCCGGGT
>Ga0256841_1003842_pt1 | contig 11082 bp, 9 predicted proteins | sample 356308metaG_FD_185971 | JGI IMG/M metagenome (GOLD analysis project Ga0256841, IMG submission 185971) | Hydrothermal vent microbial communities from Mid Atlantic Ridge, Atlantic Ocean - 356-308 | ecosystem: Environmental > Aquatic > Marine > Hydrothermal vents | place: Atlantic Ocean: Mid...
TGCAAGTACAAGAAATATTTTGTGACCGAAAACTTCGCTGTTTCTATTTTGCGGACCTGAGCCGGAAATTAAAACAACGGCAGGATATTTTCCGGTTGTATCCGGCAAAGTAAGTGTACCGGCTATATTTATGTTATCTTCCGAATTATAGAACTTTACATCTTCGGTATAATAAGGGAACGGGGCTTTTGGTTCTTGTGGTCTTTTAGGCGGAACAATTTTTTCCGGTTGTCTTAATAGTTTTAGGTTAAAGGTCTTACCGGATTGTTTGAACGTTCCTTCAATTTCCGTAAATGATTTATTTACTTTCCCTGAATATTCAAAACCAATTGTTTTTGACTTAACTGTAAGCTTCGAATTATTAAAATCAACTTCTTGAATAGGAATTCCTTTTGCTCCTTGATCCGGACTATCCATTGTTGAAGTAAGTTTTCCATTAGTTTCTTTAATATGTAATACTAATCTTAATTTGTTCCCTTGTATGTTTAATGTTCCATACCAATCACCGGTTACATTTTGGGCATTTACAAACATAGAACTTAAAAGTAAAACAATTAATAATCTGAATTGTTGCATTTAATTTATTCCTTATTAGGAAATAGTAATATTTGTAATTTTTTTCTGAACTAGTTTATTAAGTATTGTAATTTATAACTAATTATTGATTTATTGAAAGAATAAAACATGTAATTTAAGAAAAAATTATTAAGACTAAGGCTTATGTGTTCTGTAGGTTCTGTAATTAAAAGTTTTTCTAATTTAGATTTTTAATTTTTATTATTGATTCACCTTTTGTTGTACAAAAATCATAAGCTTCCGGATGATTTGTGATTGTTTTTTTCAAACAGATAGTAAATTCTATGATTTTGTTAATTATTTTGAAATAAATACAGGACATCCGTGCGATACTTTTTGAATAAACATAGTAGTTCAAGGCTTTACTAAAGCATAGTCCTTTTAGTTCATAACTCATTTTTCATCACAAAATATATTCTTTATATACTTCCGGTACTGTTTTCTCATTTAAAAAAGTTCCCAATTTAACAGTAGGATAAAGTTCGCTATATTTCATTACAGTATTCATATTAACTCTTCTATTAATATGACCTCTATTAATTTCGGCGGGTTTATTTACTCCGGCGGCAGCAATAAGCTCAACAAAACTATGTACAGTTTCTTGATGATAATTTGCAGCTCTTTTAGCTTTATCTTCTACATCTAAAGCTTTCATTAGAGATTCTTTTTGAGTGGCAACACCTACCGGACAATCATTTAAGTTGCAGCGTAAAGCTTGGATACATCCAACAGACATCATCATTGCTCGGGCACTATTTACAGTATCGGCACCCAAAGCCATTGCACGGGCAATATGAAAACCGGTAACTATTTTACCTGAAGCAATAAGTTTTATATCTTTTTTTAAATCAAAACCATTTAAAATATTACGTGCAAAAATAAGTCCGTCTCTTAAAGGCATTCCAATTGAGTTTGAAAATTCAATGGGAGCAGCTCCTGTTCCTCCTTCTCCACCATCAATAGTAATAAAATCCGGTTTTATTTCTGTTCTAATCATAGCCTTACAAATATCAACAAATTCTTGTTTCTTACCAATGCATAATTTAAAGCCAATAGGTTTACCACCGGATAAATCTCTAAGTTTACTTATAAAATTTAATAAACCTTCCGGTGAAGAAAATGCAGAATGAGCCGGCGGCGAATAAACTGTTGTTCCCGGTTTAACTTTTCTGATAGCTGCAATTTCATTCGTATTTTTTGATGCGGGTAATATCCCGCCATGACCAGGTTTTGCCCCTTGTGAAATTTTTATCTCTATCATTTTAACTTCCGGTCTGTTTGAATTTTTCTTAAAAAGCATTTCAGAAAAATTTCCATTATCATCTCTGCATCCAAAATAACCTGTTCCTATTTGCCATATTAAATCACCTCCGTATTTAAGATGATATGGACTAATTCCACCTTCTCCGGTATTGTGGGCAAATCCACCTAATTTGGCTCCCTTATTAAGAGCCATTACTGCATTTTTACTTAATGAACCAAAGCTCATTGCAGAAATATTTAAAATGCTTGCTGAATATGGTTGTTTGCAATCAGTACCGCCAAAAGTTACTCTTGGATTATGGTTTAATTCCGATGCATTTTTAGCATACATAGAGTGTTCCATCCATTCATATCCACTTTTATAAACTTGCATTTGGGTTCCAAAAGGAGTTGTATCAATATCTCCCTTTGCTCGCTGATAAATCATTGATCTGAAAATTCTATTGAAAGGTCTTCCCTCGATATCAGTTTCAACAAAATATTGCATAATTTCGGGACGGATAGATTCAAGTAAAAATCTACCATGACCAATAACAGGAAAATTTCTTAATATTGAATGTTTAGTTTGTAATATATCATAAATACCAAGAATAATTAAAGGAATAACAATAAACAATAACCACCAAACCGGATTTATAAATGCAGAGATTAAAATAATTAAAGTTAAAATAATTATTGAAGTAAGAATAAAAATATTTCTAAGGTTCATAAATTCCTCTTATAGTTTTTAATTGTAAAGTAAGTATAAAGAATAATAAAGAAGGTTTTAGTAAGCAATTTTACTTAATAGCAATAAGATCAATAATATTACCAAGATAACAGTCAAAGATTTTAGTGATGTTTTAATTAAATTATATGAAGCAGCACTGCCTTTTAAAGCATTTATGGCAATAACATTAAAATATACTCCTGTTACGAGTAAAACCATTCCGATAAATAGAATCGGTAAATGCCAAAATATAACCGATTGATCGGATTGACCGATTATGGTGGAAACTTCATAAATATAATTATAGATTAAAAAACTTCCGGTTAAAAAAAAGACTATTCCGATAATAATGGAAATTATCTTTAATGTTTTTGAAGAATTTTGTTGGTTCATAATTTAGCACTTACCAAAAATTATATTTTGTAAATTTGTATAAAATAACCGGTTCATCTTTTGTTTAAATTTTCCGGAGTTATTCTTAACAATGCTTATTTTATTTAGGATACTTTTTAGCAAAAACCTTAACTAAAAATATTGTCCAAAACCAAGCACAATACCTTTTTCTTTGTTAAATCCTATACCAAAACCATAATCAATTCTTAAAATAGTATTAAATGCTTTTTTGTAAATAAATCTAACTCCGCCACCTAAATGCCATCTTATAATCTTTTTGTCAAAAAAATCATTAAAACTACCACCCGGTAAACGCCAAGAACCAAGATCACTAAATACCACAGTTTGGATTGCGCCCCACGAGTTTTCTACTGCCGTATATCTAAGTTCGGTATTTAATACAAGCACTCCGGAGCCTCTATCAATTCTATCACCTACTCCTCTTATAACAACATGATTATCCAACACAAAAGGAGAAAACGGAGTATCTTCATTTGTTCCTAAACCAAAGCGAAAACGAGTTGCAACATTTATTTTTGAATTAATTCTTTTAAAATACATAAAGTCATTTACAAAAATTAAGTACGGTTTTGTTACGCCTTCGGTTTTTACCATTTGAGAATAAAAATTATTTACAATTCCATCAATGTAGAAAAAATCCCATTTTGCTTTATTGAAAGTATAATTAAACTTTGTAGATAATTTAGCTTTCTGAACCTTTTGGGGTAAATTTGCACTAACATCTGTTAAGGCAAGATATCCTTCATTAAAATAGTTCAATCCGAATTCGAAATGATTGTTAAAGTTTGGATAATACAATGTCATTACTTCGTAACTTGTATTTTTATATTCATACATAAAGGATGTTCCGTTCAAATAAAAAGGCTCATCAGATTTCCAGAATACAAATCCCAGGTAAACACCAAAATCTCCCCAAAGATAAGGAATTTTAGTATTTGCAAAATAAGAACTTTTTCCATTGTTTTGATATGCAAGGTTTAAATGAATATTTCTTCCCAAAAGATTATATTCATTAAACCCTAAATGATATGTAAATTTATTTTTTACACTCCAAAAATTTATTTCGGGTAAAAGAGTAAATGCTTCTTGAAATGAATACCTTACAAATGCTTTTTTATTTTTAGTTTCTATTGAATATGTTACGTTAGAAAATGCCGGCAATTGTTTTAGAAAATTTACTTCGTTTTCTATTTTATCTATTTTTAATGTATCTCCTTTTTGTACATGAATAAATTTTTGCACAAAAGATTTACTTGTTTTTTTTAATCCGATTAAGGAAATATCTTCTACTTTAGTTTGCGATAGAAGTATTTGGTTTAATATTATAAAAAAGAGCAGATAAGTATATTTCATAAAAGGTTATTAGTATAAAATATTTGAATGATAAAGTTTCAAAATTTAAAATAGTAAAATTATTTTAGAGTTGTAAATAAATGTTGTTAAAAAAAATATAGACAGGTTGATTTGTTAAATTTTTATTTTGCTAGGTTAATAATCCATTATTCTTCGTTTAATTTTTTTATATCGGATAAAATTTCTCGTATTCTTATTTTACTTCCCGTATAGTTTTTTCTTACAACTCCGTTTTTATCAATAAGTTTTATTCTATCGGTATGAGCAAAGTAATAGGTTTTAAGTCCGTTATCATAAACAGTTGAATCGCTTTTTACAACAATTACGCTGCTTTTTCTCATAAGGTCTTTAATTGTATATTTATCACCGGTAAGCAAACTCCAATTCGATAAATCCAAATTAAGCAATTTTGCATATTTCTTTAACACACTCGGTTTGTCATAATCCGAATCGAAACTAATGGAAACAAACTCAACATCCGGGATATTATTTTTTTTTACTTCATCTTGAATTAACTGCATGTTGTGTGTTGTCATAGGACAGATATCATAACAATTGGTAAATATATATCCAACCACGCCTACTTTTCCTTTAATCATTTGCGGAAAGCGGACCGTGTTGCTATCTTGATCTAACAGAATAAAACCTTCAGGACCAAAAGTATGTATGTGTTCTAACTTTGCTTGGCATGCAAAAAGGAAGATGATACTGCTTAAAAGAACTATTCTAATTTTTTTTGACATAAGTATTCATAAAGTTTATTATAGCATAATCGGTTTGCAAAACCCCAAAAATATTCTATTTTTTATAACCCAAAGCTATAAAATTTTTACTCATTTACAACATTCATTCTGTAACCAACACCATGAACATTTGTAATTTTTATTGTTTCATCTTCACTTAAATATTTTCTTAATTTACTAATATATACATCCATACTTCTTGCGGTAAAAAAGTTAGATTCGCCCCATATACTTTTGAGTGCAAATTCTCTGCTTAATAATCCATTTAAATTTTTACATAATAATTTTAGCAGCTCGGTTTCTTTTGTAGTTAAGTTGTATGTGTTTTTCGCACCGGTTAGTTTTTGTTCTATGTAATCAAATTTGTATTTGCCAATTTCGTATTTTGTTGTTTTATTTTCTTCCTCAGATTTCAATGTTCGTTTTAAAACCGCTTTAATTCTTAATACGAATTCTTCCGGATTAAATGGTTTTGTAATATAATCGTCGGCACCACATTTAAATCCTTTAACTATATCTTGGGAAGATCCTTTTGCTGTTAAAAGTATAATTGGAATTTCTTCGTTTATGTTTCGAATATCTTTAGTTAGTGTAAAACCGTCTTTCCTCGGCATCATTGCATCGAACAAACACAAATCAAATTTATTTGATGTAAATTCTTGCAAAGCTTCCACGCCGTCTTTGCACCATATAACATTATAATTGTTAATTTGTAAAAAATCGACTAATAAAATTCCAAAGTTTTCTTCATCTTCGGCAAGTAGTATTTTAATTTTCTCCATCTATGTATCTTTTAAAATTATTATAAATTTTGTCCCTTTGTTTATTTCGCTTTCCACCTCAATTGTTCCGTTGTGTGCTTCAATTATTTTTTTTGTAATGCTTAGCCCAATTCCGTTTCCTTTTGTATTGTGAATGTTTCCTGTTGGAACTCTATAAAATGTATTAAATATATTTTCTAATTGTTTTTTAGAAATTCCAATTCCGTTATCTTCAATTATTATTTCAATTTTGTTTCCTTTTTTTTGTGTAGAAATATTTATTTTCGGTGAACCGTTGCTATACTTAAGTGCATTATCTATTAAATTACTTATAGCGGTTTTTAAAAACTTTTCGTCTGCTTTTAGGAAAATATTTTCATGATTGTGTTTGAAAATAATTTTACCTTTACGGTTTTCCGTTAAAAGTGTAAAATTTTGAATTATATCTATAATAATTTTGTTTATATCAGTTCTTTCTTTAACCGGTTCAAATTTGTTTTGTTCTAATTTAGCAATAGTTAAAATGTCATCTACCATTTCGGTTAATTTTTTACTTTCGGTTTTTATAATTGAAGAATAATAATTAATTTTTTCCGTTTTATTTTTTATTTCAGGATCAATAATTATATCTGAGGCTAATGATATTGAAGCAATTGGGGTTTTAAATTGATGTGTAATGTTATTTAACAAATCGTTTTTTACTTCGGTAATTTGTTTTTGTTTAAGTAACATTTTAATCGTTTTGTAAAATAAATATATTATCAATACTGTAAGTAAAATAGATAATACAAGTACAATCCAAATAGATTGAAATATGAAAATATTTTTGTTTGGAAAAACAACCAATAAATAATTGGGATTTGAAATTATATCTTTAGGGAAAAGTTTTATTTTGAATGGTGTAGTTAAAAGTTCACTTTTAATTTCCTTATTGTTCAAATATATTAAACTGTCGCTATGGTTTTTTCGAATAGCAAAATTATATTTAGTTAAAATACCGTATTTCACAAATTCGTTTTTCAGTAAAGAATCAAGGGTATTTCTTGTAATTCTATTTTGAACGGAAATATTTTTTTCCGTTAAAATTATTTTTGTCAAAGTATTTGTTATTAGCTTTTCTTTTTGTGCAATTAAAGAATCTTTTGTTATACTGAAGGTGAAAGTTTTTTTTAGCGAATCATTATCCGAAATAAATTTCTTAAATATCGTAATATTATTTTTGTGATGTAATGTATCGTTTTTTATTATATCAACAATTACCTTACTCTTGTTAGAATCAATTTTTTGAATTATTGAAGAATTATTTTGTGATACGATTTTTATGTTTTTATTTGAGAGAGTTGATTTTTTCTTTGTAGCGGAAATTGTGTTTATTAAAATATTTATTGTTTCGTTATCACTAATGTTTTTTATTGCGTCTGTTAATGCCAAACCAACATTTTTATTAAAATTTTCTTGTTCTAACTTAATTGCATTTCTAATCCAATAAAATTGAATTAATATCAAGCCCAAAACAGTTACGCTAATTAACGTAATAATTATTTTAAGAGATTTTTCTTTCATATTAACAAAAATAACCTGACAAATAAGCAAAATCAGAATTTTAACATTTTTTTAACACATCTTAACATTTCATTAACTCATTTTTTATCATGTTTCTTGTATAATTACCAACACAAAAATTTACATAATAAAAGGAGAAAAAAATGCGTAAAATATCTTTAACAAGCCAATTTGTATTTATGTTTCTTTTAAGCGGTTTTTTATTTGGACAAAACGGAAAAACCGTAAACAAAAAAATTAAAAACATTAAAGGCGAAGTAAATAAAATTACAATTACTACCGACAAAGGTGAAACCGTTTTTTATAACAAAGAAGCTAAAGCACTTTTTAAGAAATTAAAAAAGAAATCATCCGTTAAACTTGTAAAAGTTCTTTCGGCAGATGGTGAAAATGCCGATGTGAAAGTTCTTGTTAATTCCTCTGATGATTCCAATGCAGATGTTAAAACAATTACACTTAATGAAGATGATGAAGATACAACAATTAAGGTTATTACATCCAAAGACGATAAAAAAAATATAAAAGTCTATACAGGAAAGGATGCCGAAAAATTTCTTGAAGAAAACAAAGACTTGGTAAATATTAAAGAATATACTAAGGACGGTAAAAAAGTTAAAACAATAATTCTTAAACAAACGGAAGATAAATAAAAATAACTAAGTCTCTCAAATATTATAGCCTCCCGAACAGTAATTGTTGCGGAGGCTAATTATATATTATAACCCAATAATACTACTACCGGAAACAAATTGTTTTTAGAGTTTTCAAATACCAATGCTTTTACGAAAAAGGAACTTTTTAAACTCCTCCCCTTTAGAAAAGGGGAGGTTGGGTAGGGATTTGTTTTTAGGTTCTAAAAAGAATTATTACTTTTAATTAGCCCTGTTAAAAACTCAATTTGTTTTTTCCTTTTCAGTTCTTCCGCTTAAATATTTTGCAAAGAACTTTTCCATTGCTCCGTAAAAATCGAATCTGTTTTCTTCGTTATGAAAACCGTGACCTTCGTTATCTTTAACCATATACGGAACATCAATTCCTTTTGCTTTCAATGCTTTTACCATTTGATCGGACTCATCTTTATTTACTCTCGGATCGTTTTTGCCTTGTGCAATAAATAAAGGTGCTTTGATATTATCCACATGAAAAACAGGGGAAGCTTCGTATAGCAATAACGAATCTTTTTTAGGATCGCCAACCATTGCGTGTAACATATCCAAATAAGGTTTCCAGTACGGAGGAATTGTTTTTAAGAATGTAAATAAATTGGAAACACCTACGTAATCAACACCGCAAGCGTAAAGGTTCGGTGTAAATGTTAAACCTGCTAAAGTTGCGTATCCGCCATAAGAACCACCGTAAATTCCTATCTTTTTAGGGTTAGCAATTCCTTTTTTAATCAACCATTCTACACCATCGGAAATATCATCTTGCATGGTTTTTCCCCATTGCTTAAAACTAATTTCCCAAAATTTTCTTCCGTAACCTGTAGAACCTCTAAAATTCATTTGCAAAACAGCATAACCTCTGTTAGCCAAAAATTGAACTTCGGGATTAAAACCCCAAGTATCTCTAAACCAAGGTCCGCCGTGAGGATGTACTACTACAGGAAGGTTCTTTGGCTCAACACCTACAGGCAAGGTTAAATAACCGTGAATTGTTAAACCGTCTCTGCTCTTATATGTAATGGGTTTTTGTTCAGCCATATATTTTTCATTTAACCAGGGACTTATATCTACAAGCTTTGTTAATTCCTTTGTGGGAACATTGTATAGGTAATAAGCTCCCAAAGATTTATCGCTATAAGTTCTAACCAATAGTTTGTCTTCGTTTTTGTTTTTTCTTGTAACTGCAATTTCGTAACCCTTTAATTTATTTTCCAAATCGTTGTATATTTTTTTTGTTTCTTCATCGAATATTTTATATTCTCGTTTCCAAGTAGTATAGGAAACACCGGTAATCTTTTTCCTTTTTTTTGAATACATCAAACCGGAAACATCAACTTCCGGATGTTTAAATATAACTTCCAACTCTTTGTTATTTGCCAAATCATATTTTACAATTGCCGCTTTATCTCTTCCAATGTTTGAAGATGCATAAATATATTTATTATCAAAAGTAAAGAATAACGGCGATAAAGTTTCTTTGAAATTTGTTGTCATTACTTTTTTAAAATCATCTTTCTCATTTTCTCTGTAAAGTATTGAAGTGTTTACACCGTCTGTTGTTAATGCAATTCTCAACTTTCCATCGTGATCTGTCTGCCATCCTGTTATGTTACCGGGGTTCTCGGCAATTTTTTTCATTTTACCGGTATTTACATTTATACGATATACATCAAAAATCTTTGGGTTTCGTTTGTTCATTTGAATTAACATTTCATTGGGGTTTTCTTCCAGATCATCAACAATACCAACACGCACTTTTTCAAACGGAGTTAAATCTTTTGCATTCTTTCCGTCTTTATCAACACCGTACAATCTAAAATTTTCATCTCCTTTGCTATCGTTAATATATATAAGTCTGTTATTGCCTTTCCAGAAATACCAAGGAATATCTCTTTCCGTTGAGTTTGTTACACGTGTTATTTTGTCATTCCCTATTTTCCGAACATAAATATTCATGCGGTTTTTATAGGGTTTAAGAAAAGCAAGATAATCTCCGTTTGGCGAAATTGTAAAACTTCTCTTTTCCGGATTTTTGAAAAAATCCTTCATTGGAATTAATGGGACTTTTTTAATACTGTTTTGTGCAAAACTTGACCCTGCCAACATAAAAAATAGAATTGCAATTAAATTTTTCATCGGATAGTTCCTCCTAAAATTATTAAAAATAATTTATTTGTAAATCGGAATTGTAACATTTAAGACGTATATAAAAATCAATTGTTCCACTGCTAAGTAAAAATATTTTCCGAATTGCACTTACGGTTTAGTATATTTGTTTTAATTAAATAAAAAATATTATTCATTTATGATTGAAATAGTAAATCTGCACAAACAATTTAACGGTAACAAAGTTTTACGCGGAGTTAATCTTATTATCAAAGAAGGAGAGACTACCGTTATTATCGGAAAAAGCGGAAGCGGTAAAAGCGTGTTGCTTAAACACATTGTGGGACTTTTATTTCCAGACGATGGTTACGTTAAGGTTGCCGGCGAAATAATTGACAAAAGCGATAACAAAAAGCTTTATCGAATAAGAAGAAAATTCGGTTTCCTTTTTCAAGGTGCCGCTTTGTTCGATTCTATGACGGTTGGAGAAAATGTAGGTTTGCCTTTAGTTGAAAATGATTACAATTTAACCGAAACGGAATTAAACAAACGTATTGATAAAATGCTTTCTATGGTAGATTTGCCAGGAATAGAAAATTTAAAACCGGCGGAACTTTCCGGTGGAATGAAAAAACGTGTTGGCTTGGCAAGAGCATTAATTACCGAACCGGAATATATTTTATATGACGAACCTACAACAGGCCTCGATCCTATAATGTCGGATTCTATAGACGAATTAATAAAAAATCTTGCCGAACAATTAAAAGTTACTTCAATTGTTGTTACACACGATATGTTCAGCGTAAAAAATGTTGCCGATAAAATTGCAATGATGCACGAAGGGAAAATTTATTTTGAAGGAACTCCGCAACAACTTATAGATTCTACCGATAAAATTGTTGTTGATTTTATTAGCAGAACCGGTTTTA
>Ga0256841_1003843_pt1 | contig 11081 bp, 9 predicted proteins | sample 356308metaG_FD_185971 | JGI IMG/M metagenome (GOLD analysis project Ga0256841, IMG submission 185971) | Hydrothermal vent microbial communities from Mid Atlantic Ridge, Atlantic Ocean - 356-308 | ecosystem: Environmental > Aquatic > Marine > Hydrothermal vents | place: Atlantic Ocean: Mid...
ACGCTCAGCGGTTATGTTCCGAACTGGCGGAGCAAGCAATACACCCCACGGCTCGCGGAGTCGATACTTGGCGTGAAAGGTGTGATCGACCACCTGGTTGTCCAGCAGGCCTGATTCGTCTGCCTGTCTCCCGGGTTGACGCACGTCAGCTAATGCGGATTAATGCCGGCAGAACTCCTCATCATATATTGACGCTTCCCGGCTGCGGGTCTACTTTCGCAGCAGCATGGGTGCCCACACTTACCCCTGTCCGTGTTTCTGTTACCGGCCCGGAATGACATCAACAGGAAGCTTGTGGCGTGACAGCGTTTTTAACGTGGAGTAAAGACTGGTTACTGGGCATTGATGCTCTGGATAGCCAGCACAAGGTGCTGGCTGACAGCATCAACAGGCTGGTCGTCGAATGCCGGCAGACCGCTGCCGTCTCCCCGGAGAAGAACGAGCGCAGCCGGGAGCTGCTTGCCCGGCTGTTCCAGGAGCTGTATACCACCACGAAGGAACACTTCTGTTTCGAGGAAGCGTTGATGTGTGCTGAAGACTATCCCGGTCTTTCTGCGCATGCGCGTGAACATGTCATGCTGATTGCGGAACTGAAGGCCACATTTGTCAATGGCGTAAAAGAAGGACGCTGTAAGCTCGATCCTGAGTTTCTGCTGGCATTGAAATCCTGGCTGATTGCACATGTTACGCACAGCGACCGTGAATTTGCGGAGTTTCTCAGGGGAAAAAACCGGTCGGGTCCGGCAGCATCGCTGCCTGAACACTGAGATCATTCACTGCTGTCCCGTTAACTCTGGAGTGAGCCTGCAGGTGAGGGCATGGGGCCGGTATCACCCGGTCAGGACCGTCTGCCGCAGGGATGCGGCAGTCGAGCGGCCAGGGATGGCAGGTTCTGCGTGTCCTGACCGGGTGATACCGGTTCCATGTCCGGGCTGCCCGACCTGGCTCAGAACGTACCTGCCGCTTATGTTTCATTCACGTGGTTGGCGGATTAACGGGACAGCAGTGGAGATCATGGTTGTACTGCCTGTCGTTGCCTGCTTGCGTCAGGTGGCTGTACCAATGTCCGTCTCAGGAGGACTCGCTGCCGGTTTGCCGCTGCGGAACCTGCTGCAACATGCCCTTGCCCTCGCGCAGCAGGAAGTCCAGGAAAGTGCGGCTTACCAGCGACAGTTTTTTATCTTTCAGGTGTACGGCGTACCAGCGGTAGAACAGCGGGAAGCCTTCTACGTCCAGTATCGCGATATGTCCGCCGGCGAGTTCCAGGCGCAGGTTGTGGCGTGACAGCACCGATATACCCAGCCCGGCCATGACGGCCTGCTTGATGGCTTCACTGCTGCCCAGTTCCATGTAGGGGATGACTTCAAGACCCTGATCGGCAAACAGGCGTTCCACCGCCAGGCGTGTTCCGGAGCCCGATTCACGCGCCAGGAAGCGTTCCTTGCTTAGCTGCTGCAGGGTAATCGATGTGCGCCCGGCGAGTGGATGACGGGGGCTTGCGACGAATACCAGTTCGTTGTCAACAAACGGGTGCGCCTCCACTTCGAGACCAACGGGGACCTGCCCCATGATGAGCAGATCGTCTTCATTGGATTTCAGGCGTTCCAGTACCCGGGAGCGGTTGGTTACCTTCAACATGGGTTTTACTTCGGGGTGCCGGGCGATGAAGGCGCCCAGCAGGTGTGGCATGAAGTATTTCGCGGTGGTGATGACCGCAATGCGCAACGGTCCCTTGACCACGCCTTCCAGTGCCGCGGCCGATTCCCCCAGGGACACCATGCTGCCCAGGATATGCTGTGCTGTGGCATAGACTTCATCGCCGACCGCGGTTGTGTGCAGGCCATTGCCAATTTTTTCGAGCAGTGGATAGCCAATTGTTTCACTGAGCTTTTTTACCTGCATGGAAACGGTTGGCTGGCTCAGGTGCAGGGCCTCGGCTGCGCGGGTGTAACCACCCAGGCGGACCACTGCTTCAAATATCTGCAGCTGGCGCAGGGTTACGTGGCGGATGAGGTTTTCAGCAACCGTATAAGCCATAGTCTATAATCTATAGAAACAATAGAAACAATCGATTTCAATTTATAGCAAGATATCCGAATAATGTCCACCACGCGGTTGCTGCCGCGCCCTGACACATTCACTGAATCACTGGAGAAGACCATGGCCAAAACCTATGACGCGGGTGTAAAAGAATACCGCGAAACTTACTGGATGCCGGATTACACCCCGAAAGACACGGATATCCTGGCGTGTTTCAAGGTGACGCCGCAGGACGGTGTGTCGCGTGAAGAGATTGCCGCGGCGGTTGCAGCGGAATCCTCCACCGGTACCTGGACGACGGTATGGACCGATCTGCTGACCGACCTGGACTACTACAAGGGCCGTGCCTACGCGATCGAGGACGTGCCGGGCGACGATACCTGTTTCTACGCCTTCGTCGCTTACCCGATCGACCTGTTTGAAGAAGGTTCTGTGGTCAATGTCATGACCTCCCTGGTCGGTAACGTGTTCGGTTTCAAGGCCCTGCGCGCGCTGCGTCTCGAGGATATCCGTTTCCCGATCGCCTACGTGATGACCTGTAACGGTCCCCCGCAGGGTATCCAGATGGAGCGCGACATCCTCAACAAGTACGGGCGTCCGCTGCTGGGCTGCACCATCAAGCCGAAACTGGGCCTGTCAGCCAAGAACTATGGCCGCGCCTGTTACGAAGGCCTGCGCGGGGGCCTCGACTTCACCAAGGATGATGAAAACGTGAACTCGCAGCCTTTCATGCGCTGGCGGGCACGCTTCGATTTCGTGATGGAAGCGATCCACAAGGCTGAAGCCGAGACGGGTGAGCGTAAAGGCCACTACCTGAACGTGACCGCACCCACCTCGGATGAAATGATGAGGCGGGCCGAGTACGCCAGGGAAATCGGTGCTCCCATCATCATGCACGACTATATCACCGGTGGCTGGGCGGCCAATACGCAGCTGGCACAGTGGTGCCAGAACAACGGCATGCTGCTGCATATCCATCGTGCCATGCACGCCGTGCTCGACCGCAACCCCCACCACGGTATCCACTTCCGCGTGTTGACCAAGATCCTGCGCCTGTCAGGTGGTGACCACCTGCACTCCGGTACCGTGGTCGGCAAGCTGGAAGGCGACCGTGAGGCCACGCTGGGCTGGATCGACACCATGCGTGATTCCTACATCAAGGAAGACCGCAGCCGCGGTCTCTTCTTCGACCAGGACTGGGGCGCCATGCCCGGCGTGCTCCCGGTGGCTTCCGGCGGTATCCATGTCTGGCACATGCCGGCGCTGGTCAATATCTTCGGTGACGACTCCGTGCTGCAGTTCGGTGGCGGCACGCTCGGCCATCCCTGGGGTAATGCCGCGGGTGCAGCAGCCAACCGCGTGGCGGTCGAGGCCTGTGTCGAAGCGCGCAACACCGGTCGCGAACTCGAGAAGGAAGGCAAGGATATCCTTACAGCCGCTGCCAAACACAGCCCCGAGCTGGCCGCAGCGATGGAGACCTGGAAAGAGATCAAGTTCGAGTTCGACACGGTTGACAAGCTCGACGTCTCGCACAAGTAAGCCGGCCGGTCAGCGCGGGGCGCACAGCGCCCCGCCGACCGCTGCACGAATGAAACATTTACCTTTATCAGGAGCCGTACCATGCAAGATTACCAGTCAAGTCTCAGCGATACCGCAAGCCGCAAGTTCGAGACCTTTTCCTACCTGCCGGAAATGACCCCCGAGCAGATCCGCGCACAGATTGAATACATTGTCAGCAAGGGCTGGAACCCGGGGATCGAACACACCGAACCCGAGAATGCCAATGGCCATTACTGGTACATGTGGAAACTGCCGATGTTCGGTGAAACCGACGTGGACGCCATTCTGAAGGAAGTGGAGGCCTGCCACGCCGCACACCCGGATAACCACGTGCGCCTGCTGGGTTTCGATAACTTTGCCCAGTCCGCCGGCGCCGCCATGGTGATTTACCGTGGTAAAACGGTATAAGCCGGCGCCTGTCGACTGCCATGCCGGCGTATGCCGGCATGGTGATCCTGGCGGGGTTCCCGGTCGAGGTGAGCCATGAGTAAACCGGACCGTTATATTGGTGTCGACAAGGACCTCAATGGCGGTATGACCAGTATCGGCAAGATTATCAGGGACGCCTGGGTGTTCGGCCTGATCCCCGAATCCGAAACCTGTGAAGGCTGGAACCTGGCCAGGATCGACGCGCTGTTGCAGAAAGTAAATACTGAATGGGACCGCTATGGCTGCATGGTCAGCCAGCTGCCGGAACCGCTGGCGCAGCGCCACCGCGACATTCATGCGCAGGCCATGCAGAACGCAAGGGCCGCCGGCTGGTCCGGGGAGCATGAGACCGGGGATGAAGAAGCGTAACTTTCGAAGCTTATGAGTGGATACGATGATGCCTGATTCAACAGTTGACCCGAAACAATACCTGGTAAAAAAAGAGCCGTACTACGAATCGGTGGGGAAGGAGATCGAGTTCTACGAAGCTGCGTATCATGTGCGCATGCCGATGATGCTGAAGGGGCCGACCGGCTGTGGCAAGTCACGCTTCGTAGAGTACATGGCGTGGAAACTGGGCCGGCCGCTGATTACCGTGGCCTGCAACGAAGACATGACCGCATCGGACCTGGTGGGGCGTTTCCTGCTCGACAAGGATGGCACCAGGTGGCAGGACGGGCCGTTGACGACCGCCGCACGTATCGGCGCCATCTGTTACCTCGACGAAGTGGTCGAGGCACGCCAGGACACCACGGTGGTCATCCACCCGCTCACCGATCACCGTCGTTCGCTGCCGCTGGACAAAAAAGGCGAATTGCTGGAAGCACACCCGGATTTCCAGCTGGTGATTTCCTATAACCCCGGTTACCAGAGCCTGATGAAAGACCTCAAGCAGTCTACCAAGCAGCGCTTCGGCGGTCTCGATTTCGACTATCCCGAGACCGGGCTGGAAGTAGCAATCGTAACGAAGGAATCCGGCGTCGACCAGGCGATGGCGGAAAAGCTGGTGCAGATCGCCCACCGCGCCCGCAATCTCAAGGGCCATGGCCTGGACGAAGGCATATCCACGCGCCTGCTGGTCTACGCGGGACAGCTCATCAACAAGGGTGTCGACGCCGAGGCGGCCTGCAGTATTACCATGATCACGCCATTGACGGATGACCCGGACATGCGCGACACGCTGAACGCAGCGGTACAGACGTTCCTGGGTTGATTGACGCTGACCATGGGCGGTCGCCTCAGATACTCTACGGTGTGCAGTGATGTCGTCTATCAAGCTTGAGGACTATGCCGAATTCCTGGAGCAGGCAGGCCCGGAACTCGGGGATACCCTTGAAGGTACCTTTCACGAAGCGGCGCGCATCATGTCGCCCGCAGGTCTCGCCGACTACCTGGATGGTGCCCGGGCGCTGACCAGGCTGCGCCGCGGTCACGACCTGGTGATTACCTACCTGGAAGAAATGCCGCTGGTCGCCAAAGAGTGTGGCGAGGACATCATCCCGGACTGCATCAGCGCCGCCATGAAGGTGTCCTCGATGACCTCGGGCGAGGTGATCACGCTGCTGTTTGCCAGCCTGCCCACCGTCTCCCGGCACCTCGGCGATGCGCAACTGGTGCGCGGTTACCTGACCCTGATTCACCAGCTGGCGTCCACCGCCGCGCGCGGGCTGCGGCCGATGCTGACGCATATCGACGAACTGCTTTCCAAACTTACCCTGAGCGGCCTGCGGCGCTGGGCCAACTTCGGTGCCCAGGCCTATCGCCGCGACTTCAATAACCTGACTTCCTATTTCAACCTGGAGTCCGCCGATAGTCGCGCCATGCTGGAAAAAGAACGGCGTGGCGTGTTGTTTGTGAAGATCCAGCGCAAGCTGAATTTTTACCTGCGCGCCCTGTGGGGCCGCGATTTTTTCCTCCGGCCAACAGGCGCGGACTACACGGATTTCCGACCCTATATCGAGGATCGCATCCTGCACGTACCCGATGCGCTGGATGACATTGGCGACATTCCCGGCCTGGAACTGTACCGGGCCACGGCCGCGCACATGGCTGCGCACATGGTCTATACCCGCAGTTCGGTATCCGCCGAGCAGCTCAGCCCGGCGCAGATGTTTTTTGTCGGGCTGCTGGAAGATGCAAGAATCGAGTACAAGGCGATCAACAGTTTTCCCGGGCTGAAACGCTTGTGGAAGTCCCTGATGCTGGCCGAGTACGACGAACCCGTCGAACACGAGACAATTCCCGTGCTGGAAAAGCTGGCCCTGCAGTTGCTCGACAGCAGCGTGCGGGGCGATGACGAGCAACTCAACAGTTTTGTTGCAAGGTTCCATGACGAAATCGAAGCCAACCAGGACGACAACCACTTTTCCTGGTTGAAGGGAATCGAACTGTTCAACCTGTTCACCGGCCGCAAGGCTGTACCCAGCCTGCGTATCCTGGAGCGCTACCGTATTCCTTACCGGGATGACAATCGCTTCATCTGGCATTTCGAGGACGTCGACCTGGATGCCGGTGTTGAGTATGTGCCCGCCAGCCAGCGCCAGGTGCGTCGCCAGGTCAATGCGGTCATGATGGCGAACGAAGTGGACTGCGAGCTGGCCGGTGACGATGCGCAGGAAATCTGGACCTGCAGCGATGTCATGCGCCCCTACGAGGATGACCTGACCGACAGGACCCTGAGTTTCAATGAAATGTGGGGCAGGGAACCGGTTTCCGATCCCTTCCACTACCAGGAGTGGGACTACCAGATCCAGTTGCATCGCCCGGACTGGGTAACGGTCTACGAGCGTCGTATGCCCAAAGGCGACCCGGAGGAGATCGACCGGATTCTCACCGAACACAAACCGATTGCCCACCGTATACGGCAGATCATCGACCTGCTGGCGCCGGCGGGTGTACAGCGGCAGCGAGGGCTGGAGGACGGCGACGAAATCGATATCAATGCCGCCGTTGATGCCATGATCGCACTGCGCATGGGCGAACAGCCGAACCCGCGCATCACCATGCGCAACGTGCTGAAAACACGCGACCTGGCTGTTGTCGTGCTGCTGGACCTGTCGGAATCGACCAATGAGCAGGTCGGTGATACCGACAAGACCATCCTGCAGTTGACCCGTGAGGCGGCTACCCTGGTGGCAACGGCCATCGAAGGGATCGGTGACCCCTTTGCACTGCACGGGTTTGCTTCCGACGGTCGCCACGACGTGCAGTACTACCGCTTCAAGGATTTCAACCAGCATTTCGACGATGAGACCAGGGCGCGCCTGGCGGGTATGAAAGGCGGCCTGTCGACCCGCATGGGGGCTGCACTGCGTCATGCCGGGCACCACCTCCTGAAACAGCAGGAGCGGCGCAAGCTGATCCTTCTGGTGACCGACGGCGAGCCGGCGGATATCGATGAAGCCGATCCGCAGCACCTGCGACACGACACCAGGAAGGCGGTCGAGGAACTGCATTCGTCCGGGGTGCTCAGCTATTGCCTGACGCTCGATCCGCTCGCCGATGCCTACGTCAAACGCATTTTCGGCGAAAACAACTACACCGTGATCGAGCATGTCGACCGCCTGCCGGAACAGTTGCCCCTGTTGTTTGCCAGCCTGACCGGATGATGAGTACACGCATCCACGACATGCCGGTGTACGCGGCCCGCACGGACCAGGTGGAAGCCGCACTGTACAACCTGTGGCGGCGTGCGCGACTGCACCTGCCCATGCCCATGCGTATCGACCTGCCGGAGCTGAAACAGATGGCGCTGATACTCGAGGAAGACAGCTGGGTGGTGGTCGACCAGTGTCAGTACGACCTGCCGGTGCTGGCCTGGCTGGATTTCCAGGATACCGGCAGGACCAGCCTGCATACGCCGGTGAGTTGCACCATGAACTATTATCATTACATGGCCAGTCACCTGCGGGAGAAGGTGCTGGCGCTGATGCTGGAAGCACTGGAATCCCGCCTCAGCGAGGCAGCGCCGGGCAGTGGGGACCACCCGTGATCCTCCTGGCACCGGCAAACCGTCATCACACTTACAGGGTAGAGCAACATGCCACTCGTTAACATGAAGGATATGCTGCAGCACGCCTACGATCATGGCTATGCGGTGGGCGCTTTCGACCTGGTCAGCCTGGATTTCCTGGAGGGCATCCTGGCGGCGGCGGAACGGGCCCGCGCCCCGGTGATCCTGAGCCTGGCGGAATCCCATTTCGACTACTACGACTTCGAGCTGCTGATGCCGGCCGTGGAAGTGGCAGCCAGGCGTGCCTCGGTGCCGGTGGCCATCCACCTGGATCACGGTGCCAGCCTGGATTCGGCGGTGCACGCCATCAGGCTTGGTTGCAACGGTGTGATGGTGGACGCTTCACATACCGATTTCAGTGACAATGTGCGCACCATCCGTGCGGTGGTGGAGATGGCGCGCGCCTGTGGCATACCGGTGGAGGGCGAGCTGGGTTATGTACCGGGTGTGGAAGGCGAAGATGCGGAACGGCACCCGGGGGAACTGGCCTGTACCACGCTGGCAGAGGCCCGGGCCTACGTAGAGCGAACCGGCGTTGATTTTCTCGCGGTATCCATCGGTACAGTGCACGGGCGTATGAAGGGCAAGCCGAAACTCGATTACCAGCGCCTGAAACAGATCAACGATGCCCTGTCCCTGCCGCTGGTGATCCACGGTGGCAGTGGCCTGTCCGACGACCAGTTCCGGCGCCTGATCACCAATGGTGTCGCCAAGATCAATTACTATACCGCGCTGTCTGATGCGGCCGCCGCCAGTATCAGGAGCAGTGCCCGGGCAGACCGTGCCAACGGTTACACCGGCCTGATGAAAGACGTGCGCGAAGCGGTCAGCAGCGAGGTCGAAGCCAGGATGCGCCTGTGGGGCTCGGCCGGAAGGGCCGCCGAAGTGCTGTCGCGGTGCCGCTCGTGGCTGCCGGTCGAACACCTGATTATCTACAATGTCGAGGGTATCGACGATACCCGCCTGGAAATGATGATGGCCGAGGGACGCCGGGTGCTGGGCGCCATTCCCGGCGTGCGCGAGGTGGTAACCGGCAGGGCGGTGCAGGAGAATGCGAAGTACCAGTGCACCTGGCTGGTTCGTTTCTGCCACCCCGCGGTCATCGACAGTTACAGCAAGCACCCGGACCACGTCGCTTTTGCCGACAGGCTGTTCCGCCCGGTTGCGGGTGATCGTATCAGTATCGACTTCAGGGTCGTGGAAACGGTGTTTTCTGTTCACCACCACGGTGCTGCGGGGGGTGCGGGGCAGGGGGGCTGAGACGGTAGCGGATCGCAGCGCATGCCCGCCGCGCTGCTGCGGGGGTGAGGGGCCGGGACGGACAAACGTGTCCAGATCACGGTTTTCGGGTAGTATGCAGCAGATTTCCCGGTTGCCTCCACCCCGAATGTGATGACCCCTGAAACAGAAGCTGTATCTCACCACCACGTCAAATTCCATAAAAGCATGCGCGGACGGTTCCTGCTGTTCGGCGTATTGCCCACCATCGCCATGCTGGCCGCGATCGTGTTCTACAACGCGACCAATCTCTATTCCAGGGCGCGCTCGGACAACGAACAGCTGCTGCACAACCTGGCAGTGGAACTGGCCGAGGAAATCGAACTGACCAATAACCGTGCCGTCATGGCGGCGCAGGTGATGGCGCTGGCACAGGAGGCCGGCCAGTTTGGCAAGCGTGGGGAATCCGTCGAGTTTGCCCGGCGGGTGCTGGAGTTCTACCCGGAATTTACCGGCAGTTATTTCGCGTACGAGCCCGATGCCGACGGCGGGGATGCACAGGCGCTACAGTCGGATAGCGTCCAGGCGGAAGCCTTGAGCAAGGATGGGCGCTTTATCCCCTACTGGTTCCGTGACCATAACGATAATAACAGGATACGCCTGGAACCGCTGGTGGATATGGAAACCAGCCTGTACTACGCCGGGATGAAAAAGCGCTTCGAGGCATCCGGCGCGCGCTACATTGTCACAGAGCCCTACGTCTACGAAGGTAAAATGATCGTCGAGCAGACCGCGCCGATCGTGCGGGATGGCAAGTTTGCGGGTATCGCCGGGGTAGACCGGGCGCTGACCGACCTGGTCGGTTTTCTTGACCGGATCAAACTGAAACACAATGTCGATGTCTTCCTCATCAGCCGCACCGGGCGCTTTATTGCCGATACGCTTGGCGAGCAGCTCTCCCTGAGAACCCTGTCTTTCGAAGAAACCGCCTACCGCGAGCTGTTCGCGCAGCTCCACAAGGGCAGGAAGCAGCACCCGCTGGTGCTGGCCCCGGATCCGTTCGACCCGGGCTCGAACTATTATTTTGTCGCCGCACCGGTGGGCACCGGGGACTGGACGGTCATCATGCGCGAGGCGGAGAAGAACGTCACGGCGCCGATCGTGGCGAGCGTGCTCCGCTCGGTGTCGATTGCCGGTGCCGGCCTGGTGGGCCTGTTGCTGATGATGTTATGGGTAACGAATTCCTCCACACGTCGTCTGAAAAAAGCCGTGCAGGCCGCTGATATGCTGGCTTCGGGAGCGCTGCACAAGGACATGACGCTGGAGGCGGAAAGCGAGGACGAGATCGGCCTGATGAACCGCAGTTTCAACCGGGTCATCGAGGCGTACCGCGACATTACCCGGGTCACGGTCGCCGTTGCCGACGGCGATTTCAGCCAGCAGGTCACACCGCGCAGCGGGCAGGATGAGCTGGCCCGGGCGATCAACCGCATGACGGAGCGCCGGCAAAAGGCCGAGCAGGAACTGCACGACATCATGCACACCACCGGGCAGCAGCACCGCGCGGCCAGCGCGCTGAACGAACTGGACGGCCTGATGCGTTGCGAGCTGGCCATTCAGCCGTTGAGTGAGAAGGTGATCAATTTTATAGCGCGTTACCTGACCCTGCCCGTTGCTGCCATATATATCCGCCGCGACGATGAGCGACTGGAATGGCAGGCGGGTTACGCCAGCCCCGAAGGTCAGCAGGTGGCTTCCATCAGCATCGGTGAGGGTCCGGCGGGGCAGGCCGCGCGTGACCTGCGTCCACTGGAAGTCGCGG
>Ga0256841_1003845_pt1 | contig 11076 bp, 8 predicted proteins | sample 356308metaG_FD_185971 | JGI IMG/M metagenome (GOLD analysis project Ga0256841, IMG submission 185971) | Hydrothermal vent microbial communities from Mid Atlantic Ridge, Atlantic Ocean - 356-308 | ecosystem: Environmental > Aquatic > Marine > Hydrothermal vents | place: Atlantic Ocean: Mid...
GGAAATCACGGAAAAAGTTAAGTCTTGGGTGCCTGCGGAATGTTGGCGGTCGCTCTCGGAGCGTTTGCATCATCATGAAGACTCTATACTGGCGGTTGTCAGCAGCCGTTATGAGTGGGTGGCGCGGTTGCTTCGGGCAGCTGTCCATGAAATTCGCAGGGGCCGCATTAGCCTGACAGACCGCCTCGATAAAATCGCCATCCATCCCGTCTGGGGGTGGCTGGTACTGGTGGCCGTGCTGGGGTCGGTTTTTTTTCTTACCTACACCGTGGCCCTTCCGCTCCAGGAATGGTTAGAGTCGAGCCTTGTCATTCCCGCTCAGACATGGGTAAAGCAAACATTGTCAGGGCGGGCGCCTGAATGGTTGGTGGATCTTGTGAGTGACGGGGTATTGGGTGGTGCGGGTACTGTACTGACATTTTTGCCTATCCTGGCGGTATTTTTCACCTTTATGGCGGTTTTGGAGGACAGCGGCTATTTAGCCCGGGCGGCTTATATGGTGGACCGGTGCATGCACTGGATGGGACTGCATGGGAAAAGCTTTCTTCCTTTGTTTCTGGGATTCGGGTGTAATGTGCCGGCGGTGATGGGGACGCGTATTCTCGAGTCACCCCTGAACCGCTTGTTGACTATCCTCTTGATTCCCCTGGTTCCGTGCAGCGCCCGCTTGGGGGTCCTGGCATTTTTGACGCCAATATTCTTTGGCCGCTGGGCGGGAGTGGTGGCCACCGGGCTGGTGGTTTTCAATTTGCTGCTCTTGGTTCTGTTGGGGGTGCTGTTTCACCGCTTTCTTTTTCAAGGGCGGCAAGAAGCCTTCATTATGGAAATACCCCTTTATCACTGGCCAAATTGGAAAACCGTCATGCTCGACGTCTGGCATCATTGCCTGGCGTTTTTGCGTCGTGCCGGTGGCATTATCTTGATTATGGCGGTGCTGATCTGGGTATTGAGCAGTTTTCCAGGACCAGGCATCGATCACAGTTGGCTGGCTGCCGCCGGACGGATGTTGGCGCCTGTGGGCGAATGGATGGGCATGGATTGGCGCTTATTGATGGCTCTGCTGACCGGTTTTGTGGCCAAGGAAAATGTTGTGGCGACCCTGGGTGTGTTATACAGCGGTGAAGGCGCGGGATTACGCGCGCTTTTATTACAAGCCGTTTCACCGGCCACCGCCCTGGCGTTTCTGGTGGTGATGATGGTCTATTTGCCTTGTCTTGCGACTACCGTGACGATCTACCAGGAAACCCGCAGTCTGCGCTGGACGCTGTTCGATATTGCTGTGACATTACTGTTGGCAATCCTGCTAGGGGTTGCAATCTATCACGGCGCTTCGTGGTTGGCCAGTAATGCTTAAACAGCTGTTGGCTGAAGTGGCGAGGGAGGGGCAAACAGACGTACCCCGTTTGGCAAAGCGGTTGGGCGTGTCTGAACCTTTATTACGGCAAATGCTGCAACAGTTGGTGCAAATGGGCTATTTACGCCTTTTGTCTCCGGCTTGTCCGCCATTGTGTAAGCAATGTGCCATACGCCAACAGTGCCGGATTTTATGGGAATTGACGCCAAAAGGGAGGAAAATACTCGAACAAACCAGGTAATACTGCGTACTTTAGACGGAGGAAGCCATGATTTTCATCATCAAAGCGTTTATCAGCCTATTGATTGTGGTGAACCCCCTGGATGCGGTTTCCGGTTATTTTGCGTTGACTGCCCAGCGTCCGGTTGAAGACCGGCTTAAAATTGCCCGCACCGCGGCAATCGCCATGACCTTGGCTTTACTGGCCGCCGTGTGGTTGGGTGAATTGCTGCTCAACCTCTTCAACATCAGCCTGGGGGCATTTCAAGTAGGTGGCGGCCTGGTGATTTTGTTGATGGCGGTTTCCATGCTCCATGCCCGCACCAGCGCTCTGTCACAAACCGCGGCGGAAGCCGATGAAGCCGCCGGACGCGAGGATATCGCAATCGTTCCCTTGGCCATTCCATTGATGGCAGGTCCCGCAGCGATCAGTATGGCGGTCGTGATTGCCAATCAAGCAGGCGGCTTGGGCGGGCGTGTGATACTCTCTGGTGTCGTGGCCGGGGTCGGTTATGCCATTTGGTGGATTTTGAAAAAAGCACAATTGATTGAGGATTCTTTCGGTGTGACCGGCATCAATATCCTGCAGCGGGTCGCCGGTTTGATTTTGGCGGCCATCGGCGTGCAGATCATCGCCAATGGCTTGATCGCGTTATTTCCGGGGTTGGCTTAAATGGCAATGACATCCTTCATTCAGCGTTTCAAGGTCCGGCCAGGGAAGAACATTCACCTGCCGGAGATCGACACCGATGCTACGCCCGGCTATAAGAACAAACAGGAAGCGAAAGGGGATATTGCCGATTGTGTCCAGCGTTTGCGGGATCTCCAGTATCTTTTGTATGCGGAAAACAAACGCAGCTTGCTGATCGTCCTGCAAGGCTTGGATGCCAGCGGCAAGGATGGCGTCATCCGCCATGTGTTGGGCTACATGAATCCCCAGGGCTGCCGGGTCACCAGCTTCAAAGTCCCTACCGCGGAAGAAGCTGCGCACGATTTTCTCTGGCGGGTGCATAAAGCAGTCCCGGGCCGGGGAGAGGTGGTTATCTTCAATCGTTCCCATTACGAGGATGTATTGGTTGTCCGCGTGCATAAAATGGTGCCGAAACCGGTGTGGGAAAGACGCTACGACAAGATCAACGAATTCGAGCGCCTGCTGGCGGACAACGGAACCCATATGCTCAAATTCTTTCTTCATATCGGTCCCGAGGAACAATTGCGCCGTTTTCGCAAACGGCTGGAAAACCCAAGAAAACGCTGGAAAATCAGCGAAGCCGATTACCGGGAAAGGCAATATTGGGATGCCTATCAAAACGCTTACGAAGACGCTCTATCCCGGTGCAGCAGCGATGATGCGCCGTGGTTTGTCATCCCTGCCGATAAGAAATGGTTTCGTAATTTGGCAATCTCCAGGATTGTGGTGGAGAGCCTGGAATCCCTGAAGATGCAGTGGCCCAAACCGCAGGTGGATCTGGACTTGATTCGCCTCAAGTATCATGAGGCGGTGGAAAATAGCTGAAATATCCGGGTTAGCCCTTGTCCATTGCCGGGCTGGTGATTTTGATTTCCAGCGGCTGACGGGTGTCCAGGTGGACATCCCGCTGCGGAAAAGCGATTTCGATGCCCGCCGCGTTGAGTTTTTCGTAAATGGCGTGATGAAGCTCGGTAATGGTGCTCAGCCGGTTATCCATACTGCCGAGATAGGCCCTGATGATAATCAGCAAGGCATCGTCGCCAAATTCTTCGAAGGTAATCAGAGGCTTCGGGTCTTCCAATACTTCAGGATGGCCTTCCACCACCTCATGGATCAGGCTCATGGCTTGATGAACGTCGCTGCCGTAGGCGATGCCCACTTTGATTACAAGCCGGTTGACCGGGTCGGACAGGGTCCAATTGATAAACTCCCCGGTGATGAATTTTTTGTTGGGAATGATGAACTCCTGCCGGTCCCAATTGAGAATCGTAGTGGCGCGGATGCGGATGCGGGACACGGTGCCGGTGACATCCGCCACCGTCACGATATCGCCTACCCGGATGGGGCGCTCGAACAGTAATATCAGCCCGCTGATGAAATTGGCCACCACTTCCTGCAGGCCGAAGCCCACCCCCACCGAAAGCGCGGCAAGCAACCATTGGATGTCCGACCACCGAACCCCAAGAGAAGCAAAGACCACATAGATCCCGAGCGCGGCGATCAGATACTGGGTGAGGGTGGTCCAGGCATAGCGGGCGCCTTTTTCCATGGGCAGGCGCTGGAAGATGAGAAATTCCAATAAACCGGAGACATTATTCGCGGCCAGCATGGTTAATATGCCCAGCGACAAGCCCGTGACCAAGTCAGCCAGGGTCAGGGGCACCGTTTTGGGCACGCCCCCCACTATTTTGGTCGTCGTCATCGGCAATGTGATTTCTTCCAGAAAGGACAGGGCGGGGACGGCATCCTTCCAGATCAACCAAAGGCCTGCCAGCGCCGCGAAGAAAAATCCGATATGGAGCAAACGCCGGGTTTGTTGGCCCAGCTGGCCAAAATCCACTTCCGGTTCTTCCACGGGCGGCAGTTCGCTTTCTTGTTCTTCCTGAGTGTGCTGTGCCCGCAGTTCCTCCCTTCGGCGCAAGATTTTCTGATAGCGCAGGCGGCGTTCGGTGACGTAGATCCAGCGCAGGAGAAAATCCTTTACCAACATCAGCGCCACAAAATACCAAAGGGTGCGGAATAGTCCCTTGGCCAAGTAATAAGCGGCATAGTAATAGCCAATGGCAGCGGCAACTGCGAGGGCAAGGGGAGTGACAACGGCCAGCGGAAACCAGAGGGGGTGATAGGAAACCACCCAGCCGGGACGGGAAGCGGCCAGCTGGGACAGAATGGGGCCATCACGGCGCCACAGGAAATAGACCAAGCCGCTGGCGACGACCATGAAGGCAACAAAAGTCCAACGTCCCAAGGTTAAAGAAAGGTTGGTGATGGTCAGTTCGCTGGTGGATGCCACAATAAAGGCGCATATCACAGCCAGGGGGTAGAGCCAGCGAAGATGCCGCCAGAGTTGTTCCCGGGTCGCTTGCAGCCATCGAATGTGGCGGTGGGCCAACCCTTCCGGCCGGCAAATCTGACGCAGTAAACCAATGGCGGCGGCCGGCCTGCCGGCCACAATCAATCCTTGGGCCAAAGCCATCAGCGTATCGTTGCCTATGGCTGCCCGCTGGAGCCATAAGCCAATGCCGTATAAAAAAACCGGTAACGGCGCGGCCAAGACCAGGGTGTCGAGCAGGGCGCGGAGGGTATTGAGAAAACTGTCGGAGCGGATGCTGTGGGTTGCCCGGGCAGTAATCACAAGGTCGTCGAGAGCGCGTTTGCGTAACAACAGAAGAAATGCAGAAAATGCCAACGTCAGTAAGGGAGGGGTGGGGTCGGTTCTGACGGTTTCCGATAGTTGACGCCAGAATTGTGACAGGGTTTTCTTTGTCGTAAACGTTTGCAAGGGGGACACCCACTGCTGGAGAGACGGTGGTTTGCGGTAGCGAATCCACAGTAATTTCTGCTGGATGAAAGCACGGTAGGAGGTGACCAATTCCGTCAACTGTTTTTCTGCGGCATCCAATTCCGACAAGGTGCTCAAATAGCGGGTATATTCTTGCTGTAACGCTTGTAATGCTTGAAGCCGGTTCTTGTAGGCTTGGCGAAGCTGGAGGCGGAGAACCGCGCGGCGTGCCTTGGTGACGGGTTCGGGCAAAGTCCGCAGCCGTTGGTCAATCAAGGCGTCGAGATCATTGAGCTGTTGCAGCGCTTCTTCAATTTCGAAACGGCGAATGATCGCCTGGCGGAGCCTGGCGTGGCGTATTTCACTGGCCTGTTGAATGGCGGCCAGGGAGGGCAGGGACCTAAAGCTCCGGAACAACAAACGGGCCAAGGCTTCATCAGTTCCCAGCAATTCGATGGCGCGCCGGGTTTTCTCAAAATCGTCGCTGATTCGGCTAATGAGACCCTTGATGCGCTGTAATTCTTGTTTGAGGCTTTTATCCTCGTCAATCAGCTTTTCCAATTCAGCCCACAGCGCCAGATTTTTTTCCAGCTCGGGACGGATTTCCTTTTCCGCCGCCCGCAGCGCCTCTTTCGCCTTTTGGGCTTTGCTGATGGTTTGCCGTTGACGGACGGATTCGATGGCGCGCCGGATCTCTTCGACACGAGATTGGCGTTCAGCTACCTCCAGTGCCAATAAATCCCGTTCGGCGCGGGTGAGTTCAGTCAGAATGGTGACATTGGCGTGACGCAGGCGGAGCCAATCCAGTTCCGCTCGAAGCCAGCGGCGCTGCGCTTCCAGGGCGAGCATCCGGGTATGGATAAGCGGATCGGAGAAATTGCCGCCGATGGTTTTGAGCTCATTTTCAACTTCGTCGAGCAATTGGCTCAACTGGGCGATTTTTTTTCCATCATTCGTGATGGCCGCCAAAAGGTCGGTTAATGCTTGTTCCTTTTCCTCGAGCGCGGATCGGGCCGCATTCAATTGCCCTTTTTCTTTGGTGAGCCGGACTTCCAGTTGATCGATGGGCAGGGACAGGTCGATGGCGGGCCAATGAGTGGTAAGCCGGCCCGGGTGTTTGAGCAAGCGCTTGATTTTGGCTAATTTGGCGGGCGCTTGCTGGAGTTGTTTTTCCAGGCGCAAGCGTTTGCTTTGCGCGCTTTTCGCTTGCCTGAGCCACTGACTGGCCTGACTGAGCCATTCCCTGGCTTGTTGGCGTTGTTCTTCCGGCAAGGCCGCCGTTTCAATGGATTTTTGTTCCTGGCTTAAGATCTCTTCATTGAGGAGCTCATCTCCTTGTACAGGCAGAAAGGGAAACATCGAGACCAAGACGATAAGTAATAACCCCAAACGAAAAGATTGCAACTCTATGTTACCCCTTGGTGTTTTTTGTTGCCGTAGCGAGCTGTAACAATGCCGACAGGCTTATTATTACAAGAGCTCACCAAATCGTCATAAAACTTTAATCAATTCTTAACATTTCATCGTTATATTGCTTGGACGGTGTTGAATGACAATCTTTGGAGAGTAAAGCATGCAACTGAAAAAGTTATGGGGTCCGGTTGGGGGGATCGGTTTGGCGTTTTTCGCAGGCCAGGGATATGTCCAGGCTGCCGATGCGGAATTACTTGATATTTTGCTCGCCAACGGCGCCATTACCAAAGCCCAATACGACAAACTCTTGAAGAAGAAAGAGCCGCTGACCAAGAATGATGTGAGCGTCAGCCTTAAAAAAGGATTGCAGTTCAAAACCCCGGACGGCAATTTCAAAATGAAAATAGGCGGCCGCTTACACGCTCAGGCGGCCTATCACAGCGAAGACCATATCGGTGGCGAAGATGCCACCGATGGCGTGGAGATCCGCCGTGGCCGGCTTTATGCCAAAGGCGTCATGTACCGGGACTGGAAATATTCGGCGCAATACGATTTCGCTGGAAACAAGACCCACATCAAGGATTTGTGGTTGGCTTATACCGGTTTGGATTGGCTGCCGTTTATCGGTATTGGCCACCAAAAACAACCCTATAGCCTGGAAGTGGAAATGAGTTCCAATGATATTCCCTTCGTTGAACGGGCATTGGATTATGCGTTCACGGAATCGGTGGTCGATCGAGCCATTGGTCTGCGTCTGCAATCTCATGGCAGCCATTGGTTTGCGGCGGGGGGTGTCTATGGCAGCACAATCGGCGCGCCCAAAAAGGGCGGGGACGAAGGTTGGGGAACCGCGGGCCGCTTTGTATTTTCTCCCCTCCACGACGAGAACCAAGTCATTCACTTGGGCGTCCGGGGTGCCTACCGGGTGCCAGACGATAAGGACCGCACCGAACGCTTCCGTTTTGAAACGACCCATCAATCCAGTCTTTATTTGGTCGATACCGGCAATATCGCCAACGTGGACAATACTGTCTTGGCCGGTGCGGAAGCCGCGGTTGTATATGGGCCGGCGGCTTTGGTCGGAGAATACACCCATGCCTTCGTCAATCGCAAAGGTGGTTTGAATGATCTTGACTTCAACGGTTTCCACGTACAAGCAACTTGGTCGTTGACTGGAGAAACCCGGGCGGCTTCCTATAAGCTCAAGGATGGGGAATTCAAGCGTTTGAAACCCGCCCATTATTTCAGTCCGTCAACCGGCGGTTGGGGTGCGTGGGAAGTGGCGGCCCGTTATGGATGGATCGACCTGAACGATCAAGATGTGCGTGGCGGCAAAGCCCAGGATATTTCCGTGGCACTTAACTGGTATCTGAATCGCAACATCCGTTTCATGCTGGATTATACCCATGTGCTGGATACCAACCATGCCTTGGGAAGAAAGTGGAATAATCAGGCGGATAATGAAGCCGATGGACTAGACATCGTTCAAGTGCGGGGGCAGTTAACCTTCTGATTATCTGCCGCAAATACATTGTATCCCCTCTTGTTTTAGAGGGTGTCGCAAAAGCTCAAGGATGGTTTTTTGCGGCATCCTCTTTTTTTTTATAAGAAGCCGCTTTTGCACGCCGATAAATAAAGAATGGGAAAAAAGGAGTGTATTTATAAAAAAGCTGATGTTTTAGGTAAACGTTGCATTTTAGCGACGCTTGTCACATGATTGGGCTGTAAATGTGATTAATATTATGCCCGATGAAGCATACAATCATAACAACCTATCGGGCGGTCCGTCGCAGGCTATCGCTCAAGGTGATCGTCGGGGGCTCTGCGGGCATTTTTGCCTGGAGCCTGTCCGGAGCGGGGGTAATTGCCGTGGCGATTTGGGGCTTGAAAACCATCGCCATTCCTTTATTGATGTTGAAAACGGCTTCGTGGGGAATTTGGGGGGCGGGGGTGCTGCGCGAGTCCCATCTGCGCAAGCAAACATTGGATGCCCAAGATGGAGCAGCCGAGGGGCGGCGCAAGAAAGACTTTTCCAGACATCAAGGGAGGAAAAGAGGTGAAAAATGAATCACTTTTATATTTATGCCGGTTATGTTGGCATCGTTTTCTTGATTGTCGGCCTGGGGTTTTACGCTCGATTTCTCTATCGAGCCTATTGGTCGAAAGATCAAAACAATCTTGCCATTCTCAACTCGAATTTGGCTTCAAACTTGGGTATTCCCTGTTCGGCAATAGCGGCATTCGGTCTGGTGGCGGTGTTGTATTTGGCATTTCCGGCAAAAGAAAAAGGCCGGACTTTAAGCTTCCAGGCGTTCAATTTGGAATTCACCGGCCCTGCTGGTCCCGTACTGCTCTGGGTAGTCTGTTTTTTTGCTTTCGTTATTGCGCTGAAAATACTCCGAAATCCTTAGCCGGATGATACCTCTTCAAACCACCGGATACGGGGGACCTTGTCTTGCCACACCACTTCCCCGGCTGGCTGCCACGGTTGGCTTAGATTTTCTTCTCTCAGGTGCGGCTCCCACTGGTCCGGCATACGGATGGATTTGACTTTGAGGAGAAAGCGGGCGTGGTTGAGATCGAGTCCCACCCGGGTTCCCCAGAATGCCGTCACCTTGGTGATATATTTGTTCAACCAGTATTCTTTCACCCTGGGTGTCACGGCGACATTCGCCCACATGGAATGGACCCGTCCCCAATTCGGGGTCAGCATCCGTCCTTGCCTGTTGACAAAAGGCAGCCAGCGTTCTTTCCCGGCTTGATCGAGATAAGTAATGCCGTAGATTTTGTCATAACCCTTGAAGTGGTCGGCCAGATACAGGGCGTGGGGGGTGATGCCGACGAATGCATGGGAGAGCGACAGCAGCATATTGCTCATCATGCCAAGGAGCGACGGGGTTTCCGCCGTCATGCTAAGGCGGTAGAACAGACCGTAATGAATGGTGCTGTTCAATTGCAGGATTCCCAGCACCACCAACAGGCGCGCCAGTCTGAATGCCTGTTTGTGGGGACTGCCCAGCTTCTCCCGCCACCATGCCTGGAAAAGGCTTTCGGAAGGGGAAGGCGTGATGCAAGTGCTATCACAACCGGTTCTTTCGCGGCTGTCAGCGACATGGCGGTAGATTCGAGTGGCCAGGTGATAAATTCCTGGCAGTTGTAATAGCCAGGCCAAGGGTGTCGGATAGCCCATGGCTTTGAGAATTTGAATATAGGTATCCAATCCTTGAGAGCGATTGCCGTCTTGATCCACGGCAAACAGGTCTTGCAATAGCGTTTCTTCGCTTAAATCCGCCAATGCCGGCTCCTTGGCGGCGTGGGTTTGCAAATCATAAAAAGCCACCCCCCGGCGAATATCAAAGTGCTCCCCGACGATGACGGTCTTGAGGCAAAGGGGGCATTGTCCATCGTAATAGACTTTCAATCGGGGCTGATCCAATTGAATGAACCGGCCGAGACGCCGCCACCAGGAAAAGGGGACCAGTAAGGCATAATGTACCAGCATGCCCAGGCCGAAAGGATAGATATTCAAGGAAACAGTGATGCCGGTATGGAACAATACCCCGAATAACAAGAGCGGCACACGGAACAGGCGGTGCCAGAATAAAAAAGGAAACACAAACTGAAAGACAATGATCGTATAGCCAATCAACTGCTCCAACCACTTGATTTCCAGCAGCCAGCTCATATCGATGGGAGAAACGTAATAAGGGTGGGAAGAAGGCAGCCAAGCCCCCATGCCATGGCGCCAGTGAGGGGAAAACAGTTTATGGATGGCGGAATCGAAATAAAGGAAACCCAGGGAAATCAACACCGGCAAATAATAAGCCAATACCGGGACCTGGGTGCGGGGTTGATAACGTTGTCCAGGCCGGGAGCGCTGGAGCTTTTCCCGCAACAAATCCAGTGACAAGGCCCGTTCTGACGGCAGAAAGATCAACATCAACCCAGAGGAAATCATCAACTGATCGAATCCGCCGTCGAAATCCCGCCACATGGGGGTGAAGCTGGTGAAAAGCACCCAGAAAATATAATTGACCACCGCCGACAAGCGGGTTCGCAGCCCCACTGTCAATCCCAGCGCCGACAGGCCCCAAACGAGCAGAAAGAAAGGAATCATCGGCGAGCCGGGATCGATGAATGGGGTTTCATCGAAGATCAAGTGGCGGAAATAATAGAGAAAGGCGATTTCTTGCAGTGCCACCAGGCCATAACCCATCCGGAAAGCCGCCAGTCCGGTTGCGGGAACTTGCTTGTCCAGCCCCCGGCGTATCATGTTGGTTAACAGTGCAACGGGATTTTGCATCATCGGGAATTTGCGAATTCTGGTAAAAAATGTGTGGGATTATACCATTGATGCAGGGCTTATATCCTATCGATAATGACTTTTCAGGCCATTGTCTGTGTTTTCGCTATTGCCCGCTATCGGGGTAACATAAGTGATTGAAAATATATTGCACGGTACCGGTTAACCCCTTTCCACCTTGTGACAACCATGTCCTGATTTGGGCCGGCGCATACCAGCGCAATTGTTCGATTTCTTCCGGGTTAGGCTGGAAGGGGCCTTCGTGAATAGCGGTATATACCTGGCAAAATTCCATGCCGGAGATTCGGGAAGCA
>Ga0256841_1003846_pt1 | contig 11075 bp, 12 predicted proteins | sample 356308metaG_FD_185971 | JGI IMG/M metagenome (GOLD analysis project Ga0256841, IMG submission 185971) | Hydrothermal vent microbial communities from Mid Atlantic Ridge, Atlantic Ocean - 356-308 | ecosystem: Environmental > Aquatic > Marine > Hydrothermal vents | place: Atlantic Ocean: Mid...
CTGGATTTTAGACAAAATCCAAAATATGGGACTTAACGACGTTTTAGATATACTGATAATATCTGTACTTATATATCAGCTACTTAAATTTTTATCAGGTACAAGAGGCTGGCAGATACTAATAGGCCTAATCTTTTTATTATCCATATGGCTTCTTGCAAAAATACTTCATCTTCCTACAGTTTTATGGATATTTGATAATATATGGCCTGTTGCTTTATTTTTGCTTATAGTTGTGTTTCAACCAGAGCTAAGGAGAGGACTTGCTAAACTTGGAGAAAGTGGATTATTTAATTTTGGTTTGCAATCACAAAAAAGAGTTATAGATGAAGTTGTAAGAGCAATAACATTCCTTGCTGAGAGAAAAATAGGAGCATTAGTTGTATTTGAAAGAACTGTAGACCTTGAAAATTACATAGAGGGGTGTGTCAAACTAAACGCAGAGGTAAACTTAGAACTTTTAATTACTATATTTATTCCTCAAACACCTCTTCATGATGGTGCAGTAATAATAAAAGATAGAAAGATAGCATCTGCTCACTGCTTTTTACCTTTGACTATCAATCCAAACATACCAAAATATATGGGAACAAGACACAGAGCAGCTATAGGAATATCTGAAGAAACAGATGCTATAGCTGTAGTAGTATCTGAGGAAAGAGGAGAAATATCTATAGCTGTAGATGGAAAACTTATAAAAAACCTTGATGCCATTTCTCTAAAACAAAACCTGACTACTTTATTAGGTCAGCAACAATCATTTACGCAAAAACTAAAAAAGAAATTCAAAAAGAAAGGTAAAAAAACATGAAATTTTTAAAGGATATATTATTTAATAACCTACATTTGAAACTTCTATCTTTGATTGTTGCTTTTTTGATGTGGTTAAATGTTACTTCACAAAAACAGACACATCTTGAGATATACAGTTATATAGATGTTGTTAACATGAAAAATGATATAGAAATAGAAGCTATACAACCAGAAAGAGTAAAAATTATAATAGAAAGTACAGATAAAAACATACAGAATTTAGACATCTCAAAAATACATGTTTTTATAGACGGCTCTCAGATAAAAGAAGGCGAAAACAAACTTCCAGTAAAAGTAGCTATAGAAGGAATACAACACGTAAGGATAATATCTGTATCACCATCAGAAGTAATTGTTTACGCACGAAAAAAACATTGAAATATTATAAAAACCATTATAAATTATTTTATAAATATATTCTAATATTTAAATGGAGGTAAACATGGGCTACTCTATTGATGTAAATGAAAATAACTTTGAACAGGAAGTTATAGAAAAATCCTATGAAAAACCTGTTGTAATAGATTTTTGGGCACAGTGGTGTGGACCATGTCAGATACTAAAACCTATTTTAGAAAAACTTGCTAAAGAGTATGATTTTATTCTTGCTAAGGTAAATGTTGATTTAAATCAAAATCTCGCACATCAATTTGGTGTTCAGGGGATACCAGATGTAAAAATTATGATAGATGGACAGGTAGTAGATGAGTTTGTAGGAGCTTTACCAGAATCGAAAATAAGAGAAATCTTATCAAAACACATAAAGACAGAAGCAGACAAATTGCTAGAAGAAGCAAAAATGGAAATCTTAAACGGAAATAGAGAAAAAGCAGAAGAAATATTTAAGTACCTTTTAGACAAATATCCAGAAAACAAGAAAGTGATTTTAGAAGCAGCAAAATTCTTTATAAACGAGAACAAGTTAGACATTGCGGAAAAATTGCTTAATGAAATTAAAGAATACGATAAAGAGTATTTTAACGAAGCGCAGGCAGTAAAAGAGCTTATAACATTTAAAAGAACATGCGAAAATGGTAGTGAAGAAACAGAACTTGATAAAATGTTTAAAGAGGCATCATGTGCAGTGTTAGAAGGTGATTATAAAAAAGCGTTAGATTTATTTTTAAACATAGTTCAAACTGATAGAAGCTATAAAGATGATGGAGCCAGAAAAGCTATGATAGCTATATTCAACCTTTTAGGTGAAGGTAATCCGCTAACAAAAGAATATAGAAGAAAACTAGCTATGGCTTTATACTGATGTTGAGAATTTTTCTTTTTCTACTTTTTTTCCTTTATTATGTTTCATATGCAGATGTTATTGATTTCTTCAGTAAAATAAAAAACCACAAAGGATTATACCTTTCATTTATTCAGATTTCTTATATAGAGGGGTTTGATAAAAGTATTTATGAAGGAGAAGCTTTTATATTAAAAAATGGGAAAATAAAAATAATTTATAAAAAACCACAAAAGCAGTATATCCTTATAGATGGTAAAAAATCCGTAAGTTATACACCATCAGAAAATCAGGTTATCATTTCTAATTTAGATGAAGACATCTCATTAATAAAAATTTTCAAAGTCTTAAGTGGAACTTTAAAATTAAAGGATATGTTCACCATAAAGGAAGAACAAAACAAAGTAATTCTAATTCCTAAAGATAAAAAACAGATTAACAAAGTAGTTATATCTTTTGAAGATAGAATACCCAAAGAAATAAATATATATGATAGTGATGGAAATCTTTTGATACTTAAAATTAATCAGATAAAATATCTTGATAAAAATATAAATCTTAATATAAATTATCCTAAAAATACTGAAATAATTGAATATTAGGAGAGATTATGAGTTTTGGAAAAGCTGTAGCTATCATTATAGGAATAACAGCTATCGCCATAGGTTTATCTTTTTTATTCCTTGAACCAAAATATAGCTATACAGTAGCTCTTATTGGTTCATCTATAATAATATTTTCATTTCTGGTATGGCTAAATGATAAGCACTTTAATGAACAGATAAACACAAGGATTTTTTCTATAAAAGATAAAAAGTTTATAGAAGATGTTATAACAAGACAGATGAATATGCATGGTATTACAAAAGTTGTAAAAAAAGATAACACTGTTGAATATTACAAAGGTAAGCACTTAGCAGGAAAAGTAAAATTTAGAACAGATGAGAAAGGAAACCCTATAAAAGTTGATGATAAATATGTAATAGAAGTTGAAGCACCAGAATACATACTACACAACATAGACCATGAAGTCTGGAGTATCATAGGTAAGAGAAAATGAATGTAGAAATTAAGAAAACAGGTATATCAGATATACAAAAAATAAAACAAATATTAGAACAGGAGGGATATAGTAATATCTATACATGGTGCGACAGTGAAGGAACTTTTTATGACTGGCATACACACAGCTATGATGAAGTCAGGTGGGTTTATGAAGGCTCTGTAGTTATAGGATATGAAGGTGGACAGGTTGAGCTTTTTCCTGGAGATAGATTAGAAATAAAATCAGGTACGAAACACTGGGCAAAAACAAAAACAGGTGTTTGTTATGTATGTGCCAGTAAAAGATAGTTTATAAAAAAACTTTTTCTGGTTTTAAAATTTTTTCTTTATTTACTCTCCCAATACCTAAAAATCTTCCTTCTTTATCAAAAACCTGTACTAAACCTGATTTTTCATAAGGAACTCTAAAACGCTGTCCATGTAAAAATCTTTTATCAAATCCATCATCAAGGTAAATCTTTGGTAAAAATCTAATAGCTTTTTCAACTGGTATAAGAAGTTTCTCTATATCCTGAGTACTCATATCTAATAATTTTTCAAAAGATACAGCCTCATCAACAGAAAAACCATTTATTCTGGTACGCCTTAAAGAATATAGATAAGCTCCACAACCTGTTTTATCTCCTATTTCTTTTACAAGTGTTCTTATATATGTACCTGATGAACAGTGAACTTTAATCTCAAAAAAAGGTAAGTCTATATTAAGAATATCTATTTTGTAGATAGTTATAATCTTTGGTTTTAACTTAACCTCTATACCCTTTTTTGCAAACTGATAAGCTCTTTTTCCTTTTACTCTTTTTGAAGAAAACTGTGGAGGATATTGGGGATAAGTTCCCTCAAAGGATTTTATTATACTTATAAGCTCATCTTTAGAAATATTACATTTTCTCTCTTCTAAAACCTTACCTTCCTTATCATATGTGTCTGTTATCTTACCAAGTTCACCAATAGCTACATACTCTTTATCAAGTCCTTGAAAATATTCAGTTAACCTTGTAGCTTTTCCTACAGTTAATATCATAAGTCCTGTTGCTGCATAATCTAACGTTCCTGTATGACCAACTTTTTGATTTATCTTTTTTCTTATCTTTATAGTCAGGTCATTTGATGTTATACCATAAGGTTTATCAACTAATAAAATTCCATCCATTTATATCTCTTTTAAAGGACAAACATAAGTTTTGCAATAATTATTATAGAAAAAGCAAGTACAAAAGCAAAAAGATGGATATAATCAAAAATCTTACTTTCTTGCCTTCCTCTAATAAACAAAATTATAGCTGTTATAACCCCTATAATAATCAAAACAGCAAGAAATACTTTTAAAATCAGAAGTTTTCCAAAGTTAGTAGATAGGTCTAGGCTTTTTAGATGAACATGAAACATATAAAACCCTGAAACGTAAAGGGCAAGGACAAATAAAGGCACTACCTTTATTCCTCTTTTACTTATAATTAAATACTCTATCTTTTTATACATATCTTCTCCTAATTCTTTCTTTAAAACAGGCAACATAACTACTTCCACAAACAAAACCCCTCCAAAAATTACAGCACTAACAAGATGAATAAGCTTTGCAATCTCGTATACTGGCATTACACACCTCTAAATATTTTTAGTACTTCTCCTATTAGATACAGGGAACCTGTGATAAATATAATAGTATTAAAATCAGCCTCTTTTATAGCTTTATTTACTGCTTTTTCTATTGACGGAACAAAATCAAACATATCTGGTATATCAGTTTCATCTATACCTCTGTCTACAGGAATTTTTGTAATGATTACCTTATTAGAATTTTCTTTTATTATCTTTAAAATTTTTTTAAAATCTTTATCTCTCATTCCAGAATAAACAGTTATTATGCTTTTTCCCTTATATATTGATTTTATTTCCTGAAAACTCTTTTTTACTGCTTCTTCATTATGGGCACCATCTATTATAACAACAGGATTATTTTTTAAAATCTGAAGTCTTCCTTCCCAATATGTATTTTTTAAAGCTTCTTTTATTTTTTGTTCTGAAAAATCTCTATTATAGACAATAAATCCTGTTAATGCTGTTACACAATTTACAGCCTGATACGTTCCTAAAAGAGATATCTCTATGTCTTTTATAGATATATCTAAAAAATGATAATCAAACTTAACAGGAATTAAAGATTTTATATTAACATTAAAGTCTCTATCAAAAACATATACTTGCTTTATATTCCTTTTGTAAGCAGCTTTTAAGAGGGACATCTGATTTGAGCCTAATACTAATGGTCTATTTTCTCTTGCTATACCTATTTTTTCATTTGCTATTTTTTCTAACGTTTCTCCTAATAAATGTGTATGGTCTAAAGAAACATTTGTTATTATAGAAAGTTGTGGTTCTACAATATTTGTAGCGTCCCATCTTCCACCAAGACCCACCTCTAGTATACTAACATCTACATTTTCATCAGCAAAATATAAAAAAGCGATAAGTGTAGATGCCTCAAAATATGTAAGATTAAATTTTTCTATTGCTGGTTTTATTTTTTCTATATAAAACTGCAGTTTTTTATCTTCTATATGTTTCCTGTTAATCTGCCACCTTTCATTTTCTTTTACAAGGTGTGGAGATGTGAAAAACCCTGTTTTATAACCGTGATACCTAAAAAGAGATTCTAAAAAAGCAGCAGTAGAACCTTTTCCATTTGTTCCAGATATTAAGATAGATTTAAATTTTTTATGCGGATTTCCAAAATACTTAGAGGCCTCTTTTATCCTTTCAAGTCCAGGATTTATAAAAAATTCCTTTTTCTTAAAAAGGGAATAGAGCTTCATTATAAGCTTTCAATAACAGATTCTAATATAAAAAGACCATCCAAAGATCCTAATACATTTTCTGATGCCCTTTCTGGATGAGGCATAAGCCCAAACACATTTCCTTTTTTATTAACTATACCTGCTATATTCTCAACTGACCCGTTAGGATTTGCATCTTTAGTCACATTTCCATCTTTATCACAGTATCTAAGAACAATCTGGTTATTTTCTTTTAGAGTTTTTAGAGTATCTTCATCACAGAAATAGTTTCCATCATGATGAGCTATTGGAATTTTTAATACTCTTTTTTTTACTTTTTTTGTAAAAATAGTATCAGTATTTTCTACCTTTAGGTACTGATGTTTACATACAAACTTTCCATGAACATTTGGAAGTAAAGCTCCCGGCAGAAGATGAGCTTCTGTTAATATCTGAAAACCATTACATATACCGATAACAACACCTCCTTTTTCTGCAAAGTCAACAACTGCTTGTGTTAACGGAGTATGTGCTGCTAATGTTCCAGGTCTTAGATAATCACCAAATGAAAAACCACCAGGAAGTATTACACAATCAACATTGTCTATCTTTGTTTCTCTATAGTCTATAAACCTAACATCTTTATTTAAGACATCTTTTATAACATAAAAAGTATCATAATCACAGTTTGAACCGGGATATACTGCTACTGCAAATTTCATGTGTTCTCCACTATTTGAATTTCATATTCTTCTATTAATTCATTAACAAGAACTTTTTTTGCCATAAGGTGTGCATGTTTTTCTGCTTCTTCCTTTGGTATATCTGTAATATAAACTTCTATATACTTTCCAACTTTTACATCTTTAACATTATCAAAACCTAGAGAACGTAAACTTTCAGCTACAGCTCTTCCCTGTGGGTCTAATACACCTTTCCTTGGTCTTATAAAGAATTTAATGAGCATGCAAAGACCTCTATTTATTACTGTTATGTAAAATTATAACATTATTAGCTAAAGGGTTAATCAGGTATTAAGGAAAGAAGTGTTTTTCTATCTACAGTAGCTGTTCCTATCTCACCTACAACATAACCAGCAGCAAAGTTAGCTATACACGCACTTTCTTTCCAGTTTGCACCAGCTGTTTTACTTAAAGTAAGTACAGCAATAACTGTATCACCTGCACCAGTTACATCAAAGACTTTCTTTGCTCTTGCCTTTATCCTTGTTATTTCTTTACCTTCAAATAATGCCATTCCTTCAGCACCAAGGGTTATAAGTAGCTGGTCTATTTGCAGATAATCCATAATCTTTCTTCCTACTTCTTCTACAGAAATTTCTTCATCAGCTTTTGCACACTGGTAAGCTTCTTTTTTGTTTGGAGTCATTATTGTTATATGCTTGTAAAGATAACAGTTTGATGGTTTAGGGTCTACAAAAACCATCTTTCCAGAAGAAAGAAGAGTATCCATAACCTTTTGGGTGATAACACCTTTTCCATAATCAGAAACAATTACAGCATCAACTTTATCTATAACAGAATTTATCTTTTGAATGATTTTTTCTTCTACTTCAGGAGAAAGTTTTGCTTTATTTTCTCTATCTATTCTAATTAACTGCTGGCTTACAGCTATAACTCTTGTTTTAATCGTTGTAGGTCTTTCATCATCTTCAACAAGAATTCCTTCTATATTTTTCTCTTGTAGAAGCTGTTTTAAAATCTTTCCGTTTAGGTCATTACCTATTACACCTACTATATAAGCTTTTGCATCAAGGGCTGATATATTATTTGCTACATTACATGCACCACCTAAATTTACTGTTTCTCTTTCAACCTCAAAAACAGGGACAGGAGCTTCAGGTGATATCCTCTCTACCTTTCCCCACAGGTATTTATCAAGCATAAGGTCTCCAACAACAAGTACTTTCTTTTCTGGAAATGTATCTATTATCTGCTTTGCTCTGTTTTTATTAACAAAATGCATCTATCACTCCTTTATACTATCTAAAAATTTATCTACTTCTTCTAAACTTATCAACTGTTTCAAGCTACCATCTCTTTTTTGAATTTCAACCTTTCCTTCTTTTAATGCCTTACCTACTACTATTTTGTACGGTATTCCTATAAGGTCAGCATCTTTAAACTTAGCTCCAGGAGATATATCCCTATCATCTAATAAAACTTCTATTCCTTTTGCTTTAGCTTTTTCGTAAATATTCTCTGCTGTTTTTAATATATCTTTATCTTTAATATTAAGAGCAAGAATTTCAAGTTTAAAAGGGGCTATGTTTTCAGGCCATATTATTCCATTTTCATCATGGTTCTGCTCAACAGCTGCCGCCATTAATCTACTAACACCTATACCATAACAGCCCATAACTATAGGCTTTTCTTTTCCATCTTTATCTACAAAGTAAGCTTTCATAGCTTCAGAGTATTTAGTTCCAAGCAAAAATATATGTCCTACTTCAAGACCTGTAGTTTCTTTTAGAGGATTTTTACATACAGGACATGGGTCGTTTTCTTTAGCAGTAGAAAAATCTACAAACTCAATAGGTTTAAAATCTCTAGGTATGTTTACATTAATGTAGTGATAATCTTTTTCATTAGCCCCTACTACAAAATTGTGCAAATCTTCTACAGATTTATCTGCATAAACAGGAATATCAAGCCCTATAGGACCTACAAATCCTTCAATAAGTCCAAGTTTTTCTAATTCTTCACCTGTAGCAAGATGAGCATCTAAAGCATTAAAGTAATTTAAAAGCTTTGTTTCATTTAGTTCTCTATCTCCCCTTATCAAAACCGCAACAGCAGTTCCATCATCAAGTACATAAATAAGTGTTTTTACAATTTTCTTTACATCTACTCCTAAAAATTTAGCTACTTCCTCAACAGATTTTACATCTGGTGTATAAACCTTTTCTAATGGTTTTTCTTCTTCAGGTGGAAGTTTATCTAACTCAAATTCATACTTTGCAGCTTCGATATTTGCCGCATAACCACAATTTTCACAAAAAACTATATGAGCTTCTCCATTTGCTGCCAGAACCACGAATTCGTGAGAAAATTTTCCACCAATAGCTCCAACATCCGCTTCAACCATTAAATAATCAAGGCCTAATTCTTTAAATATTTTGTGATATGTTTCTTTCATAATCTCATATGACTTTACAGCCATTTCCTCTGATACATCAAAAGAATAAGCATCTTTCATAATAAACTCTCTACCTCTTATAAGACCGTACCTTGGTCTTGCCTCATCTCTGAACTTTGTTTGAATTTGATAAAAGTTAAATGGAAGGTCTTTATAAGAACGAATATTTTTTCTTACAAGGTCAGTTATTGTTTCCTCATGAGTTGGACCTAAAGCAAAATCTCTATCATGTCTGTCTTTTAACCTAAAAAGTTCTTTTCCATAAACATCCCATCTTCCTGTTTCTTTCCAAAGCTCAGCTGGAGTAAGTATAGGAAGCAGTAATTCTAACGCTCCAGCTTCATCCATATGTTTTCTTATAATATTTTCTATCTTCTTCAATACTCTAAAACCAAGAGGTAAAAAATCATATATACCTGCAGCAAGTTTTCTTATAAAACCAGCTCTAAGCAAATATACATGACTTGGTACTTCTGCTTCTGAAGGTGTTTCTTTTAACGTTGGCATAAAAAATCTACTTGCTCTCATCTTACCCTCTATATATCTTTTTTCTGTAAGAAATTATAAATTGACACAGAAGTTATATCAAAACTTTTATAAGCTTTATCACACAATATCCAAATCGTTTTCTGTTAAATTTTTAACTTGAATTAACATATAGGATTTTTTAAATTTTATTTTTACTAAAACGAAATAAAAATATATTTCCAATGAGGTCTAAATATGGGGAAAGACTTTGTACATCTTCATCTACACACTCATTATTCACTTCTTGATGGAGCTATTAAAATAAAAGACCTCGCAAAGAAGGCATCTGAATTAGGATATAAAGCTGTAGCTGTTACAGACCATGGGAATATATTCGGAGCTGTAGAATTCTATCAAGAAATGAAATCCGTAGGAGTAAAACCTATAATTGGAATGGAAGCCTACTTTGCTGGTAATAGATTTGAAAAAAGAGGAAAAGGGTCAGATGACGAACTAAATGATAAAAACTATCACCTTATACTTCTGGCAAAGAATAAAACGGGATTTAAAAACCTTATGAAGCTTTCCTCCCTTGGATATACAGAAGGTTTTTATTATAAACCAAGAATAGACTGGGAACTTTTAGAAAAATACCATGAAGGACTTGTATGTCTGACAGCGTGTCTAAAAGGTTTTGTACCTAATCTTATAGCTCAAGGAAAAGAAAAAGAAGCATATGAATATGCAAAAAGGCTTAAAGATATATTTGGAGAAGACCTTTATTTTGAAATACAGGTTAATGAATTAGAACAACAGGATATAGCAAATAAAGGACTATTAGAACTGGCAAAGAAATTAGATGTTAAACCTGTAGGAACAAATGATGCTCATTACCTTAATTATGAAGATGCTGAAGCTCATGATGTTCTTATGGCTTTACAAACAAGAACAATTTTAAAAGATAAAAAAGGCTTTAGATTTAGAGTTAGAGGACTTCACTTTGCATCTCAGGAAGAGATGTATAAAAAATTTAGTGGATATGAAGAGTTTCTAAAAAACACAGTAGAAATAGCAGAAAAATGTAATGTAGAAATAGAAACAGCAGATACTAGAGGATATCTCTTTCCTAAATACCAGATACCAGAATTAGACAGAGAAGCAACATATGAAGAAAAAGAAAAGTACTTTGAAAAATTAGCCTGGGAAGGTCTTGAAAAGAGACTGGAAAAAATCAAAAATCTGTCAAAAGAAGAACACCAGCAGTATAAGGAAAGATTAAAATACGAAATAGATGTAATTAAACAGATGGGATTTCCAGAATACTTCCTCATCGTTCAGGATTTTATAAATCATGCAAAACAAAATGGAATTCCAGTTGGTCCCGGAAGAGGAAGTGCTGCAGGTTCTTTAGTAGCTTATGCTCTTGGGATAACTGATGTAGACCCTCTAAAGCATGGTTTAATTTTTGAAAGATTTTTAAATCCTGACAGGATTTCAATGCCTGATATAGATGTAGACTTTTGTATGGAAAGAAGGGAAAAAATCATTGAGTA
>Ga0256841_1003847_pt1 | contig 11074 bp, 13 predicted proteins | sample 356308metaG_FD_185971 | JGI IMG/M metagenome (GOLD analysis project Ga0256841, IMG submission 185971) | Hydrothermal vent microbial communities from Mid Atlantic Ridge, Atlantic Ocean - 356-308 | ecosystem: Environmental > Aquatic > Marine > Hydrothermal vents | place: Atlantic Ocean: Mid...
GGATCAGGCGCGGGGAGGCCGGTAGAGCGAAGCGTTGTGCCGCTCGGGCAACGGCTGCGCGAATCCCGCACGCGGCGTGTCGTTGGAGAGATCGAAGGAAAACGGCGTGGCGAAGAGCGCCGTCACCGCGCAGAAGGCGCAGCCTTGCGCATCGCACTGCCCTTGAAGGCAGCAGTCGTGCTGCTGGCACTTGCGACACTTCTCCGTCGCCTGCATCGAGGCGTGCGCCTGTTGCGAAGAGAGCGCATGCGCCGCGGGCGGAAAGCCCGAGGCCGCCAAGGCCCGCTGCAACGGCAACACCGCCAGCACAAGCGCCAGCAAAAGGGCGACGGAATGGTGAAGTCTCGATCGCATGCAGGAACGATAATGACTCTTATTTACGAAGTCAAGCGGAATCGGCCGGGCGATGGCATGAGCAGGTTCCCGGCGGCCATCCCGCCCATTTCCTACCAGAGGCGTTCCAGGCGGGCTTCCAGACACTCTTCATCGGCCTCGTCGTCCATCGAGGGGGTGCCGGCATCCTCCAGGCTCCGGCAAACGGCGTCGGCGGCCTGCACGATGCGTTCGTCCACCTCGCCATTGCCCGGTCCATGAATCTCTTCCAGCCACCAGCGCCCTCGGGCATCCATCGATACGGTGAAGGTCGCCAGGGGCCAGGCGCTGCGCGCCTCGCAGGCGTGCCACGCCTGCAGTCGTCCACTGGCGCAAGCGAACAGATAGTCGGCGATGCAGTGCTCCATGCGCCAGCCCTCTTCCAGCAGCGACAAGGCGCTGTTCAATGCCTGGAACCGTATGCCGGCGTATTCCACCCGAAACACCTCCACCTCCCAACACACCCGCGCGGCCAACCCCCGATCCGAGAGCGCTCCCCGAAAAGCCTTGCGGATGGCTTTCCAGCCGCTTTTGAGCTGGCCGGGCCGAAGCTGTTCCCGCCCCCCTTGCTCCACCAGCCAGCGGGTGATCAGAGGCAACTCGCCATACAGAAAATCCCAGGGATCGGAACCCAGATACTCCAGTCGGGCCATCTCTTTCCAGGCGGCGCGCAGAAAAGCGGAATCCAGCTCCGCCAGGGAGTAGAGTTCCAGCGCCTGGCACAAGGCACGAACCAGCTCCTTGGGTGGGATTAGATCCATTTCACAGCCTTGCAACAGGCGCAGCCAAGCCAGATGCTCATCCAGACGAACTTGCGGATCGGGGATCCGCGTCAGCCAGGAAGCGAGCGGCGAGAAGAGCACCTCCCCGAAATCGAGCAGCAGCCGCCAGCCGCGCTGGTTGACGCCGCGGGCCTTGAGCCAACGCTTGAACCGCCCGGCGTCTTCCGCCGCCGGGTCGCGCGCCTGGCCGAGCAGTTCCGACAAGGGGTTGGGATTCACCATGCTCCTCTTCGATGGACCGGCCGCATAGCATGCGCCCGTCTTGGGCGCGCCGACACCGGTTGCAAACTTGTCGTTCAGAAGATCAGCGCGCCGCCGGTCGCCTCCCGTTCTCCGCGGCCGGAAAGTTCCATGACGCTGTTCTCGGTTCGTACCGCGTAGGCCGGCAGGTGCCTGAGCAGTACCCGTCCGTAGCGCTTGAGCACCAGGCGGCGGTCCAGGATGATGATCCGGCCGCTGTCGCTCTCGCTGCGCAGCAGCCGCCCGCAGGCCTGCACCAGACGGATACTGGCCTGCGGCAAACTGAACTCCCGAAAATGGCGCTTGCCCAACCAGTCGCGGATGTTGCGCGTCACCGGATGGGTGAAGGGCTGAAACGGCAGGCGGGTGAGCACCAAGTACCGACACAGATCTCCGGGCAGATCCACTCCCTCGGCGAAGGCGGCCAGCCCGAAAAGGATGCTGGCACGTCCCGATTCCACCCGGCGGCGGTGGGCCTCCAAGAGCGCCGCCCGGCTTAGTCCGTTTCCCTGCATCAGCACCTTCCCGCGAAATTCCGGCGAAAGCGCGGCATACACCCGCTCCATGGCGGCGCGGGCGTTGAACAGCACCAGGCTGCCCTTCTCCTCCAAAAGCAGCGCCGGGAGAATGCGCGCCACCTCGTCGAAGTAGTCGGCGTCGTCGCCGGTGCCGGGAACCCGTTCCATCCAGGGAATCACCAGCTCCGCCTGCCGAGCATAATCGAAGACCGGTTCGAACGACTCGGCGGGAACTCCTTCGTCCAGGCCGGACAAGGCCCGGAAATGGTCGAAGGAGCCCAGAGCGCGAAGGGTGGCCGAAACCAGGGCCACGCCCCAGGCGCGCTCCCACAGCTTCTCCCGCAGACCCTCAGCCGCCCACGCGGGTGACACGTGCAGGGTCAGGCGGACGCCCTCTTTCTCATCAGCCTCGGCGCAGAGCCAGCGGGCGATGGCCGGCTCATCCGCCGGATCCTCGGCAAGCAGCAGGCGGCAACAGTCCCGCGCCTGCTCCAGCTCGCGCAGCACCGCGGGCACCTGCACGCTCCAGGCCCGCTGTTGCCATGCCTTGAGGCTCCCCCCCTCCGCGGCCTCGGTCAGCCACTCGGCATAACGGGCGAAGCGCTTGCAAAGGGCTTCGAGGCTTCCCCCCATCGCCTCCGCTCGTTCGAGCACGAAAGCGGTGATCTTCTCTCCCGGCAGCAGCCGCCGATCCACCGAATTGCCTTCCGGATCGGTCATGAGCCGCCGCACGAAGCGGCTACGACGCAACGTCTGGTGCAGCTCCTCCAGAGAAACGGCGAGGGTTTCGAGGTGCACCCCCGCCGGCGCCTCCTCCGCTCCGCTTTCCGGCACCCGGCCCGCCAGATGCCCGTCCAGGGTCGTCGCCAGGTCGAGAAGCCGCTGCAGACGCAGGGGCTCCACTCGGCGGGCCGCCTGCGAGAGAGCCCGGCGCGGCAAACCGTGGGCCTCGTCGATGACCAGCAGGCACTCCTCGGGCGGCGGCAGGACGCGCCCGCCACCCAACTCCAGATCGCTGAGCAACAGGGCGTGGTTGGCGACGATCACGTCGGCTCGCATCACCTCCCGGCGCATGGCCTGGAAGGCGCAAGCCGAGAAGTGGGGACAGCTCTTGTGGTTGCAGCTTTCCCGGGTGGAGGCGACGTGCTGGGCGGTCGCCGCGGACAGAGGCTCCCGCCATTCATCCAGGTCGCCGTTCCAGACCTGTTCGCGGATGCGCTCGAGCATGCGCGCGGCCGTCACCCCCAGCTCCCGGCCATCGCGGAACAGCTCCTGGGCTTCGAGAAGGCCGGCCTGGGCGCCCTCGTCCGCGAGCGCCTCCAGGCGGGTGAGACAGGCATAGCGGCCCCGTCCTTTGGCCACCGCATAGTGCACCGCCGATCCGGTCACTTCCTCGAACCAGGGCAGGTCCTTCTCCATGAGCTGGCGCTGCAGGTTCAGAGTTCCGGTGGCGATCACCAGCTTGCGGTTCCGCGCCCGGGCCAACGGCAGAGCAGCGCACAGGTAGGCCAGGGTCTTGCCGGTGCCGGTGGGCGCTTCCAGCAGCAACCGGCCGCCCTCATCCAGCCCCCGCACCATCCGCTTCACCATGGCCGCCTGCTGAGGGCGGGCATGGAAATTCGGTTGATCTTCGAAACAGCCCAGCAGGCCAAGGGCCTGGTCGAGGACCGAGTTCATGGGATTCTCCTGACGCGGCTACGGATGCTCCCATTTTCGGCGGATCGCCACAGCCTGCCACGACGACAAATTTGCAAAAGGCAGAATGTCACGAGAGGCACGACCCGCTGCAAATTTGCCGAGCCAGCGGGAGGGCATCGCCCTTGTCTATTCTCCGATCATCGGCCGACCACTCACCGGAACATCGCCATGCGCGAACGCCCCCTCTACATCGCCGCCTACGACATTCGCAGCCCGAAACGGCTCCGCCGGGCTCTCCGCCTGCTCAAGGGCCACGCCGCCGGCCGGCAGAAGTCGGTGTTCGAGCTTTTTCTCGATCCCCTCGAAAAGCGGGAGCTGATGGCGGCCATGGCGGACATTCTCGATCCCGACGAGGATCGCTTCTTTTTGCTACGGCTGCGCGGCCGCCGGCACATCCATACCCTGGGCATCGCCGTCGAGCCGGTGGACGCGGACTATTTCTACATCGGGTGAAGAGATGACGGTGCTCTACGTGGATCGACGGGAGATGCGCATCGAGCGCGAAGGAAAGGCCATCGTGCTGCGCGACGGCGAAAAACGGCTGACCAGCATCCCCATGCGCATGTTGGAACGGCTGGTGATCCAGGGCAACGCGCGGATAGACGCCTACCTTTTCCACCATTTGGCACGGGAAGGCGTCCCCGTGGCCATACTGGGACACCGACGAGGCGCCATCGCGCTTGTCCAAGGCAGCCTGGGAGCCAATGCCCGGCGCCGCCTGGCCCAGTACCAGCGCTATCAAGACGCCGCGTGGCGCGTTCGCTGGTCCCGCCGTCTGCTGGGCCACAAGTTGCGTACCCACCGGCGGCTGCTGCTGCGCCTGAGCCGGACCCGCAAAGACCTGCGCCACTCGTTGACGAAGGGGATTCATCGCCTGGAAACGGTCGAACGACAACTGGCGGAGGCAGGCACCCTGGCCACCCTGCGGGGGCTGGAAGGCGTCGCCGCCCGCTCCTATTTCGAGGCCTACACCCAGGCGTTCGCGCCTTCCCTCGGTTTTACCGGGCGCAACCGCAGACCGCCCAAAGACCCGGTGAACGCCGTGCTCTCCCTGGGATACACCCTGCTTCACGCCGAACTCGTGATCGCCTGCCACCAGCAGGGGCTGGATCCATTGATCGGTTTCTATCACGAACTGGACCATGGCCGGGAATCCCTGGCCTCGGACCTCATGGAACCGTTGCGGTTCCGGGTGGATCAATGGACGTGGACCCTGTTTCGCGAGCGCACCCTCGCCGCCCACCACTTCTACGGCAAAGGCGAGGGGTGCTTTCTGAACAAGCCGGCGCGGGCGCTCTTCTACCAGGGATGGGAAAGACAAGCCCGACCGCTGCGCCGGCTGACGCGCCGGATCGTGATCCAGGTGGCCCACGCCATCGAAGCGGAGGCCGAATGACCGTACTCTATCTTTTTTCCGAAAAACGCCTGGAACTGAGCCTGGACGGCCCCGCATTGGCGGTGCGCAAAGCCGGCGAAGCGGCGCGGCTCTTTCCGCTGCGGCGACTGGAACGAATCCACCTGGACCATCGGATGGAGATCTCCAGCACCGTGCTCCTGGGCTGCGTCCGCGCCGGCGCGATCCTCTGTTTCTGCGACGCACGACGCCGCCCCCTCGCCTGGATGTTGCCGCCGGCGAGCGGCGGCCCCTTGAAACCGCTCGTGGAGCGACTGACCCGGCGCGCCGACTGGGAAGAGGAATACCGCCGGTGGAGCCGACGTCAGCTCCACCGCATCTTCGGCCGACTGGCATCCCGCTTTCCCGGGGTGGATGCCACGGACCCTCGAGCGGTGGAGCGGGAGGCGGTCCGCCGGGCGCTTCGTCACGCCGGGGAAGCCGACCACCGAACCACCGCGGACTGGCTCGCCACCGAAGCCGAAGGGCTGTTCATGAAAACGCTGCTGACCCGGGGTCTGGCACCGGAAGCGGCATCCGTCTGGGCCGCGCGTCTGGCTCCTTTGTTGCGCTGGAGCGCGGAGGCGGCCCGCCTGCACTGGCTGGCTCGACGCCACAGTTACCACCGCAATCGTCGCCTGGCGGTGCCGCCGGTGACCCCCAAGGAGTTCAACGGCTTTCTCCAGAGCGAAGCACAGGCGCTGCCCGAAGTCGCCGAGGCCCTGCTGAATCGGTTCGAACTCTGGCTGCAAGAAATCGAAAAGGGGCCGGAACCATGAGCGGCAAGGCGCATTGGCACCTCTTATGCTACGACATCGCCGACGAAAAGCGCTTGCGACGATTCCATCGGTTCATGAAGGATCAAGGGCTGCCCTTGCAATACTCGGTGTTTCTGTTGCGCCGCTCCAGCCTGGAGCTGATTCAACTGATGGAACGGATCCGTCAGCACATCGATGAAAAAACGGACGACGTGCGCATCTACCCGATCAGCGCCAACATGGAATTCATCGCCCTGGGCCGGCAAGCGCTGGGACCGGGCATGACGCTCACCGCCAAAGGGCTGATCGAACTGACGCGACGCGCCGACTAGCCTCGGCGAAGGCGCGACTCCCCGCTTCTTGCGCAACCCCGGCCCAGGCGTCCTGCCTGGGCGTTCGCCCGCTTCCTTCGTCCACCGGACGAAGGGTTGGGCTCACCCCCTGGGAAGCGGGTCTCTTCACGACACGATCAAACGAAAAACCGGGATTCAAGGCCATGAGACGTCGCCACTAAGCGGATTCGTCCCCGCCCTCCATGGCGCGACTCCCCGCTTCTTGCGCAACCCCAGCCCAGGCATCCTGCCTGGGCGTTCGCCCGCTTCCTTCGTCCACCGGACGAAGGGTCGGGCTCACCCCCTGGGAAGCGGGTCTCTTCACGACACGATCAAACGAAAAACCGGGATTCAAGGCCATGAGACGTCGCCACTAAGCGGATTCGCCCCCGCCCTCCATGGCGCGACTCCCCGCTTCTTGCGCAACCCCAGCCCAGGCGTCCTGCCTGGGCGTTCGCCCGCTTCCTTCGTCCACCGGACGAAGGGTCGGGCTCACCCCCTGGGAAGCGGGTCTCGTTTATCACCAAGGGATTGCGAGCGCAATGCCAACGGGGCCTTGTCTTAATCCCCTGGGAAGCGGGTCTCGTTTATCACAGAGTTCTTCAAGGGAGTCGAAACGTATTACGTGTCTTAATCCCCTGGGAAGCGGGTCTCGTTTATCACATTCCACTTTACGTGGACCAAGAGTCTTTCGTCAGGTCTTAATCCCCTGGGAAGCGGGTCTCGTTTATCACTCCGCCCGGATGTTGGTCCTGAACGCCTTCCTGTGTCTTAATCCCCTGGGAAGCGGGTCTCGTTTATCACCTGCCAGATTCAGGGCCACGCACTGTCCAGACTGTCTTAATCCCCTGGGAAGCGGGTCTCGTTTATCACTCAGTAAAGACGAAGGATGGTGGGTGCAGGTACGTCTTAATCCCCTGGGAAGCGGGTCTCGTTTATCACATAGTGACGATGCTCACCGCCTCGGTTGCCAGACGTCTTAATCCCCTGGGAAGCGGGTCTCGTTTATCACCTCATTCAATGGGAAGAAGAGCTCACCAAAGACCGTCTTAATCCCCTGGGAAGCGGGTCTCGTTTATCACAAAACCTCCAACGGTGACCGTTGGAAGTTGTACAAGTCTTAATCCCCTGGGAAGCGGGTCTCGTTTATCACATATACATGAAACCAACTGTAAAAAGCCTGCACGGTCTTAATCCCCTGGGAAGCGGGTCTCGTTTATCACCCTGAATGAGCTGGAACCGCGCTATCTCCAGATTCGTCTTAATCCCCTGGGAAGCGGGTCTCGTTTATCACTGCTCGTTCAAAATAACGCTTTGCAAACAATGGGTTGCAAAGGGAGTTGAAAAATTTTCACGATTTCGAAAAGTTGACGCCATTTTCCCCTCCGGCTCCGGCTTCTTCGCCTTCGAGCCAGTCTCGATCATAGCTCCAAGCCTCTCTTTCAGCAATCCTCCTTCGTTTCCGGGCCGCCGCTTTGTTCGCGCCGCGTTACGCAATACTTTTCCAACCGGGCGCCACAAGCTTCCAGTTCGTCGGCATCCAGTTCCCTGCCCCTCATCCCTTGGGGAAGATCCAGAGAAAGGTGCCAATAATCCGCGCCCCGCTCGATCACTCGGGCGACCAGATGAACCGGCAGCGTGCCCAGCACATGGTCTCCCGCGCGAAGCTGTTTCAATTCCAGATGCGCCACGACGCGATCCACCACGACACCCTGCCTGCGCGCCCATTCCACCGCGCCCGGATGACGGCTGACGAACCAAGTGACGGGCCGCTTCGCGCTGGCAAATTCTTCAACCAGCTTCTGCACTTCCTCTTTCAGGCTTTTCGAAGGTCTGGGCTGCTTGTTGAATCCACCGTGCTGGAGGTCGTTGCGAACCCGTGAGATACGATCGGCTTCGTGGCCCGGCAGTGCCCGCCAGCGTTCTTCCAGAGCCTGGCGTGCCCGCAGATCGAATCCGCTGTTGTTGACTTCCACCGATTCCGCATCGCCCAGGGAAGAGATCCAGCCTTCGCGTACCACGATGGCCGCTTCCGGGTAGCGCTCCAGCTCCAGGTAGCGCTTCGCCAGGGTCTGGAGGGCGCGCAGTCCTTCTTCCGATGCAAGGGAGTCAGCGGGGAGCCCTTCGGTCAGATGGCGCAGATGATCGAGGAGCGGCACCAGGGCCGGCAGCCATTTCTCCGCCTGTTCCTTGTACGATTCCACAGCTTCGCGCAGTTGCCGGGCGGTGGAAATCGCTCGTTGAGGCTGATTTTGTCGGTAGCCGGTGATCAGGGAAGCGACGCGCACGGTGGCCAGGTCGTCGCAGAAGGCTTCGATGGCTCCGGTGAGCGCCGAGGTGTCGGGGAATTCTCCGCCCCCAGCGGCCTGGACCCGCCTGGCCTGGCGGGCCCGCTCGTCCTTCAGTCGCTGGACCAGCAGGCTGCCGGTGCCGGCATGGCGCAGCAGCGCGGTGCCCTGTATCCAGTGCATCAGTTCCACGAAGGTGGTCAGATCCCAGAGAGGAGATTCCGCGTCTTTACCCCGAAATTCGCCGTACCAGACCTGGGTGTCCGGGGGAAGCTGGCCACTGGCGGCCAGTTGCATGAGCACGCCGGCGGCAAAGAAGGGCTGGGCGCGAAAGCCGTGGGTGATGTCCAGCACCAGGGTTTCGGGGGGGTCTTCGAGAACGGCATCGCGCAGCGCTTCGAACTGCTGCCACAGTTCATCCCGGGACTGGCCGTCGAGAATCTCCCGCCGGCGAAATCGAATCGAACTGGGCAGCGCCTTTTGCACATCCGCCCCGTGGGTCCGCCAGGCGGTCTGCGTGGCCAGCAGCGTCACTTCGTCCATTTCAAGCAGGCGCGCCAGGGCATCGACCACGAAGCGGCTTTCATGACGCTGGCCGCCCAGGCAGTAGTTGGTGCTGTCATAACGGTCGGTGCCGAGGAAGGAGATGAGGCGGCGGGTCATGGATTTTCCGCCATGTGCAGCGGCCCATAGTTCAGATAGGTCCCGTGGTCATGCTGGTACAGCAGGACTCTGCATGCGTTGGCGAACTCCCTGCCGATCAGCGCCGCGGCGATGGCCGGGCCTGCAAAAAAACAGTGCAGCGTGTCGATCCCGGCGGCATGGATCTCCGCCGCCGTTTCCTGCAGGCTTTCCTGCAGGCCCGGCATGTCGTCTGGAGTCAGTTGCCGGGCACGGCAAAGATGAAAGATTCGGTCTTCAGAGATCCCTTTCAGATCGTTTTCACCCTGTCGAAACCGCTCCACCTGCTGCCGTATCTCCTTGCCGGGCAGCAGGTCGATGATGAGAATGGCGGCCCGATTCCCGGGCTGATTGCGAATCTCTCGGTGCCACGCGATCCGCCGGCGCCCGAAGGTCACCGCCCACCATCCCCATACCACTGGAATCAGCATCAGCAGTCCGGTAACGACGCCGATGGGGTCCAGCCAGGTCATGATGAAGTGGTTGATGGATTGCCAGCTCAAGACAGGACTCCTGATACGATCCGGGCCGATGGCGGCTTCTCCCGGCACTGCCGATCGGCCAAAACGGGAAGATTCAAGCTGAACGAAGTCCATAAGACACGCTTTATGAAATCCCAGCCATGATGATCGGGCACTGCAGGGACACTCATTGGAGAGGCCATGTGTTACAATGTAATACATCATCCGATGGAGCAAATGACATGACCACGCTCAATGTTCGAATCGACGACGAACTGGACCGGCGGCTGACCGAGCTCGCCCGCAGCCAGCACCGCAGCAAGAGTGATCTGGTGCGCGAAATGCTATGGCGGCAGACCAAGTTCGACGAACTGAAAAAACTGCGGGAGCGGCTCAGGCCATACGCCGAAGCGGCGGGATGCCTGACCGACGAGGACTTCATGCAGATCGATTCATGAGGGTTTTTCTGGATACCAATGTCTGCCTCAGCGCGCTTTTTGGTCACGGACTCTGTGCCGAGTTGCTCGACTATCTGCTGATCGAGCAGCGCCTGCACATCATGGTGTCCGCGCCGGTGATTGCGGAATTCGAACGGATCGCAACTGACAAATTCTGCGTACCGCATGAAGAGGTCGTGGCGGCACGCGTTTTTCTTGAGGATTTCCTGGTTTCCGACGAACCCGTTCCACTGCCCGACGACTTCCCCGACCCGGACGACGCCCCCATCGTCGGCGCGGCAGTGGCGGCCGGCGCAGACCTGTTCGTGACCGGCGACCAGGCGCTGCTGGCGCTGGGCAAGATCGAAGAACTGCCGATCCGCTCGCCACGTGATGCCTACCTTCTGCTTCGTGCTCTGCCTCATTGACCACCTCCTTGTCGCGCAACCAAGCACAAAGCCTCGGTGGTCGCCTCCTGGAATTCACCGTTGTCGGTTTCCATCGTCTCGTTCATGAAGCCATCGAGGTTTTCGCGCGTGTTGTGGGATCGATGCAGCCTTGGGCGCAAATGCCGCCCACCTTTTTGCTCCAGGAAAGCCACCACCAGCATCAAACCGCTATTCATGACTAGCGCTCGCAGGCACTTAGGCGTCCTTCATGCAGTCCCTTCTTTGATGTTGCAAGCTCTCCTCTGCCTTCTCCCAGGAGAGCTAGACCGATTGAATCCTTATCCCTCCTCGTTGTTCAACAAGCGCTCCACGGCCTTGCACCGCTCACATTGTTTGAGTTTTTGCTTGTTTTTTCCCTGGAAGCCTGGATTCCATCTTTTCTCCATTTGCCAAAGCGCCTTGATTTTCGCTGCGACCACACGCCGATCTTCGTCGCTCTCCCAGTCGCCTGCCCGTAGCCTGTTGAACAATACCGCCCCGGGGTTGTTGTTCTTCTCCCGCTGGCAGATTTCCTCCAGTTCTCGCTCCAGCGGTGACAGTTGGGCGAGCCTGGCCTCTTCTTCGGCTTTTTTACGGGTGGCCTCGGCTTCCTGTTCGGCCTGTTCCCTGGCGCGCTTCTCTGATTCTTCTTTGATGGTTTTCAGCTTGTCCGCCAGTTTTCCCTG
>Ga0256841_1003848_pt1 | contig 11070 bp, 18 predicted proteins | sample 356308metaG_FD_185971 | JGI IMG/M metagenome (GOLD analysis project Ga0256841, IMG submission 185971) | Hydrothermal vent microbial communities from Mid Atlantic Ridge, Atlantic Ocean - 356-308 | ecosystem: Environmental > Aquatic > Marine > Hydrothermal vents | place: Atlantic Ocean: Mid...
TACGGGTATGTGCTAAACGACCCTGTGAATTTGGTGGATCCGGAAGGGGAGTTTCCTATTGCCCTACCGATCATCATCCCGTGGCTTGAAGCTGCCGGTTGGGCGGGGCTAGGTGCCGGAACCGGATGGGCGATATGGAACGCTTGGAATGATAATGGCGGGAATGTTTGTTATATTGATGACTTTGATCCGACACAGTGGCCTCGGATTAGAAAAGGAAGACAAAAACAGCCAGGCTATTTAAATCCTGAAGATGAATCTGTATGGGAAAGAGATAATGCGGGGCACGGAGGTAGAAAATGGAAACGATGGAAGAATAGGAGAGATTGGGAAAGAGGAAAAAGAAGAGAGGGCTCATATGATGAAAACGGGAATAGAATCGCAGATTAGCGAAAATACGATACCTTCGCTTACTCCAATGGATTCTTGCGCAATGATTGATAATGTGTTGAGTTGCAATAGAGACTCTTTGGAGGAATGTTTAGCCGGTACCGGTTATGTTGAGTATTTTGTGGATCAGTTTAAAGATGTGTTATCAGAAAATAGCCCAGAACTTGAACTATTAAACGATGGCTATTATAAGTTAAAAAAAGAAGTCGATTATATCAATTTTTTGCATATGATTTTCAAAGAGAACGGTTCAAGTGTATTACTGTTTAATTTGGGAATCGATTTTTCTGATATAGGAATCTGCATAGACAAAATTGAAAGGCTTGACAAAATAGACCAATACATTATTCTCAATCTCCATAAAACATATACAGAAAGTGAAATATATGCCATTACCGATAAGACTCTTTTTGAGTTTTTTATAAGGGGGTTTCTGAGAGAAGCCATTTCCGGTACACTCTTTTTCGAAAAACTAGAAATCTTTCTTTCTTATGGTTACGATATGTCATTGCCAATATTTTTTAAAGATAGTAACCAGATTGATAAGTTTAAGAATAAGGCAAAAAAATTCAATATATATTTAAGAAATTGAGGCACAGGGTATACGGAGACCCCGCCTGATTTTAAACCTCCAAAATCACCGACGCAAAAACCACCTGTGTCAAGAGTGCCTAAAACGCCTAAAGAGAAGTTAATAACAGCACTTGAAGCATTATTGAGATTATTTGGACACTTTAAATGAGACAATATTTGAGTAAAATAAAGTTTGCATATGCTCTTTCTAAAGCTTTTGATCTAGCTTCCAAAAAACAATATGATAAAGCCTTGAGCTTGTTAAAAAAATATAAAAAAGTTGCCGAGAAAGATCGCCTTAAAATACCAGACTATTTCATTTTATTGGGTGATTTTTACACACAAAAGAGAGTTTGAAAAAGCTTTATGGAGTTTTTCGGAAGCTATGGATATTCTTAGTAGTACCGAATCATACATTCAAGATGAAAAAGAATATTTGAGAAAGAATATTTCATTATGGTTAGCATATATTGATAGTAACAGCGATTTTATCATAGAGAATATCCCTTTGGAGTTTACATTTGATTATAAGAAAATACGCAAATCTTTAATAATACATTTTCCATTAAATCAAATGCAATCATAGAATCCAGCACTTTTAAATTACTCTAATGGTAACGTCGTTAAAGAAATCGTTTACGATACATTCGGTAATATACTTTCTGATAGCAACCCAAGTTTCGCTGTGCCGTTTGGCTTTGCGGGGGAGGAGCGTTAAGCAAACGATACCTGCGTATCGTTTGTAGCTCCGCACGGCGATGCCGATGTTTAGCGCAAAGCGCGTGAACCGGCATACGCCCGGTTACCGATTATATTTACCCCGATACGCAACTAGCGCACTTTGGCTTTAGAGAGTACGACAGTTTCACCGGCAAATGGACGGCAAAAGACCCCATCGGCTTTGCGGGCGGCGATAGCAACCTTTACGGGTATGTGCTAAACGACCCTGTGAATTTGGTGGATCCGGAAGGGCTCGCAAAATGCCCGTCACCCAAAAATATTATATCTTTTGTTTTTTGGCTTGTTTGTACAGCCTATAATATCGATCATGGAAAGCCGCCTCCAAGACTACCAAAACCTCCAGTTGTGAAGCCTGTTCCAAATAAACCAAAGCCTGGGCAAAATCCCAAGCCAAAACCAGACAAGGATAACAATAACACATGTCCGAAATAGACACTAAATATTTTAAAGCATGGGAACTTGTACAACAAGGAAATTATTATAAAGCAAAAGAAATTTTTGAAGCATTAGATAAAGAAGACTATTGGAAAGCTTCTTATGATTTAGCAGGATTTTATTATTATGGTTTGTATGGCTTTGAAAAAGATATAAAAAAAGCAATCAAATGTTATGAAAAATCTTTTTTAAGAAGCGGTAAACTTGAGATTTTAGAAGAACTTTTATATGCAAAACGTGAACATTGTGGGAAGTTAAAAACCCTTTTATATACTTTAACTCATCTAATATTATTTTACAAGGCAAAGGAACCAAAGAAGCCAAAGGACACTGAGCCAAAGGAGACTTGTGATGCTAATGCTATGACAAGTCGGCAGCCTCAGAGCCGTCAGCGACGCCAACGGTAACATCGTCAAAGAAATCGTTTACGATACATTCGGTAATATACTCTCTGATAGCAACCCAAGTTTCGCTGTGCCGTTTGGTTTCGCCGGGGGAGGAGCGTTAAGCAAACGATACCTGCGTATCGTTTGTAGCTCCGCACGGCGATGCCGATGTTTAGCGCAAAGCGCGTGAACCGGCATACGCCCGGTTACCGATTATATTTACCCCGATACGCAACTAACGCACTTTGGCTTTAGAAAGTACGACAGTTTCACCGGCAGGTGGACGGCAAAAGACCCCATCGGCTTTGCGGGCGGCGATAGCAACCTTTACGGGTATGTGCTTGGGGATCCAGTTAACAAAATAGATCCCACTGGGTTATTCGATATGGGGTGCTTAAAAAAATGTGCAATAAGACACTATCTGCCAGCAAGTATAGGAGCCCCTCTTGTAGGTGGAGGATTGCCTTTGGTAGGAAAAGAAAAAGTGGCTGGGGCATTTGGTTCGTCTCAAAATACTTCTTGGTTTTCTAGTAAGTTTGGAAATAAAGGAAAATTTGGAAGATGGCCTACGTTTACGGGTTTTCCGCCTCGACTTAAGTGGACACCCTTTTTCGGTAGAGCCGCTGCGAGATGGTTGCCTTTTGTTGGGTGGGGACTCTTAGGTTATGATGCATATAAAATCTACCAATGTATGGATAGGTGCGAAAATAATGAGTGTCAATAAAGATGAAACTTTCAACATATTAATCGCTTTCATAATTGAAGAGATTCCGTGGATAAATAAAAAAGATATAGATGAACAAACTGATTTAGTTGATGATATAGGTTTGTATGGAGATGATTGTATTGAGTTTCTAAAAAAATTTTGTCAAAGATTTAATATAAAATGTTCTAAATTAGATTTTTCCAAATGTGGGAAAGAAGGGATTGATCCAGTTGTGGGGATGATATTGTGGGTTTTGTCTATATTTAACCGAAAAGAAACAAAGCAAAAAAATGGTTATAAAATTTCAGAATTAATGAAACTGATAGAGGCCAAACGGGTACGTTGACAACGACAACCCTTTTGCAACCAAGTCGGCAGCCTAAGAGCCGTTAGCGACACCAACGGCAACGTCGTTAAAGAGATATCTTATGATGCGTTCGGTAATATACTCTCTGATAGCAATCCAAATTTCAAAGTGCCGTTTGGTTTCGCCGGGGGATTGTACGACCCACTAACCAAACTGACGCACTTTGGCTACCGCGAGTACGATAGTTTCACCGGCAAATGGACGGCAAAAGACCCCATCGGCTTTGCCGGAGGCGATAGCAACCTGTATGGGTATGTGCTAAACGACCCGGTGAATTTGGTGGATCCATTTGGGTTGGATGCTTTGAATGATTTGTCTAACTTTTTTGCAGGCTTTGGCGATGCGGTTACCTTCGGTCTAACCAGAGAATTTCGAAAAACTTACGGCTATGATAATGCAGTAAATCAATGTTCCAAAGCATATAATTGGGGGGATTGGACTTCGTTGGGATTGGGAGGACTTCGCTTGGGATATGCAGGTGCTGCAAAGGCTATTTCGTTTTCATCTTCAAATGGTAGACAAGCGGCAAATGCTAGAAATATATTAAAAAAACTCTTTAGGGCCAACCCATTCTCAACCTATCGCGTTTACCCGTATGAACAACTTCTTAAAAAATACGGAACCGATGAAGCCGTTAAAAAAGCGGCGGGGAGAACCAATGGTTCCTTGAATAGATTAGGCGGTGCAGGTGCTTTGGGAGGTCTAGTAAATGATCCGTGTGAATGTCAATAGTCAAATTTATATAGAGGATTTTTATAGCAGTGAGATTTATCTGTTAGATATTAATACTATGAAGCTTGATAAAGCAGAACAAGCTCACGCTGTTGATAGTATTGGCTACATAGCTTTTGAATCTTGTGGTCTTTTTAAGAAAAAAAAGAAAATATTTGCACTTTTTTGCTATGAAGCCAAGCCTTACTTGTTGATAGATAACCGGATTATAGATATTAAGGAGGAGAGGTTAAAGATTGTGTTTCATAGTTTCTTTCCCTTTATCCAAAAACTAACTATTTACCAGAATGATAAAAAATTTTATTGCAAACGTTGGTCAAAGGATATTGATGAATTTTCTATGGATGATTTTTTCTATTTTTTAGAATTTTCTTTCAAACAAGGTTTTAATAATCTATGTTTAAATAAAAGTACTGAATAGATGAGTTAGTCGCTATCTGAATAATACGGCAACGTCGTTAAAGAAATCGTTTACGATACATTCGGTAATATACTAAACGATAGCAACCCAAATTTCAAAGTGCCGTTTGGGTTTGCAGGTGGGGAGGAGCGTAAAGCAAACGACAACTGCTTGTCGTTTGTAGCTCCGCACGGCGATGCCGATGTTTAGCGCAAAGCGCGTGAACCGGCATACGCCCGGGAAAACCCGCTAACGAAGCTAACCCATTTCGGTTATCGTGAATACGATAGCTCCACCGGCAAATGGACGGCAAAAGACCCCATCGGGTTTGCCGAGGCGATAGCAACCTGTACGGGTATGTGCTGGGTGACCCGGTGAATTTGGTGGATCCTACGGGAGAAAACCCATTTCTTTTAATTCCGTTGATACTCATTTTCGGAGATACTTATCTCAATGCACCAACAACAGAAAATGATGTGTATAATGGATTGACGCCGACAAATGAGTTTGGTTTGTGCCTAGTTGGCGGCAATTGGTATCGCTCGGGTAAAGAAATAAGTTTCGGTAAAGATTTAAGGATTGCACCGTTTGGGAATAGAAGAGGAAATCAATTCGGGAAGTGGCCGCATTATCATCGTAGAGGTACAGGCGATGATGGTAAAACTATACCCGGGCAAGGAATAGGGAGACATAGGCCTTGGGAAACAAAATCTACGGACACAAGTTTTTGGGATAGGTTTTGATGGGAAAAATTTATATTTTAAATGAAAATGGTGATGTTTCTTTTTTTAAGACACTACAAGGCGCAACTTCTTTTGTAGAGCCTATTGATGTAAAAAATGGCGAATACGAACTTTTTGATTCGAATGGAGTATTGATAAAGCTTAAGTCTGTTAAATATAATAACAAGGAAGAGGTGGTAGCTACAAGTACAGATTTTAAAGATGAGGAGTCCTTATATATGACTCTTCTTGATTTATGTAAATATTTGAAAGAACATAAGAATTTCAGTAACAAAATGTTTCATATTGACTGTGAGAGAAAAAGTTTGAAGCAACTGATTAAAGTGTTGACTGGGCTGATAGGTTTTGAAGACTAAAATATAAATAGGAAAAGGTATGCGGCGATAGTAATAACCCTTTTACGACCAGATAAGCTAACTGCGTGCCGTCTCAGATACAAACGGCAATGTCGTCAAAGAGATATCTTACGATGCATTCGGTAATATACTCTCTGATAGCAATCCAAATTTCAAAGTGCCGTTTGGGTTTGCAGGCGGGTTGTACGACCCGCTAACGAAGCTAACCCATTTCGGTTATCGTGAATACGATAGCTCCACCGGCAAATGGACGGCAAAAGACCCCATCGGGTTTGCCGGAGGCGATAGCAACCTGTACGGGTATGTGCTGGGTGACCCGGTGAATTTGGTGGATCCGGAGGGTAGGAATCCAATCTTGTTGCTTTTTTTATTTGGCGTTGGACTATCAGAATACGTGAACGCCCCTGCTGTTGGCGATACAATTTATGACGGTCCGACGGATGCCGCATATTTGTTGCCATTGGCACCCTTTAACAAAGGCGGTGCCGGTTTTTGCAAACTGAAAAAAATTCCAGATGAAACACTAAGATTTGATCCTTGGGGGCGATGGAAGAATAATGGTAAATGGCAGCGAGGACCTCATCTTCATTTTGATCCTTTTAAAAACAGCAAAGAGCTCATGAAATGGCACTTGCCTTATCAATAAAAGCGGTGGTGGAATAATGCGAAAAACATATACAAAAGAAGAAGATAATGAGATATAATGTGGTTGAATTAGTGCTAAATGAAAATAGTAAACTTGATGGCATTGACGCATTTAAAGAAGCGGCTACTTTTAAAAAAATAGAAAAATACTTTAAGATCTTTTCTATAGGAAAACCGTTTTTATTATTGGACTTTTTTGTAAAAAACTTATGCTTGTCTTATATGAATACAACAATTGATAAGATGATAAGATATAATTTTATTGGTGTATTGTGTACAAATAATAAAAAAGAATTTGATATATTAAAAGGAAATTTTTTATGCAACTACAAAATAGTAAATGAATTTTATATTGATACCATTTATACAGACAATATATTTGCAAGTTATTGCATTTCACCGTTGGCATTGAGAAATTTTTTATCATATGAACATATCATTATTACACATCATGACTTTCAAACTATTTATTTGATATCTTATTCAAAAAAACCAAGTGGATGACAGACAGAGAGTATAGGGGAGCATAGAGGTCAGTCGCTACTTTAAAATACTATAAAACCACAGTGACAACGACAGCCCTTTTACGACCAAGTAGGCTCACTGCGTGCCGTCTCAGATACAAACGGCAACGTCGTTAAAGAGATATCTTACGATGCATTCGGTAATATACTAACAGACAGCAATCCAAGCTTCAAAGTGCCGTTTGGGTTTGGAGGTGGGGAGGAGCGTAAAGCAAACGACAACTGCTTGTCGTTTGTAGCTCCGCACGGCGATGCCGATGTTTAGCGCAAAGCGCGTGAACCGGCATACGCCCGGTCACCGATTATATTTACCCCGATACACAATTAACGCACTTTGGCTTTAGAGAGTACGATAGTTTCACCGGCAAGTGGACGGCAAAAGACCCCATCGGCTTTGCCGGCGGCGATAGCAACCTGTACGGATATGTGCTAAATGACCCTGTGAATTTGGTGGATCCGTGGGGACTGGCAGGTAAAGGTCCTTCGATTTTTGATGTCATTTTCCCGGATACTCTCAATAGCGGGGAAGATGAAGAGCTCGCAAAGATAAGAGATAATGCGAGAAGGTGGAGATATGATAACGGTAAGTTTCAACCGATTGATCCTAAAACGGGTAAACCGTATAAGCCCGATATTAGATGTGAGATTAAAGTTCCTGACTTTGAAAGAGATAGACAATTATTAAATCAAGAGTTAAAAAGGTTTGCTAAAGACCATAGACTAAATCATCGTGGAAATCGATTGGATAGAATTTTAGATATAATTGATTTTTTTAGGGATTTATTTTAATGATAAAAAAAATTGTAACACCTTGGTATTGGTTGAAAATATTATCGGCTTTTGAAGAAGGAAGTTATGCTAAAGTTTTGTCGTTAATAGAACGCATTGATATTTCAATGGTTAAAAAAAATTTAAATTTCTATTTAATTTATGCATCGTCATTGTTGCATATGGGATTTCATATGCAAGCGTTAGATGCATTAAAACAAGCATCTGCACTGCTCAGAAAAAAATATAAATGTACATTGCAAAAAGACGATTATTATTATCTTGACTATTACATATGTTCTCTTTTTAATGTAATTTTAAAAATACAAAAAGAACGAACTATGGATTGTCCATTAAATTTTGATTTAAAAAACGTCGATAGACGAATAAGAAAAAGATTTTTTATTCACATAAGTTGAGTAAGTTTAAGGCAAAGGGGTATGTTAACAATAGACCTTTTGCGACCAAATAGGCTCACTGCGTACCGTCTCAAACACAAACGTTAACGTCGTTAAAGAAATCGTTTACGATACATTCGGTAATATACTAAACGATAGCAATCCGGGTTTCACCGTGCCGTTTGGGTTTGCGGGCGGGTTGTACGACCCGCTAACCAAGATTAGGATTAAGTAAGGATTAAGGGGTACGGTGACAATGACAACTCTTTTACGACCAAGTCGGAAGCCTTAGAGCCGTCAGCGACGTCAACGGCAATGTCGTCAAAGAGATAATTTACGATACATTCGGTAATATACTAAACGATAGTAACCCAAGCTTTGAAGTGCCCTTTGGTTTCGCCGGGGGACTGTACGATCCGCTAACCAAATTGACGCACTTTGGCTTTAGAGAGTACGACAGTTTCACTGGCAAATGGACGACAAAAGACCCCATCGGCTTTGCCGGAGGGGATAGCAACCTTTACGGGTATGTACTCAACGACCCGGTGAATTTGGTGGATCCTAGTGGGGAATATGGTTTAGCGGGAGCCTTTGCTGGAGCTGTAGTTGGGATTTTTTCTACATTTATTGATCCTTGTGGAGGATTCAGATTCCAAGGGTGGAAAAATTTAGCAATTAACACCTTAAGCGGTGCAGCTTTTGGTGCGATAGGAGCTGATTTTTCGAATTTGACTCTCGCCGGTACGGTTGGAGGATTAGGAGCTTCATTTCTTTCATCTTTGGTTAATTATGCAACTGCGTCACCATGTAATAAAGAGCCGATATGCCAATAAAACGATGCATTAAAGTCAAGCACAAACTTGGTTACATTTTTTTGATTATGACAACAATAGGTATGAATGGCTCAATTGATGCTAGAGGGCATAAGCTTTCGTTTATAGAGTCTATAATATTGGCTTTAATATGTTTTATGCTTATCAAAATTATGTTTTCAGATTGGATGTACGACTACCTGGTGGAAAATGGTGCTAAAGTTAACTATAATTTTTTTCAACACATTGCTGTATATGTGTGGATTCTATTTTTTTTAGTAATTTTTTTCGCAAGTTTGTCAGGGCATGGATATGCAATCAACATAAATATTATAGAGGTATTTTTCTTTGCGTTTATAATTTATTATGTGGTTTGTAGATTTAGAAAAGGATAATCGTGTGGACGCCCTTAACCGCCGAGTCGCCAAAGAGGTCAACGGCACGATCATCGAAAAGTATCTGTGGGAAGACCTGACGACCTTGCTTTCCGTCTATGACGGCAGCGACCGGCTTGTGTGGCGGTTTGAATACGCCGACCAAAGAATGCCCGTGGCGATGACGGATGCAAGCGGAGCGAAGTATTACTTGCACTACGACCAAGTCGGTTCGTTGCGTGCCGTCAGTGACGCCAACGGTAACGTCGTCAAAGCAATCGCTTACGACACCTATGGCAATATACTCAGGGACACAAATCCAGGCTATACGGTGCCATTTGGTTTCGCCGGGGGACTTTATGACCCCGATACGAAGCTAACGCACTTTGGCTTTAGAGAGTACGATAGCTTCACCGGCAAATGGACGGCAAAAGACCCTATCGGCTTTGCGGGCGGCGATAGCAACCTTTACGGGTATGTGCTGGGCGACCCTGTGAATTTGGTGGATCCATTTGGGACATGTGGGGGTTTATGTATTGGGGCTGCAATCATAGGCGGTTCTTATATCGTATATTCCATTTATAATGCATGGTCTAATTTTTTTAAGAAAGTTGATGAAGCACAAAAAGCCGCAAATGCTTGTGCTCAGGATCCTCTTAATCCAGATAAATGGAAAGATTATAATCAGAAGCATTATAAGGCTTTTCAAGCCGGTGGAGGTGCAGCATTATCTGTTCCTGGAACATCCGCAACGGGCCCCGTACCAACTTCAGCACTTGATCTTGGAATTGGTGGTGCGAGTACAACTATTACAAACTCGGCAGGATTAGGAAATTAAGTGAAAAAATACAAATGTCTTATACTCTGTTTTTTAATGGCATTATCGGTATTGTTTTTGGGGAAGTTTTCAAATAATTTAGTTCCAAACTTTCTAAATGTGTACCAGACATTATCGCATCAAAAAGAAGTAAAATTGATAAATTTTAAAATAGTAATACCTAAAAAATGGTTTGTAGCAAATTTAGATAAAAATAATATAGGGATGCTTGTTGCAAATGTTCCTAATTTATTTGCAACTAAATATCAGCCATGCTTTATATATATAAAAAATATCAAGATAATAAACGAAATTAATTATAAAAAAATTATAGATACAAGTCAATCGGTTAATGGTTTATTTTGCAAGGACAATACCCAAAAAATAGCAAGATGTTTAAGCTATGAGAAAGATGGAAGGGTTTTATACTTCGATGGTAAACAGTGTGACTTAGATTCTTTTTATAGTTTAATAAATAATATAGATGTCAAGTAAGCCTATTCTACTTAATATATAAGAATAATTTACAAATTCACTTGCAAAATACGAGAAATTAGAGCATAAAGCATAAAGGAGCATAGGGGTCGAGCATAGAGCATAGAGTGCATAGGGGTCAGTCTCTACCTTAAAAACACCCTAAAAACATAAAAGTTAAAGTAGTTCCTTGTGAACAACCCACCAATCCCCTAAAACAGGGGCTACAAAGCACTTTTACGCTATCCTAAATATACATAAGAGTATAGGGGCTAGTCGCTACCTTAAAACACCCTAAAAACATAACAATACTACCGACTTTTTCTTGTATCCGACAACTATTGTCTGTAATGCTCTCCACTCTTATAGATCGAGTGTGCGATGATAAGGATTTTACGTATCACCGCAACTTGTGCTACGGTCGTATGT
>Ga0256841_1003849_pt1 | contig 11069 bp, 7 predicted proteins | sample 356308metaG_FD_185971 | JGI IMG/M metagenome (GOLD analysis project Ga0256841, IMG submission 185971) | Hydrothermal vent microbial communities from Mid Atlantic Ridge, Atlantic Ocean - 356-308 | ecosystem: Environmental > Aquatic > Marine > Hydrothermal vents | place: Atlantic Ocean: Mid...
TGTATATCTTCGCCTTTCAATTCAATTTCCGTAGTTAATTGACCCACTTTTAGCAGGTTTCCGTTTTGATCGACTTGCGGAGCGGGAATTACAATTTGCTGCACCGAATTATACGCCGGCGGCAGCTCCAAAACCGGAGCAAAAAATTGATTCAATACTTTACCGGTAAAAGCAAGCGAAGCCGGGATTTCATTTTCAAAACTAAGCGTAACTTTTCCGTAGTTAACTTTATTAATATCATCTTTATTAATATCGCCAAAGTTGATTTCAACCGTATCCGTTATTTCTCCACCGGTTATTCCAACTTTTAAAGGAATTTCAAAATCCACGCTACCGAAAACAGAATCGTTTCTGGAAATAGAACCTAATTCATAATTCGGATTCACAAGCGAAGTGCCTTCAACGGAGAACCGGTCCGGTAGTTTCTGTGAAAAACCGTTGAACAGATTTGTTAAATCCAAATAGACCGGACTGTTAGAAGGCATCAATATATTTGATAGCGGCAAGCTATTATTTTGAATTCCGTTAGAAGCATTTATCGTTCCGTTAAGTTCAACAGGTATAGTTGCAGATGAATTAATATTCAACGTTAGATCGGCTTGGGAAAAATTGATTTGATCAAATTTAAATTTGTTATTGAAATCTCCCAAATCAAGATGAATTTGTGATGGTTGAAGTGCATACAAAGTCGGTTTTAATTGTCCCTCTAACGATTCGAACAAAATTTTACTAAAATCAACCGAGAGACCTATGCTATCATTTTCACTGACCGTTACATAATCTTGCGTACTGTTTGTGTTTACATCAACGCTAAAATTAAATTTATTTGTCGGAATCCCGTTGGTGGATACCAATTTCCAACCGGCAAGATCAGGCAAATTAATTAATTTCTGATTTTCATTTTTTGCAAGAAAAACATTTAAAGTATATTGATTACCGGCGGCATCTAAAAGATTATCAAGGGAAATTTTTGCATTTAAATCAACGGCTATATTATTAGTAATTTTAAGTTGAGCGCTGCCGCTATGTATAACGGCTTGTTTTAACTTTGTAGAATCGTCAAAAATAACCGAATTTTGGAAAGAGATGTTTTGTTCCGGTAAAATAGCAGTCGCCTCGCCAATTACCAAATTGTTAAAAACGGTTGCTATTTGTGTTCCCGCGCCTTCAGGAATTTGAACGGCAACACCGTTACTGCCGGGTGAATAAATTTTACCTACGTACTCAATAGAATCTGAAACAACTTTTCCGGCAATCGGAAATGACAGAGTATCGAAACCGGGAACTCCCGCAACCTCTTTTGGTATATCTATCCAATTACTGATTGGGAAATCAGGCACTTCGGCTATAACCGATTGGTCAATTGCATTTTGAATTTTTAAACCGCGCAATTGAATATCGACAGGTAAATGATTTATAACCGTAACGGTCATAGTACCTGCGTCCAGTTTAATAGATTTGACATTCGCAATGCCTTGAAATCCTATTTTAACATTTCCTTCTTGTTCTCTGAATACTTGATTGCTTCCGGTTTGAACGTCCGTAGTCCAATCTTCCACATAAATACCTGTTTGTAGTAATGTAGGAAAATCGACCGTTAGCGGACCTATAACTTCGGATTGACTAACGGAGAAAGGATTGATTGCCAAATTATCTCCAATACTTACGGTTTGAATTGGCTGCGAATCGGCAAAGTAAAGCAATCCCATATTCGTTCCTTCTTTATACCAATTTACAAAGGTGGTATCCTTTTCTATTGCTTGCTGTAAAGTGTATTCTTTTTCAGTTACGGGAACATGCAGTTTTACATTCCACGAAGGCAGAACCACATCATTCGGTGTATCGACGCAGCGTGTAAAGAGTAATGAAGCGATAAATAATACCAAGCCCAACTTAATAATTTTTTTATGCATTTTATTTTCCAACTTTTTCATTAGAATTTTACTTATTTAAGAAGGATCATTTTTTTAATTTGCGTGAAATTATTAACTTCAATTTTGTAGAAATACATTCCCGAAGTCAAATGGTCAGCATCAAAAGTTACCTCATAAGTGCCGGGATTTTGATAGTCGTTAACTAAGTTTTCCACTAAATTTCCTAAAATATCGTAAACTTGCAATTTTACATTACCGGCTTTTTTAAGTTTATACAAAATTTTTGTTGAAGGATTAAACGGGTTCGGATAATTCTGGTTCAATTGGTATTCGTTTGGAATTATTCCCAAGTCTTCAATTTCAACACCGGTAGTAGAAAACAGAATGTTACCTCTGCCGCCGCCTATTTTTGAAAGATGTATTCCTTCAAAACAGATTGAATCGGGTTTGTTAATGGTTCTAATTCCCGTACTATCCCAATCATCTTTTTCAAAATACCCAAATGCTAAAGAATCGTTGGGAGAAATTCCGACTAAATTAAGGAAATTATTAAATGCCGCAGTTTTTGGTAAACAAAGTCTCACTTTTTTGCCCGGATTTAAAAAATAATCTACGTCCTCAGGTACAAAATTTGAGTCCGGTAGTTCCCAAAGTCTCATCTCAAAATAAGCAAAAAGTGTATCCGAATCTCTCCCTTTAGGTTTATACATATCCGAATTCGGATCTAAATTTCTTATAAAAATCTTTAGTAAAATATCTTTATTTAATGCTCCGTAATCAATTTCAAATTTTCCACCGACCAAAGCATCATAAAGTTGCTGATATTTTGAAAAATCAACCGGAGAAGAAGGTAATACAGCCGAAGGAATGATAAAACTTTCACCTTCCTTAAACGAGCCGGAATCAATTCTGGTATCGACCGTACCAAATTGAACTGACTGTTCCATAAACAAACTGTAATAAACTGTATTTGTATCTTGCGCAAAAATAGCTTGTGCACTTAACAGTAAAAATAAAACGAATAAAATGGCTAAATTTTTCATATTTCCTCTTATCTCTAATTAAAAATAGTGTTCTTTTTTATTATTATTCTTTGTGTATGTTTTAAAATGATATAGTAATTATAATAATTGTGACAAAAATCATACCATAAACAGAATTTTTATCTATTTTTTTAAAATAGAATAAAACATTTTATTACAAATCAATATTTTAGTTTTGATAGTTATTTATCGAAGAAATATTTGAGTAGTTTAGATTTTTGAAGGATTTAGATGAGAATTTAATTCTTCTTTTTTTTCAGATTTAATTCCGTTTACAAAATACATATCGATATAACCTTTACCTTTGGCGTCAACTTTACCGCGGTATTCGCAATCGAAATAATCTTTTATTAACATATAAGTATAACCGGAAATATTAATTTCCCCGGGTTCACCGGAACTTTCCATTCTGCTGGCAATATTAACGGTATCGCCCCAAATATCGTAAGTAAATTTTTTAGTTCCAACAACTCCGGCAATAACGCTGCCGCTATGAATTCCGGCTCTCATTTCCCATTTAATAGCCGCGGTTTTGTTTCTGTGTTTAATAAGTTCACGCATCTCTAATGCGGCATAAACAATTTTAACTGCATGGTCTTCGGTTTCGTTTGGCAATCCGGCGGCGGCCATATAGGAATCACCCACGGTTTTAAGTTTTTCTATATTGTACTTCTCCATTATTTCGTCAAATTCTCTGAAAATGTCATTTAATTCGTCAACCAAGCTTTCTGCCGGCAGTACTGAAGCAGTATATGTAAAATCCTTAAAATCGGTAAAAAGAATTGAGACGTGCTTAAATTCGCGCGGTCTAACTTTGCCGTTTAGTTTAAGTTCTTCTACGGAGCTGGCAGGCAAAATGTTCAATAAAAGTTCATCGGATTTATTTTTTTCAATCTCCAATGCCTTTGTTCTTTCTTTCACCATTTCACCAAGTTCTATATTCCTTTTTCTTACTTGTTGTGTTTTGTAGTAGTAAATATTATAAATTAGAAGCAAAATAAATAAAACGCTAAGCGTTATAAACCACCACGTTAAATAATACGGAGGATTAATTTTGAAAGAGCTTAGAATATATTCCGGACTCTTTTCACCATCGCTGTTTATTACCCTTACTTTAAACTTATAATTACCCGGCGGTAGAGCGCGGTAAGAAACTTTATGCTCTCTGGTTTCCGACCATTTATCTTCTATTCCATCCAATTTAATTTCAAAAACTGTTTGATAAGGTTGGTTAAAAGAAATTGTAAAAAAATCGAATGTGATATTATTCTGATTATATTTTAAGTTTTGATTTAAAAACTGATTGAATGTACTTTCCGATTCGCCGTCTGAAATAATTATTTTATTTAAGAATAATTTTTGAGAAGTTTTCCGGGGTTTTCGTTGCGGATTAATTTTAACGGCACCTTTTTGCGTACCGAACCATAAATTTCCCCTGCTGTCTTCAAAATACGCACCTTGATTAAATTCTTTATTTGGCAGTCCGTCGGATTTGCCGAAATATTTAAATGCCAGTCTGCCGAGTTTATCGTAATTTAAGTAATCGAAAATAGTCAATCCGTTTGTAGTTCCCACATAAATTTTGCCGTTATTTTCAATTGCGAAATAGCAAACATCGGCTGACAGTCCGTCTTTAGAAGAAATATCGGTAAAAGTTTTACCGTCAAATTTAATAATTCCTTTACCGTTTGTGGCAAACCAAAAATTGCCGTTTTGATCTTGGTCAATTGTAAATATGTTATTAATATCCAAACCGTTCGAAGTATCGTAAGTAAAAAAGTTTCTTCCGTCATACTTAATTACGCCGTTAGTTTCGGTTGCAAACCATAAATTACCGCTTTTATCTTTATAAATATCGTTAATCCAGCCTTCGCCAAAACCCGATTTGGAACTATACGAATTAGTTATTTTCTGCGCTATCCTGCTATATTTACTAACTCCGCCTTCACAACCGAACCAAACGTTAGAGGATGCATCTTCGCCTATTGAAAGTACGATATTGTTATATAAACCATCGTCTTTAGTAAGGTATGAAATGTTATTGTTGTGGAAATAAGTAATTCCGTTGAAGGTTCCAACCCAAAGATCCGAATTTTTATCGAAATAGATTGCTGAAACTTTATCGCTTAGTAATCCGTTTTTCTTGGTTATGTATTCAACCGAATTATCCGTTAATTTTGTTATACCGCTTCCGAAATGACCGAAGTAAATATTATGAGCTTCGTCTTCGCTAATTGCAAAAACAGCGTCATCGGCAAGTTTATTGGATTTATTATATATTTCGAACCAGTCGGCAGGCAAGCGCGATAAGCCGCCCAAAAAGGTTCCGAACCAAAGGTCGCCTCTTTCATCTAAAATTGAAGACTGTATATATCTGCTTTCCATTCCGCTTTTAACAAACTTTTTAAATTTATCACCGTTAAAAGTGAGCAATCCGGAACCATAAGTTCCAAACCACAAATTTCCGTAAATATCTTCGTTAATAGTTCGGATTATAACTTGCGGAACGCCGTCAGCTTGAGTAAAATTGGTAAATTTTTCACCGTCAAATTTAGAAATGCCCCTGTAAGTACCAATCCAAATATCTCCGCGGGAATCTTCGAATATTGAAGAAACTTTGTTATTCACCAAGCCGTTTGCCGTTGTATATTTTGTAAACTTGTTTCCGTCGTACTTAACAATACCCCTTCCGTCCGTTCCAATCCATAAATTACCATTTTGATCGGTTATTAAAGCCCTGGTTCTATTTGAAGACAATCCGTCTTTTTTTGTAATTTTTGTAAAAGTACTATCGGAAAATTTCATTAAACCGCTGGAACGAGTTGCGAACCAAATATTACCTTTTTTATCTTCGGTTATAGCATAAATAAAATCGTCCGCAAGTCCGTCGTTTTGCGTATAATTTGTAAAATTATTTTGACTATAAACCGAAACTCCGCTTTTAGTACCCATCCAAATATTTCCTTTGGAGTCTTGGAATAAAGCAAGAACATCGGTTGCAATTAATCCATCGGCAATACCGAAAGTTTTAAAATTACTACCGTCGAACCTTGCAACACCGGCTTCAGTCCCAACCCAAATAAAACCTGTTGAATCCTGCAATATTGAAAACACGGTATTTTGCGGAAGACCTTCATCGGTTGTATAGTTATGAAAAGATAAAGATTGAGGAAAAGTAATCTTAAAAAAGATTAATACAAATGAAAAAGTCAGAAGAAAATGTTTAATTAATTTAGTCAAATTTAAATTCAATAATTTACAAACACAAACTTATTTTACTACGAAATAAGAAGAAAAACGACAAAAAATCAAGATTAATTAATTTTCTCTTTGTTAGGAGTATTAATAAAACCGAATTGAGGAGAAAGTTGCCCTTCAATTTTAATTTCCCCGAATCTGCTTTCATATTTTTCAATATTATCTTGCAACGCTTTCATTAACATTTTTGCATGTTGTGGTGTTGTAATAATTCTTGAATGCACTCTGGCTTTAGGAACGCCGGGCACTACGCGTGTAAAATCGATTATAAATTCTCCCATGGAATGAGTAATTATAGCTAAATTAGAATAAATACCCTCCGCTTCTTTTTCTCCCAATTCAATATTAATTTGTTGGGACTTTGGATCATTTTCTTTATTCATTTTTGTATCTCTTGTTAAATGAAAAAGTATCTGCGGTGGAATTACATACCGCAGATACTAAAATACAACTTAATATTTATTTATACTTATCGGCATTTTTGAACGCTTCTTTAGACTTTTCGGTCATTCCCAAATTAGCATAAACACGACCTAACAAATCCCATATATTAGGATCGTTAGGATGCAATTTGAGATATTTTTCAAAATAAGGCAATGCTAACTTAAATTTCTCTTTGTATTCTTCGTTGTTCTTATCTTCTTCAGCGGCTTCGTCCCGTAATTTAGCGCCCCACTTCAGATATGCAACTCCCAAATTATACATTGCATTTTCGTAAGTAGAATCAATTTCAACCGCTTTTTTCAATTGTTCAACCGCGCCTTCATAATCTTTGGCATTAAGTAACAACGAACCGTAATTATATCTGTAATATTTGTTGTTAGGTTCTTTTTCCACACCGGCTTTGAAGGCTTCGCGAGCAACTTCAATCTTATTGGCGGCTATGTAAGCGTTAGATAATTCAAGCAAAATGTTGTTATCGGCAGGATATCTTTTTCTGCCTTCTTCCAAAAGACTAACGGCTTTATTAAATATTTCCATTGCTTTTACACTGTCTTCTTTATTGCCGGATGTTGCAAATTTGCTTTTTAATTCAGAACCTTTTTTCAAGTAAAGTTCCCCGAGCAAAGTATAAGAATCAGCCGAATGAGTTAAAGCATTGTCTTTTTCCATCACTTTAATTGCATTATCCCTGTCGCCAACGTTTAAATAAGAGTATGCTAAATTTTTATAGTTTACCGCAGAGTCCGGCTCGATAGCAACTGCATATTTAAAATATTTAATTGAATTTTGAAACAATGTTTTTGAGCTATCGGGATTTTTTGAATTAGCCGCCTGATTAAAATATTTTACACCTTTATTAAAAGATTCGCTCCAGTGAATTAATTTTGAATCGTGAATTTGTTTTGCAAACTTTTGACTAATGGATAAAGACTTATCGTAATTTTTCAACATGTCATCAATATCGCCTTGTTCACCGTTTACAAAACCCAACAAATAATAACCTTCGTCGCTTTTAGGATTCTTTTTTATTTCTTTTAATAAAACTTCCTTTGCTTTCGGATAATTTTTTTGTTGGATATATAGTCTGGCACTAGTCAACTCTGTTGATGAACATTGGTAAGCTGATAGTCCGAAAACCATCGATAAAATAAAAATTAAACTAAATATTTTTTTCATGGAGACTCCTTTTGATTTAGATTTTTCTAATAAGTCTCTAAAAATAACTATATTCCATGTCTTAAGTCAAGCTTAAAACTAAATCTTATAAATTAAATATCATTATACCTTATTAGGTTATTGATTTTCCTAAGCAAAAGAGATATTTTTGTCAATTAAAATAGAGGAAAAAATGGATATTCAAGAAGTTATTCACAGAGTGCCTAAAGTATTGTTGCATGATCATTTGGACGGAGGATTAAGACCGGAAACTTTGATTGAACTTGCAAAGGAAATTAATTATAAAAAGTTACCAACGGAAGATCCTGAAGAATTAGCAGACTGGTTTCACCGTGGGGCTAACAAAGGAAATTTAACGGAATATTTGCAAGGCTTTGAACATACAACCGCACTTATGCAAACTAAAGAAGCTTTGGAAAGAGTAAGTTACGAAATGATGGAGGATATGAAAAAAGACGGAGTTTGCTACGTTGAAACAAGATTTGCGCCTTCCTTACATTTGGAAAAAGGACTTTATTACGACGAAGTAATTACATCGGTGCTTAAAGGATTGAAGAAAGGCGAAAAAGATTTTGGCGTTGGGTTCGGTTTAATTTTATGCGGAATGCGTAATATGACTAACTCGCTAGAAATTGCCGAGTTAGCGGTTAACTATAGAAATCAAGGGGTTGTAGGGTTTGACTTAGCCGGAGAAGAAGGCGGATATCCTCCTAAAAATCATTTAGAAGCTTTTTATTTTATCCAAAGATCAAATTTCAACATTACTATTCATGCCGGCGAAGCTTTTGGAAAAGAATCGATTTGGCAAGCTATTCAATATTGCGGAGCGCACAGAATTGGGCATGCAACCCGTTTAATCGAAGATATTATTTTCGACAAAGATGGAAATATTTTGGGTCTTGGCGAATTGGCGCAATATATTTTGGATCATAGATTACCCTTGGAAATTTGCCTCTTAAGCAACGTGCACACCGGCGCTATCGATAAACTGGAAAACCACCCTTTCAAAAAATTGTTCGAGAAAAAATACAGGGTTTTTCTGAATACAGACGACCGGTTGATGAGCGATACAACATTAACCAAAGAATATCAAATTGCAGCTCAAACATTTGGTCTAAACTTTGACGATATCGAAAAGTTAAATATAAATGCTATGAAATCCGCTTTTATCCATTACGATGAAAGGCTTAAATATATTTACGATATAATTAAACCGGGTTTTCAAAAAGTACGCGAAGAATTATTATCCTTACAAACTAATTAAGAAAAAAATATGAGCAAAAAATTATTCAAAAACTACGAATACGAATTTGACAAAAACGAACAAAAAGTGCTTGCCAGCTTTTGTAAACAAGCAATTAAACAAATGAACGGCGACGAACGGTTTTTCCGGGATATAAAAACATTCGATTCAATTATCAATAAACTGGAATCTCAAAACGAAAAAGTAAAATTTACAAAAGAAGAAAAAACAAAATTGGTATTTCAACTTAAAGAAAATGCGAAATATCTAAATAAAGAAATGAAAAAAAGCTGGTTTATTAAAAAGTGGTTTTACAGAAATATGTATAACCAATATAACAATATTTTAACAAAACATTTCAGTGACTAAAATGCAAACAACAAAGAAAACAATTCATGCACCTAGAGGTGCCGAACTAACCTGCAAAGGGTGGCTTCAAGAAGCAGCGATGCGAATGCTTATGAACAACCTCGATCCCGATGTGGCTGAAAAACCCGACGAATTGATTGTTTACGGAGGTTCGGGAAAAGCAGCCAGAAATTGGGAAGCTTATCATGCTATTATCGAATCTTTAAAAAACTTGGAGAATGACGAAACCTTAGTAGTACAATCCGGTAAACCCGTAGCTATTTTCAAAACTCACACTAACGCACCCAGAGTTATAATTTCTAACGCAATGTTAGTGCCCGATTGGGCAACGTGGGATGAATTCAGACGGTTGGAAGCTTTGGGTTTAACTATGTACGGACAAATGACAGCCGGTAGCTGGATTTATATCGGCACACAAGGAATTTTACAAGGCACTTACGAAACATTTGCCGAATGCGCCCGTCAACATTTTGGCGGATCGCTGGCCGGGAAATTCTTATTAACTGCCGGTATTGGAGGAATGGGCGGAGCGCAACCGCTTGCGGCAACAATGAACGGCGCCGCTTTCCTCGGTATTGACGTTGATATTAAAAGGTTGGAAAAAAGAATAGAAACAAATTATCTGGATGTTATTGCAAAGGATCTGGACGAAGCTCTTGAGCTCGTTTTAAAAGCTAAAGGAGAAAAGAAACCTTTATCGGTCGGTTTGGTGGGTAACGCCGGCGAGGTTTTACCCAAAATTCTTGATCGGGGCATAATTCCCGATGTATTAACGGATCAAACTTCGGCTCACGATACTTTAAACGGTTACGTTCCCATGGGAATGCCATACGAAGAGGCTCTTGCTTTGAGGAAACAAAATCCTGATGAATACATCAAAAGAGCAAAAGAAACAATTGTAGTTCATGTTAAAACAATGTTGGAATTCCAAAAACGCGGAGCCGTAACTTTTGATTACGGGAATAATATACGCGGCGAAGCAAAAGAAAACGGAGTCGAAAATGCATTCGATTTTCCCGGATTTGTTCCGGCATTTATCAGACCTTTATTCAACGACGGGAAAGGTCCGTTCAGATGGGCTGCACTTTCCGGAGATCCGAATGATATTTACGAAACAGACAAAGCCGTAATAGAAACATTTCCGGAAGATGAAGCTCTTGTAAGATGGATTAAATTAGCGCAAGAAAAAGTTAAGTTTCAAGGACTTCCTTCAAGGATTTGTTGGTTAGGATACGGAGCCCGGGCAAAAATGGGTAAAATCTTTAACGATCTTGTTGCAAAAGGCAAAGTAAAAGCGCCTATTGTTATTGGAAGGGATCACCTTGACTGCGGTTCCGTTGCTTCACCATACCGCGAAACAGAAGGAATGAAGGACGGAAGCGATGCAATTGCCGATTGGCCTGTTTTGAATATCTTACTGAATACAATAGGAGGCGCCAGTTGGGTTTCCTTCCATCACGGCGGCGGAGTGGGCATCGGAAAATCTTTGCATGCGGGTATGGTGATTGTTGCAGACGGAACTAAAGAAGCCGAAGCAAGATTGGAAAGAGTGCTTACTTACGATCCCGGTCTGGGAATTGCCAGACATGCAGATGCGGGATATGAAAGAGCCATTAATAACGCTAAAAAATTCGGAATTAAGATTCCAATGCTAAAATAAAT
>Ga0256841_1003850_pt1 | contig 11066 bp, 6 predicted proteins | sample 356308metaG_FD_185971 | JGI IMG/M metagenome (GOLD analysis project Ga0256841, IMG submission 185971) | Hydrothermal vent microbial communities from Mid Atlantic Ridge, Atlantic Ocean - 356-308 | ecosystem: Environmental > Aquatic > Marine > Hydrothermal vents | place: Atlantic Ocean: Mid...
AACGGATAAGCGACATTCAAATCACAGATCAATCAGGGCAAATCACACTTAAAAAGTCTTCTCAAGACAGTATTTTTCTTCTGACCTCCCATCTAAAATTTGCACCAGCCACTTTTTCTCTTCAACTATCAACTGAAGACACCATCTTTTATCTCACACCGCAAACATTCAAAATCAAAGAGGTGACAGTCACGGCCTTTGACAATGGGGTTCGCGTCAATGGAGATACGATCCGGTTTGACCTTAAGGTATTCCGAAATGCTTCTCAAAAAGATCTGAGGGATCTACTCAAAGATCTCCCCGGTATCGAAATTTCGGAGGATGGCACTATCAAATATCAAGGGAAAAAAATAGATAAAATACTTATATCCGGACGCGATGTAGTCCGAAGTCAATTTGAAGCCCTCAATCGACTCCTTGTGCCACAAGACCTCGCTTCTGTCCAGGTTACTCCTGGAAAAGAGGAAGATGCCAATGGTAACAAAGGGCAATACCTCGACTTGATATTGCAAAAGGACAGGCAACTCTTTCTAAGTTTGGATGCCGGTATCGCACATAATCTGAGGACCGAACAATCCGCCACACTACTCTCCACAGGAGAGCAGTCCCTTCATCACTTTGCTTCTATCGCTCGAAAAAGACTCGACCAACCCGCTTTAAACTCTAATGACGCACTACGAGCACAAGATTTCGAATTCATACAATTAAATCGTAAAATTGATCCAATATCCAATACCGTAATACCCGTAGATAAGCCTTATGTTATGGGACCTAATGGCCGGGATATAACCGCTCAATACAATGGGTCCTACCTCAATGATCATGAAGTAACATTTTATTTCAGAGGAGGAGATAGATTAGGACATAATTTCCGTATGCTTACGGTGCAAAATGCAGCAACCGGAGCTCAAATAGAGTCAAATCAATCTAATTCGACAGACATGGAACAAAATTTATTGGGGAGTTTAAAATGGAAATATCCACTTTCTAAACGGATAAAACTAATGCATTACCTTAAGTCTGAATACATTAATCAAAGGAGAGAAGCCTATGGATTTTCTAATTTCTTGGACAATAAAGCCCAATATCGGCAAACACTCGCTACACGTGAAACAAACCTGATTTTTCTACATTCTACCCAATACGCAATGACCTCTGACTGGAGGGTCACCCTTTTATGGGAGTACATTTTAAACAGCAACACCTCCCCTTTTATCGCCCGATCTACCCAACCCATTTTTGGCACCTATGACTCCAACAGCCATTCTGCGGACTTCGCTTATGACTTACATCGCCAATACCAACGAACACTCTTTTCTACATCCCTTGACTACCACATCACTGGTTTATCATATGGTTTAAAATATACTGCAACTCACAGCAGGCTGAAGGAGAAGGGTAAAGGTGCCTCCGGATTGAACAGTCCATTTGGCGGGGAGTATCCTTCGAGAATGGATTACTCTTACCATATTCCACGTTGCTTTGTCACCCGCAAATCGAAGCAATCTCGGTATAACCTAGAGGCAGGAATAATGATCTACAGGCAGGATACCGGACATCACACTGTATTGGGAAGTGACTTATTTTTAAAGGGACGTTATCAATACAATTTCACCAGATTATTCAATCTGATAGTAACCTTTTATCAGTACAAATCACCATTGCCATTAGAAAATCTTTGGGAGACGCCAACACTTCTCTCCCTGCGTTCTTATCAGAGAAACACTTCAGTGGAAGAGGTCTATTCCAATACCAGGTCCGGCATTGTCCTTTTAAAATATTTATTTCCGCAAGGAGGGAAGATCTTTTTATCTAGTTTCAGCATTACGCAGCAAAGCCAAATGATGTTAGGCTTGCTCTCAACGCAAGACGGGTATCAAATTACTACTTATAGTTTAGCCAACAATGCTATATCTTACCTTGCAAAGACTTTTGTACATTGGTCGATTAATCGGAGTTCGCTCGATATCAACTTTGATTTTCTGCGACGGGAAGCCCAACTAAGCCACCCTACTCCTTATGGAAAATATAATTATCAGAAAATAACGCAGCGCATTCGCTTCAATCCCAGACTAGGGAGAAGAACCTCATTGAGTCTAGGCGTCGGAGTCTCTAGAATTCACCAATCTTTTGCATTGACTTCTCAAGAGCAAATTTTGACAAGGTGGAGTCCTACCGTCGACTTTAGACATAGAATTACAGACAGATGGCGGTGGAAAAGTAGTTATGAAATGGTTTACCTAAGGCCTTTCCCAACCCAACATATTCTCTCAGGAGGATTGGATTACTATATCCTATCAGAGCATCTAACCGCTTCGATTTGGATCCATGATTTACTCCATTTCGGTCAAGCCATCGATTACTCAACACAAATCCAATCCAACCTTACAACCCTTCGCGCTAATCAGCGCTTAGGAGGTTATGTCCTGCTAAAAATGGAGTACCGCATTTGAGATAATGGAAAATCGGCATTGGCTTTAGGACAGGGTTTCAACATAGAGAAAGCTAATATAAAGTATTAAATAGGAACTACTAAGCAAAAAAATCCCACTACTTTGCCTTAATCACTTCCTGCTTTTATAGAGATTAATACCTTTAATGCAAGGATATCTATTTTTCGCTATCCTGGCAAACTGTTCAACAATCGAGTATCTACAATGTAAGGTACTTCCCTTCTTCTCCACCATTGTCTAAAGCAGGTCCGAGTACATAGGATTTGACCAATAATAGTGTAAACCCCATTTAAACATGGAGGCAGCGGAAATTGTATGATCCCTTAGGTGCTTCATAGTTCGTTCTATCTGATAATGATTTGGCATTTATGCACCTAACTCTAACTATTTCGCCCAAACGAGACACCCGGTTCTAACTAAACAAAAACGACATTGAAAACTCTATGTATTCATACACGAAACACCTGCGACTTATACGACTACTTAAACTATACAAACACTAATATGCCTTTGCAAAAAGGACTCTACCGGCAGAAGCACGTCCTGTCAGGATGCATTGGCCAGGTTCTGATTTTTGGTCTAATGGGATACAGCGAATGGTGGCTTTGGTCTTCTCCTTAATCGCATTCTCCGTCTCAGAGGTGCCATCCCAATGTGCATAAACAAATCCACCCTCCCCTTTCATAATGGCTTCGAATTCACCCCAATTATCAACATAATACGTGTTATCCTCTCTAAATTTCACAGCCCTATCAAACAAGTTTCCTTGAATATCCTCTAATAGTTTAGGTATGAAATCGCAAACTTCCTCGAGGGGAATAAGCTGTTTTTCCTTCGTATCCCTACGTGCGATCTCGACAACTCCTTTTTCTAAATCTCGCTTACCAATCCCAATTCGAACAGGTACTCCTTTCATTTCATATTCAGCAAATTTAAATCCCGGACGCTTCTTTTTGTCGCGGTCTATCTTTACACTCACTCCTTTTTCAATCAATGTGTGCTCGATCTCCTCAGCGACGGACAATATTTCCTCATTGGGCTTCGGAATCGGTACAATTACTACTTGGGTAGGAGCCATTTTAGGTGGAAGGACAAGACCACTATCATCCGAATGAGTCATAATTAATGCACCGATGAGTCGGGTTGACACGCCCCAAGAAGTTGCCCACACCAACTCTTCTTTATTCTGTTCATTGAGAAATTTGACATCAAATGCCTTAGCAAAATTTTGTCCTAAAAAATGTGAGGTACCGGCTTGCAATGCTTTTTTATCTTGCATCATCGCTTCGATTGTAAAAGTATCAATAGCTCCTGCAAACCGCTCATTTTCCGACTTTGCACCCTTAACAACAGGGATCGCCATTATATCTTGGACAAAATCAGCGTAGATATCATGAATCTTCCTAGCTTCTTCAATGGCTTCACCTTCAGTGGCATGGGCAGTATGCCCCTCTTGCCATAAAAACTCCGCAGTCCTTAAAAATGGTCTTGTCCTCATCTCCCAACGAAGGACATTGGCCCATTGATTAATTAACAAAGGCAAGTCCCTGTATGATTGTATCCAATCACTATAGGTATCCCAGATGATGGTCTCTGAAGTCGGCCGTATGATCAATTCTTCTTCCAATCTAGCGGAAGGATCGACCACTACCCCATTGCCATCAGGTGCATTCATCAATCGATGATGCGTTACCACAGCACATTCCTTGGCAAACCCTTCAACATGGTCGGCCTCTCTGCTTAAAAAACTCTTGGGAATGAGCAATGGAAAATACGCATTGACATGTCCGGTTCGTTTAAACTCGGCATCCAGGTAATCATGTATTTTTTCCCAAATGGCAAATCCCAATGGTTTGATAACCATACATCCTCTCACCGCTGAGTTCTCTGCTAATCCTGCCTTCTTTACAATATCCAAATACCATTGTGAGTAATTCTCACTTCTCGACGTAATCTCTTTTGACATAAATTATTATTATATTTTATTATTTTTCATTAAGTTGCAAAAAACTTCTCCCTACAAAAATGTATTACAAATTTTCTGTGCATCTGGAACCGCTGCGCTCTCACACTAACTTTTTTAATCATCTTCGTGTTCTAATTTATGATGAATAAAATTCGTGTTCGATTCATACCCTAAATCTGTGCCTCCACCCTTCTAAAGGGGGCATTAACAATATTTAACACAGACTTTAATACCTCCTTAACATAATTGTTCGCACAAAAGTAATAAATTGCAGCCTGTTAGCAGTTCAATTGTTGACAATCCGTTTAATAAAATTGTAAAATCATGAAATACAGATCGAACCTTTACATCACTATCGCTTTGCTTTTTGTCTCCTTTTCGTTTCTTAAGGCACAGTTTGACGATATTTATTATAGCCCGGAAGAGGATGTCTGGGTAGAAGCATCCGCTGAAAGCACATCGGACGACGGTGAATACGACGATTCCTATTACACAGAAGATTACGATTCAGATGAATGGGAAGAGTATGGCTATTATACCTCTAGAATCCGCCGGTTTAACCGACCTTATATCGGATTTGATTATTACGATGCATGCTATACGGACCCATTTTATTATGGAGGCTATCAACCCGGTGCGCAAATATACATCTCTTTCGGTTATTCCCGTCCATACTGGAGCAGGTACACCTACAGGAACTACGGATATTACGATCCTTGGTATGATCCCTGGTACGACAGAGGTTATTGTGGGGGCTGGGGACGCTATGGCAGAGGGTACCGCTATGGTTATCGAGATGGATTTTACGATGGCTATAACTGGGGAAGATATGGTTATGGTGGTTATGGATGGGGGGGCTATGGATATGGAAACGGTGGATATTATGGCGATTACTGGAACAACTATAGACCACACTATGATAATGGCAACGGCAGTGGTTCAGGCTCGGGAAGAGATACTTACTATGGTTCAAGGCGAAGTGGAGTGGTAAAAACTTCTAATAGAGGTCCTGCGACTACTTCCGGTAGAAGAACAAAGACAAACTCAACCGGTGGCTCATCTACCTCAGGTAAACATGGAATAAGGAGAAGTAATTCTTCCCAATCTGAGATTCGACCCGGCTTATCTCCTAGTCACAAAACCATTAGAAGAACAAAACGATCCGCTTACAAAGCTGAAGCTGCACCTACCAATACAAGTCCAAAGACCAATAGAGGGGAACGAACAAGGAATTCGTCCTCTAAAAAATATCGCTCTTATCCCACCACGGGCTCAAATAAAAGGCATTACCGCAGCTCTTATGAATCGAACAGAAAATCGAGGGTGGAGTCCTCGAATGGGCGAAAGAGTTCTGGCCGGATTTTTCATACCCCAAAATCCAATCGCGCTTCAAACCACTCTTCAAAGTCTAGATGGAATAACCGCAGCAAGGCTTCCCCAAGAAGCAGACCTTCGTCTACACATAGGGAGTCTAGACACCGCTCATCCAATTCCTCAAGTTTCCACATCCCCAGGCCTGCGTCTTCAAGTCACAAAAGCACAAGAAGAAGCTCTTTTAACTCTTTTAATTCATCTAGAAGCAGCTCGTCTTCCTCTACACGGTCTTCCCGACCTCATAGTAGTAGTAGAAGCAGATCTTCGGGACATAGTATGAGAAGGCGTTAAAATATATTCTTGTGCTTTCGTAAATTAGACACTATGGGAACGTTCTTCTCTTAGTGCTGTACTACATTTGTCACATATAAAATAAAGATTTGATATGAAAACCCTGCTATATATACTCGTGCTCTTCGGGATATCTTATGATGTCGGAGCTCAAACGATCAGTGATGCATTGCGCTATAGCCAATACCAAATAACAGGTACGGCGAGGAATATGGGGATGGGGGGGACGCTAACTTCCATCGGCGCAGATTTATCGGCTGTAGGATTGAATCCCGCCGGTACTGCTACTTTCAGAAAATCCAGGATTAGTTTTACTCCTTTATCCGAGACGAAAAAAATCCTTACTTCCTTCGCAGGAAATAATTTGGACAGAAAGAGTATGCGCTTTGCTCTTAGCCAATTTGGCTTCGTTTCGGTAAATCAACCCTTGGCCTCCGACTGGAAACTTATCAATTTTAGTTTGGCTTATAATCAACTCAATAACTTTAATGAAAATTTTGAATTCTCTGGTGCTTCTAAAGGGTCGATTTCGGACAGATGGCTCGAACAGTCAAGAGGCTTCTCCCCGGACCAATTCAATCCCTTCGAAGAAGGATTAGCAGCCGATGCAGGGGTTCTTGTACTGGTAGACTCCACCAATTGGAGTTATACCACAGATTACCAAGACTACAACCACGGCAAACCTCTCCAAAAGAGACAATCTGTCCAAACTACCGGTAGTATGAGTCGTCTGAGCATGAATATTGCGGGAAATTACAGGGAAAAACTACAGGTTGGGGTAGGATTGAATATTGATTTTGTTTTTTACACTCCCACTAAAACTTATATTGAAACTAGAACCACAAAGGAAGAAATAAAGGTATTTGAACAGCTGAAGTACAAAGAACTCCTCAATACCTCGGGGAGCGGCGTTAACTTAAGTATCGGAGCAATCTACCGGCCTATACACCCTATTTTTCTGTCAGTAGCACTCACCACTCCTACTGCATGGACACTCAATGACACCTATTCATCTGAATTGGATTACAGCTATGAGGATAATGGCACCTCTATCAAAGGGAATGCCCAATCCCCTGAGGGCAGTTTTCAATATGGTTTAAGGACCCCTTTACGTCTTCAAGCCGGGGGAGGGTATATCATAAGAAAAAGCGGAATGCTGACTACGAGTATTGAATGGGTCAGTTACGGAAATGCTCGTTTTGACCTCACTCAAGAAAGTGACAATTCAGACGACTTGATCTATCAAGATGCACTCAACAGAGATCTGCCAAATGCATATAGCTCAGCTATCAGCATAAAGATAGGAGGGGAATATGCCAAGGGACCATGGAGATTGAGAGGAGGCTATATTCTACAACAACACCCTTATGCAAATGATAATAAATTCGATACGGGCTATAGTTTCGGAGGCGGTCTCAATTCTAATCGTTTTTTTATAGATGCAGCAGTAATGCTCCAAACCCAAAATGCAGGATATGTACCTTATCTAACCAAAAACAAAGAACTTTACCCAACTCAGTTAGTTGAACTCCATCAAAAAAATCTAATGGTCAATATGACCTTAGGGTGGAGGCTTTAACCTCATAGGTATTTTATCGCCATATGTTAATTTCAAATAAAATATAATAAATTACACGTTATTATGTTCACATAATAATAATTTTTTCGATATTTGCATTAAACATCAGGCTTGTTTAGGGCATTTGTTCGCTTCCTATAAGCCAGTGAGAACCGCTTTGAAAGGAATATCTTAATATTACTAACACATTTTTACTTATTTTCGATTTATATATATTAATCGAATATATCGGACAACCTAAATCGACAACTCTACTTTAACAAAACACTACAAAAAACAAATGCAATGAAAAACACATTAACATTAATCCTAATATTTACACTAGGAGTTTTAACAGGATTTAGTCAACGAAGACCCCATAAAAAATCACACAAAAGAAAAACAACCTCTTATTCCGGGACATGGTTGGGGTTCAATGGTTCCGGGGTCATAAAGAGCTTATTCAGCTTTTCGGATCCCGTCCTAAGTGATCCCTATTCCATGCTTGTCACCTTCTCCCTAAACAAAAATAGAGCGATCAGAATAGGGACCTATCTGGAACTCCAGAATAATCAAAATATCAATAACTCAAGTGCAAGCACAATAGATACAAAAACGGGCATTCGGGTGGGGTACCAAAAGGCACACTCGGTTCATAATGGATTTTACTTCTATTATGGCCTGGATATAACCTACGATTACAACCGAAATTTCTCGTCCTTTGACAATATAAATAAGAGCACACAATATATGGCCATAGGCGCAGGGCCCCTGATTGGGTTTGGGTATCAGCTCGGGAAAAGATTTAGAATGAGTACAGAGTCTACCTACTACACCAAATACGGCTTTTCAAAAGAAAGGTTAGATGCACAAGGGGTAATTTCTGAAAAAAATTTTCAGCAATTTAGTATTTTACATTTGTTACCCAACTCCCTGTACCTAACTTTCAGAATATAACGAATACCTAAACCATAATTCTCTCATCATGCATACATTCAAACACCATTTTTATATATTACTAATCTTATTAATAGCACAATCAACTGTCATTTATGGACAAAATAAAATTGACACGGCCATATATGTACCGATAAAGGCATCTGTCCCCCCACCCCTCACTACCAATCATATGGAAGTGGGATTAAACGCCACCTATTTAATTGGACAATTTGTGCCTTTAACGACTCGCCCTGTCCTCTCTGGAGTTTTCGATTATAGTTTTAAGCAGTATACTTCAGATAGTAAGGCTTTTCGATTTGGATTTGGTTCAAGCTTGGGTTTAGGATTCTTCTTTGATGACATACTCACTGGACATTTTGGCATACGGTTAGGCTATGAAAGACGCAAGCATCTATACGGAAAATGGTACTACACGCGCGGACTGGATGGAATTTTCTATCTGGGAGATATCTTAGGGAGACCAACAGATCTAAATTCATTAATTGGCCTGGTCCCCTTTGGTATAGGCCTCGGTCCGGTAATAGGAATCGAGTACCACTTTAATCCTTACATGTATTTATCAACCGAAAGCACGCTTTTGATTGGACTTCCAAATTTAGTACAAGTAATTCCTCCTACGGCCATCTTTTTTAACTATGTTTTTACGCCAAATGCGAAGTCAAAACACTTAGATGCACCTTCACGATAGGCTATTGAATGTCCACTATTGTATAATCAATACGACAAAATAGTTTGATTTTGAGCGCAAATCATGCATTCGCATTCACAAAGAGGTGCATTTGACAAAAAAACAGTAATTGGGCGAGTAGGCAGAATGGGCAGGTACCTGACGACGAAAGGAATTGTAGGGTTTGGATTGAACGCTTCAAAGTATAGCAGACAAAAAACTAGTAAATATCCTTCTCATTTCATACCAGTGTACAAGTAATAAAATCGAATAGGGAGCAAAGAGGTTACACCGTATGAAAATGATCACAATCAATGTTTTGGAACCTCCAAATGTTAAAATCAACGCATGAAATACATTTTTTACCTATTTTTCCTTTTTAAAACAGAAAAATATCTTATCTTTGGAATATAATTCAATAGGAGAGTGCATTGTAGCGCAACATTTAGGCAAAAAAAACGAATATACGATCCTTGAGGCATAGGCATCTATAACGACGAGGAAAATATTTGATTTTGAAGCCAAGTGTGCACCAGCAGAATACTAAATTAGTCTCAAATGAAGGCAATAATTGGGCATTGATGTTGAGGGAGAGATTCCTTATTTAAGAACATATTACAACTGTTTTTTATACGAATAATATTCAAAATAAACACCATATCTTAAAAATTGATTGTAATACACTTTATTTTTTTAACCCTATAAAATTTAATTTACTATGAAACGATCAACACTTTTTACTTTTGCAATTTTTTCTATCTTTATTCTATCGTGTAAGGAAATTGGGACCGCCCCGGAAGTAGTAGAGCCACAACTTCCAGAGGAGCCATTTGTTTATACCAATATCGACATCCCATGGGATATGCTAGACACTCTTAATGCCCCATTTGTAGTAGCTTCTCTGAGAACTATAATGGACGAGAACCCCAAAGTGACAGATTGGGGTGCCACTTTAGGGAGGGTTTTATTTTATGACAAAAAGCTATCGCTTAACAATGCGGTATCCTGCGCGAGTTGCCACAAACAAGAAAACGCCTTTGCAGACCCTGTTGCTCACAGTGTGGGATTTGAAAACAGGATAACGCCACGCAACTCCATGGCTATAATCAATCCTGTCACGTTGGATAAGCTCTTTTGGGATTTAAGGGCGGAAAATGCATTGGATCTCACCTTACAACCTGTGCAAAATCACATAGAAATGGGGATTGAGAACCTTCAAGATTTAGCGTTTAAACTAAGAGAAGTATCCTATTATCCCCCATTGTTTAAAAAGGCCTTTGGCACCGAAGTGATCACAGTGGAACGGATATCGGAGGCCTTGGCACAGTTCCTTTGTTCGATGACTTCTTTTCAGTCTAAGTATGACAAGGCGCTACAAATGAAAGACGATTTTGCCAGTCTAAGTCCATTGGAATTAGCCGGAAAGAAGCTCTTTTTCTCAAATAGACTAAAATGTACCGTCTGCCATCAAGGAATTAACTTCGCTGCACCTATCCCGATTTCTAGTTACTACTCTTCTAGTAAAGGAGGAGGGACTGCAAACATCGGACTTGACCTAATTAATAAAGACAAAGGCACCTCTGGCAAATTCAGAATTCCTTCACTAAGGAATATAGCACTGACCGCTCCTTATATGCATGATGGACGTTTTGCTACATTGGACGAGGTTATTGAGCATTATAGTACGGGAATTAAAGCGAATAAACATTTGAGTCGTACCTTTAGAAATGCCGACGGCTCTCCGGTCAAATTAAATTTGACAGAGATAGAAAAGGAGGCCCTAAAAGCTTTCTTAGG